>Ga0210410_10000061_pt1 | contig 182329 bp, 163 predicted proteins | sample IncBWC4MmetaG_FD_161058 | JGI IMG/M metagenome (GOLD analysis project Ga0210410, IMG submission 161058) | Forest soil microbial communities from Barre Woods Harvard Forest LTER site, Petersham, Massachusetts, United States - Inc-BW-C-4-M | ecosystem: Environmental > Terrestrial > Soil >... | reverse complement strand
CGAAATCGCCCTTTCTCTTTCCATCGCGGACTTGTCCACTTCTTGTTCTTGACTCTCTGTGCCCTCTGTGGCTTTTCTCTGTGTCCTCTGTGTTAAATTCCGAAAAACTTAACACAGAGGACACAAAGAATCACAGAGGTTCACAGAGAAATCGGCCTCGCTGTCCGTTCTCAATTCTCGTCCCCAGCGCGGGTGTATGTCGCAAAACCGTTAATTGACAATGCCAATCTGCGGGCTTACGATGGCTTACGCCTGACGATCTTGAAACTGATGCGGGCCGAATTCCGTCCATTCGGAAGCTGGACATTCATTTGGCCGCTGAAGCTGAAGGAGATCTGAGCTCATGACAAAGAAAATTTTCTATGTGTCGATTTTTGCGATGGCCATTGCTGGATTGCTGGGAGTCTCGCGTCCCGGGCACAGCGCCAAGAAACCCGCCGCCGCGATCCCCATGAATAGCAACGACATCGCCGGCGTGGTCACGAGTTCCAAGGGTCCCGAAGCGGGTGTCTGGGTGATTGCGGAAACAAAAGACCTGGGCACCGGATACCGTAAAATTGTGGTGACGGACGATCAGGGACGTTATCTGGTTCCGGATCTCCCGAAAGCGAACTATACCGTGTGGGTGCGCGGCTACGGCCTGGTGGATTCGGCGAAGGTGCAGGCCGCCCCCGGCAAGGCGTTGGATTTGAAAGCGGTCATCGCTCCGAGCGAGAAGGAAGCGGCGCAGTATTATCCGGCCGCTTACTGGTACTCCCTGCTCCACATTCCACCGAAGAGCGATTTCCCCGGCACTGGGCCGACGGGGAATGGCATTTCAGACGGAATCAAGGACCAGGGCCAGTGGATCGAAATGGTTAAGACAGACGGCTGCGAATCATGCCATCAACTCGGAGATAAGGCGACGCGCGAAATCCCCTCGAGCCTTGGCGCATTTGACACGTCAGCGGCAGCGTGGGACCGGCGCATCCAGTCGGCCCAAGTCGGCACCAACATGGTCACCACGGCGAACCGCATGGGGCGCAAACGCGCCATGCAGGAGTTCGGCGACTGGACCGATCGCGTGAAGGCCGGTGAATTGCCGCCCGCTCCGCCTCGCCCGCAAGGCCTCGAGCGTAACCTCGTCATCACGCAGTGGGACTGGTCTGGGCCGAAAGAATATTTCCACGACGAGATCACAACCGATCGCCGAAATCCCACGATGAACGCCAACGGCCTCGTCTATGGCGTTCATGAAGATAGTTCGGATTTCATGACGGTTCTGGATCCGGTGAAGAACACGATGAGCCAGATCGCGATTCCCTATAAGCCGGGTACTCCCATGGCCGAGCCGCCGGAAGTTTTGATGCCCTCACCCTACTGGGGAACCGAAACAGTCGCCATATCCCATGCCACCGCGCACAGCTTGATGATGGATGCGCAGGGCAGAATTTGGACGGCGGCCGCCACTCGCCCGCGAGACAACCCGGACTTCTGCAAGCAGGGATCGAGCCACCCATCGGCGATCGCTTTCCCGATCAATCAAAGTTCGAGGCAAACCAACGTATACGATCCGAAAACGAAGCAGTGGACGTTGATCGACATGTGCGCCAGCTCGCAGCACCTGATGTTCGCCGAGGACGCGGACAGCACGCTTTGGTTCAGTGACCCTGGTGGCGACAAAGTCGGCTGGTTCAAGACGAAGGTGTGGGACGAGACTCATGACATGCAGAAATCACAGGGGTGGACGCCGTTCATCCTGGATACCAACGGTAACGGAAAGCGTGATGACTACGTAGAACCGGATCAACCGATCGATCCAACGAAAGATAAGCGGATCAAGGTTGGTTTCTATGCCGTGGGCCCCAACCCCGCCGACGGTTCCATCTGGGGTACGACTCTCGGATTCCCCGGCGCGCTTGTGCGGCTGAATCCAGGATCGGACCCGACAAAAACTGCTCTCGCGGAAATCTACGAGGTGCCGTGGAATAACCCGAAGGCGCCCGTGCAAGGATTCTCGCCGCGCGGGATGGACATCGACCGCAACGGCGTAATCTGGACCGTTCTTGCGAGTGGACATTACGCCAGCTTCGATCGCCGCAAGTGCAAGGGACCGCTCAACGGACCTACGGCGACAGGCCAGCACTGCCCCGAAGGCTGGACGCTGTACCGCACGCCCGGCCCCTCGTTCAAGGGAGTCGACGAAAGAATTGGCAGCGCCGATTCAAATTACTACAACTGGGTTGACCAGTTCGATACGTTCGGTATGGGTAAGAATATACCGATCGTCACTGGAAACGGGGACGATGCGTTGGAGGCTCTCGATCCGGCCACTGGAAAGTGGGTTGTCCTCCGAGTTCCCTACCCCATGGGCTTCTTCGCCAAGAGCATGGACGGGCGCATCGACGATCCCAAAGGCGGCTGGAAAGGCAAAGGGCTCTGGTCAACGTACGCGACCCGCACGCCCTGGCACCTGGAAGGCGGCAAGGGCACAACGAGCAAGGCCGTGAAGTTCCAACTGCGGCCCGATCCCCTGGCTGATTGATTTGAGTCTTACGCGCGGAAGCTGCAACTGTAGCTTCCGCGTGTTTTTTTCGGATTTAACACAGAGGCCACTGAGAAAAGCCACAGAGGACGCAGAGGGCGTGAGGATAAACAGGAATACTCGGCCAATTGCAGAGGGCCGATTTCTCTGTGAACCTCTGTGATTCTCTGTGTCCTCTGTGTTGCGCTTTTCGAAGAAATCGTCTGGGAATTCCAATCCAAGTGACTGCCTACGTTTGACATCAATACCCCGGATCAATCGGGAACGGTAAAACCCCAACGAAATTCACCCCGTCAACAAAGCCTGTCCTTTCGGCCAGTTAGCGCCGCTCTAATGCCGATCAAGAACCGCCCGGCATATCTGAAATTGACGCCTGAGAGACTGCCAAGATAAGGTTCTTGTAGCGACGTTTTCCATCGGGATTCCTTTCAAACGCGCTTGGACTAATCATACACAGGAGAAAAACATGAGGGCTAGAACCGCACTTTGCTTGGCAACGGTGGCGCTGTTCCTGACTGCCGGTTGGAGTGGAGTTTGTTTCGCCGGATCGGGTCTTGCTGGCACGCCAAAAGATGAGACGGTGGCTGGTGCGGTCTCGACGCGAAGTGACGCGGCGGGGACTGACGTCGTGCCCCAGTCCGCTGATGCGGACATCCAAGCGGATGCTGCCAGCGTGGACAACGGTGGGAATGCTCGCATGGAAGACGCGGGGCCTGCGCCTACGGAAAAAAGGCCGGGGCAGCAGAGTTCCTCGCACGTGGGAATCGGAGTGAAGATTTCGACATTGGGCGCGGGAATCGAGACGGCGGTGCCACTGGCCGCTAAGGCAAACTTGCGTGGCGGCGTCAATTTCTTCCAGTACAACCGCGCCATCATCAATGACGGCATCCACTACGCCGGGCAATTGCAATTCCGGTCCGCGGAAGCGCACCTCGACTTTTACCCGTTCGGCGGCTTTCACGTAAGCCCGGGAGTGTTGTTCTACAACGGCAACCAACTGACGGCGAGCGCGTCGGTGCCAGGCGGGCAGAATTTTACGCTCAACGGTACGGCATACCAGAGCAGCTCGACCGATCCGGTGATCGGCACAGGGAAACTCGATTTCGTAAAGGTGTCGCCATCCATTATGTTGGGCTTCGGCAACCTGATTCCACGAAGCGGAAGGCACTTCAGTTTCCTGTTTGAATTTGGCGGGGCTTACCAGGGCTCGGCGCGGGTAGCGCTTAATTTGACGGGGAGCGTCTGCGATACGGCGACGGGTACGATCTGCAAGTCCACGAGCGATCCGACCGTGCAAGCCAATGTCCTTGCTCAACAACAAAAAATCAGGAATGACATCAATCCCTATCGATTTTTCCCGGTGATTTCGCTCGGCGTAGGATTTAATTTTTAAAGTCGGACATTCATATGGAGCGGGAGCGCGACGAGGGCGCCCTGCGCTCCCCACCAGCTTTCGCCAAACCCACTTGGAGACCGACTTATGACCTCACGCGGAGAGGTCTCTCCGGAGTTCTGGCATAGTTGGATGCCATCGGTTTAATTTCATAAAGACGTGCCTTTCAAACAACGAAGGACAGGCCACCCGAACTTCATCCTCACAACGAAGATTGCCTTATCCCCTATCAACAAATAATTGAATATTTAACTTGACATAAACGAATTACATAGATATGTTGCGTCGGCAGTTGAATAATTCCCACTTTAACACCCTCGCCCCAGAACCAGTAGGACGCAATTCGAAGGTTAAATTAGTGCATGATTGGAGATTTTCCATGAAGACTGCCTCGGTGCGGTTTGTCGCAAGCGTGTTGTGCCTTATCGGTTCGCTCATGTTGAGCCCGCCTCAATCCCTGGCGCAAACTTTTTCAGCAACCGGCAGCATGACCACGGGGCGCCACGATCACACGGCGACGCTGCTGCAGAATGGAATGGTGCTGATTGCCGGGGGAGAACTCGGCTACTATTCTACTCTCTCCAGTGCAGAGCTGTACAACCCCTCGACCGGAACCTTTACTGCTACCGGTAGGATGACCAACGCGCGCAGGGGCCATACAGCGACACTGCTACAAAACGGAAAGGTCTTGATCACGGGAGGCTACTACAATAGTTACATATTCGTCTCAAGCGCGGAGTTATATGATCCCTCGACTGGAACTTTCTCCGCTACTGGAGCCCTGAATACGGTGCGCTACGATCAGACGGCGACGCTGCTGCAAAATGGCGTTGTGCTGATCGCGGGAGGCTACAACAGCAGCACGTATGTCCTCTCCAGCGCAGAACTGTACAACCCCTCGACGGGAACGTTCACTGCTACGGGTAGCATGACCATGACGCGCCGCCTCCACACGGCGACTCTGCTGGACAGCGGGATCGTGCTGATCACGGGAGGCTACAACTGGGGCAAAGGCACTGTCTCCAGCGCGGAACTGTACAATTCCTCGACGGGAACCTTCAGCGCTACGGCCAGCATGGCCTCGGCGCGCTACTCCCACACGGCGACTCTGCTGAACAATAGGATGGTGCTAGTCGCGGGCGGCTGGAGCGACAATAGTAATTCCTCCACCAGCCACGCGGAGTTGTATAACCCTTCCACCGGAACGTTCGCCGGTACCGGGGACATGACCACTAAGCGCACGGCCCACACGGCGACGCTGCTGGAGAATGGGACCGTGCTGGTCGCGGGAGGTGACTACTGGAACGGCAGTACGAATGTCCTCTCCAGCGCAGAACTGTATAACGCCTCGACGGGAACCTTCGCCGCTACCGGCAGCATGACCAAGCCGCGTATCCTTCCGACCGCGGTGCTACTGAATAATGGAAGGGTTCTGATTGCGGGGGGCAGATTCAACACCACCGCTCAAGGTGACCTCTCCAGCGCGGAGGTTTATGACTCAGGGTTCGTGATGGGGTTCATCAATCCCAAGTACGTCATCGTCGGCGTCACCTACGCGCCACCTGGGGCAAGTAGCAACGTTACTTACACCGGGAGCATTTTTGTCGGCAACACCACCGCGACTACTGGTTCATTCACGATTGATAACAATCTGACCATTTCCGCCAAACATACAATAAGTGCTTGGACTATCGTCGGAGGGGCAGCTGTGGAACTCACTGGCACGGAGTCAACCGACTATGTTGAGGGGTCAAACAGTTCTTCGACAGTCACGATCAGTAAACAAAGCTCGGTGTCAGACAAGACAAACGGGACGGGGAATGCATTCTCCCCGGTGAATCACGACTACGACACGATCTGGTTATGGCTTAACCCACTTATGATCTACGGGGTCAAACCCAACGACCCTACATTCCTCCAATGGAACGGGTACGGCTATGACAACAACGATGTGAATGGACCGGATATCTTCGGCGTCCAAGTGGGGTGGCTGAACGGCCACTTTGGGGTTAACCCTAGTATTCAAACGGTTCTCGCGCGCGGCTGGGTAACAGCCAACGAACCGGGAATGATCTGGCCCACTGGTGAGGGGCCAGGACTCACGAGCGCCGATATTACTAACATCCTCAAAGCCGATCCATTTACGAGCGGCACATATAGCTTGCCAACGCCATTGCCGTCCACGTCCGCCGATGGCCGTTTCACCCAGATACCCTACCCTCCTAACCCCGTCAATTACACCCAAGCTGGCCTTGGAAACGGAGGGGGCACTACCACCGGATACAACGTCGTCTACACAGATACCTCAAATGTGGGTAAGGGCTCCTCGTATACTTTCAAACAAGCATTTGGCACGGAGCAGAATTTTTCTGGAGGAACCTGGTTCGCCAAGTTCACTCTCGACCTGAAGGAAACGGACACTCTCACTTGGACACATACTTGGCAAAACACGCTTACGACCACTACGACATTGACAGACGCGCTCTCCGTCACGGGGCCCGGCTGTCCTCAAACGTCACCTCCCTGCGTCCCAGCATACGCGGGGCCAGGTGAGTTTCTTGTCTACCAGGACAATCTGTATGGGACATTTATGTTTTATCCAGGGAACTGAACTGGCATCGCCAAAGCATCTCATTGAATATCAATATTCGTATAAAGTACGAAAGTGGAACATTGCGACCCAATCTACGCGGAAATCAAGACTGCGGGCTTGAGGATTCGAATTGGAGCTTTCTGCCTTGGGCTCTGTCTTTTGGCGCCCCGGAATGTCTTGGCGTTCGCCTACCCGCTCCAAGGGGAGTATGTGCGCGAGGCCTATTTTCTGGGTAGGACGACCGATGGCAAGAAATTCAAGGACTTCTATGAGCAGTATGTGCGCTGCTTCCCTTTTCCCGCTCGGGGCCCATACTTTTCCTACGTAGAGTCGGTAGAGTTTCGCACTCCGTACGAGCAGGTCGTGCTGCGATCGCGACAGAATTTGAGTCAATACAGCCCGATGGAAGCGGAGAAAGACTACCAGGCGCAGCCAAATCTGCTTGTGCTACGGGTTCTGATCTCCTACAAACTGGGCTATGTTGGGACTTTGCCGCCTGCCAGCAGCTTCAAGGTCCACGTTTCACAAGCGGACGCGCACACGATCGAGCCGAAACAATTAACCACTGAATCCATATGTTCTGTGTCGTGGAATAGCGACTGTGGAGCCCCCAGATTCGCGATCCTCTTGTCGTTTGACGTCGAGCAGTTCGCGTCTGGGACCGCAAAGATAAAAATCATCACGCCTGATGGACAAACCCTCCGGACGGAATTTGATCTCGACAACCTGATATAAGAGGGGGCGCGGAATGTCCCATGCTACTGGAACCCCTCAGAATTTGGCGATCAGATATGCTAATCTCGCCGAGGTGTGAGGAGGTGGATCGATATGCCTGAGGTAGCTCCAACAACGCTTCCATTAGGAACCAAGGCGCCGCATTTTCGGCTTCCTGACCCGCATGGCAACCTGGTTTCCTCCGACGATTTTACCGGGGCGCCTGCGCTGCTCGTCGTCTTTCTTTGCAATCACTGCCCCTACGTAAAGCACGTTCAATCGTCTTTCGCGGCCCTGGCCAAGGAATACCAGGCGCGCGGTGCAAGTATTGTGGGGATTAGTTCCAACGACGTAGAAGCGTTTCCGGAGGACCGGCCCGAGAAAATGGCGGAGGAGATTGTGTCCGCCGGCTATACGTTCCCGTATCTATATGACGAAAGCCAGGAGGTGGCGCGAGTGTACCGTGCCGCTTGCACGCCGGATTTTTTCCTTTTCGATCGTGACGCGCGGCTGGTTTATCGGGGGCAGTTTGACGGCAGCCGGCCAAAAAACAATGTTCCCGTTACCGGCGCGGATCTGCGTGCGGCTCTCGATGCTGTGCTGGAGGGGCGCGCTGTCCCCATCGATCAAATTCCGAGCGTGGGATGCAGCATCAAGTGGAAGCCGCAAAAACAATCCTCAGTAGCTTGAACATAGGTACCGCTTCCCCTCCATTTCTTGCTCGTTCATTTCACAAAGAGGAGTCCCACATATCTGAAAGGAAGGATTTGAAAATTATTGACGTGCAGCAGCGCTACTTCTTAGCGACGTAGAGTTCCGGGAATTGCTTGTGAAGATTCTCAACCTTGGGCAGGTCGTTGATCACGATATACATGTTTTCGGGATGATGGTCGGCGTAATCCTGGTGGTAGTCCTCGGCGGGATAGAATTTATTTAGCGTGACGATCTGTGTGGCGATGGGGTTCGGGAATACCTTGGCGTGATTCAGTTGATCCACATAAGCTTCGGCGATTCGTTTCTGTTCGTCGGAAGCGTAGAAAATTGCGGAACGATACTGAGTGCCGGTATCAGGTCCCTGGCGGTTGAGCTGCGTCGGATCGTGCGCCACCGAGAAGAACACCTTCAAGAGCTGGCCGTAGGAGATTTGGGAAGGGTCGTAGATGACTTGGACGGATTCGGCGTGTCCGGTTCGGCCGGTACTGACGCGTTCGTACTGGGCTGTCTCCGCTGATCCGCCAGAATATCCTGAAGTGGCGCGGATCACGCCTTTCAGGTGTTCGAACACGGCTTGAATGCCCCAGAAACAACCGCCAGCAAGAACGGCGGTTTGCTGGCCTTTCGCGGGCGCGAGGGGAGCGTCAACTGTCGGGTTGGGAATGGCAACGGGCGCACCAGCGGCGTTGCAAGTGGCTCCACGCCCGAGCGGGAGGACGGCGGCAAGAATCGCAAAGGTTCGCACAAAGAATCGCAGCATATCAACTCTCCTTCGGGGTGGTAGGACAGCCACTCTTGGCTGTCCGCGTGTGCCGCAGCGAGGTCGAACCGGACAGGCAAGAGTGCCTGTCCTACTATCCCCGCAGCACGCGAAGTGGCCGCTAAATCTGAGGCGACTTGCTGGCCTTTGGAGCGGGTGCGCTCGGCGGTTTGCCGCCATGAACCACCTCTTCCACGACTTTCGCAGCCATGTCGCCGCTGACTGGGCACTCCGTATCATTCACCCGGCATTGCGAGAGCGTCAACTGGCATCCGCAAGTGCAGCTTTCGGCGTTCAGGCGATGCAGGGCCGCCTTCTTTTGCGCCGGCGTCAGCCCAGTGAGATTCACGCCTGGTAGTTCGGTGGCGTTCGCCGCGTTCTTCAAGAACACTTGGCCGGTGTCTGCGAATGTCTCTATGCGGGAATCGACCGGCTGTCCGAGAAGCGCGCGGATTTCCTGGATATAGGTGTCGATCGGATGCAATCCGGCATGCTTCGTCACCACGCGTCCTTGCGTATCGATCACAAAGGTGGTGGGCAATGCCGGCACGCCGCCATACGCGGCGATCACCTCCTGGGTGGCCATGACGATAGGATAGTTGATTCTCGAATGCATCGCGTATTGCATGACATTTGCGGGACCGTCCTCGTCCTCGGAAACGCCAACGATCAGCAGTTTGTCCCCGAATTGCCTCTGAAGTGAGATCATTTCGGGAACTTCCTCGCGGCAGGGCGGACACCAAGTGGCCCAAAAATTCACCAGGACAACCTTGCCGGTCCAATTTGTTCTGGACATCGCCGCGCCGGAAATATCGTGGTCTGGTACTGGAGGGGCCGTCTCCGGATCCTTCACGAAGCGAATGACAGCCGAGATGTCACCGCCTGGCGGCGCCGATTGGCCCCTCGAGCGGGCTGCAGCGACGCGGATTGCATAGGCAGCTGCAACCAGCGCAAGTCCTCCAACTATCGGCAATACGTATCTTCGCATGTCCACCTTTAGAATCGCTGTCAACTAACATTATGAAGCGACGCGGCACGCAAAACAAGTCTCGTCGCGCGACGGCGGGCAGGTGTGCTGTCCCGGTTATGGGGGCAACTCGTGCGCGTTTTTCCTGCATCAGCAGAGAGGGCTTTAACACAAAGTTCACTCAGGGCGCAGAGGACACAGAGCGACACAAGCAAGTGCGAGAGTAACTGAAGAAAATTGGAGGATTAGGTGTCAGCCTGGCTTGCCATGCGGGGGCGATTGCGTTAGGTTAAGCATTCATTTGTTGACAGAAATGCGTTATTGGAAATTCTTGCGTGATTCGATCTCCAGGAAAGGCTCGCGAAAAAGAATGCCGGAGGTATTTCTGATGCGGCCGGAAAAACATTTGCGCGCGCTTCCGCTATTTGCGGCGTTCATGCTCGCCGCCGTGCAGCCCCTTTACATCATGGGTCAGGCCTACCCACCGAATGGATCCGCGATTCCGACTGTGGCGTTGAACGGAAGCGCGCCGATTCAGGAGCCGCCTCCCAACCCTCCGGATCAGCAATCGCAATGGAACATGGAGTTGGTAGGCCATAGCGACCTGCAGGGCCGTTCGGCGTACCAACCCATTATCATCAACGAAAATGGGCGTGAAATCGCTTATGTCGGGCACCATACGGGCACTGCGATGAATCCGCTGACGGGCGCCGTGGAGCCTAACGGCACTTCGATAGTCGATGTGACCGACCCCGCGAAACCCAAGTACCTGGCTCACATTCCGGGCTCGACGCAGGCGGGTGAAGAAGCAGGCGGCGCGCAAATGGTGCGCGTGTGCAGCGGGGGCGTGTTACCGCACGGCGTTCGCGGGAAGTGGTACTTGTTGCGGCCTCTGGGGACCGAGGCGCAGGAGGTCTATGACGTTACCGATCCGGCCCACCCATCTCGCCTGACAGTCATCGTTGAAGGGCTCACTGGCACGCATAAGAATTGGTGGGAATGCGATACGGGGATTGCTTACCTGGTTGCGAACAAGTCGTCCGAAGGGTGGAAGGGCGGCAATCATATGAAGATCTTTGATCTGAGCGACCCCGCGAAGCCTGTGTACATTCGAGATTTCGGATTGATCGGCCAGCAGCCGGGAGCCACGTCACACGAAGGTTTGGCTCCAGCCATTGGAATCCATGGACCGATGTCGGCGGGAGTGGAAAAGAATCGTGTCTACGCGGCGTATGGAACGGGAGCGAACGGCGTCATTCAGATTCTGGACCGCAAGAAACTGCTCACCTCCTTCGAGAACCCCTTGAAGCCAACGACGGAAGAAATGCTCGCGCCGCAGGTGGGTTTCATTACGATGTCACCCGACCAAGGCGCGCACACAACTCTTCCAGTATTTGGCGTGCCGATTCCCGAATTCCAAGGCCACACTGGGCTCAAGAAACGGGATCTTCTGATCGTTCCCTCGGAGGCGTCGCGAGGGGACCACTGCGCGCCCAATTCTGACGGATCGCGTCCGGCGCCTCATCTGGCATTCCTGCTCGACATCAGCGTTGAAGCTGCGCCGTGGCCCATTGCGACGTTCCGCGTGCCTGAAAACCCCGGAGATTATTGCGGCAGAGGCGGGCGGTTCGGCACCCACTCAGTCGCTGAATCGTTTTATCCTCCCTACTATGGGAAGCTGGCGATCTTCTCGTGGTTCAACGCGGGCACGCGCGTTTTCGATATTCGTGACCCCTTTGCCGTGCAAGAGGTCGCTTATTTTATTCCCGCGCCGAATAAGAACACGATGCTCTTCTGCCCAGATGGAGTAAGCCATCCGGAGGGCGATCCGAAAATCACTTCGGCCTGCGAGCGGGCGATTGAGACTAACAACGTCGAGGTTGACGACCGCGGCTTGATTTATAGCGCCGACCGGGCAGGCACAGGGTTGCATATCCTGCGGCTCACGGGGCATGCAAAAGACGTCGCAGCGGCAAACTAATCTTTCATATCAAATCATCGAGGCTGGGTGCCCCACGTGCCGGTTTTGCACGTGGGGGTTTGCGTGATGCCGTGAGGACCTTTCCCTCGGCGGATAAACACTGGTAGTAACGAGACCAAGCACCCACCCGATGTCCCTACTTGGCGTGTAGGCCATTCGGCCGTCAATGAGTCATTCCGTAGAGGATGTAGTTGATTCCAATACGATATGCGAGTGAGGCATCACGCTCAGGATATCTTGGGCTGTCTGCCCACTCCCAGGCATCGCCGACATCCGAGTTATGACAGATAGCAACCATGATGCGGCCGCTATCGTCGCGTATGGCCCGCCATTTAGGGATTGTGCTATCGGGAGTGTATTGCCGCCTTCCCCATATAAATCGGGTGCCGGGAATTTGGAAGCGCTCGTCGAGGTCATACATGACGTGAAAGATTTCGTCTTCGTCTCGCAAATCTTCGACGGGGCGGTCTGGGAAAATCAGGAGCATTCCCCGCATGAAATTGTCCCACTCGTAGTCTCCGTGGGAATCGTCGATCATCATGAACCCGCCTTTTAGCAGGTATTCACGCATGCGCGCGGCTTGCGCGTCGGAAACGATCCACCAGCCGCCGTCTTCCACATAAATCCAGGGCCAATTGAACATTTCGTCGCTGTTGGCATCCACGACTTGCTCGATCAGGCGAGCGTGGAGTCGCGTGAGGCGGCGCACGCCCATTACAAACTGTCGATCCGCCTTCGGATAGTCCGCCGCCCAGCGCTGGAAGCCGCCAAAGCGCCCGCCATATTGGCTCCCCATCGTGTAATGGAGACGGGCGAAAGTCCATTCGGCCTTTCGGTTGGCGTTTGCCGGAAGAGACGGCGTTTCCTCGTCTTCATCGAAGACACGAACTTGGAAGGCAAGCAGGCTGCAACTCATCGCCAAGAGCAACCCGGCCATCAAAATGGATGGAACGAGTTTCATGAAGTCATTTTCCCACAACATTCCATCTTCCAGGAGAAATGAAAAGCGGGTCAGACGAGCGGCGCGCCCTTGACGGACGTAGGGTTCGGCGGCGCTTCGCTTGTGACAGGGTGCGCGATTTTGCGTTTCGCAAACATTAACTGGAGGCGATCCATATACAGATAGATGACGGGTGTCGTGTACAGCGTGAGGATTTGACTCACCATCAAGCCACCGACGATGCTGATTCCCAGGGGACGGCGCAATTCCGCTCCTGTCCCCGCCGCCAGAGCCAGCGGCAAGCCTCCCAACAGGGCCGCCATGGTGGTCATCATGATTGGCCGGAAACGTAACAAGCAGGCCTGATAGATCGAATCCTCAGGCGTTTTCCCGGACCTCTCCGCCTCGACGGCGAAATCGATCATCATGATGGCGTTTTTCTTGACGATGCCAATCAAGAGAATAATTCCGATCAGCGCGATGACCGTCAGCTCGGTGTGGAAAGCCAACAAAGCGAGTAGAGCTCCCACTCCAGCGGAGGGAAGAGTCGAGAGAATCGTCACTGGATGAATGTAACTTTCGTAAAGCACGCCCAAGACGATGTATACCGTGATGAGCGCCGCCAGAATCAGCCAGGGCTGGTTCGCCAGGGAGGCCTGGAACGCCTGGGCGGTTCCCTCAAAGGTTGGACGAATATCGGAGGGAACTCCCAGCTGCAGCACCGCGGCTTCGATATCTTTCACCGCGTTACCCAGGGCTACGCCCTCTCCGAGGTTGAACGATATGGTTACCGCTGGAAATTGTCCCTGGTGGTTTACGGCGAGGGACGTGGTCTTCATCTCGAAATGCGTGAATGCGCTGAGCGGCACCTGCGCTCCGGTGGACGACCGCACAAAAAGCTGCTGGATATTGTCAGTACTGTCGCGGAAGGCCGCATCCACTTCCATGACAACGTGATACTGGTTCAACTGAGTATAAATCGTCGATACCTGCCGCTGACCGAAGGCGTCATACAAAGTGTTGTCGATTACCTGCGGCGCAATCCCCAGCCTGGAGGCTGTATCCCGGTCGATGACGAGGGTGGCCTGGAGACCCCGCGTCTGCTGATCGGAGTTCACGTCGCGCAAGCCGGGCACCTGGCGGAGCCTGGCTTCCACGCGCGGAGCCCATTGCTGGAGATCGCTCAGATTTTCGCTCTCGAGCGTGTATTGATACTGCGAATTGGAAAATCGGCCGCCCACCGTAATGTCTTGATTGGCCCTGAAGAAGAGTGTCGCGCCGGGCACCACGGCTGTTCTCCGTCGAAGGCGCGCAATCACTTGATCAACGGTAACTTTTCGTTCGCTTAGCGGTTTCAAGTCCACATTCATGCGGCCCGTGTTTTCCGCGCCACCGCCTGTATTAGCGGACATGCTTGCGACCGCCGGATCGCTGATGACAATGTCGGTGTATTGCTTCAACTTTTGCTGCATGGCCGGAAACGACAGGTCCTGCGCGCCCAGAATGGACCCGCTCATGCGGCCCGTATCCTGCTGTGGGAAGAATCCCTTCGGAACAACAATATAAAGGTAAATGCTGAAGCAAATCGTGGCGGCAGTAACAACAAGCATCAGGGGCTGGTGTCGGAGAACCCAGCGCAACCCGCCGGCGTAGGTGTCCAAACCCCACTGAAATACCCGTTCACTGGCCTTGTAAAGCCTCCCGTGCTTGGTCTCACGCTCCGATTTGAGGAACTTGGCGCACATCATCGGCGTGGTTGTGAGGGACACACAGAGGGAAACGGCAATGGCCACGCTCAAGGTGACCGCAAATTCCCGGAACAGCCTGCCCACGACGCCGCCCATCAGGAGGAGGGGAATAAATACGGCGATCAGCGAAACGCTCATAGACAGGACGGTAAAGCCGATTTCGCGGGAGCCTTTCAAGGCCGCTTCCATCGGCGAATCGCCTGCTTCGAGGTACCGGGTGATGTTTTCGATGACCACGATGGCGTCGTCCACGACAAAGCCGGTGCAGATTGCCAATGCCATGAGCGAAAGATTATCAATACTGTAATGTAACAAGTACATTGTTCCAAATGTGCCCACGATGGACAACGGCACCGAAATGCTCGGAATCACCGTCGCCCAGGCGTTGCGCAAGAAAAGAAAAATCACCATCACCACCAGCGCGACCGTCAGCATGAGGGTGAACTCAATATCCTGGACCGAGGCTCGGATCGTGATCGTGCGGTCGGAAGTGATATCGAGTGTGGCGGAGGGAGGAATCGTCGCGCGCAACTCCGGAAGAATGGCTTTAATGTTGTCGACGGTCTTGATGATGTTGGCGCCAGGCTGCCGGCTGATCGATATGTTGACGGACGGCTTGCCGTTGGCATAGCCCGAATTGCGAATGTCCTCGATCCCCTCCGTCACTTTGGCAATGTCACTTAACCGTACAGGGGCTCCATTCCGGTAGGCCACGATCAGGGGCACATATTGTTCGGCTTGAAGCAATTGGTCAGTCGCGAAAATCGTCCATCGGTCGCCCTGGTCTTCCAGATGTCCTTTGGGGGTGTTCGCGTTTGCCGTGCGAAGCGCGGCCCGCACATCCTCCAGGCCGATCCCGTAATGCGCCAGGGCGTTGGGATTCAAATCCACGCGAACGGCGGGCTTGGCTCCCCCGCTAATACTGACCTGACCAACGCCATCTATCTGCGCTAATTTCTGACCGAGTATAGAATCACACAGATCGTAAAGATGACTCCTCGGGATGGTGTCCGAGAACAGGGCCATATCCATGATCGGCGAATCCGCGGGATTGATCCTGCGGTAGGTCGGCAGGCTCGGTAGGCCGGCGGGCAACTGCCCCGCCGCTGCATTGATGGCCGCCTGGACGTCACGGGAGGCTGCATTGATGTCGCGATCCAAGTCAAATTGAAGCGTGATGCCTGTAGACCCCAGTTGGCTGCTGGACGTCATTTCCGTGATGCCCGCAATGCGCCCGAATTGGCGCTCCAGCGGCGTCGCGACGGATGAGGCCATGGTCTCCGGGCTGGCACCCGGCAAACCCCCTCGGACATAGATTGTGGGGAAATCCACTCTGGGAAGAGCGGCCACTGGAAGGAAGTAGAACGCCACACCGCCTGCCATGAGGATGGCGAGGCTCAGCAGGGCGGTCGCTACGGGTCTTCGGATGAAAGGCGCTGAAATGTGCATGATCGCTAAGCTGGCTGCCGGCCAAGCTTACTGTCCACACTCAGTTAGAGGGGCTGAGGCCGCGTCTTGGTTTCAAGAAATCAGGCGCCGCACTCAAACCGGCATCCACGAAGATTTGAATCTTGATGTGCACCGAATACAGCATCAGTTCACTGGAGGGTGCCCCTGAGGCATGGAGTTGCCACCGGCGCCGGCTGGGGGCGGCATCATTCCGGGGCGTGGAGTTAGGCCGCCTCCAGGCTGGCTGCTTGTAACCGTCCATTCCCCGCCCTTCCGGTCGAGCGTATAGTCCATCTGCATGGTGCCACCACCCTGTTTGGCGTGGAACTCGACTTGCGCCGTGGCGTGGTCTCCGTTAACGGATATCTGTTTCACCTCCTTGTCCATGGCCGACATGTTCACACCGGCGACCGCGCTGAGATGCTTGTCGATCCCCGCACGGATGGCGTCTTGATCGCTCGGCTGGTTCTTGCATCCAGCGGCGAAGGCGAAAAGCAAAATCGCGGTGCAGGTCAAAATCTTTCGGTTCATTCGAATGTCCTCCCGTATATAGTCTGATTCCATTCTCCCATGATTTCGGCGGGGATTTGTTTCAATATTTCGGCGGGCTCCAAGAGGAATCCGCAAGCGTAGTCAAGGCCAGAAAAAGGGCAATGGACTGCATTCGTGCGCGTGACGCCGAAGTGCCGCCCCTGCCGGGGCTTTCTTCTCGTTACCGGCTTTGTTTCCCATGGCTTCCGCCGTGGGCTACCTTGTCACGTACCTCCGGGACCCCCGGCAACACGGAACGGACCCATCGCGACAAGAACGTCTTGTTTGACGGGCGGGTTCACGCCCTGATAGGTTGTGAGGCTATGTGCCGAAAGCTATTCGTAACTGACATTTGCGCCGGGCGATTGAGATGACTGCGGACCGTAAATCTCAGAGAGTCGCGTTTCAAGGAGAACGAGGGGCCTTCAGCGAGGAGGCAGCCGTCAAGCTGTTGGGAGAGGAGATTGAACTCGTTCCGCGGCCGACTTTCGAGGCCCTCTATGCAAGTATTCAGGACGGCCTCGCGGATACGATTCTCGCGCCGATCGAGAACAGTCTAGCCGGGTCCGTTCACCGCTCGTATGATTTGCTGATTGCCAGCGGCCTGCACATTCAGGCCGAGGTCGTGATTCCGATCGTGCACAATCTTATCGGCACTCTGGGTGCAATATTTGAACGCATCACGCAAGTCTCGTCGCATCCGGTCGCGCTCGCGCAGTGCGAGCGATTTTTCGCCAGCCACCCTTCGATCAAACGCATTGCGGCGGACGATACGGCGGGGAGCGTGCGGGATGTGATGCAGGCAGGAGATTCCACAAGGGCCGCGATTGCCAGCCGGCGGGCTGCGTCTGTTTATGGCGGCACGATTCTGCGGGAACATCTCGAAGATCACCCGGAAAATTACACTCGCTTTCTTCTGCTTGCGCTTTCGGACGATGTGCCGGAGAAGGCCGACAAGCTTTCACTCGTCCTGCACCTCGCGCACAAGCCGGGCTCGCTTTGTCTTGCTCTGAATGCATTTGCACGACGTAACCTGAACCTACTCAAGATCGAAAGCCGCCCGATTCCTGGAACGCCGTGGAGTTATTGCTTCTATCTTGATTTGCAGGCGTCACTCAATGATCCAAACACCTTAGCGGCGCTTGAAGAACTTCGGCAATTTACGGACTCGGTGAAAATTCTGGGTTGCTATCCGCAGGCGAAGGTTTAGGGTTATCATTTCGCGAGCAGTGAAACCTATCTAGAAGGTGATTGGATAGTGGGCTTCTTCGCAGTCGGCTTAAGTTGGCTGCGGCCGGGCCCATGGAGAAAACGTATGTCGATCCAATGGGGACGCGTCTTACTTATCGCTTTCCTCATGGAGCTTATACTGTTTGCTATCGCGGTCCCGCTATTCCTGAGCGGCAGAGGCCGAGTCTCGCTCTATGTCGTGCCACCCGCGGCGCTCATTGCCACATTCGCTTTTACCGTGTGGCTCGGACGGAGAATTAAATCGAGGTTTGTCATGCACGGGGTGCTCATCGGCGTCGTAGGCACACTCATGTACGTCGGTCTCACCCGTGGGGCACCGGAACCGTGGCAATACCTGGTCGCTAACGCATTGAAGGTTGTCGGCGGGATTGCTGGTGGAATGGTCCTGGCGCGGCGTAGGACTGATACAAGTCGGGTGCCGAAGGTTGTCTAATCAAAGGAGTCCACTCTCGCTGATTGCGAGCACTGGATGCAGAGGAATTAACCGGGCATAATGTGTCAGGTGTTTTGTGGCGCAAACATGCAACTGGAGTCGCTGCGAACGCTTCTTGAGTAGAAGCCATCTCATAAGTGGCCAACTATCAAGGCTCGTGAATTCGGATTTGCGCGAGTTTGATTCCGGCGCTGAAAGCGCCGCCGCACTCTAGCCCAGGGCAACGCCCTGGGTTTCGGAGTCGATGGGTGCGCCCTGCAAGGGCGCAGGAATCCTCCGCCCTCGCAGGGCGGAAGATGGACTCGGACGCATCCCCGGGGCGTTGCCCCGGGCTGGCATGCTGCGCGCCGTTGGCGCGTCATCGTGGCTGAGGTCTCGAGCATCAACAATTGGTGCGCAGCGATTTGTGACTTAGTCCAAGACTTTAAAGGTATCGGAAAAACTGAAGATTCTCAGGAGGAAACGTGCAGGTTTATTACGACAAAGATGCGGATTTGAAATACATCCAGAATAGGAAAATTGCGGTGATTGGTTTTGGATCGCAGGGCCACGCCCACGCCATGAATCTGGCGGATTCGGGGTGCGACGTTGTGGTTGGGCTGAAGAGCACGAGCGCATCCGTCGCGAAGGCGGAAAATGCGGGGCTCCGTGTTCTGCCCGTGCGGCAAGCCGCGGAAGAGGGCGAGATTGTCATGATTCTCGTGCCCGACGAACTCGCGCCTGGCATTTACGAAAGCGAAGTCGCCCCCGCCATGAAGGCGGGCAAGTATTTGGCTTTCTCTCACGGCTTCGGGATTCATTTTGGGTTTATCAAGCCGCCGAAGGACGTGAATGTCTTCATGGTTGCGCCGAAGGGGCCCGGACATCTGGTGCGGCACCAGTTTTCACAAGGCGCGGGCGTGCCGTGCCTGCTGGCGATCCATCAGGATCCGAGCGGTGACACTAAGAAAATTGGGCTTGCTTATGCGAGCGGGATTGGCGGCGCACGGGCAGGCGTGATCGAGACGAACTTTCGCGAGGAAACCGAGACGGATCTGTTCGGCGAGCAGTCGGTTCTTTGCGGCGGCTTGACGGCGCTAATTCAGGCGGGGTACGAGACGCTTGTTGCAGCGGGCTATGCGCCGGAGATGGCGTATTTCGAGTGTTGCCACGAAATGAAATTGATCGTGGACCTGGTGTATGAAGGCGGAATATCGGAGATGCGATATTCCATATCGAATACTGCCGAATATGGAGACTTGACTCGCGGGCCCATCATCGTCGATGCGGCCACCAAAGAGCGCATGAAGGGTATCCTGAAGGACATTCAATCCGGCGCGTTCGCCAAGGAATGGATGAAAGAAGCCGCGAACGGGCTGCCGCGATTTAAGCAGCTCAGGGAAGCGGGTAAGAAGCATCCCATTGAGGTCGTTGGGGCGCAATTGCGTGGGATGATGCCGTGGATGAAGAAAAACCGGGTGATTGCTGAGGGCGCGTAGGCTAATTCAAAAGCTTTTACCACAGAGGGCACAGAGAACACAGAGAAAACCCTCGAGCACAGCCTTGGCGAGATCTATCGAGAGAACAGCTCTTCCCTGCCTGCTCCCGCACGTGCAAGAAATTTTCGGAGGAATCATGGATTCGCGTCTCAGGGAACATAGCCGGATCATCGTTGACGGCCCTTCGAGGGCGCCTGCGCGTTCATACTTTCGGGCAGTTGGGTTGAGCGACGACGACCTGGCGAAACCCATGGTGGGCATTGCAAATACATGGATCGAAGCGATGCCGTGCAATTCGCACCTGCGGCACTTGGCGGAAAAAGTGAAGGACGGAGTTCGCGCAGCGGGCGGCACGCCGATGGAATTCAACACTGTAGCCATCAGCGACGGGGAGTCCATGGGCACGGAAGGAATGAAAGCGTCGCTGGTAAGCCGTGAGGTGATTGCCGATTCAATCGAACTGGTTGGGCGCGGCTACATGTTTGACGCGGTCGTCGCCCTCGCGGGATGCGACAAAACCATTCCGGGGACGGCGATGGGGCTGATCCGATTGAATGTGCCGAGCCTGGTGTTGTACGGGGGATCGATTCAGCCGGGGCGGTTTCGCGGGAGGGACGTCACGATCCAGGACGTGTTCGAAGCGGTGGGGGCACATTCCGCGGGAAAAATCACGGATGCGGACCTGAAGGAAATCGAAAGTGTGGCGTGTCCCGGCGCGGGCGCGTGCGGCGGGCAGTTCACTGCGAACACGATGGCCATGGCGCTGGAATTTATCGGACTGACACCGATGGGATTGGGCAACGTGCCTGCCACTGATCCGCGGAAGGACGAAGCCGCCTATCGTTCGGGCACGCTGGTGATGGATCTTCTCCGCAAGGGCATCACGCCGCGGCAGATTCTGACGCGCAAGGCGTTCGAGAATGCGATTACCTCCGTTGCCGCGACAGGAGGCTCGACGAACGCCGTCCTCCATTTGCTCGCGATGGCCAAGGAAGCGGAAATCGAATTGAAAATCGAGGATTTCGACGCCATCAGCCAAAGGACGCCACTCTTGGCTGACATGAAACCGTGGGGCCGATTCACGGCCGTGGACCTTTACAACGCGGGAGGGATGGCGTTGCTTGCAAAGCGGCTGCTCGACGCTGGGCTTCTTCATCAGAACCAGACCACGACTGGACTAAAGACACTCGAGGAAGAAGCGTCCACGGTGAAAGAGCAACCGGGGCAGGAGGTCGTCCGGCACCTTTCCGATCCAATCAAGAAGACAGGCGGACTCATGATCCTGAAAGGAAACCTTGCGCCCGAAGGATGTGTTCTCAAGACCTCTGGGCACGAGAAGCCCTATCATCGCGGACCGGCGCGGGTGTTCGACCGCGAAGAGGAGGCCATGGATGCCGCTGTGAAAGGCGGGATCAAGAAGGGCGACGTTGTGGTTGTGCGGTATGAAGGTCCGCGCGGAGGCCCCGGGATGCGCGAAATGCTCGGCCTGACGGCGGCGCTCGTGGGACAGGGGCTTGGCGAAGACGTCGCGCTGCTGACCGATGGGCGATTCAGCGGTGCGACGCGCGGGTTGATGGCCGGGCACGTGGCGCCCGAAGCCGCGCGCGGCGGGCCCATCGCGATCATCGCCGAAGGGGACGCTATCGTTTTCGATCTCGATGCGCGGAAGCTGCAGATCGATTTGAGCGACGCGGAAATCAAGTCGCGCCTGGCAAAATGGAAAGCGCCGGCGCCGCGTTACAAGACTGGAGTGTTCGCGAAATATGCGGCGCTGGTGAGCTCGGCTTCGCTTGGGGCGATCACGCGCGCGGATCTTTAGAGTAGTGGATGCTCAGGAAAAGAGCTTTTAACACGGAGGGCACAGAGTGCACAGAGAAGAGAAGCATGGTCTCGGGTTGTTCTCTGTGTCCTCAGTGCGCTCTGTGTTAAATGCTTTTTCCGACCCTAATGCAGACTCGTTGAGCCGATTGTCCGAAAGGGGTGTCTGGTGATGAACAACTGTCGATCTACCGAAAAAAGGCGAAAGTATTTCACCGCCACAATCATTGTTCTCGTTGTGTTTGCTGCAGCGGGCGTGGCGTTGGCGGATTCACTTGTGCTGAAGTCCCAGGGGAGTTTCTTTGTCGGCGGCCGCACCATTTCCACCGACGCGCTTACCGGGACCTCCAGCGGATTCCTCAACACGGAGATCAATACGGGGAGTATTACCGTCGATCAGATGTACGTTCAATACCAGATCCCCGAGGGCGGCGAGAAGCATCTGCCTGTCGTCATGGTGCACGGGTGTTGCCTCAGCTCGAAGAGCTATGAGACCACACCGGACGGACGTATGGGCTGGAACGAGTATTTCCTGCGCAAGGGGCGGGCTGTCTATCTCCCCGACCAGGTTTCACGCGCGCGGTCCGGATTCGATGCGACGATCTACAACGAGATCAGACTAGGAAAGCGGCCAGCCGCTGAAATGCCGGCGATCCGCACCGCGAGTCACGAAATCGCTTGGACGTTATTTCGGTTCGGGCCCGAGATGGGCACAGCGTTTTCAAACGAGCAATTTCCAGTGGAAGCGTTTGAAGAATTCGGAAAGCAGGTGATTCCGGATCTTAATGCCGGGCTTGCTGCAGACAACCCGACGTGGACGAACTTGTCCGGGCTGGCGATTAAGTTGCGGGGCGTCGTGCTGATGGGGCACTCCGAATCAGGTTTTTTTCCTGAGCGAACGGCGCTCGTCAATTCTGCCAATCTCGAAGGCTTGATCACGATCGAAACGGAATGCCCAACGACGCTGACTCCCGCGCAGATTTCAACGCTCGCCGGGATACCGGTCCTCATGGTCTTCGGCGATCACCTCGGCGATGTTCCCGGGCATGCGGATCTATGGCCGTCTAGATTCAAGACCTGCCAACAAGTTGTTGACCAGGTGAATGCGGCGGGGGGCGATGCGATCATGATGCACCTGCCGAAATTTGGACAATTCGGGAACAGTCACATGCTCATGCAGGACAAGAATAATTTGCAGGTCGCCGATCTGATCTTGAAGTGGATTGACGACCACGTGGAAGGCAAGAAGAAACCCCGCGCTGCGCGTCGCTAAGGGCGTTCCATCATTCCGCGAAGGTGCTCGAGTAGGTCTCCTGGGTGTTTTTGATCTGGACGGTGAAGAATTTGAGGACGCGTTTGGCGACCTAGGGCGTCGGCTTGATAAGCTGGGCGGGCTGAAGCGCCGTGTCGGGGAAAGTAACAATCGGGGTTTCACTATTCATAGACATCCTTGCGGTGGGCAATGCGGGTGACGCTTAACATCTTGTGGTCGTCATCCAAGATGTAAACGATTCGATAATCCCTGATGCGGATGCGCCAGAGATCCTTGTAACCGCGCAGCTTCTTGCAGCCGGATGGCCGAGGATTGGAGGCCAGGCCTTCGATTTTCGGCAACAACCTCGCGATGAGTTTGTCGCTCAGGTTCTCCAGCTCCTTCCGGGCGGACGGCTTGATGTCGACAGCATATTTAGCCACGGAGGCGTCTGCGCCTAATCAGATCGGCTTTGACGGTTTCCAAGGAGACACCTTTCTCCTTGCGCCGCCGTTCGGAGACTAGACCGTCGTAGAAATCCTCCCAAAGCGGCCCGTGTTTGCGAAGGTCAATCTGCACGGCGACCTTCCGGCCCTTCTCGTCGGTCAAAAATTGAATACCAGTCATGAATATTCCTCTCTTTGTTGCCCAAGCCATAACGTAGCCCGGTCGGTTGGTCCGGTCAAGGATAAAGTGCAATGAATGACGTTATCATGCACGAAAAGATCGGAAAGGATTTGTTCTTTCCCAGGCCATGTGGAAGGCAAGAAAAAACACACCAACAAACCCGCGTGAGTGTAGCTGCGTAACGCTATTTTGAAAGAGGATTGGCTATCTGCTTCTTGTAGTCTTCCGCTTCGCTCGGCGCGCAGATCATCTCCATGAATTCCGTGTCGGGCGGCTGCAACTTGAGATGAATCTTGTCGCGGCCCAACCATGGCTCCGTGTAGGCCTTGGGATCGTCGATCTTCACCGTCAGTTCCATGGTGTCATGATTCACGCGGTGGTAACGCTCCTCCACGCGCAGATCGCTGCTGTGCGGGTTCCCAGCGTTATCAAGCCAAGTCCTCTCGTCCATCCCAATCGTGTCAACGACAAATGTGTAATCATCCGCCCATTTCCCGACCGAGTAGCCATACCACTGCGGATCCGGGTCCTTCGGAAGTGCTCGCCCGTCTTTCCAGATGGCGCGCCAAACCCGTTGGTATTGATAAAGCAGCAGCACCTGGCGGGGAGTCTGAACAATTTGAAATGGGCGCAGCTCGAACAGCAGGTTGCGCGGGAAACCCGCCGGATCGCAACTGTCCAGTGGATCATTCACCAGGCCGATAGGGACTCTTCTGGGCCCGTCTCCGGGCTTGTAGAGATTGTTGGCGACGTCCTCTCCCCATGACGTGAAAGGAGCGTGCGATTTCACCCCCCTCGGGGAGATCCCCTCCATCCTATCTTCAACATCCCAAATTCCAGAAAGGTCGCGGGGAGGGGCAGGCGCCGCCTTCTGGCTCTTCGCCACTTGTGGTTGCTTGGGTGGAGCAGTCTGAGCGCGCGCACCGAAAGCAAGCCCCAACGCTGCGACACCTCCAATGACAGAATTCACATACCGCCTTAGCATTTCGGAATCCTCACGCAGCCACCGCTGGTCCTCAAACACAACGCTGTTGTCAACGCACCGTAGTGTTCCAACCTACTAATGTTTGACCGGTGGGAAGCACAACCTTCAAGAGCTGTCCGACCGGTGCGCCGTTCTTGGCGGGTCGCACAGTCACAGTTACTTCGTCCCCGGGCTTGAGCGAACGCTTGGACCAGCCGCGCTTGGTCATGTCAGTGGGATTGCTAACTTCAACGGCCCAGTGAAAGAGCGTCCCCGTGTCGTCCGTTGTATCGTATTTAAGAAAACAATGGGGATTGGCCCATAGCCAATCTGTTACGGTTCCCTTCATGACCAATTCTTTATCCATATTGTAGCCCGCCGCTCCGTGGTGCGCCGAAAGCGGGACTGAAACGGCAAGGAAGCACACGGCCACCAGGAAAGCTTTGAACCGCCCATTTCGCACCGGAAACCTCCGATCGTCAGTGCGCAGAGTACGCTTTTTGCTAAATAACTGGATCCCGATACGCACGCTATCGGGCCTCAGCCTTCTGCTTTGCCAACTCTGTGCGGAATGTCTGCTCGCGTTCCGCGACGTAACTCTTGTAGCCTTCGGGATCGATGAATGGATTTGCTGCGCCCTCCTTCATTCGCGCATATTTCGCTTCCATCCCATAGTAGTTTCCGTGCGCGCCGAGGAAGATGTCGCAGGGCAACGATTTCAGAATACGAAACATGCGTTCGTAATCGGATGCGATCTGTGGGTAGAGCGCGTTGTTCACGAGCTTGTACCCTGCGTTCACATTTGGACTGCCGATGATAACCACATTGTAGGTCTTGTCCCCTTCCTTCGCCTTCATCGTCCATGTGGTTGTGCCCTTTGTGTGTCCGGGTGTGAGACGCGCTGTCAGCACAGCGTCTCCGAGCTTAACCTCATCGCCATCGTGCAGAACGCGATCCACTTTCGTGGGTTGGTAGCGCGAAGTCGGGGAATCGCCGTACTGGAAATTGCCTTTGCCGCCGGCCTCGATCTCGGGCGCATCCGCGTCCATGACCATGTACTTTGCTCCGGTCAATTCCTTGACCGCCGCGCTGCCCGCACAGTGATCCCAATGCGCATGGCTGATCAGAAGAATCTTGACGTCGCCGAATTTAAATCCTAATTTCTCGATGCTCTCGCGAATCAGCGGGACGGAGCTTTCGAGGCTGCTGTTGATGAGGATGTGGCCCTGCGGCGTGGTAATCAAGTAGGAGGCGAGACCCTGGCTGCCAACGTAGTAGACATTTCCGATGATGCGATACGGCGGGAACGGATTTGTCCAGTCAGGAGTCCCTTGGCAGAACGCGCCGCAAGCGAACACAAGCGTGAGAAGGAGCGAGCGGAAAAGATTCTTCATGATGGATCCACCTACCACTTCCGTTTTAAGATTTGTGATTCTGCGTAGTCTACTCTAGAAACGCCACACGGAGTCAACATCTCAAATGGCTGGATAAGGGATCGGGTTGGGTGTAGAGAAGACAAACAGATGCCCGCCCCAAAAGCGGGCGGCCTCTACAAGAACAACTGCCACCGACTTAAGAGGGTGAGGTTTCTCTGCAACCTGACGCACCACCAATGGCTGACTCTTGTGTTACGTGAATTCGCGGGAGGGATAGCTTCCGTCCGCAGGCTCCAGTAGCATAAAAACATGGCGCTATGGGCGAAAATTCACGGCAAAGCGTCGCCCGAGAGTCAGCGGGAGATTGTCACGTTCCTGGGGCTTTCGGTTCTGGCATTCCTGCCTTACGCGAACACGCTGCTTAACACTTTTGTGTATGACGACTATTTCCAGGTCGTCGAAAATCCTTACGTCCATTCATTCCGCTATCTTCGCGAGATATTCGCGACCACCGTCTGGTCTTTTCAGGGAGCCAATGGCATCACAAACTACTACCGGCCTTTGATGTCATTTGGGTATTTGCTGTTCTATCAGATCGCGGGCGCGGTGCCAGTCAGTTTTCACATTGCAAACGTTGCGCTGAATGTGGTGGTGGTTCTGTTGGTCTTCAGCGTGGTGCGGCGGCTGAGCGGGGAGCGAGTCGGACTCATTGCAGCGGGGTTGTTTGCGCTGCATCCGCTGCACACCGAATCGGTCGCGTGGGTCGCCGGCGTTACCGACCTCGAACTCTCTCTGTTCTATCTGCTGACGTTTCTTTTTTATCTGCGGCTGCCGGAGCCGGAGAAAGGATACGGTTGGCGCGCGGCGATTTGCGGGAGCTTTGCCCTCGCGCTGCTTTCGAAAGAGCAGGCCATGACGCTTCCCGTTCTGGTCACGGTGTTCGAGCATTTTTACCGGGACGACCGGGCGACGACGACCTTACGCCAAAAGATGGCGCGCTATGGACCGCTGTGGGCGCTGGCGGCGCTGTATTTGGTTGTGCGCGGCATTTTGCTGGGCGGTGTTGCCAGCATCGTTTCGCGCCCGGGCCTCTCCTGGTATGAAGTTGGGCTTTCCGCCATTTCGCTTCTGGGTGGCTACCTGCGGAAACTGATTTGGCCCGCCCACCTCTCCACCTATTACGTTTTCCATAAGAGCAGCCACTTCACGGACCGGAATGTGCTTCTCGCGCTCGCGGGACTGGCGCTCTGCGGGATCGTGTTCGCCCTGTTGTGGCGGCGCGCGCACCTTCTTTCCTTCGCTTTGATCATGATCTTTTTGCCGCTCGGCCCGGTGCTGAATGCGAAATGGATGCCGGCAAGCGTGTTTGCCGAGCGTTACCTCTATTTGCCGTCGATTGGTTTTTGCTGGCTCGTGGCATGGGCCGCCGTAACACTTTGGAGCGCGGACCTGCCTGCGTTTCTCCGGCCGGTGTCACGCGCCGTGCCGCTGATGCTGATCGCCATCGCGTTCCTGTACGCCGTGAGAACTGTCGCACGAAATCGGGATTGGCGAACGGGAGAAAGCCTCTTCCTCAAGACGCTTGAGCAAGGCGACGCCAGCTTGATCCGCAACAATCTCGGCGCCGTCTATTTCAACAACGGAAATCTGAATGATGCGGAGCAGGAGTGGCTCGAAGCTCTTGCGGCCGGGCCCAATAACGCGTTGGCGCTCGACAATCTCGCTTTCTTGCGCCAACGCCAGCGCCGGTTTGCCGAATCGCTCGATTATTCCTGGCGTGCGCTGCGCACCCAGCCGCATTATATGATGGCGCACTTAAATCTTGCGGAAACATTGGCCGAGATGGACCGCGTGGCCGAAGCCGAATGGCAATACCGTATCGCGACGGCCATTTCCCCGCTGTCCACGCGCGCTCACAACGCCTACGGAGAGTTTCTGTTCAACTCGGAACGATTGGAGGATGCGCGAATTGAGTATGAGCGCTCCACCTCCGTGGAGCCGACGGGTGAAGCTTACGACAGACTTGGCGATATCTATCAGGCATCGGAGGATCGCCCTCGGGCTGAGGCAACTTTTCGCCAGGCATTGGCCCTGAATACTTATGATTCCCACGCTCATTTTGCCCTCGGACAATTATTGGAGGCGGCGGGCAAGCAAGAAGATGCGCTCCACGAATTCGAGAGCGGCCTCCGGCTGGATCCGTCCGACCCTACCGCCAAGGCAGCCGCCATTCGGCTCCGGGGTAACGCGGCACCTCAAGGCATACCCCGCTGAGGGTCGATCATGCGTCTGTTTGTTTGGTAGGCCAGCCACTCTTGGCTGTCCAGTGCGGTCTCGGTACCGCACAACTGGACAGGCAGGAGTGCCTGTCCTACTGACGCCCTCAGCGCGCCAATTAATGCATTACCAAAGAATTCCCAACGAGCCACTTCAACCGGAATTAAGATAGCTGCGCACGCCCACTAGAATCTCGTGCCTCTAATTCGCACAACGGAGGAGTCCCACTGGACGATAAACTCAGCATGGACCGCGCCGCACTGTTGATGGCAGAAGTCCAGATCCTCGGCACACTTTGCACCCAGGCGGGCACCGTCGAGCAGCGCAATGAGCTGGCGCATACTCTGGACTGCTACTCGTTCCTCGAGCCAGAGCATCAAATTGTATTTGGATCGATCCGTGCCCTGCTTCCCCACAGCCGGCTTTCCAACACGCATCTGGCTGTACACTTGAATAATCGCGGGTTTCCTGACGTGGACCTGCAGAAATATTGTGCTGCCGCGCTCGCGAATATTGATGACGCGTTGCAACTGGCTCGCCGATTGCGTTCATTCGGGTATGGGTCCGGCGCAGATGTCCGTTACGATAGTAATGGAAAAGCGAAATATGAGACTTGACGCGCTACGGGAACGTGGTTTCGGCAAGATGGGTGCGGTGTTCGCGCTCGCAGCCTCTGCAGAGGCAAGCAACAGTTCTCCCGTTGCCTTCAGATCGCCTACAAATTGAATGCGTCGTACTTGCCTGCTGACCTGTCGCCGGTCAGGGAGGATTCTGAGAAGTGATGGCGGCTGATTCTCCAACGGCCTGGAATCTTCAGGCCGCACGAGGGGCATGCGCCATCGTGCAGCGAATTCTGCAAGACATCGTGCCAGGAGCGGCGGATGAGGATTTGGCCGCACCCGGGGCAGGACGTGTGAGCGGCGTCGGAGTGGATGTTGCCCTCGTAGACGTAGTGGAGGCCAGCATCGAGCGCGATGCGCCGTGCGGCGTGCAGCGTCTCCGGCGGCGTTTTCGGCTTGTCGAGCAGCTTGAAATCGGGATGAAACGCCGTGAAATGCAGCGGGACGTCGGGGCCGAGATGCTCCAAGACCCAATCGGCGAGGAGACGAATTTCGCGCGGGTCATCGTTCAGTGTAGGAATGATTAGATTCGTGATCTCGAACCAGACCTTCGTTTCCTGCTTGAGCCATGTGAGCGTGTCGAGCACCGGCTGAAGATGCGTGAGGGTGACGCGGCCGTAGAATCCCTCGGTGAATGCCTTCAGGTCAACGTTGGCGGCGTCGACGTGGTCGTAAATATCGTGGAAGGCCTCGTGCGTCACGTAGCCATTGGTGACCATCACGGTGCTAATCCCCGCTTCCCGGGCGGCGTGGCAGATGTCGATCACATATTCGCCCCAGATTGTCGGTTCGTTGTAGGTGAATGCAATGGAGGGGCAGCCGTTGCGGATCGCCAGCGCCACGATGTCTTCCGGCGGAATGTGCGTCGAATGGACTTGATCGGATCTCGATTTCGAGATGTCCCAATTCTGGCAAAAAAAGCAGCCCATGTTGCAGCCCGCCGTGCCAAGTGAAAAAACGCGGGTGCCGGGAAGGAAATGGTTGAGCGGCTTTTTCTCGATGGGATCGATTTGCAACGCCGCGGGCGAGGCGTAACCCAGACTGTAGAGCTTCCCTCCCTGATTGACACGAATAAAACAGAAACCGGATTGGCCTTCACCGATGTGGCAATGCCGCGGGCACAGATAGCAGTGCACGCGGCCTTCGGACATGGGTTCCCACCAGCGGCCTTCATGGAGAGCTTCGGTCTTCTGAAATATTTTTAGTTCCTGCATGGCAGTTCGAGGCAGGGAAGTTTCTGTCGGGCTTCACTTTCCGTTGTCATTATACACCTGTCGGTGAGACGGCCATCAGTCGCTGTTTTTGCTTTGAGCACGGCGCCGTTCGTCCACCCAGGCGAGGAAATTCTCGAATCGGGCGCGTTCGCGCCACAAAAGACTGAAGAATTCAGATGCCCCGAGCGCGTGCATGTCCCCGCCAAAAAATGTTTCGAGACGCCAGCGAAGATAAGGGCTGGCCCACGGGCGCAGGCGGTAACCTTTGGCGGTCGTCCAGTAGTAGCGGAGAGCGTTGAACATCAACCGAGCTTACTTCCAACCTTCACGGCCGCGAAGCGAAGTGATATGCGCGACATGGTGGCGGCCATGCCAGGCGTAGGAGCCAAGCATGTCGTCGAGCGTCATCGGTCCCAGTGCGGGATGCCGCAGGCGGCGGGAAAAGTCTTCAGGGCTCAACGAGCGCAGCAATACGTCCCAGCGATGATGCAATGATTCGAGCAACGTGAGCGAGACTTCGACTGGCGTATCACGTGAATCCTGCAGCTTCGCCCAAAGCGCCTCGTCATAGGGCCTGATCGTGGGTTCATTTTCGGTGAGCGCAAGTTTGAATCGGATGTAGGAATTCAGATGGCTGTCCGGCACATGGTGGACGACTTGCCGGACAGTCCAGCCGCCCGGACGATAGGGCGTGTCAAATTGCTGGTGCGAGAGGCCGGCGACGGCGTCGCGCAAGCATTTGGGAGCAGCCGCAATTTGAGCGATTGCGGTCTCGCGCTCCGCGGGGGTGAGCGAGGCCTTGTGCTCGTATTTTCCGATCGGGTAGCTCAAATCCATTTGGGTCCACCTTGGGTTGAAGTCGATCTCAAATCTCGAATTAGACATTTGAGAAAAAGCAGATTACACCAGAATTGTTATCCTTTTTTTAATTCCTCGGCGGCGGCGGCGAAAAACTGGTCTACGATTTTCCGCGCAGCCCCTTCGATCATTCGCTGGCCTACTGCCGCGATCATTCCCCCGACTTGCGCGTCGCCAGTGTAGCGCAATTCCGTTTGCCCGCTCTTTTCGGCCAGTTCGATGTGGCCTACGCCATCGACAAACCCGGGGACTCCTTTCCCCGAAAATTTCATGCGCATGGATTTCGGTGGCTTCTTCTCCGCAAATTCGACGGTACCAGAATAATTTCCCGAAATAGCGGCGAGGCCAAACTTTACGGCGGTCTTGAAGCGGTCCGGGCCATCGGGATCGAGGCGTTCGCAGCCGGGGAGCAGTTTCGCGAGGCGAACCGGGTCCGTCAGCAGCTCCCAGACCTTCGCAGGCGGGGCTGGCAGAATGTATTGTCCGGCAAGTTTCACGTTATTCCCTGCGCTCGCATCAACGCTCGCTCGAGAGCCCGGCGCGTATAGACGGCGGCCATCTCGCGCCGATAGTCGGCGGAGGCGTGGAGATCGGAAAGCGGCTCGACGCCCTGCGCGGTGTGGCTCGCGGCCTCGGCGAAGAGTTTTTCGGACGCTTTTTTGCCGCGCAGGATTTTTTCCGCGGCTGCGGCGCGGAACGCCTTCGGGCCGAGTCCGGTCACACCAATGGCCGCCTCCTCAATCGTTCCGTCCTTTCCGATCGTCAGCCGTGCGGCGACTCCCACGACAGCGAAGCCGGAAGCAGGTTGGTGCAATTTTTCGTAAGCCGTACCGGTTTGGGGAGCAAGGGGCGCTACGCGCACTTGGCTGAGGATTTCGCCGGGGCGCAGCGCCGTGGTGAGCATGTCCACAAAGAATTCCGCGACCGGAATCGTACGAGTCCCCACGGTAGATGCGGCAACGATTTCCACGTCCAGCGCGAGGGCGGCGGCAGGGTAGTCCGCGGCAGGGTCCGCGTGGGCCAGGCTCCCGCCGAGAGTGCCGCGGTTGCGAACCTGAGCGTCTCCGATGACGGCGGCAGTTTCGGCAAGCAGCGGGCATTTCGAGCGGAGGAGAGTGGAACTCTCGATTTCGGCATGCGTGGTCAACGCGCCTATGGCGATGTGGCCATTTTCCTCGCGAATGTAATTCATGTTGCGAAGGCGGCCGATGTCGATGACGTAGCGGGGCTGCGCCAAGCGCAGCTTCATCAGCGGTAGCAGGCTATGTCCGCCGGCGAGAATTTTTGCCTCGTCACCGTGCCGCTCAACGAGGCGTAGCGCGTCTTCCAAAGTCTTCGGAGCGACATATTCAAACTGTGCGGGAATCATTTTGCCCTCCTGCTGGCTTTATCCTGGCGCGCTGCACCCGGAGCCCGGACCTTTTGCATGAGTTTCCAGATCCGTTCTCGCTTGAACGGCATGTCCACGTGGCGAACGCCGTAGGGAGCCAGCGCATCGGCAACGGCGTTGGCGAGAGCAGGCGTGGCGCCGATCGTGCCCGCTTCCCCGACTCCTTTGACGCCCATGGGATTCACCGGCGAAGGCGTGACGGTGCGATCGGTTTCCATCCACGGCATATCCGCGGCGCGCGGAATCGCATAATCCATCAGTTCTCCCGTGATGAGCTGGCCCTGTTCGTCGTACACGGCCTCTTCGAGCATGGCCTGCCCAAACGATTGCACGATTCCCCCGTGCACCTGTCCATCCACGAGCAACGGATTCAGGACGTTGCCGCAGTCGTCGACGGCGACATACTTCAGGAGTTTTACATCGCCCGTTTCGGTGTCAATTTCAACGACGCAGACGTGCGCGCCGAAGGGAAATGTAAAATTTGTGGGCTCGAAAAACGTGGTCGCGTCGAGGCCGGGCTCCATGTTCGGCGGCAACTTCTTCGCGGTATACGCAGCGGCGACGACTTCGCCGAATGGGAGAGAAGTCTTCGGCTGCGCCTTCGAAAAGATTTTCATGCCATCGAAAACAAGTTTCGCGGGATCCGCGTCCATCAAAAACCCGGCGAGCAAGGCAAGCTTCTCGCGCAGTTTCATCAGCGACTTGTAGACGGCGGTGCCACCGACGGCGGTGCCGCGGCTTCCGAACGTGCCAATCCCGTACGGCACGATGGCCGTGTCGCCGTGAATCACGTTGATGTCATCAGGTTCAAGGCCCAGGATTTCAGCGCCCAACTGAGCGAAGCTGGTCTCCTGTCCCTGTCCATGCGGCGACGCTCCCGTCATGATGTTGACCATGCCGCTCGGCTCGATGCGAACCGTAGCCGATTCCCAACCTCCAGCGGGCATGGCGCTCGAAGGACCCATCGCGCATATCTCCACGTAAGTGGAAAGGCCAATTCCCATGCAGCGGCCCTGCTTGCGGGCTTTCGCCTGCTCCTGGCGCAATTTCTTGTAGCCGGATAGCTTCAGCGCGAGATCGAGGCTGCGCGGATAGTTCGCGCTGTCGTAGATCACCCCGGTGGGAGTGGCGTACGGAAAATCCGCAAGCTTCGGGAAATTTTTCAGGCGCACTTCGGCGGGATCTTTCTTGAGCTCCGCTGCCACGAGATCAATCGTTCGCTCGACCAGATACGTGGCTTCGGGACGTCCCGCCCCGCGGTAAGCATCCGTAGCCATCTTATTCGTGAGCACCCCCACAATCTCCACGCGGATCGCGGGGATCTTGTAGCAGCCAGAGGCCATCAATCCGGTCAGAGTCGGAATCAGCGGCGTGAGCAGCTGGTAGTAGGCGCCCAAATCGGCGATGACGTGAAGGCGCAAGCCAAGAATCGTGCCGTCACGTTTGAAAGCCACTTCGACATCGTCAATTTGGTCGCGGCCGTGAATCGCGGTCTGGAAATTTTCGCGCCGCGTTTCGATCCACTTTACGGGCTTGCCCAGGCGCATCGCCAGGTAGCCTGCGAGCGCCTCTTCGCCATAGACGTTGAGCTTGCTTCCAAATCCTCCGCCGACCTCCGGTGTGATCACGCGCACGGAATGCTCGGGCATATCGACCATGGCTGCAAGTTGCGTGCGAAGCAGGTGCGGGATCTGCGTGGACGACCAAACAGTAAGTTGCCGCTCGCCTGGCTTGTACTCAGCGACAACGCCGCGCGTCTCCATCGCGGTGGGAATCAGCCTCTGGTTCACCATGCGCTGCTTAATGACCTTGTCGGCCTTCTTGAACGCGGCCTTTACGTCGCCACCCTCCAGCTCCCAACGATACGCGACGTTGTCCTTGTGGCCGTCGTAAAGAACCGGCGAGCCCTTTTCGATCGCCTTTTCGGGATCGACGACCGGCGTCAGCGGCTCATAATCCACTTCAATCAGGTCGATGGCATCGCGCGCGGCGTACTGGTCCGTGGCAACCACGAGGGCTACACCTTCGCCGACAAACCGCACTCGATCGTGCGCGAGCACTGGGCGCGGCGCGGCCTTCATGTCCGGAATCTGCGCGGCGCAAGGCACCATGCCGACCGAACCGCGAACGTCCGCTCCGGTCAGGACATGCACCACTCCGGGCGCGGCCTGTGCTTTCGACACATCCACGGAACGAATCTTGGCGTGGGCGTACGGGCTGCGAAGAAACGCGACATGGAGTAATCCGGGCAGCACGATATCGTCCACATAGTGAGCCAGTCCCTGGATGAGCCGCGGGTCTTCCTTCCGCTTCAGGGGTTTTCCGAGATGCCGTGTGGCTACGGGCATGGTTTCTCCCTCTTTCAAGCGGGCTGCAAGTACAGCCCGCACCCGATTGCTTTAACGCTTGCGCGACTTCATTTTCTTGGCTGCGTACTCGACAGCCTGTACGATGTGCTGGTATCCCGTGCACCGGCACAGATTGCCGGACAGCCCCTGGCGAATTTCCATTTGCGATGGGTTGGGGTTCGTGCGCAGCAACTCAACCGAGGCGAGAATCATCCCCGGAGTGCAAAATCCGCATTGCAGTCCGTGCTTTTCCCAGAATCCCTCCTGCACCGGATGCAAGCCGTTTCCATTGGTGGGCCCCATGGAGGAAACACCTTCGATCGTGGTGACTTCCGAGCCCGATGCCTGCACGGCCAACACCGTGCATGACTTTACGGCCTTGCCATCGAGCAGAACGGTGCAGGCGCCGCAAATCGACGTCTCGCATCCCACGTGCGTGCCCGTGAGGCCGAGAACGTCGCGGATGTAATGGACGAGCAGCAGGCGCGGCTCGACTTGGGTCTCGTACGATTTTCCATTCACTCGAACTTGGATCTCGGCGGACATGTGGCCTCCAGAACTTGCAGCGGGCTCTTGTTGTGCAAGGTTGAGTGAGGAAGGAAACTTACTCCCCTCGGACGAGAAATTCAAGGGAGGGTCGAGTTCGGCGGCGACCGGTTGACTTGACACCGTTTATCGAGATTGGGGAAGCAATTATGGGTTGAGGCTATGAACGCAGGCAAGTTCATGGTCGTAGAACCGGGATGCACCGAGACAGCTCGCATGGTCAACAAACAAAACTCGTGTATCTCCTGGCGCGACCCGGTGTAACATCACGACTGCTACTGCATATGAATTCGTTTACAGTCCAGATTGGCGCGAGTTATGGCATGCCAAAAAATAAATCACTCTGCAGTATCCTTCCAACTTGGTGCGCTCTCCTGCTTAGCGTAGGCGGTGCTTTCGCACAGTCGGCGGGACCGCACCCTCAGCCTATGCCCACACAAATTGCTGTCCCGAAGGACACTCCGTACCTCGCCGCGATCCGCTTGAGCGTGGACGCCACCGATATCGATCGGCACATTTTCAAGATTCAAGAAACCGTTCCGGTAAGTGCCGGCCAGTCCATCGTGCTTTTGTATCCTCAATGGCTGCCGGGCAATCACTCGCCGTCGGGACGAGTCGACAAGCTTGCAGGTCTCATGATTTATGCCAACGGCGTTTTCGTGCCGTGGGTGCGCGATCTGGTAGACGTGTTCGCGTTCCACGTGAATGTTCCCGCTGACGCGACGAAGCTTGATATCAGTTTCCAATTCACGTCGCCAGCCGATCCCAATGAAGGGCGCATTGTGATGACGCCGGACATGTTGAATTTGCAATGGAATGCGGTAGCCGTTTATCCTGCCGGCTATTTTGCGCGCCAAATCATGGTGGAACCCAGTGTTCGCCTGCCCGAGCGCTGGGAGTTCGCGACATCCCTGGAGACCGCTGACAGGAATGGCGGTGTCACCACGTTTAAGCCAGTGTCCTTCGAAATGCTGGTGGATTCGCCGATATTCGCGGGCCGCTATTTCAAGCGCTTGGACCTTGATCCCGGGGGACGTGCGACAGTTCATTTGAACATTGTGGCTGACCGCTCGGATCTGCTGGAGCTGAAACCTGAGCAGTTGGAAGCACACCGCGCCCTGGTACAGCAGGCCTACAAGCTTTACGGCTCGCACCATTACGATCATTACGAATTCCTGCTTGCACTCACCGACCACATGGGCGGGATTGGCTTGGAGCATCACCAATCGAGCGAGAATGGCACGGTTCCGACCTACTTCACCGAATGGGACAAGAACGCCGATACCCGCGATCTACTTCCGCACGAATACACGCATTCTTGGAACGGCAAGTTCCGGCGCCCGGCAGACCTGTGGACGCCGAACTTCAACGTGCCCATGCGGGACAGCCTACTGTGGGTCTACGAAGGCCAAACTCAGTACTGGGGCCTTGTTCTGGCGGCTCGTGCGGAATTTCTGACCAAACAACAAGCCCTCGATGCCATAGCAGCCACTGCGGCTCTCTACGATCACCGCTCCGGCCGCGAATGGAAAACTCTTCAGGACACCACCAATGATCCCATTACCGCCATGCGCCGCCCCCTTCCCTGGCGAAGCTGGGAGCGCAGCGAGGATTACTACTCCGAGGGTCAGTTGATGTGGCTCGACGCGGACACGTTGATCCGCGAGCTGTCCGACGGCCAAAAGTCTCTGGACGATTTCGCCAAGGCCTTTTTTGGCGTCAACGACGGTAGTTTTGTTCCGTCGACGTATGCATTTGAGGATGTGGTGAAAGCGCTGGACGCTGTGCAGCCCTATGACTGGGCAACATTTCTACGCACCCGGCTGGATGGTCATGGTCCCGGAGCGCCTCTGAAGGGGATTTCGCGTGGGGGTTACAAGCTGGTTTATACGGATTCGCCCTCCACGTATTTCAAGGATTCTGAGGCGCGCCGCAAGGTGACCGACTTGACCTATTCCCTCGGCATGATTGTAGCCGCGGAGGCCAAGCTAAGCGATGTGCTGTGGGATGGGCCCGCTTTCAAAATCGGCCTGACAGTTGGCACTCAAATCATCGCCGTCAACGGGATTGCATTTGACGCCGACCACCTCAAGCGCGCGATTGAAGACGCGAGCAAAAGCGGGGCCGCCATCGAACTTCTGGTTAAGAATGGCGATCGCTACCGCACCGTCAAGATCGACTATCAAGGCGGGCTTCGCTACCCGCACCTGGAACGCGACGGCAGTGCGCCTGCGCGCCTGGATCAGATCCTGACACCACGAAACTGACGCGCAGTCCTGCGCAGCGGCTGAGCAGGCGAGTTATCAGGACACTAGGGTGTGCTTGTCACTTCGATATGCTTCAAATTAAGCTGGGGCCGAATGGGGTGATCCGGTCCCGGGGTGTGGGGTGGTGTTATCGTTTCTAGAGACTGCGGAAGAAGTCAATTCACAACGGCCTTTAGTAGCACAGGCACTCTTGCCTGTGCCGGTTTTGCTGGCTCTACCATCGATGCACAGCCAAGAGTGGCTGTGCTACTCAACTTCTTCCGCAGCCTCTCTAGTCGAAGTCAACGTGCCCCCATCCTTAGGGGGCCGTCAATCGGACGGATACTTTAGACTTTTCGGCTTTCGAATCACGACGCGCGCATCCGATTGCGCGTTTATTGCGTCACCGCGCGGACCCAAATACGGCTCGTCGCGGGTTTGCCAAGGTGGACTACTTTATTGCCGACGCTAAGCGTCATCGTCTCGTCGTATTCGCGGCGGCGAATGCGGGCGCGCGCGCCAGGGTGAAGCGCGAGCCCGGAGAGAAACTTCAGGAATTCGGGATCTTTTTCGTAGACGCAGAGGACCTCCACGCTCTGGCCCGCGGCCATTTCGGAGAGCGTTATCGCGCCTTGTTTGCGCCGAAGTTTGGCCAAGCCGCCTTGCAAGGGTACGCCGTGGGGACAGAAACCGTCGGCGCCGAATCGAGCGAGAAGCAGTTTCTCAACTTCCGGGGAAATTCCGTGTTCGAGGCGCTCGGCTTCATCATGCGCCCGCGTCCAGTCCAGGCCAATGACTTCCGTGAGAAGTTTTTCGGCGAGTTGGTGGCGCATGGCAAGATGGTCCGCCATGCCGCTTCCTTTTCGTGTAAGGGCGATGCGGCCGTTGCGCCCGACACGAAGCAGTCCATCGCGCGTCAGGCGCTTTAGCGCCGCGGTTACGGCCGGCGGTGTGACGCCCAACTCTTCCGCCAGGCGCGCGCTTATGGGTTCCCGCTCTTCCTGGACCATCTCCCAGATGGCCTTCAGGTAGTCTTCGCGCGACACGCTGGTTTTTTCGCGCGGCATGAGTCTCCTTATCCCGACGGTTTACACCGTTTTGTGGGCATCCACTCTATCACGCAGACGTTGCGCCAACTCTTCCACGCGCGCTTCGATCTGGTCGCGAATAACACGGTAAACGGTCAGATTAGATCCGTATGGGTCGCCAACGTCCCAATCCTCGAAGGGAGGTGTTGGTTCACTGAAGATCGAAGCACCACTCCGGCCTGACATGTTAATCACGAGATCCACTGCGGACAAATCCTCTGGACGCAGAGGCTTCGAACTTTGCCCTTCCGCGGAGAATCCGCGCTCGGAAAGCACGGTGAGCGTTGTCGCGGGAATCTCACCAAATGGCACCAGGCCGGCGCTTGTCGCTTCGATCACATCCGCCGCTATGTTTCTTGCTATCGCCTCGGCCATCTGACTCCGGCAGGCATTTCCGAAACACAGAAAAAGAACTTTTGTGCGAGTCGGCATACTGCCCATTCCTGTTGGGTCAGCGGGCAAAACAGAATGACACGGATTTCAGTGAGGCTCAAGCACGGCAGCGACGACCGAAATATTCGCCCCTTTCTTAGCGTTCGCGCAGCCGACGGACATCTTCATCGCCGTGTTCAGCGGACCACAGTCCCTTGCCAGAGCCGGTGAGGGCCGATACGAGGTCTTTCTTGGCTGGGGCAATGATTCCTTCACCTGCCAGTCGCAGAAAATATTCGTGGATGAATGAATCGCCAGTGAGCTCGGGATGGAAAGTCGCGATCAGGATGCGGCCTTGGCGCATCAGAACGGGGTTGGCGCCCGATGTCGCGAGGATTTCTACTGCTGGTCCCGCGCGTTCGATGATCGGAGCGCGAATGAAAACCATTTCGATGGGCTCAGGCGAGACGCTTGTTGCTTCGTGGCGCACCTCGCTCGCGAGTTGGCGTCCGTAGCCGTTGCGGATCACAACGATGTCGGCAAGTCCAAGCGATGGCTGCGAGGGATTGCGAACATCGCGGGCTAGTAGGATGGCCCCGGCGCACGTGCCGAAGATCGCGCCGCCGCAAGCCGCGTGGGCGAGCAGCGTCTTGTCGAGGCCCTCCTCGACGAGAAATTTCCACTGCGTGGTGCTTTCGCCGCCGGGAAGGATCACCGCGTCAACGCCATCCATATCACTTGGCGTGCGCACGAACACATATTCGACGCCGATTCGCGCAAGCATCGCGCCATGCGCTTCGAAATCTCCCTGAACGGCGAGTATGCCGACTTTCATGCGTTCCTTCTCCGGCCAACTCTCTGTGCCCTCTGTGGCTTTTCTCTGCGTCCTCTGTGTTAGCTTCCGAAAAGCTCAACACAGAGAACACAGAGTTTCACAGAGAACCACAGAGAAATTCGCCCTGAACTGCTTACTACCATCCACGCGTCTGGAGCAAGTCTTTCTCCTCGATTTGCCGAATGTCCAGGCCCTTCATCGCTTCACCAAGTTCCTCGGAAGCTTCGAGAACGGCTTTTGCGTCCTGATAGTGGGTCGTGGCTTTCACGATAGCCTTCGCACGCTTTTCAGGATCGCTGGACTTGAAAATTCCCGACCCCACGAAAACCGATTCGGCGCCCAGATGACGCACGAGCGCGGCGTCGGCAGGCGTCGCGATTCCACCGGCGGAAAAATTAGGGACGGGCAATTTCCCCGTTCGGGCAATTTCCCGGATCAAGTCCAGGGGAGCGCCAAGTTCTTTTGCAACGTGCATCAATTCATCGCCGCGGAGCGTCGTGAGGCGGCGCATCTCGCCGGTGATGGTTCGCATGTGACGCACGGCTTCAACGACATTGCCCGATCCAGCTTCACCTTTGGTGCGAATCATCGCCGCGCCTTCGGCGATCCGCCGCAGCGCTTCGCCCAGATTGCGCGCGCCGCAGACAAACGGAACCTTGAAATCGTGCTTCCAGACGTGGTTTTCCTCGTCCGCAGGAGTAAGCACTTCGCTTTCGTCGATGAAGTCCACTTCGAGGGCTTCGAGGACAGCGGCTTCGGAGAAATGCCCGATGCGCACCTTGGCCATCACCGGGATGCTCACCGTATTCATGATTTCGCGGATAATTTTCGGCGAGGCCATGCGCGCCACTCCGCCTTCCTTGCGGATGTCCGATGGCACACGCTCCAGAGCCATGACGGCGCACGCTCCGGCGTCTTCCGCGATGCGAGCTTGCTCTGCGTTGGTAACGTCCATGATGACGCCGCCCTTGAGCATTTCCGCCAGGCCCACCTTCACGCGCCACTGGTCGTTTGCATAATTTCCGTTGCTTCCTTGCGTTACTGTCATACGTCCCTCCTCACTTACGTTTCCGTTCTCTTCCGGGCCCTCACTGAAAAACTAATCTTGAAGTTCGTCGCGCCGCGCACAGAATCTCGACTCCTTTGGAAGGCCCGGCTTCAGCCCGGCCGTAACGAGATTTTCTGGAACCGACTTTAGCCGCTGAACCCAGTTTTAGTTGTGGCTCCGCCGCGCTGTGTTACTAACGCGTCCGGTACTTCTCCCGATCGATAACCACAAAGCGCCCCTGCCCGCGCGCAAGCACGTCCCCTGCCCCGTTGCGAATTTCGCCTTCATGATACAACTGACGGCCAACACGGCGCGCCACAAATCCCTCGACAACGATCTCCTGGTTCACGCGGATCGGCTTGAGATACTCGACGCGCAGGTCTGCCGTGACCGCGTGTTCCGCATGAAACCGGCAGGCCTTGCTCATGGCTTCATCGAGCAGCACGGCGATGATTCCGCCATGAAGAAATCCGGAGCCACCCTGGTATTCTTCCCCGAGTTGAAAACTTCCCACGATTCGCTGGCGCGCATCATCCTGCTCGAAGGCCAGCTTCATGCCGCGCGGGTTTGCCCCGCCGCAGCCGAAGCATGCGTTTCCCGGTTTGGGATCAAGTCTCATCTGGCTCCTTGGCGCTCATTTCCCTCAAGAACTCGTAGCACAGGCTTCAGCCTGTGTTCTTTGCATCTTGCAAGTCCCAACAGCACACAGACTGAAGTCTGTGCTACCAACACCTCTCCGCGATGATCCATCACGCGCGTGAAAAATCCAAGCTAGACTAACGCCATGCGGGGCATTTCCGCGCGGCGGGCACCTCGCTGACGCTTGCGCATTTCGATGCGTAGCACATCGGACAGCGTGGCGATCCCCCGGGCGATCTCGCGTTCATTGAGGCCGGTAAATCCGAGCCGCAGCGCGTTGGGCATGGGGTTCTGCAAGTAGAAATATCGCCCCGGCGAAAACAAAACACCACGTTCGCGCACATGAATCAATAGTTCACTCGCGTCAAATCCCGGTGGAAGCTCGACCCATACGCACATCCCGCCTTCCGGGCGCGTCCATTTCGTACCATGGGGCATGTGCCGGGCGAGCGCCTGCTCAAGTGCTGCAAGGCGCAAGCTGTAGGCCTTCCGGGTACGCTCCAAATGGCCGCTGAGGAGTCCCCGGCGCATGTACTCCGCCAGAATGGCTTGGGCAAGTTGACCCGTGTGCAGATCGGTGGCTTGCTTCACGAGGCGCAGACGTTCGATCACGTTGGCCGGGGCAATCATCCAGCCGACCCGCAGCCCCGGGAATGCAATCTTCGAAAAACTGTCGACCTGGATCACCAGATTCGAACGGTCAAGCTGCTTAAGAGACGGGACGCGCTCGCCCCTGGCGCGCAGGCGCGCATAAATGTGATCTTCGACGACTGGAACTTGAAAGCGGGCCGCCAGTTCGAGCACCCTGCGCCGTTCGGCAATCGGAAGCGTCGTCCCCGTCGGATTGTGGAAATCCGGCGTAAGAATGATCATCTTCACGCGGTTCTGCATCAGAGCAAATTCCATCGCCGATACATCCACGCCCGGGATCGTGCCCGGGCCGGATTCGGTTCTTACCGGCAGGCCCAGGACTCGCACGCGGGCCCCGGCGAGGATCGCCAACGTGCCGGGATAAGTCGGGTTTTCTATCAAAACTGTGTCGCCAGGACGCAGGAAAGCCTTGCAAAGCAGGTCCAGCGCCTGCTGGCAACCGTCTGTGATCAGCAAATTCTCATCGCTGGCTTCGTAACCTTCGCCCCGTAGCATGGTAACGAGAACCTGCTTAAGGCCGGGATACCCGTCGGGAGAGCCAAATTGTAATATTTCAGGCCCCTCTTTCTTCCATACGGCATTCGAGCAGTTCCGAAGATCCTCGACGGGAAAAAACTCCGTCGCCGGCTTTGCAATCACAAACGAGGTTACGCCCCGTGACTCTCCCTGACCCATACGGCTCAGAACTTCCTCACCCCGTTCATCCGCGAATAGAGATTCCCAACGAAGATGCCCGTTCGATGCGGGCGGAGGGACCGTGGGCTGACTCTTGTGGCCATTCGCTTCTCCAAGAACGAATGTTCCGCGGCCCACATGGCCACTGATCAAGCCTTCGGACTCGAGCTCCGCATAGGCGTTGGCCACGGTGGTGCGGTGAACACCCAGCTGCACGGCAAGTTCACGGCTCGCCGGGATACGGTCTCCAGGACGCAGATCCCCTGTGTTTACCAGGGCGCGAACCTGGTCGCGCAATTGGATATAGAGAGGAACGTGGCTTTCAGGCTGCAAGTGGACTGGAATCATTGGCACTCCCCACCGGACCAATGTAAGGCATTATTATGCCAGATAAAGAGCCAATTTGTCTTTTCACGGGCCGGTCTGCAACCGGAACGAAACATTTGTAGCAGTTGTGATTTAGACTGCCTGTTCCGGCAGAGCTTCCATTTGCTGCCGATCTTAGTAGGACAGGCACTCTTGCCTGTCCACATGCGCCCCGGCAATATCAAACCGGACAGGCAAGAGTGCCCAATGGAGGTAGTTCTTATGACCATCGGCCAGCCAGCAGAATCTCTCGGGGCGCGAACGGGCGGAACGCTCGCAGGCAAGACGATCATCGTCACCGGCGGCAGCCGCGGGATCGGCCGGGCGATCGCGCTGCGACTGGCACGCGAAGGAGGAAACCTCGTGCTCGCCGCGCGGGATCCGACGGCGCTTGCCAAAGTCGTAGCTGAAATCGAGGCTGACGGCGGCGTAGCAACCTTCGTTGCGACAGATCTCCGAGCCCCCGACGCGCCGGCTGCGTTGGTGGACGCCGCGCTCAAAGCGTATGGCGCGATCGACATCATCGTGAACAATGCAGGGGCGACGCGCCGCGGCGATTTCCTCACCTTGACTGAATCGGATTGGGTGGACGGATTTGCGTTGAAGTTTTTCGGCGCGGTGCGGCTGACGCGCGCGGCGTGGCCTCACCTCAAGCAGCGGCACGGCTCCGTGCTCAACATTATCGGCGTCGGCGGGCGCACTCCGGGCGCGGAATTCACAATCGGCGGGTCCGTCAACGGCGCCTGCATGTCATTCACCAAGGGGTTGGCGGATGTTGGCATCCGCGATGGCGTTCAAGTCAATGCGATCAATCCGGGATCCGTCCGCACGGACCGGCTCCGAATTTTACTGGAATCGGAAGCGGCGCAGCACGGCGGTGATGTCGATGCCGCCATCGAACAACTTGTCCGCAAAGCAAACGTCGTGCGGCTGGGAGAACCTGAGGATGTTGCGAACCTCGCCGCATTCATTCTGTCGCCGCAATCCCGACTACTGCAAGGCGCATTGATCGACCTCGACGGCGGACAAACAAAAACCGTTTGAACTCAGGATTCCCTCGCGGGCCAGTTTCCAATAATCCCTGCTTATCAAGATGTGGCGCAAACGCAGTTGACTTCAATTGTTCGCGCCCTACCTCAAGAGAGGCACAGTGCTTTTTCCGCCGAGCCGATGCGAGCAGCTATTGGGGCAGATATTTAACTTGGGCGTCGAGTCACACGACGATTTGGATTATGCGCTCGTGTGGCTCTTGTGCGGTCTAGTAAGCCATGGTTTGGAACTGCCCGAAAATACACTGGATCGAAACCTAAGCGCCGGCTTGTGCCGTTTTCAAATCGGGCGCTTCGAACCTCACGAAGTTCGTTGACTCGCTGATGTGCGCCATATCGAGCGCGTCGAGCAACGCCCAATTTGTCGTCTCTGGACCCTTTTCCTTGACCCACGACGTCGTGATGACCAGCTCGTACCCGTCGATCCGCGGCAGGTACTTCCATTCATGCGATGTAACCGGCATTTTTACGATATTCGTCAAAGCGTTCAGGATTTTTTCGCCCAATTCTTGTTGGGAGTTGGACAATCGGGAATCAGCCATGATGCCTCCTGGAAAGCGCTTTCTTCAGGAGAAGAGAAGGTGCACAGGCGGTCGAGTTCTGCGCTTGCACCCCGGCCCTACAAAGCTTCGCTCCAATTCAATTGTCAATCAGGCGCGCTCTCCGCTGCGAGGTCGGTGCTGAACGGGATCACTCCGGGCACAAGCCACTTGGTCCACATGTCATCGACCTTCGATTGGAAGTAATCGATGTCATCATTCGTGAAATGCGCGAAGCGTCCCTGTTTCAGGAGATAGTCCCGCACGGGCAGCCGCCGGATCTTCTTGTTAGCGATTTGCTGCGTCTTTCCAGTGAGCTTCAGCACTCCATTCTCGACTTCGTAGAGCGGCCATACTCCGGTCGTCACCGCGAGTTCGCCCATCTCGTGCGAGAGGAACGGATCGTAGTCCCATCCCTTCGGGCAAGGATCGAGCGAGTGAATGAACGTGGGGCCGCCGATCGACAGCGCTTTGCGAATGGAATTCATTCCCGCAAGTCCATACGACATGCAAATTGTCGCGACGTATTTGCAGTCCGGATGGCCCGCCGCCATCATGCCCGCCATATTCTTCTTCCAGCGCCGATGCATGATTCGCTTCATTTTTCCCGGAGGGCTGAATGTGGTGTGCGCACCCCAGGGGGTGCTGCCTGAAAGCTGGATGTCCGTGTTGGCATAGGATTCGTTGTCGTACATCAGAATGAGGCAGTTGTAGTCCGGATGCGTAAGAGTGGCTGAAATTGCTCCTATGCCCATATCCGCGCCGCCTCCATCGCCGCAGAAAGCGATCACGTTGATGGGCTCATTTTTCATCTTGCCTTTGCGCATCAGCGCCTTCAGAGCGGCCGACGTGCCCAGTGCGGCCGACCCGCTGCTGCCGAGCTGGGTGTGCATCCAGGGAAGGACCCACGACGTGCTGTAGTACGTGGTATTGGCCACGTACATGCATCCGGTGCTCCCGAGAACGATCGTGCGCGGGCCCGCGGCCTTCGCCATCATCTTCATCACCAGCGCCGACTCGCAGCCCTGACACGTCCGGTGGCCCGAGGTGAAGTATTCTTCGAGCGGAAGCTTCTTGACGGACTTGAAGGGATCGAGTTGCTGCGTCGGATCGATCTGCGTATACGTAGCCATTTCTTTTCCACCCTTTCTGTTCTGACACGAATCTCGTCAGCAAAAAATTATTCCCGAAGGCCAATCCACTGGGTGAGCGGCACCGATTTGCCTGCGGCCGCCTGGTAAACGGATTCCGTCATTCTCTCCACGTCTGGTACGGTGACTTCGCGCCCGCCCAGCCCGCAGATAAAGCCCAGCACCGGCGGCCTGGGACCCGGAGATGGATACAGCGCATGACGAACTTCTCCGGCGAGCACACCGCCAAGATAGGGTGAGCCGAACGAGTAGTCGCGATCGATGACTCCGACGGCGGAGAACCGCCCGAGGGATTTCGCCAGTTCTTCCGCGGCAAATGGCCGGAACCAGCGCATGCGCACGAAGCCGACTTTCTTTCCCTGCTGCCGCATCTGCCGGATGGCCACTTTGACCGGCGTCGAAAGCGTGCCCATGCCCATCAACACGACCTCGGCGTCGTCGGTCATATACTCTTCAAAGAACGGATTGCCGTAAGAGCGGCCAAAAATTCGCTCGAAATCAGAGTAGGCTTCACGTATGACGCCGACGGTTCGCTCCATGGCCGCGAAGTTTTGACGGCGAATTTCCATAACCCAGTCCTCGTTACCCTGCGGGGCGACGGTGATGGGATTGTCGGGATGTAGCAGCAGGTCGGCGCGGTTGTAACGGGGCAGGAAACTGTCAACCTTTTCCTGCGACGGGATCTTGACCAGCGCCTGCGAGTGCGTGAGAAATGCGCCGTCGCAACTGATCGCGCATGGCAAGAAGATGCGCCGGTCCTCCGATACGCGATAGGCAATGAGCGCCGTGTCCAGCGCCTCCTGCGGATTGTCCACCCAAACCAGTTGCCAGCCAAGATCGCGGACGGCCAGCGCGTCGTTGTGCTCCACACCGAATGCGCCGGGATCATCGAGGGCCCGGTTGCCGACCATGGCGACCATCGGAATTCGCAGGGCCGGCGTCACCGTAAGTGCTTCCATTGCGTACATCCACCCGACGCCGCTGCTGCCGCAGAACACGCGCGCCCCGCAGGCGGACGCGTGTTTCACGATTTCAAATTGCGAGTGCTCGCCTTCCGCCACGATGTACTCGCAATCCAACTCACCGTTGGCCACCAGCTTGGCCACGTACTGCATGACAGTGTCGTAGGGACGGATCGGATAGGCTGTCACCACGTCCACGTCCGCCAACTTACAAGCGACGGCGATGGCTTCACTGCCGGTAATTAGTGCGGTTTCGTCCGCTTTGTGTTCCTGCTGTACTCCGGTCGCTACTGTCGCCATGACTATTCTCCTCCCCGCCCATTACGCCCCGCGGGCGATGTTCAGCATCTCGGGAATTTGCTCTTCGTATTGTCCGCGATAACGGAAGCCGTGCGAGCGCTCCTCACGGTTTTCGATTTTTCCCTGGAGCCACTTTTCGTAACCGGGCTTATCGTTCCTCCACATCTCCCATTGACTGGCGTTATCGCCGAATTGCGTCTCATTCACCATGGTGAGGCAATCCTTCACGGGGCACACCGCTTCGCACACTCCGCATCCGCAGCAGGCTTGCATATTGGCGTCATACAAACCCTCTGGAGTGACGTCGAAACAAGAATCCGGGCAGTGCAGCCAGCAAAGCGTGCACTTGATGCAGGTGTCGAAGTTCAGCACCGGCCGCATTGTGCGGGTCGTGAATTTCTTGAACGTCGGATTCCGGTCCGGACGGAACCCACCGCTGGCATGCGTAACTGGGTCTTCCATTCCTCGGCCGGCGGGGATGCTGGGAATGGCGATGCCCTCTCCCATTTCATGCCATTTGGGCAAGTCAAACTTGTAGGGGACTTCGGGATTCCCCTGATCAGGCCGTACAGTGACCGATGTTGTTCGCTCGTGAGCGCGCTCTGCGGATGCTACCTTTATTGGATCTTTCCATTCATCCATAATCGCTTTTTGAACCGATTCCAGACTGAACAGTTCCGGCAAAATCCGGGATATGGCGCCCAGGATGCGCACATCCGTATGGTCTTCCTTATAAACCCACAAGCCGGAAAAACTGACCGTGCCCTTCACGATGGCCAATTGATACGGGTGTTCTTTGCGATGCGACATCGCAATGAGAGCATCGGGCTCTTCTCGAGAGGTTACGATCAGCGTGCCTCCGGGCTTTAACAGGCGGTTTACGGGCTGCAAGCCGTACCACGCCCAGGACTCCACACCCTTGCAAAGCGTGTCGTCCACAGCGATGGTGATATCGACTTCCTTTGGCTCGTACTTTGCCATCCCCTCTTCGAGAGTCACGTCGTCCGTGGCGACGATCGCGAAGTTCTTGGCAGGGATGCCATTGCGCTCAGGGCTGTCGCCGTACCGCCCGAACGAAATGCCGGGCTTGCCCTCTTTATGCGCCGCCAGGACAATCGCACGACTGATGTTCTTTGCCAGGGTTTTCTGATAGATCCCTCGATAGATAATCTCAATCGCGAAGAGCCTGCCCATAATTTTGACCTCCGTTCGAATCACATTTTGTTCAGGACGATGCCTTCAATCTTTTCGATATGCCGCCGCATGGCAATCTCGGCGGCGGCCGGATCGCGCCGCTGAATGGCGTGCAAAATCTGCCGATGGCCTTCCAGCGACTTCTGCAGCCGCCCCTCCACCTGCAGTGACTGCTCGCGGCTTTCCTTTAAAAGATCCATGAATGCTTCCAGAACGTTCAGCACCACTTCATTCTTGGCCGCGTGCGCGATAGTGTTATGGAACTCGGTGTCTTCTTCGATCGCCAGCTCGCCATGATCCACCTTCATTTGCTGCCGGCGCAGTATTTCCTCCAAATGGTCAATATCCTCAGGTGAGGCGTGCTTGGCAGCCCGCCTGGCCAACACGGGCTCAATCATCGCGCGAAATTCCAGCAGTTCGCCGACGAACTCCCGCCGGTGGAGGAGCACCGTAGTCAGTGGATTCAGCAGTGATTCCGCCGAGGGGGTGCGAACGACCGTTCCCTCTCCGTGGCGTGCCTCAACAAAGCCCGTCACCTCAAGAGCTCGAACTGCATCCCGTAGCGAGCCGCGGCTGACGTGAAACATGCCCGCCAGTTCGCGCTCCGGCGGCAGCTTTTCGCCCGGCTTCAGCGCGCCGTCGCAAATCAGGCGCTGAATTTGCAGGGCTATCTTTTCGTAGACTTTCGTCTTGTGAATGGCCTCAACGTCGCTGCGAGCGATAGACATCTTGGTCCTCGCCGTGGCCCAGTGGACTAGTGGTTGACCTTATGTGCGGAAATACTCCTGCGTGGCTGTGAATGTCAAGCTATTTTTTACTTTATTCTTGTCCGGTCGATTCTTGCGAGGCTGCGGGCGTCGACGTAAAAACCAGCTCGCTCGACGAAGGATATGATGACGATTGGTTCGCCCGAGAGGGCTGGGTTTCCGCCCAGTTGCGGCGGACCCCATCGGTTGGTAGTGTCTCAGTTTGAAATAAGCTTGATGCCCTGTTCCTTCATCAGCCGAGCCAGGGCAATCATTTTTGTGAACTCGGTCGCATAGGTTTTTGGAACCGAGACTTCTTTGCAGAAGCCTATAGGGTCGGTGCCTCTTAGCTCATCAGCGTTTTTCAACACCTGAAAGTCGAACATCGCAATCTTCTGGTTATTTCCCGCTGCACGATGGACGGCGGCTTTGATTTGCTCAATCACGATTCGCTCCTTTTGGCAAGTTGGTTCGGGTCTCGGTAGTGGGTCAGTTTGAATTCCTGCAAAGGGTGGATAGCTGCTGTTCCCTATTCGCTCTTTCCAAAGCCAAACGCACGCGCAATCCTCCCGGCCATGGTTGTTCCCTGTCCCTGCGGCGCGGGCCTGTTTTCGATCTCGTGAGCGATGCCTATGGCGACGTATTTGCACTTGTCAAAACTAACGGAAGGGTCATCGACTTGTGTCGCGTCTGTTACGTAAGCAAGTCCAATGGGTAGGTTCTGGACCGAAGCCCCTATTTGAGTTCCTTGCCAGCGCGCACACACAATAACGTGCTTGACCACTCGCTCGTGATTACCATCGATCCAGCTTAGCGGCCGATCTAACACGCCGAGCCAATAGTCTGGCCTGTCCGGTCCCGGAATCATACGGAGCAATGAAAAGGTAAACGGAACCTGTTCGTTTAGCTCTGGCGGATTGTAATCCACGCTCGTCACGGTGAGCTTCATCGGTGATAGACCTCTGGCGGGGCGGCGAGGATTATTATAGTGCCTAACATCCGCCATTGGTCGGGAGCGGAAATTCAACCTGACCCGCTGCCTGAATTTCAAACTGACCCACTACCTGGGTCTCTGGGGCGTTTCGGCACGACCCTATCCTGTCACACCCCGCGACAGCCCACAATGGCCCGTGACTTCAAACTTAGACACTACCCATCGGTTGGGCCTTCGTCCACGAACCTGCCTAACCTCAATTCCTCCCGGTGTCCTTTATGGTTAATAAGGGCAAGCCCGGATCGTTGCAAAAGCGCGTGGTGCCGGCGGTGAGACTCGAACCGCCTGCTCACATTGACTGCGCCAACGCGAACTCGCTTCTCCAGGGCCGTTGCTACGCGGTTCTGGAGAACGCCTGCTCTTCCGGGATCGTCCAGCGCATCGCCTCAGCGCGGTCGCGGAACACCCGGATTCCGTATTCGCCCTGTGCTTCACGCATCATCTTGAACATGCTGGCGAAGCCGAACTGCTCGTCTGTCGCAACTACCACTGCGCGTCGGGAATGAGCCGAGAAGATCGTCGCAGCTGTCACCGCGCGCGCGTCATCTGGGCTGAGATCGATTCCCGTAACGGCGGTGCAATCCACGATCTGAGAACAGGCAGGGTCGAAGTTGGGATCACCCAGGAGCTTCCGCTGATGCGCCAATATGTCAGCTGCCGTCAGGAAGCCGGATGCAGTACTAATAACCAATTGCCGCGATTTGTCGATCTGATATGAGGCTGGCACAGCTTGTCCTCCTCTCCAGGTGTGTCCTGCATGGATGCAGGAGTGGACCGTCTTCACCAGAACATCCGATTTGGGCCCGTGTTTTGCGCATCGTACTCTTCTCCTGCCCTCGATACAACGAATTTGCCACGAGTGCAGGCCCAGCGAGATCGGCGAGTCTCCAATGACTCGTCCTTTCGGTCTGACTGGCCCCGCTTCCCGTGTCAAGTCCCGAAAATTTCTATATAAGGAAAAGTCAACAAAAACACCCCTCCCGTGGCCAGATATTTTCTTACTTTCCTGCCCGGGTGAATGAACAAGGATGGTTCTGGCCTTCCGCCCCATGGAATCGGCTTGGGTGGACGGATTTGCGTTGAAGTTTTTCGGCGCGGTGCGGCTGACGCGCGCGGCGTGGCCTCACCTCAAGCAGCGGCACGGCTCCGTGCTCAACATCATCGGCATAGGCGGGCGCACTCCTGGCGCGGAATTCACAATCGGCGGGTCCGTCAACGGCGCCTGCATGTCATTCACCAAAAGGTTGGCGGATATCGGCATCCGTGACGGCGTGCAAGTGAATGCGATCAATCCCGGATCGGTGCGCACGGACCGGCTCCGAATTTTGCTGGAATCGGAAGCGGCGCAGCACGGCGATAATATCGATGCTGCCATCGAACAACTAGTTCGCAAGGCAAACGTCGTGCGGCTTGGTGAGCCTGAGGATGTTGCAAACCTTGCCGCGTTCATTCTGTCACCGCGGTCGCGGCTGCTGCAAGGCGCGTTGATAGACCTCGACGGCGGACAAACAAAGACTGTTTGAATTCGGGAATTTCTTCTGCGGCGGGTTCCGATCAGCCTGTTCATCAGGACTTATCCGCCGACCAACATTACCTACTCGGAGGGTAAACTGCGCAGGCGTTCCTTGAACGTATCGAACTCTTGGGTGGCATTGACGGCAGCTCTCGGAGCAGGGATTTTCGAGATTTCCTTCAGAAGAGCCGCAACGCGCTCATCCAAAGGAGGGAATGCGCTGAGGATCTTAGGGAGTTCATCGCCAGCAGTGGAATTAGTGCCCCACATCAGCTGGACAAAATCTATGAAGTTCTTTGGATCGTAGCCCGCTTTGTATAGGTACTGCACTCCAAAATAGTCCGCGTCCAATTCATCATCGCGTCTCATCTTTAGGATGCCCAGCGAATTGGCCGAGTCAACTCCGTTACCTGTGGAACCACCCGTTCCCAATGGCACGATTGGAATGCTCGCCAATTTTTTTAAGATTTGGCCTTTAGTTGCCAGTCTCGTGTAGGACCGCAACGCCGTGTGCGCAATCCCGCGTGCCAGCACGCTCGCCAGTTCTCCTTCATCCTCCAACTGGAGAAGGAGTCCGCGGCTAACGTACTGGTATCCACCAGGCAGCGTGAATGCCGTGAGAGCGCTGGTATCAGTTACACCAACAGTAATCGGAAAGTGCGCGTCTGAGTTGTTTGCCAGATTCTGCGCTACATGCCCAATAAAGTCCGTTATTGCTGGGTTTTTCAGCAGCTTCGAGGTCCGTTCAAGTTCCTGCGAGAGAGATTTGCCTAGTTCTTTTTCCCCTTTGGCTGAGTAGAAGTTAACGTTTGTGTTATGGACGATGTTCCGATGCCCTATGGCATTGGTGTCGGCATCGGACTTGGACTTCTTGCTCCGTGAAGTAGGTGATGTCAGTGCATCAGCTCCATAGGAAAGGCCTACAAAGGCCAAAACTACCAAGAGGGAGAATCGTCTAGTTCCCATCGAAAGCCAAGGCTTCCTTCGTGTGCCGAAGCACAACACCAGTCTAGCACTTTAGCCTCGGCCTTCGAATGTCTAAGAAGTCGTCTACTCGGAGACAGGTCGTTGGGCTTCCATTTCGAGGAAATCGCAGCGACCATGCCAGCGCGGATTGATCCACCTGCTCGTTTGGTCAGGATTGACGCATTCGAGTAGTACCTTCCTTTAAATCCCCGGTAGTCAGTGGATGCGTGGCCTACTGAAGGCAGGGGCGAATACCGGCCCCGAAGGGGAAAACATGAAAAAACAATGGATCGTTGTTGGAATCGCCGCAATAGGTGTCTCTCTGACTTCCTTTGGAGCCACCGCCCAAGATCCCGGCCCTCAGGGCGCGGGAGCATCGGAAGCGGCAAAGTCGAGTGCTCCACACTCTCTCAATCCGATCAAGTGGGTAAAGAAAGGGCCGAACACGACAACCGAGCAGCCCGACGCGAGGAGCGATCAAAACACGATGATAACTTCTGCGCTGCAAACCCAGGGGGTAATTCCAGCAAACACAGATCTCAAGAATACGTGCTCACCAATCAAGGGCCTTGATGAATGTGTAGCTGCCTTACACGCCAGGCACAATTTGGGGCTGGATTTCGATTGCTTGAAATCGAACCTAACCGGCACGCGCACGGACGCGGAAACGTCATCGTGCAAAGGTGAACCACGCAAAAGAGCGATGAGCTTGAGCAACGCAATCCGCGCACTCAAGCCGGATGTCAATGCCAAAGCCGAAGCGAAGAACGCAGAGAAACAAGCCCACGAAGACTTCAAGAGAGCGCGCACGTAGGAGGCAAGAAGTCCACGAGGACTCCAGCCGCGATCAAGTGTTCACCCACTATTGTATAAGTCCAGTTGTTGGCTTATGGGATTCAATTTCCGAAATCGTTTGTAAAGTTGAATTTCAGGCGCATGTGGTCTCCAAGGTGTAAACTTTAGAGACGTCGAAGAGCTGATTGTGTTTGAACATACGGATGACGGCATGCAGGAGTTTACGCGTGACGGCGACGGCCGCCCTCTTTTGGGCGGGCAGCTTTTTTGGTTCGTTCAAAACGAAATTGACCCGCTACCCCTCGCAAGGGTACTGTCCTAAGATTGTGTTGCTGCCAGTAGTTCCCCGATTGTCCAAACGTGATCTGTGATGCCTTGCTCCATTGCCGGGGTTACTCTGAGAGTCATATGCACTCGGCAGAAGTTGTAATAAGCGAAGTATAGAGCAAGCGCCGCTTTGAGGTTCACCCACTTCTTAGAGAATGCGTTGGTGAGACGGGTTAGCCGTCGAATGCACATCCTCATCGTAAGGTTCTGTCGTTCAACGTGCGATGTGCTGATTCTCTGGGGGACTGGCGTTCCGAGTCTGGGAACTCGAATTGCATTGATGACTTCTGGTGGCGAATAGCGATGCTCGCCATCTGTCGGTGAGGCATAGACCTTGATTAATTGTGCGAAGTCAACGCGAGTGCCGAGGCTGTAGTGGATTGCTTCCTCATATGCCTGAAAGCCGTCTGTTGTGATCTGGAAACGCCCGCTAGTGGCCGCGTCAATCTTCTCGGTAAAGACTACCGTATCGCGTGCATTGCGTCGTCCTAGATGCCACGCGAGAACTAGCTTTGACTTGCGTTCGATTGCCACAAAGCAATACGCATCGCCAAACGTAACGGGATGATCTTCGGTCTTGACCTTTTCCTTGCACCCAACAAAACCCCACATTTCGTCACATTGAACGTCTGAGACGCGCACTTTGTGGATTCGATCTTCCAGCCATCGTTCACAGCGTTCGCCGACAATGGAAAGCAACCGCATAACTGAGTCGCGGTGCATTCCAGTGATTCTCTCAATGCTGCGAATCGAAACCCCTTCAACCAATAGCAGAAGCACAGATTCGGCTTTTTCAATGGGAGCATAGGTGCCGCGCACGATGCTGTTGTGTGGCTCTGTCACTGTACGTCCGCATTTTGGGCAGCGAAAGCGTTGGTGTCCTTTGCGGTCCTTCCCGAAACGTTTACTCGCGATGCAACAGTTTGAACAAGTCATTTTGACCCTTGCTTTCTTCGGGCCACAGAGCCAAAATGACAGCGGGTTTCCAACCCTGTCTTCGGCTCATACCCGATGACATTCCCCGTGAGCGGTTACAGCCGCTTGCGGGGAGGATTCTTTCTTGATAGGGCCGGGGGGAATTGGACCCCACTACGCCACCCGTCCAAACGAGCGCGTAACACCTAGTCGGCCCCAAGAACACACAGGCCAGCGTTTCAATCGGACCCCGGTTGCAACGCTGGCCTTTTGTATTTTTTTCAATCACATAGCTAATATACGAATATTCGTATAACATGTCAAGGATAAAGTTCTTGAAAACATACGAAAAATCGGATATAATCTTCAAATGGCGGCTAGTCCAGTATCGCTCGCCGAATGGACGGCTCGCCATAACCGATTGGAGAAAGACTCTACCAATCGGCACTCCAAGAGCGGACCTGGACACCTTCTTGAGGGATATGGCGAAGAGGGACAAGTGGGACTATCCCGTTATAGACAATCTGCGCGGTGAGCCTTACAAGGGGTTCACTGAACTGCGGTGGAAATCTTGCAAGGTTCAGCATCGAATTTTCGGTTATGAACTTGGTGCCTACGAATACTTAATGCTAGTTGGGTGCACACACAAAGAGAACTATGATCCCCCAGGCGCTTTGGAAACACTCATCGACCGATACAAACAAATCCAGCGCGGAGAGGCTAGCTATGTTGAATATCAACTCACCACTAATGGCTGAATTTGCGGACAAAGCATACCGGGATGCTTACGTGGGTTCTCAAATCAGAATGACTCTTCCCCTACAAATTCGCGGATTAAGAGAGGGATTTGGTTGGACACAAGCCACATTCGCGAGCGAAGCACATATGGCCCAGCCACGTATTTCGGAGCTTGAAACCCCTGGCGAGAGGCGCTTGACGATAGAGACTCTACTTCGCTTGGCTTCTGCATTCGATATTGCTCTCCAAGTGCGCTTCCTTCCTTTCAGTGAATTAGTTGAATGGAACGAAGGCCTAGAATTGAACAACCTAAGAATTAAGTCTTTTTCGGAAGAACTACAAGAAGCTAAGAAAGTCATTGCCGGTCGAAGGCGTCATCGAAAGCTAAGACAAAGTGGAGGGGCGTCAAACATTCGAATGGTCCCGGCGGGTGACGTTGGCCGAGTCTCACAATTTAACTTGTTTGAACAACAAACTACTTCAGTGGAATCGAAGCTCATCAAAATGCCAAAGAATTCTGCCGCTACTGCTCGATTGTTTACGCTAGAGACTAAACAGTCTGCGGAAAGCGATCTTGGCCTGCTAGCCGTAGCGGGAAACAAGGTAACTGGCGCGACACCGAGGGAATACGCATATGGAAACCGCTAAGCCAAGGAACCCTGAATTCCATCGGACAGAGGATTTTGCTGAAGTTTACGCGAACAATGTCAATTTCGAGCCGAGTGTCTTTGATCTAAAAATATTATTTGGGCAACTGAACCAAGCCTTTGATCCAAACATCATAGAACAACACACCGCAGTAACGATGGTATGGACTGAGGTGAAACTAATGCTCCACTTTTTGACTATTCAGCTTGCGGCCTTCGAAGAGGTCCACGGTAAAATCCTGCTTCCCCCATCTGTCCTTCCGCCTGCGCCCCAAGAACCTGATGAGGAGCTTGCGAAAGCTGAGCCGAGATCAGTATTGATCTATCAGTTGATAAAAAGAATTCACGACGAATTCGTGAAAAACTCTGTTGTACCAACTCCTTAGCAACACAGTCTTAGGACACTACCCTCGCAAGCGTCCGATTGCTCGCTTGCCTACAACCACGTATAATTTAAGGTTTAGACTGGCGCCGCCAGACGTGCCGGGGAGCGGGGTTGCGTGTCCGAAAGAGAATTGAGCGCCTCAGAGCAAGCGGTTGCGCGGCCGGGAGTGGGTGTTGCGGATCAGGAACTGATCCGCGTGCGTGGGGCGCGCGTCCATAACTTGAAGGACATCAGTTTCGATATTCCGCACAACGCCATAACACTGGTTACGGGAGTTTCCGGGTCGGGAAAATCGAGCCTGGCGTTTGACACGATTTATGCGGAAGGCCAGCGGCGCTACATTGAGTCGCTATCGGCCTATGCGCGCCAATTTCTCGAACGCATCGAGAAGCCGGACGTGGACGAAATCACGGGCATAGCGCCGGCGATCGCCATCAAGCAGAAAAACTCGACGCGCAATCCGCGATCAACCGTCGCCACGGCCACGGAAATCTACGACTACCTCCGCTTGCTCTATGCGCGCGCCGGGCGGACGTACTGCACGAATTGCGGATGCGAAGTCCGCAAAGATACGATGGACGAAATTGCGGCGCGCGTTCTGGCACTCCCGGAGGGACGGCGGTTTCATGTGCTCTACCCGCTTGAAATCGCGGCGCCCCCTGTGGGAACAACTCGGCGCGCCACGCAAAAGAAGCCAGCCAAGGTTTCACCTGAAGCGATACAGCAGGCGCTCGCGGCTTTGCAGCGGCGCGGCTTTCAGCGCCTGTTCCAAGCAGGCCGCATGCACGAATTTTCTTCCCCGGAAACGCTTCTGGACATTGATTTCTCGCAACCCGTCTACGTGGTCGTCGACCGTCTGGCGATTGGTGCGGACATGCGCTCACGGCTGGTCGATTCTGTCGAAATCTGCTATCGCGAGGGGCGGGGAGAAGCGATTCTCGAATTCGTTCCCGAAGCCGCCGGGAGCGAGCCGGAGCGGATGGTCTTCAACGAGCGGTTCGAGTGCAAGACATGCGGCGCGGTGTACCAGGAGCCCGAACCTCGCCTGTTTTCTTTTAACAGCCCTTATGGCGCGTGCCCCCGCTGCCAAGGCTTCGGAAATACTGTCGATTTCGATATCAATCTGGTGATCCCCGACCGCGGCAAATCCCTCAACGAAGGCGCGATCCAACCGTGGACGACGCCACGCTATCGCGTCCTGCTGAACGAATTGAAGAAATTTGGACGCATTAAAAATATTCCGCTCGACGTGCCATTCCGCAATCTTACGGCGGCCCAGCAGGATCTGGTGATCGAGGGCGAACCCAAATCCGGATACCACGGCGTCAATGGATTTTTCAAATGGCTCGAACGGAAGAAATACAGGCTCCATGTGCGGGTCTTTCTTAGCCGTTACCGCGGCTACGCGATCTGTCCCGATTGCCATGGCAAGCGCCTGCGAGCGGAAGCGCGCGCCGTTCGGCTCTCGGGCAAATCCATCACGGAAGTCTGCGCGATGACGGTTACCGAGGCCCGGCAATTTGTGGACAGCCTGGAATTGAGCGCAGAGCAAGCAGCGATCGCCGAGAAAATCCTGGAAGAGATTCGCCAGCGCCTGCGTTTCCTCGACGAAGTAGGTCTCGAGTATCTCTCGCTCGACCGCCTCTCCTCCACGCTTTCGGGCGGAGAGGCCCAACGCATCCAGCTCGCAACCTCACTCGGCTCGCACCTGGTCGGCGCGCTGTATGTTCTGGATGAGCCTTCGATTGGCCTTCATCCGCGAGACACGCATCGCCTGATCGGCATCCTGAAAAGCTTGCGTGACTTAGGAAATACGATTCTCGTGGTCGAGCATGATCCTGACGCGATTGCCGCCGCCGATTACGTGATCGACCTTGGCCCCGGCGCGGGCGAAAATGGCGGGAGGCTGCTCTTCGCGGGCCCGCGCAGCGAGCTTTTGCAAAGCCGCGAATCGCTGACCGCACGATATCTCAATGGCGAATTGCGAATCCCTGTCCCGCCCATGCGCCACAAACCCAGCGGGCGCTTTTTACGTATATTTGGAGCCCGCGCGCACAACCTGAAGAACATCGATTTGATGATTCCGCTGAGAATGCTCGTTGCGGTCACCGGCGTCTCAGGGTCGGGCAAATCCACGGTGGTGCACGATGTTCTGTACAAGGCGCTCGAGGCGCGGCGTAATGGCGGAACATTCAAGGAATTGTGCGATCGAATCGAAGGCGATCATTTGCTCCAGGGCGTCGTTTTGGTGGATCAATCGCCGATCGGCCGCACGCCGAGGTCGAATCCCTCGACCTACCTGAAGGCGTTTGACGCGATCCGCGAACTGTTCGCCGCCACACCGGACGCGAAAAAACGCGGCTACGGACCCGGACATTTTTCGTTCAACATTCCCGGCGGGCGCTGCGAAGCTTGCCAGGGCGAAGGCATCGTAACCGTCGAAATGCAGTTCCTGGCAGACGTCGAACTGATCTGCGAAGAATGCCGCGGGACGCGCTTCAAGAGCGGCGTACTCGATGTGCGGTACCGCGAGAAAAACGTTCATGAAGTGCTGCAACTCACGGTTCGCGAGGCTCTGGCATTCTTTGCGGGAGTTCCCAAGGTCACATCGAAGCTAAGAATTCTCGAAGAGGTGGGGCTAGGCTACCTGCGCCTGGGGCAGTCCGCGACGACACTTTCCGGCGGCGAGGCGCAACGCCTGAAGCTTGCCGCGCATCTCACCACGCAGGCAAACGAGGGTATCTTGTATATCTTCGACGAACCGACGACCGGCCTGCACTTCGACGACATACAGAAACTCCTCACCGCGTTCCGCAAGCTGATCGACGGCGGGGCGTCGATCCTGGTCATCGAGCACAATCTCGACGTCATCAAATCCGCCGACTGGATTATCGACCTCGGCCCGGAAGGCGGGGAGCAAGGTGGCCGCATCGTGGCCACAGGAACGCCCGAGCAAGTCGCGCGCAACGCGCATTCGCACACGGGGACATTTCTCGCCCGCGTGCTCAACAATCATCACCAAAATGGCAGCCCGAGCGCGCAGAAACAAGCCACACGGCGCAAGACTTTGCGATGAATCGCGCATCACAATCCACGGCGAGTTGGCTTCGGGCAGCAATTCTCCTCGCCGCCCTCGCATTGATCGGCGATCCGCTGCCGGCGCATTCGCAGGGCAAATCGCCCGTGAAGCCGCCGACTCAAGCTTCTTCGCAGGCAAAGGATGATCCGCTCGGACCCCTTCTCCAAGAGGCAAAGGACGCGATCGACAAGAATGATTTTTCCGCTGCCCTGGAGCCGCTTCAAAAATACATCGCCGAACGGCCTGACGATCCCTACGCACACTTTCAGCTCGGTTACGCCAATGCCGGACTAAAGCACTGGGAGGACGCGAAGGCCGAATTCTCCCGCGCCATCGCGCTCGATCCAAAAATGGCGCCGGCCTACCTGAACCTCGGACTGGTGCTGATGGATTCCGATCCAGGAGGGGCTGCAGAGGCGTTTCGCAGCGCAGCTGACTTGCAGCCCACCGAAAGCCGCCCGCGATTTCTGTCTGGCCTCGCTCTCGAACGTGCCGGGAAATTTAGCGAGGCTATCGAGCAATACCGCGCGGCGCTGGTGATTTCTCCCAAAGATTACGAGTGCCACTTCGCGCTGGGCCGCACTATGCTTCGCTCGAACGACGCACCCGGCGCCGAAGAACATTTCCGCGAAGCTATCGGGGCGCGCGGCGATTCCGCACCCGCGCATTTGGGCCTCGCCAACGCTTTGCTGGCACAAAAGAAATTTGAAGCCGGAAGCGATGCCCTGGCCAGGTACCTAAAACTTAATCCTGGCGATCGGGCGGAACACTTCGAGCGCGCCTCCGCCTTGATGGAGATCGACCGCTTGGAGGACGCGCTTGCGGAGCTCGACCATGCCGAAACCGGCTCCTCGCCTACCCCCGATGGACTCAAGATGCGCGGCGACATCTATTTGCGTCAGAAAAAATGGAAAGAGGCCCGTGAAACTCTCGTGCGAGCGATACAGCAATCACCGCAAGACCAGCAATTGCCCGAGTGGCTTGGCCAGGCCGAAATCGAGTTGCACGATTTTCCTGCCGCTATCAATGTCCTGGGCAAGGTCGTCGCCAACGATCCACAGGACGCTGATGCGCTGCGCGATTTGGTGAATGCATTTTTCCTGAATGCAGATTACGCCGCGACGATCGGGGCGATGGATCGTCTTTCCAAGCTGGAAACACCCAAGCCGGCCTCCTGGTTTGTTCGCGCCATTTGTTACGATAAACTTTCCAGGAAGCCCGAAGCCATCGAGGCGTATCAGAAATTCCTCGGGCTGGACAACGGCCAGAATGAGACCCAGGATTTTCAGGCGCGCCGCCGGGCGTATACGCTGCAGAGCGAGTTGGGGCAGTTGCCAAAGAGGCCGAAGCACTAGGATGATGTCCTTTTCTGCAAACTCAAAAATGTGCACAGCACTGATGATTGCCACCCTGGTGTTGTTTGCGCCCGTCGTCGCGCAGGATCGCCTGGCTGCGGATTTGGCCCGCTACGAGCAGGAAACCGATGCGGTGCGCAAGGCCCGGGCGTTGGTGAAACTTGGCGACGATCAGATCGACGAAGCTCGCAAGCAGCTCAAAGCCGGGGACGACGTCGGTTCGCTCCATACGCTCGAGCAATACCGGGATGAAATTCAGCACGTAGCGGAGGCGCTTAAGGCCACCGGAGTCGACCCTGAAAAAAAGCCGGCGGGATATAAGGAACTCCAAATCAGTCTCCGCGAGACGATCCGGCATATCGACGATTTGATTCTCACGCTGCCGGTGGACAAGCGGCCATTTTTTCGCGAAGTCCGGACGGATCTCGTGAAGACGCAGAATGACCTTATCGACGCGCTTTTCCCCCGGCAGCCGGACCGGAATTCGAAGAAGCCGAATCCGTGAGGTGTCCCATGCGAGCAACCACCACACCAGGAATTCTCCTGCTGCTGGCCGCAATCTTGGCCGCGCCCGCGGCGCGACCGGCTGCCCCGCAGAAGAAGGAATACCTGAGCGAAGCCGAAGCCGACAAGATTCGCGACGCCGGGGTGACCGGCCCGCGCATCGTGCTGTACGCGGCGTTCGCAGGGGACCGCATCAAGAAACTCCAATATGAGTTCGCGCACCTGGACCCCGCGGACCAGAAGCGGACCGACCGCTTGAATAACTTGATTAACGCCTATACCGGCTGCATTGACGACGCTGCCGACTTGGTTGACATCGGCATCGAGAAACAAGAAGACATCCGCGACGGCGTGAAGGCATTGCAGGCGCAAATTAAGGCAGCTCTGCCCTACCTGCAGGATCTCGCGGCCAAGGGCCCCGAACGGGAAACCTACAAAGACAATCTTGACGATGCTATCGAAGCCACGCAAGACGCAGCCAAGGATATCGAAAAAGCCACAAAGGAGATGGCGCCGCCTCCGGTGCGTCGCAAACCGTCGTGATAGGGATCGAGCGCACGAAGAGAAAACGTTCTCTCGCCGCAACCTTTCCCGGCGCCGACCGAATTTTTCATCGCATCTTTACACGCCTGGGCTGCGAAGGCCGGCCGCCGCGCTTCGTGGTGGAATTGTATCCCTACGCCAATCTCGCGCACACGATGCGGCTGCGGCGAGAAACGGCGCACGTGCGGCTTTCCGATATTCTGCGTGATGCTCCCTTGCCGGTGATCGAAGCCGCCGCGGCGATTCTGCTGGCGCGAATGTATCGCCGGCGGCTGCCCGCCGAGATGCGCGACCTCTATCGCCAATTCGCGCTCGCGCATTCCACTCGCCGTCATATCGCAGACGTCCGCCGCGAACGCGCGCGGCGCATCGCGCACAATCCGCGCGGCGCTACCCATGACCTCGACCCCATGTTCTTGGCGCTCAATCTCGAATACTTCGCAGGAAATCTTCGCCGCCCGCGCCTGGGCTGGAGCGCGCGCCCCTGGCGCTCGCAATATGGGTGCTTCGACCCTTCCCTCGATCAAATCGTTATGAACAATCGCCTGGATCGCGCGGACGTGCCCTCCTACGCCGTCGAAATGATTCTGTATCACGAGATGCTGCACGTGAAACATCCCCTGCGGACTTCCGCGTGCGGACTCCAGGCGCATTCCGCCGAATTCCGCGCCGAAGAAAAGCGCTTCAAGCACTACGAACGCGCGCGGAAATTTCTCGAACACGTCCGCTAACATGCGGTTCTCGGAACCGCGCCTCGGATTTCTATTCTCAGTTGTTAGTTTGATGTTTCGTATCGGATATCAATACGGAGTGGTTTTGGTAGCACAGACTTCAGTCTGTGTAGCGTTCGTTCTAAAGGGCTGAAAATTCAAAACCACACAGGCTGAAGCCTGTGCTACCCCTAGACTTAGTGTTGGGCGCGCTTCGACGCTTGCTGCCCGGCTTTTTCTTCGAGCATACTGAGGCGCTTTTTTACTTTCGCTGCGTCTTCCGCGCCAGGGAAGATTTCGAGGTACTTCTTGTACGCCTCGATCGCACTGCCGCTGTCGTGCTTCTTCTCATAGGCTTCCCCAAGCAGTCTCCACGGCCTCGCCAGCTTGGGCTGAAAATGCGTCGCGTCGATAAAGCGATCGATCGCCGCATCGTAGTTGCCCTTTTTCATGTAGAACGTTCCGACTTCCATGCTTTTCTCCGCGTGAAGCGGATCGAAGACAGGCTCCGGTGGCGCGGGCGGCGCCTCTACCGGAGGCAGGGGCGGAGTGGACGGTGAAATCTGTTGCGCCCTCATAGGCTGTGCATTCGTCAACAACAGTACCGCCAACAAAATGGGTGCCGGAAATCTCATGTTCTGCGCGGATAGGATTCACTTTGCTATCATGAATGTTGCCCAGGCGCGGGCCGCCGCGCTTCCCATTCTACTCCCACGATGGAACTCGCACAAAAAGCCGCCAGCCTTCCCACGGACGCCGGAGTCTATCTGTTCAAAGACGTCCTGGGAAATATTCTGTACGTTGGCAAATCGCGCTCGCTTCGCAACCGCGTAAGGTCGTACTTCCTGGAATCCAGGTGGACGGACGCAAAGACCGGCTCGCTCGTGCGAGAAATAGCGGACCTCGATTACATCGTCGTGGATAACGACCGTGAGGCGTTGGCACTCGAAAACAACCTCATCAAGCAGCATAAGCCAAAATTCAACGTCCTGCTGCGCGACGATAAGACTTACCCGTATATTCGATTTACCGCGTTTGAAAAATATCCTCGCGTATACGTCACGCGCCGCCTGGTCAAAGACGGCTCGGTCTACTTCGGTCCGTACTTTCCGCACAGTCTTGCGCATCGCATCGTCCATTTCATTCACAAAACGTTTCGAGTTCCCTCCTGCACGGTGGACCTGACGCGCGCGCACCCGAGACCGTGCCTACAGTATTACATTCGGCGATGCCACGGCCCATGCGTCCCGGGGCTCACTTCCGATGAACGCTACGAGGAGGCCGCCCGCGACACAAGAATGTTTCTCGAAGGCCGCCGCCACGATCTGATGAAAAGTCTTGAGTCCCGCATGCAGGAAGCTTCGGATTCCGAGCGTTTCGAGCAGGCTGCCTCGTACAGGGATCTTCTCCGCACTCTCACTGAGATCGAGGAGCGGCAAAAAATCGCCGCAGCCGCGGGCGATGATACGGACGTTCTGGCGTGGCACGCCGAGCCTCCACTGGTGGCCGTCAACCTCTTCCACCTGCGCGGCGGACGAGTTGTGGACCGGCGCGATTTCTACTGGGAAGACCTGGAGACATTCGAACCCGCAGAATTTTTGTCCTCTCTGCTCAAACAGCTCTATCTCGATGCCGCCTATCTGCCGCGCGCCATCCACGTGCCGATGGATTTCGAGGACCGCGCGATCCTGGAGGAAATTCTCAGCGAGCGGGCGGCAAACCTCGAGCCGCCGCGCAGCCGCGTCGAAATCCTGATGCCACAGCGAGGCGCGAAGCATGCCTTCCTGGAGTTGGTCGAAAAGAACGCGCGCCATTCCTTCGAGCAGCGTTTCCGCGTCTTGAAACCCAGCTCGAAGGCCATTGTCGAGGCGCTTGAGCAAGCGCTCGGACTGCCGGAGCCGCCGCGCCGCATCGAGAGCTTCGATATCTCCCATCTGCAAGGGTCCGACACGGTCGCATCCATGGTGGTGTGGGAAGACGGGCGGATGAGCAAATCCGGTTATCGCAAATTCATCATTCGCGGGGAATGGGGCAATGACGATTTTGCGAGCATGCAGGAAGTCATCGATCGCCGGTACCGCCGGCTGCAGGAGGAAAAAAAGCCGTTCCCTAGCCTCATTCTGATCGACGGAGGCCTCGGCCAGCTCCACGCAGCCGCTGCGGCGCTGGAAAAACTCGAGGTCATCAACCAGGCCGTCGCCAGCATCGCCAAGCAGGAGGAAATTATTTACGTCCTCGGACAGGAGGATCAGCCGATTCGCTTAGAGCACCATTCACCGATCCTGCATTTAATCCAGCAGATACGAGACGAGACACACCGGTTCGCCGTAGGATTCCATCGCCAGCGCCGGGCCATGCGCACGATTCAGACCGGCCTGGAAGACATTCCCGGCGTGGGTCGGCGCACGGCGCAGAAGCTGCTGCGGCGGTTCGGCAGCATCGCGCAATTGCGATCCGCCAGCATCGAGCAGATAGCGCGCGTCGTGCCTCCGGCGCTGGCAGAGCGCGTTTGCGCCCACCTGGCAAAAAGGCCTTCCTCGGTGTCTTTCTCCGCAACTCGCGAACAGTAACGCCGCGGATTTCTTGCTAATGCCACTACCCTGTGCTACTTTCGGAATCTGAGGGGGGCGAGCCATGGCGGATAATGCTGGATCAAAAATCAGTTTCTTTTTGGTGGGCCTAGGGATTGGCGCATTGGTGGGGATTTTGTTCGCGCCGAAATCCGGCGAGGAAACGCGCGAATACCTCTCCCAGAGGGCCGATGAGGGCCGCGAGTACGCGCAACGCAAAGCACGGGAACTGCGCGAACGGGCCGAAGATTTGGTTGAGCGGAGCAAGCAGGCCGCGTCACGCCAGAAGGAAACTCTTTCCGCGGCGGTGGATGCGGGCCGCGATGCCTATCAGAGGGAGAAAGCCAAAGCGCAGTAATCGCGTCGAGGCAACCGCATGGAAAGCTGGATGCCATACTTCGTGGTTGTGACCGCGGTTGCCGTGGTGTTGCAGGCGATCGTTCTGGTTGCGCTATTTCTCCAGCTTCGCCGGACTGCCGCGCGCGTTGAGGAGACCATCACGGATCTCAACGCGCGGCTGACCCCCGTTCTGTCCCGAGTCCAGTTACTTGTGGAGGATGTCTCCCCGCGGATTTCAGGCATCATCGCGGATGCTTCTGAATTGATTCGTCTGGCGCGCGGTCAAGCCCAGAAGGTCGATCGCGTCCTCACCGAGACAATCGAACGGCTGCGTCTGCAACTCGTCCACGTCGATCAGATTCTGACTGGCGCCATGGAAGCTGTCGAGGAAGCGGGGTCGCGACTGCGTGAGACTGTCTGGGGCCCCGTTGTGAAAGCTACCGCAATCATTCGGGGCATTCAGACCGGCCTGGAATTTTTCCGCGACGCGCGCCACGCACGCCGATCCGCTGAGCAGCCCAGCGAACAACAAGACGAAGGTATGTTTATTTAGTATTCGTCAGGAAATCCTGCGAGAGCGCTACCGAATCCATCCCCCGCCGAGCACGACGTCTCCCGAATAAAACACTGCCGCTTGTCCTGGTGTGATCGCACGCTGGGGCTTGTCAAAAATTACGCGGGCTGAAGTAACGTCGATCGGCTGGACGGTGGCCTCTGCCGGCTCGTGACGGTGCCGAATCTTCACCGTCGCACGCACTCGCGCTTCGAGAGCGGCGAACGAAATCCAATTGACGTCGCGCACTTCGCACGACTCCGAGCGCAACTCCGCGTCATCACCGACGATGACGCGGTTCGCTGCGCGGTCCAGTTCGAGAACGTAGAGAGGCCTCCCTGTGGCAATGCCTAGCCCCTTGCGCTGGCCGATGGTGTAATGGTGAACTCCGCGATGCCGCCCGACGACTTCCCCGCTGGTCGTTACCAGATCGCCCTCTTCCTCGGGGATCGTCTCGCCACGTTCCCCTAGATACGCCTCGATAAATCGCACGTAGTTTCCCGATGGGACGAAGCAAATTTCCTGGCTTTCCGGCTTCTCCGCCACCGGCAGCGCCGCTTGACGCGCTATATCCCTAACGGCGCTCTTGTCGAGTTCGCCGAGAGGAAAGTCGGTGCGCGACAATTGCTCTTGCGTCAGACCGAAAAGAAAATAGGTTTGATCCTTGGCCCCATCCACGGCGCGCAGCAATTCATAGCGCCCCGTCGTTTCATTGTGTCGAATTCGTGCGTAGTGGCCTGTGACAAGGCGGTCAGCTCCGATTTGCCTCGAAGTGACGAGCAAGGGATCGAACTTTACGTGATTATTGCAATGGGTGCATGGGATCGGCGTGCGCCCGGCAAGATAGTCCGCGACAAATGGCTGCACCACGGTGTCTTCGAACCGCTGCTCGTAGTTCACCACGTAGTGAGGCATTCCCAGGTGTTGCGCCACGCGCTTCGCATCGTAGACATCGTCGAGCGAGCAGCAGCGCTGTCCGTGCGCGCCGTCACGGTCGAGCTCCGGCAAGCGACGCTGGTTCCACAGCTGCATCGTCAGGCCGACAACTGGGAACCCGCGCTGCACGAGAATCGCCGCTACAGTCGAGCTGTCTACGCCGCCGCTCATGGCGACTGCGGTTAGGGATTGCGGATTTGTATTCAGTTCCATCACGACGCACGTTTCTCCGTGTAGGGGCACCGTAAGCCGTGCCCCTACTACTACATCAGTATAGCGTCAGATCATGCGATTGCAGGTTTCTTATATGTCGGAGACATCTGGCGCAGCCGATCGATTACGGGGGGGATCGTATCAAGGGCGAAATCGATTTCTTCGTCTGTGGTCTGATGCCCCAGGCTGAGGCGCAACGTCGCGCGGGCGTCTTCGGGCGCGAGGCCAATTGCCGTGAGAACGTGCGACGGCTCGACCGCACCCGAGGAGCACGCCGCGCCTGTGGAGCAAGCGATGCCCTTCAAGTCGAGCGCGATCACCATCGCCTCTCCTTCGATAAAAGGAAATGTCAAATTAGTCGTGTTGGGTGTGCGGTGGACGCGCGAACCATTTACGCTGGCGTGCGGAATTCGTTCGAGCAACCCGTTTTCCAATCGGTCACGCAACGCGGCGATCCGCCGGCCTTCTTCCCTCATGCGCGTCAACGCGAGATCCGCGGCCTTCCCCAAACCCGCAATACTGGCGACGTCTTCGGTGCCGGGACGGCGGTCGCGCTCGGAATGCCCGCCATAAAGCAGCGGTTCGAGGTGAGTCCCCTTCCTGACATATAACGCGCCCACACCTTTCGGGCCGTATAGTTTGTGCGCGGAAATCGAAAGCAACTGTACGCCGAGTTTTGCAACGTCGATCAGAATCTTTCCGGCAGCCTGCACGGCGTCGGTATGCAGGGTCACGCCGTTTTTGGATGCGATCCTAGCGATCTCTTCAATCGGCTCGACCGTACCCAGCTCATTGTTCGCCAGCATGATTGTGATCAGCACGGTCTCGGGACGGATCGCCCTCCCAATGTCCTCCGGGTTCACAATACCGTCGCGGTCGACCGGCAAAACCGTCACCGCGACGCCGCGTTCTTCCAGCGCCCTGCAGGGATCCAGGACCGCACTGTGTTCGATGGCGGACGTGATGACATGTTTGCTGCCGCCTTGTGCCGCGCCTACGACTCCGAAAATGGCGTGATTGTCGGACTCGGTGCCACCGCTCGAGAACATGATTTCGGCGGGACGCGCACCCAGTAGCGCGGCCACTGACTCGCGCGCCTCTTCCACCGCTCCGCGCGCCCGCTGACCAAGCGTGTGAATCGAGCTGGCATTGCCGTATTCTTCGCCGAAATACGGCAGCATGGCGGCCAGAACCTCCGGGGCCACCGGGGTCGTCGCGTTATGGTCGAGATAAATCCGTCTCATCCGTCAACTTCCGACCACTGGAGTAGGAAACTGCCGCTGTCAGCATTCAGAATATCGTCCGCGTCCAACGCGGTCAAGGCGGCGGCAGCCATTGGAGATCGGGGATAGGTTTCTCAGATTCCTGGCGCGCGTGGCTCGTCCGCGCCGTAGCGACTCGGGCACGGCGCCTTGACAGGGCACTTCACCTCCGATAGCTTGCGGAAGGAGTAAAATGCAGAATAATTATTCCCACAAATTGGCCGAAATGGTTTAACCGGAGACTCTCTTTGCCCGACCCCATCATCACTCTGACCACCGATTTCGGCACGAGCGACCACCTCGTCGGCGCCATGAAGGGCGTTATGCTCAACATTAATCCTGCCGCGCGCATCGTGGACCTCAATCACCACGTCACGCCATTCGATGTTCTCGATGGCGCGCTGTCGATTGCGAATGCCTATCGCTATTTCCCCCCGCGCACGATCCATGTCGTGATTGTGGACCCGGGAGTCGGAACCAATCGCCGACCACTGCTGGTGACTGGCGAAAAACAATTTTTCATCGCGCCGGACAACGGCGTTCTCTCCCTGATTTTCGATCGCGAATCGTGCACCGTGCGGCACATCACCTCGGAACACTATTTTCTCAATCCGATCAGCGCGACGTTTCACGGCCGGGACATCTTCGCCCCCACAGCGGCATGGCTTTCAAAGGCCTTTCAGACCGAGGCGTTCGGCGAGGAAATCACCGATTGCGTGCGATTCACTGTGCCGAAAGCGAAACCAACAGGCCAGTCGATCAAGGGTGTCGTTTTGCGCGTGGATGCGTTCGGCAACCTGATGACGAATCTCACGACTGAAAATGTTCCCGCCGCGGCAGTCGAGTCCGGCGACATCAAGCTCTCCGTTGGCGGCAAGGAAGTCCGAAAGCTCGCGCAAACATTTGCTTTGGGCACGCCCGGGGAGCCCATCGCCGTCTTCGGTTCGGCTGGCTATCTCGAGATCGCCGTGAACCGCGGCAGCGCGGCGCGAACGCTCGGCGCAAATCGCGGAGCTGAAGTTACACTCGACCTCGGCTAATATTTTCGACAAATTCGCGACGCATCGCTCCTAGCGTAAGATCAGGGGATCGGTTCTATCTCTCATGTACAGTTGGGAGTGATTCGCAGGTTTTCCTAGCGCGGCAGGTCCATCGTCATCAGGAACGCGCGCGTGCGCGGGTCGAGCCAATCTCGCAACGCGTCTCCCAGCAAGTTGAAAGCAAGAACCGCCGCCATAATTGCGAGCGCGGGAAACAAGACCATGTGCGGCGCGTCAAAGAGGTGATTCCGTGCATCGTTGAGCATGGCGCCCCAACTCGGGGTCGGGGCAATCACGCCGAGCCCCAGGAAACTCAACGTAGATTCCGCCAGAATCGCTCCCGCCATTCCAATCGTCGCTTGAATCAGGACGGGTTGAAGTGTGTTTGGCAGCAGATGACGCAGCAAGATACGCGTGTGCGACGCGCCGAGCGATCGCGCCGCAAGAATGAACTCCATTTCGCGGACTTTCAGCACTTGCGCGCGCGCCAGCCGCGCGTAGCCCGCCCATCCTGTCACGGTCAAGGCGAGAATCACCTTGTCCAGTCCCGGTCCAAGAAATGCCGCGAACGCGATGGCCAGAAGGATCCCGGGAAACGACAGAAACGAATTTATCAGGACAATGTTGACGAAGCGGTCGAACGCGCCCCCGAAATACCCGGCCAAAGAACCGAGCGCGAGACCTACAAGGCCCGCTCCGAGCACGACTGACACTCCCACCAGCAATGAAACTCGCGCACCATACAACGTGCGTGACAGGACGTCGCGCCCCAATTCATCAGTTCCCATCCAGTGGTGCGCGCCAGGCGGCAGCAATCGCTCCGGCAAACTCTGTGCAGCCGGATCGCGAGGTGCAAGCATAGGCGCAAAGACTGCCATCAGAACGAGCAATACCGATACTGCCAGTCCCCAGCGGCCCAAACCGCTGGTGCGTAAAAATTGCCGGATCGGCGATGCCTCCTTCATGAATTCCCTCCGAATCCGCGCATTAATACCTCCCTGGCATCATTGCAGCCGCACCCTCGGGTCCACAATCGCGTAAACCACATCGGTGAGCAGGTTCACCACGACATAAGACAATGCGATCACCAGAATGCAGCCTTGCAGCAGCGGGTAATCGCGCGCCGAAATTGCTTGCACGGCCAGCCGTCCAATCCCAGGCCAGGAAAAAATCGATTCCGTGACGATCGTGCCGGCCAGCAGCGAACCAAACTGCAATCCCACAATCGTTATGACGGGAATCAGGGCATTGGGAAAGGCGTGCCGGAAAAGCACGGAAGTCTCGGCGACGCCCTTCGCGCGAGCTGTGCGCACGTAGTCGCTCGAAAGCTCTTCGATCATTGATCCGCGCACCATGCGCGTCAGGATCGCCGCCAGCGCCGCACCCAACGTGATGGCGGGCAGGATCAGATGGCTCGCGCCGCCACGCCCCGAAACAGGTACCCATCCGATCTCCACCGAAAAAATCAGAATCAGCACAGGCCCGAGAGCGAAATTTGGAACTGAAAGACCGAGCAGGGTAAGAAATGAAGTCGCGCGGTCCGCCCCGCTGCCGCGATGCTTGGCCGAAAACACTCCGGCGGGCACAGCAATCGCGATGCAAACGATCAACGCCGCCAATGACAGTTCCAGCGTGGCGGGGAAACGGTCCAGCACAATCGCGCGAACTGGCGCGGCGAAGCGCAGCGATCTGCCCCAATCGCCACGCGCGAGGGCCTTGAGGTACCGCGCGTATTGCACCCCGAGCGGTTGGTCGAGTCCCAAGGTGTGGCGCAACTGCGTCAGATCTTCCGCTCGCGCATCCTGCCCAAGCATTTGGAGCACGGGATCTCCAGGAACGATGTGTATCAACAGAAAAACCATCGTCAGGATGAGCCACAATGCGGGCAGGGAATACAGGAACCGCAGCAGGATGTGTCGAATCATTCCGTTTTCCGCGCGTTCTGGGCGACCTGTTTCGTCTCCGGCGCCGATGCGGCAACCGGCGGCTCTCCCGGCTGTTTCAGTCGCTGGATTTTGATACGCGCGACGCGCCGGCGATCCATTTCCACCACGGTGAAGCGATAGCCTTCGTAGTCAAAACTCTCTCCACCACGAGGAATAAATCCGAGTTGCGCGAGAACGAAACCTCCCGCTGTCGCATAGGCAGGATCCTCCGGCAACTTGATGTTGTATCGCGACTCGAGGTCGTGCAGGCTCAAGGAGGCGTCGAATATCATGGCCGCATCGGCGCCTTGCCCGACAATGAGAGGCTTCTGCACGACGTCGTATTCATCATGAATCTCGCCAACAAGATGTTCGAGGACGTCCTCAAGCGTTACCAGCCCCAGAATGCTGCCGAATTCGTCCACCACCATGGCCATCTTGGTTTGGCGTGAGCGCAACTCGGCCAGTAATTCATTCACCGGCTTGCTCTCCGGCACGATGAGGATTTCGTGAAGCATGCGCCTCACACTGAATTCGGGCGCGGACCAGCCCTCCTCAGCCCGGCGCTCGCGGTCCAGCAATACCCATACGATATCCTTGATGTGAATATATCCGAGGACGTGGTCCCCTGCGCCTTCAAACGCCGGGAGCCGCGAGCGCTGCGTCGTTACGAATACGCGCATCACGTCGTCGAGGCTGGCGTCCGCGGTGATGGAATGCATATCCGGGCGCGGCACCATCAATTCCCGCACTTGCAGTTCGTCGAGCTCGATGGCGCCGAGAATCAATTTTTCTTCCTCCACGCCGATCAATCCGCGCTCGCGCGCTTGCTGGATTTGAATCTGCAGTTCTTCCGCCGAATGCACAAGCGTGTGGCTCTGCCGGCCGGACAGTCCCAATCCGCTCAGAATCCATCGGCTGACTCTCTCTAGAAGACCGATAGCCGGCCGAAATACGCCCAGATACCACTGGAATGGCCGCGCGACCAGCAAAGCCACGGGCCCGGCACGCTGCAGACTAATACTCTTGGGGACCAACTCGCCCAGCACGACGTGCACGATGGTCAGCAGCATGAATGCCACGGCGAGTGAAACTGCGTGCACTACGAAGACGGTATGCCAACCCGGAACGTTTGCAACCAATGGGCTCAAAAGCCCCGCGAGCGTAGCTTCACCGAGCGCTCCCAAACCAAGACTTGTGAGTGTAATGCCGACTTGCACTCCGGATACGACGCGATCAAGGTGCCCGAGCAAGTCGAGCACAATGCGTGCGCGCGGGTCGCCTTCCTCCATCAGTTGCCGAACGCGCGAAAGCCGGACGGCAACAAGCGAAAACTCCACCGCCGCGAAGAATCCGTTCACGGTCACCAGCGCAAGTAGTCCCAGCAGTCGCAGAGCAATCACGCTATCCCCCGGCGAATCGATTCTAGCAGTCCCAGTACCGCGGCCCAAGCTGTGACTATGTTTCCGATCGAACCGTCAATCCCGGCGTTGCTTGTTCGATTGGCGGTGTATGTGGCGCACTGAGCCCTGTCACCTTCTCGGCCAAGCGACCGCTTCACAGCGCAGGCCCCGGTCCTCACAAAGCGGTTGTTTCGGTTCTTGCGCGTGCATTAGAATGTTGGCTTCAGCGTGCGCTCGATTGTCGCGACCCGCAATGATGGTTGGTAGAACTTGAGAGCGCGGAAATGGTGTGCGGGCGATCGACTTATTTTTGCGCGGATTGCCAGCGATAAATATGACACCCGTCAATCCAACACCGGCGAAGAAACCCGACCCTGCGAAGAAGCCCGATTTCGAGCATTCGTTGGCGCGCCTGGAAGAGATTGTCCGAAAACTGGAGAGCGCGAACCTTTCACTTGACGAGGCCATGAAACTGTTCGAAGAGGGCGTCCAACTCTCCCGCGATTGCCAGAAACATCTGGAACAGGCCGAAGGCAAAGTGGAGCTTTTGCTCAAGAAGGCTGGGGGCGAATTGGCTGCAGAGCCGTTCGATCCCGAGGCCGAGGAACAATCCTAGCCGGATGTGGCCAAAATGCGCGGCCGGGCCAACCCGCCATCTGATGAATCTCCCCGCATTTTTCGAAGAAGACCGAGCCGCAGTAGACGCAGCCCTGGAACGCTTGCTGCCGGGAGAGCACGCGCAGCCTCCCTCCATTCACCGCGCCATGCGGTATAGCGTGCAGGCTGGCGGAAAACGAGTTCGGCCAATTCTTTGCCTGGAGTCGGCGCGAATTTTCTCCGCGGACGAGGCGCCAATCCTGCCCATTGCCTGCGCGCTCGAATTCATTCACACCTACTCACTGATTCATGACGACCTGCCTGCGCTCGACAACGACGACCTGCGGCGCGGCAAGCCGACCTGCCACAAGAAATTCGGCGAAGCGACCGCCATCCTCGCGGGCGATGCCTTGCTGACGCTGGCGTTCGAAACGCTTGCCAACGCGCCCATCGAACCGGCACGGCGCGTCGCGATTCTTTCTCACGTGGCGGCCTCCGCCGGGACCATCAATGGCATGGTGGGCGGCCAAGTGGCTGACCTCGAAGCGGAGGGGCGGACCATCGAACCCGCGGAACTCGAGTACATTCATCGCTCGAAAACGGCGTCCCTAATCCGCGCTTCGGTCGTGGCGGGAGCGATCGGCGGCGGCGCCGACGACGAAAACGTCGCGCGCCTGAAGCGCTTTGGCGAAACGATCGGCTGGGCGTTTCAAGTCGTCGATGACATCCTCGATGTGGAGGAGTCTTCCGCGGCGCTGGGAAAAACAGCGGGAAAAGATGCCGAGCAGCAGAAGGCAACCTACCCGGCGCTTTATGGGCTTGAAAAATCGCGCCAGTTTGCGACGGAGTTGGAATCGCGCGCCATGGGGGAACTTGCGCCCTACGGCAATCGCGCAGCGCGGCTGCAGGAACTTGCGGAATTGATCGTCCATCGCCGCGCGTAGCAGACATGCGAGGCCGCCGCATTTCGTACGAAGAATTTGCTTTTGTAGCCCGCGTCTTTAGACGCGGGGGTTTTTCTAACCGGCGGCGAAAACCCTCATCCCGGTGAAACCGGGATGAGCTACAAAAACACTTCACTTCGCTTTCTGCCATGCCATCCAAAACGAAACCCGGAAAGAAACGCCTCGATGTGCTGGTCGTTGAGAGAGGCCTTGCCGGCTCGCGCGAAAAAGCGCAAGCCATGATCCTGGCAGGCGAGGTGCGCGTCAACGGCGCGCGCAGCGACAAGGCTGGAGTGCAAGTGGCAACCGATGCACGAATCGAAAGCAGCGGAACCGCGGCGAAATATGCGAGCCGGGGCGGGCTGAAGCTGGAAGGGGCACTCGAAGACTTCGGCATCGACGTTTCCGGTAAGACCTGCCTCGACATTGGCGCCTCGACTGGAGGCTTCACCGATTGCCTGCTGGCGTATGGCGCACGCCGAGTTTACGCCATCGACGTGACGCCCGAGCAGATGGTGTGGCGCCTGCAACATGACGCGCGCGTGAAACAAATCAAAGAGAACGCGCGAAATCTCCGACCCGAGCAAGTCCCTGAACCGGCGGACCTAATAACTGTGGACGTGTCCTTCATTTCAGTGGCAAAGGTTTTGCCCGCGGTGATTGCGGCCGCGGGGCCTCGCTCTGAATTCATAATACTGGTCAAACCGCAGTTTGAATTGGACCGCGGGGATGTCGGCCGGGGCGGCATCGTGCGCAACCCGGACTTGCACGCGCGAGCCATCGAGCGAGTGCGCGCGGCGGCAGTGGCCGCAGGGTTGCAGGTCGAAGAAGTGCGGCCGAGCCGTTTGACGGGCGCGGAGGGAAATCAAGAGTTCTTCCTTCATGCGTGGAAGGGGACCGATACGGGCCGGAGCGCCGCATGAAAATCTCCGGGTTTGGTGCGGGGTCTAGCCCGCAATTCTCAAGACGAAAAGAGTGATGGAGCGGAAACTGTGAACTCCGTTCTTGAGCTCGGGTTTTCGTGGCGCCGGCGTCTCGCCGGCGGGTTCTCAATCGGTCCATATCGCGCAAAATCGCCGGCGAGACGCCGGCGCCACAAGTTCACGCACGAAGCTTTCATCCTGGCGCACTGACGTGAAACGACGAATCCTTCGTGAGAAACGCGGACTTGTTTGAACCCCCGGATTTTATGTCCCGACGATAAATGCTAAAGTAGAACCCGCTTTGGACGCACAGCCGCCCAACACCAACATGATTCGAACGGTGGGAATCATCTCCCGCCCGCGCCGCGAAGACATCGCGCGCGTCGTTCCACCATTAATTGAATGGCTGCGGGCGCACGGCGCCGAGGTTGTCTGCGATTCCGAGACAGGTGATTGCATCGGTCCCGTTACAGCGCAAACGCGGAAGCGCGAAGAACTCCCTACACACTCCGATCTGTTGATCGTTCTGGGTGGCGACGGGACACTTCTATCCGCGGCGCGCCTGGCGGCGGATCGCGAGGTGCCGATCTTGGCCGTGAATCTTGGCGGCATGGGTTTCTTGACAACCGTACCGCAGGATGAGATCTACCAGATTCTCGAAGAAATCTTTTCGGACAAGCACCGCGTGAGCGAGCGCGTGCTGCTCGAGGCTCGGATTGTTCGCGACGGCGCCGTCATCCGGCGGCAGATCGCCCTCAACGATGCCGTGCTCAACAAAGCGGCGCTGGCTCGCATCATGGACGTGACTCTGCACGTGGACAGCGAATACGTCACAACCTACAAAGCCGACGGTCTGATTCTTTCCACGCCGACCGGATCGACTGCCTACTCTTTGGCGGCGGGCGGACCCATCGTCTACCCAACGGTCGAGTCATTCGTGGTCACGCCGATTTGCCCGCATACGCTGACCAATCGGCCGCTCGTCATCCCCGACACGGCAAAAATCGAAATCGATTTTCAGTCCGAAGACGATTCTGTATTCCTAACGCTCGACGGACAAATAGGAATTGAGCTCGCCCGCGGGGATCATATCGTGGTGCGCAAGGCGCCGGAAAAACTGCGCCTGGTGCGCCCGGCAAAAAAAACATATTTCCAGATCCTGCGCAGCAAATTGAAGTGGGGCGAACGCTAGAAACTAAACTTAACCACTGATGAACACAGATAAACACTGATGTCGGAAAAACCAAAAGCGAAAAAGGGGAACAGGCACTGCTGATTGCGAGGTTTCAAGAAATCAGTTTGGTTTTATCAGTGTTTATCTGTGTTCATCTGTGGTTTCATTCCTCGCCGCGGACGAGATCGGAGAGAGACTCGCGGCGGCGGATCATGCGAAAGCGCCGGCCAGTGACGAGAACTTCCGCGGGGCGCGGCCGTGAATTATAGTTCGACGCCTCGACGAAGCCGTACGCTCCTGCTCCCCATAGAACGAGCAAATCGCCCGAAGTGACCTCTCCCAACGGCCAATCCTGGACGAAGCAATCGCCGGATTCGCAGACTGGTCCTACGATGTCGGCGCGTTTCAGCGCTCCGGAAGCACGGCGCGCGCGTGTGATCGGATGTGTGGCTCCATAGAGCGCGGGCCGCATGAAATCGTTCATCGCGGCATCCACCACGACGAATGTTCTTCCCCGGTTTTGCTTCGTGTAGAGCACGCGCATCAGAATCACGCCTGCGGGGCCGATCAGCGAACGCCCCGGTTCGATCAGCAAGTGACACCCCAGCGGCCGGACGAGGCGCGTGAGCTCCCTGGCGTAGGCGGCCTTCTCCGGCGGCTGCTCCGCGGTGTAGCGGATGCCCAGCCCTCCACCACAATCGAGGTAATGGAGCGCAACGCCTTCGCGTTTGAGGTCGCGGACATACCCCGCCAGACGCGCCAGCGCGCGGCGGTATGGCGCAAGCGTCAATATCTGCGAACCGATGTGCGCGCTGATTCCCCGCCACTCGATCCAGCGCGAGTCACGGTGCTCGAGGTAGAGGCGGCGCGCGCCGTCCCAATCGATTCCGAATTTGTGGCGATGGTGTCCAGTCGAGATATGCGGGTGCCCACCGGCCTCTACATCCGGATTCACGCGAATGGATGCCGGTGCGGGCACTCGGAGACGCGCCGACTCCGCGATAAGTAGTTCGAGTTCGGCCTGCGATTCCACGTTGAATAGCAGAACGCGGGCACGCAGGGCCTGACGGATATCTTCTCGTGACTTCCCCACGCCCGAAAAAACGATGCGATTTCCCGGCACGCCGACGCGCCGCAAGCGATACAGTTCCCCAGCGGACACGATATCGAAGCTGCTTCCCAAAGCGGCAAAAACGCGCAAGATGCCGAGATTCGAATTGGCCTTCACCGCATAACAGATCGTGTGCGGAAGTGAGCCGAACGCCGAGTCCATGCGGCGATAGGCCTGCTCGATGCTCGCGCGGCTGTATAGATACGACGGAGTCCCTACCTGCTCGGCGACCTCCTCTACTGGAACGGCCGCACAAAAAAGGCGCGACCCGCGATACGAGAAACCAGGGGTATAGCGCACGGGGTCGACGACGCCCGGGCGGCGCGAACCGCGCGAGTGAGATGTTGGCGCGCTCACTTAACTTTCATCACTACCAGCGTGCGGTCGTCCGTGATGGCGCCTCCCTGGGTGAAGTCCCGCACTTCATCGAGCATGCGGTCGGCCAGGTTATCGGAAGAAAGTCGCGTGCCCTGTTCGAGAATTGCTTTCAACCGCTCCGCGCCGAAGAATTTCCCTTCACGGTTGCTGGCTTCCGTGAGTCCATCCGAATAGAAAACAAGAATGTCTCCAGTAGAAAGTTTGACGCTCCACTCGTCATACGTGGCATCGTCAAATATGCCGATCGGAAATCCAGTGAGGTTGATTTGTTCGACGTGGCCATCCTTCCAGAGCAGCGGCTGCGTCTGCCCCGCATTGGCGACACGAAGCATATGCCGTCCCTTTTGCCATGTTGCAAAACAAATGGTCATGTAGCGGCCCTCCACGCGGCGGTCGCTAACGAGTTGGTTCAACTGCCGAAGAAGTTCCGCGGGCTGAAGTTTGTGCGGTGAGAGACTCCGAAGAATACCGGTTGCGACGGCGCCGTAAAGCGCCGCGGCGCTGCCTTTACCGCTGACATCTCCGAGCGCGACGCCCAATTGCTGCGTGCCGTAGGATAGGAAATCGTACAGGTCGCCGCACACTTGCCGCGCGGAAAGAATTCGCGCGGCAATGTCGAGGCCAAAATCGACGTCCGGCACGGGGCGGAGTAACGCGGTTTGCAAACGCTGCGCGGCTGCGAGTTCCCGCTCCATGCGGGCTTCGTCGCGGGCAAGCTGTTCGTACAAACGCGCGTTTTCGAGCGAGCCTGCGAGATGCGCTCCCAGGATCATGAGCGTTTGGACGTGGTCCGTTGTGAAATAGTTCGTTTGGGGGCTCTCGAGGTCCAGTACGCCCACCACGCGCCCCTTGTGAATCAGGGGGATGGCCAGTTCGGATCGGGTCTCAGGATTCACCATGATGTAGCGCGAATCCTTCGTGACGTCCGGAACGCGAACAGGCTGGGCGGTGGAAATGGCTGCCCCAACAACACCTTCATTGGGCGCGACCCGCATTTTTCCCAGCGCGCTCTGGCCGTATTTCACGTCCAGTCGGTGGCGGAACACGTTTGTCGTCTCGTCGTAAAGCAGGATGCCCAGAATCTGATAGTCGATTACGCGTTTCACAAGTTCCGCCGCGCGACGCAGCAGTTCCTCGACATCGAGAATGGAATTGGCCTCGCGGCCCACTTCGTTGAGAACCAGAAGCGTGTCGGCTTGGCTGCGGACGCGCTCGAACAGGCGCGCATTTTCTATAGCCACCGCCAGGCGGCTGGCCATCAGCGTCAGCACGCTTTGCTGATCGCGCGTAAAATAGTCAACCTGCGTGCTCTGGATGTCGAGCACGCCGACGGATTGGCCTTTTACGATCAAGGGAACCACGAGTTCCGACCGCACAGAGTCGATGATGTTGATGTATCGAGGATCCTCGCGAACGTCCGCGACGCGAACCGCGCGGCCTGACGCCGCCGCCGTTCCCGTGATTCCCTGCCCCAGCGGGATTTGCCAGTCCTTGCTCGCTTGGTCGCCGTAGCCGATGGTAAACCGGTGGTAGAGGCGGTGCGTGGCCTCGTCCAACAGCATCACGGCGAAAATTTCGTAGTCGACCAATCGCTTCACCAGCGTCGCTGTCTTCCTCAACACTTCGTCGATGTCGAGCGACGAGTTGATCTCTTCGCTGATTTCGACCAGCGTCGCGAGGATCTCCGCGGGTATGGCGAGCGGTGATTTGGTCTGTACCGGGTCCATATATTCTGAGCGCGTCCGCCAAAGGTAACACCTACGCGTGGACGGCACTCCCCCTCAAGAATCATTCAGTATAGCAGGAGGTGATTACGCCCTCGTGAAAAACCGGTGAGAGATTGTAAAAACCAGCTAGGATTCAGCAAATTGCGATGGTGCGATGTCAATAGGAAGTCGCTACAGATACGCTAGGAACGGGCACGGAAGGGGCAGCAGCGCCCACCGCCTGTTCCATAATTTTCACGCTGGCGCTCGCTCCGATTCTCGTCGCTCCGGCGCAAACCATTTTCTTCAAGTCCTCGAAACTGCGCACCCCGCCCGCAGCCTTCACTCCGATTTCAGAGCCCACGACGGCGCGCATGAGTGCGACATCTTCGGCAGTGGCCCCCGCGGTGCTGAAGCCAGTCGAGGTCTTCACGAAATCTGCCCCCGCTTGCTTGCATGCGATCGAGCCACGAACTTTTTCTTCCGTTGTGAGCAGCGCAGTTTCCAGAATCACCTTGCAAATCGCTCCGCCGCGATGGCTCGCTTCGACAACGCCGCGAATGTCGGACTCCACCACATCATCCTGGGCTGATTTGAGCGCGCCGATGTTGATTACCATGTCGATTTCGTGCGCGCCGAGCTTGATCGCTTCCTCGGCTTCATGAATTTTCACCTGCGGCAGGGTCGCGCCGAGAGGGAACCCCACCACGGTGCAAACTTTGACGTTCGTGCCCCGCAGCATTTCGGCCGCGAGAGGCACGTTCCACGGATTGATGCAGACCGATGCGAATCCGAAGCGCGCCGCCTCCTGGCACAGCTTCCGAATTTCGTCACAGGAAGCTTCGGGCTTCAGCAGAGTGTGGTCGATCAGGCCTGCGAAACCGGCATCCAGTTGAACCACGGCCGGGCCGCAGGAGATGCGATCGGCCCCCGCGTCCACAACGGCGCGAGTCTTGCGGGAGCATTTCTCCGCACAGTTCTGATCGCAGTCAGGGCAAACTTCGTCGTCGCGCTCAACGCCGGCCACCGAGACACAGTCAGGCGCGCCCAGATAGCGCATGACCTCTTCGGTGACAATGCGAACGACATGTTCTATTTCTTGCTGATCCACTGGTTTGAATCCTGCCTAACCCGCAATTCATACGGACGCGCGACGAATTTCTGTCCTCAATTACTTGTTTGAGGTGTCTTATCGCGCTTTGTCGCGATTCGGCTTTTGCTAGCAGAGACTTCAGTCTGTGCGCTTCTCCACTTGGGGAAAATCAAACCCACACAGGCTGAAACCTGTGCTAATGAACCCCGCTCCCCTTGCGGTCTGTTTGCACGCATTGACATGCTCCAAAAGCCATTCAAAACTCGATTGCGAAATGGGCGCTAACTGCTCTAGAAAAGCGGCGGCACTTTATGGTTTCTTTGCCCAGCGCTCCTCGATGCCTCGAATTTTATCCACGCGGCGCTGGTGTCGGCCCCCGGCGAACGGAGTGGAAAGCCAAATAGCGAGAATTTCGCGCGCGGCTTCCGGCGAAATCAGTTTCGCTCCCAGTGATAGCACATTCGCATCGTTATGCTCGCGGCTGTTGCGCGCCGTGGCGCGATCATAGCACAGCGCCGCGCGCGCTCCGGCGACCTTGTTGGCGGCAATCGAGCTGCCGATCCCGGCGCTATCGACCACCACGCCAAGCCAGGCGTCTGCCCGCGCCACAGCGTTCGCCACAGCTTCGGCAAAATCGGGATAGTCGACCGCAGCGGTGCTGTCCGTGCCCAAATCTAAAAATATGTAGCCCCAATCGCGAAGGTACCCTTTCAATTGTTCTTTGAGTTCGAAACCGCCATGATCGGCGCCGATCGCCACGACACGCGAGGATTCCTTTGGCCCATCAATTGCGCCAAGCGCATCGGCAGAGACTTCCGGCTCGTGCGACGAGATCGTACGAAACGTAATACTCCGCCGCTCGGCTTCGTCGCGTGCCAGCGGGGTTATCAGCGTCTCCTGCGTTACGGCGACTTCACCGCCGTCAGGGACGCGCTCCAGATCCGCGGCTGTGAGAACAGGTTTCATACTAAGACGGCTGTAGGACCTACTCTCCGCCGGGCTGCCGCATTAATCCGGCGGGAGCGAGAGCACGCAGACGTCCTTGAGGTTGCGGTAGCGCTCGGCGTAGTCCAGGCCGTACCCGACAACGAACTCATTTGGAATTTGAAATCCTACGTAGTCCGCCTTCACGTCTTTCTTGATGCGTCTCTCAGGCTTATCGAGCAAAGCCGCAATGCGCAGCGACTTGGGTTTTCGTTGCTGAAGTACGCGCAGCAAGTAGCCCAGGGTGAGGCCGGTGTCCAGGATGTCCTCAACTACGATGACATTCAGCCCTTCGATGCTGGTGTCCAGATCCTTGATGAGGCGCACCTGCCCGGAAGTATGGCTGCCCTTGCCGTAACTGGAGACGGCCATGAAATCGAGGGAAACGTCGATACGAATATGGCGAATCAAGTCGGAGAGGAAGATAGCCGCGCCCTTCAGGACACCAATCAAGTGCACGCGCTGACCCTTGAAATCCTTTGAAATCTGAAGGCCCATCTCGCGAACGCGCTTCTGAATCGCGCTGCTGCGCAAGAGAATCCGCAGATGCTCCTGTCCATGGGATTGCAATGAGATCGCCTCCACTCGGGAGCGGTTACTCTAGCCTACGCCCACCGAAAGCTCAAGCGGCGACGGAGAAGAGAAAACGTCAACCTGGTAAGGACCTCGTTCAGGGACAACACCCAAGTAGGAACCCTACTCCACCCAATCGGCAATGAAAATATTCGTCTCGTGGGGCGCTTTTCCGTTTCGATTGGAGGCCCAGACGAGGCGCTTGCCGTTGGAGGAAAACATCGGGAAGGCGTCGAAATCGGGGTGATAGGTGACTCGGTCAAGGCCTGTGCCGTCTTCGTTGATCAGATAAAGATCGAAGCCGCTGGGATCTTTCTGGTTCTCCACGTTGGAGGCAAAAATGATGCGCTTCCCGTCGGGCAGAAAATACGGGGCAAAGTTCGCCGCGCCATTGTGCGTGACCTGGTGTTTGTTTTTGCCGTCGGCATCCATAACCCATATTTCAAGGTTTCCGGGGCGGATCAAGTTGCGGGAAAGCAAATCCTTGTAGTCCGCAATTTCTTGAGGCGTTTTTGGCTGCTCCGAGCGGTAGACGATTTTCTTCCCGTCATTGGAAAAGAATGGCCCGCCATCGTAGCCCAATTCGTGCGTCAACTGGCGGACGTCGCTTCCATCCGCGTTCATGATGTAAATGTCGATATCGCCATTGCGCGTCGAAGTGAAGGTGATCTTTTTGCCGTCGCGGCTGATGGTGGACTCCGCGTTGTATCCCGGCGTGTTGGTCAATTTGCGCAAATCGCTGCCGTCGGGCTTCGCCGTGTAGATGTTATAGGTGTTGTAGATCGGCCAGACGTAGCCGTGCGAATAATCAGGGCGTAGAGGGCACTCAACACTCGCCTCGTGCGTAGAAGAAAACAAAATGCGATCGCCTGCCGGGAAAAAGTAACCGCACGTCGTTCGCCCCTTGCCTGTGCTCACGAGTTTGGGCGTCGCGGGTTTTCCGTCGGGAGTGTCAACCGGCATCGTGTACATCTGGTCGCAGGGAACGCCTTCGCCCTGGTGCATAAAGATCAGGTATTTATCATCCGCCGAGAAATACGCCTCGGCATTGGTCCCGCCAAACGTGAGCTGGCGAACGTTGCGCAGATGCTTCTCGGAAGGAAGCGCGAGCGGGGCAGGAGACTTATCTCCATCGCGGACAGTTTGGGTATGGCCCGCCAGAAGGGCAAATCCACTGAGCAGCAAGCCGAAAACTAACAGAAGGGCGAAACGCGATCTAGGCATGGATTGATTTAAATCTACTTTCTTTGTTCGAGTTTCACAGATGCGGTGATCGGCTTTCCATCTCGCAGCACTTTCACTTCGACCACGTCGCCCACTTTGCTGCGGCGCAGGGCGTCCGTGAAATCAAACAAATTTTTGATCGGCATGTCGCCGAATTGAACGAGGACATCGTCTGGCTTGAACCCGGCCTTGGCCGCCGGCGATCCCGGCCGCACGTCGGAGAACTTCACGCCGTTGACCTCTTGTCCAAAATCCGGTATCGAGCCGAAGTACGGTCCGTAACCACCGCCACCCCCGCCGCTCGTGTGCTCGGCGGCTTGATCCTCCACGACGGTCACGAACGCAGTCCGCTCCGGTGCGGAATCGATCTTTAGCGCGATGTCGTCGATGAAATCAAGAAACTGCGCCGCCGACGGCGCATTAATTTTTTCCCACGTGTCGGATGGCTTGTGGTAGTCCGAGTGCAATCCGGAAAAAAAGAAAAGCACGGGAATCTTTTTGGTGACAAAAGAAGTGTGATCGCTTGCGGAATAGCCGCCGGGGGAATATTCGATCTTGAATTTAGACTTGCTTTGCTCTTCTTCCAGCAGGCTCTTGAAATCCGCTCCGGTTCCCACGCCTCCGATGTAGATCTTGTCGTCCTTGATACGGCCGATCATGTCCATGTTCAGCATGGCGACGGCTTTGCCAAGCGGGAGCGTCGGCTCCTTCACCCATGCGGCTGAACCCAGCAGGCCAAGCTCTTCCCCCGCGAACGACATGAAGAGAATGCCGCGTTGTAGCTGGCCCTTCTTCGGCGCCAGCAGACGTGCCAGCTCCAGGACGCCGGCGGTGCCGGACGCGTTGTCGTCCGCCCCCGGATGAATCTGGCCGATAAGCGAGGGGGCGAGCGAATCATAGTAGCCATGGCCCAGATGGTCGTAGTGCGCACCGATGATGACGTACTCGTCAGTCTTGCCCTGCAGATATGCGAGCACGTTATTTACCGTGGCCCGCGTGCTCTCAACATTTACATTCAGCGAAATCCGCAAATTCTCGGGAAACGCGAATGAGGCGGGTTTCGAGGAAGTGTCGATCTCATTTTGAACGCCGGCAAGCGTTTTCCCCGCTGCCGCAAACCACTCCTCCGCCACTGCATTTTTCACTTGCACGAATATTATGCTGGCGTTTTCAGGGCCACTGACGCTTCCGAACCGCGTCAACTCATCCTCTTCCCCGTCACCCAATTTCCCGTTGATGACAAGCACGGCTTTTGCGCCGTGGATTCTGGCATTGATCGCCTTGGTGATCATCGGGGAATGCTCTGTGAGGATCGCGTGCCCGCTTTTTCCGGAAAATCCGGGGGGCTCGTAACGCAGCACGACCACGATCTTGTCTTTCACATCGAGGTGCGCGAAATCATCGTAACCGAATTCCGTCGCGGAGGCTCCGTATCCGGCAAACACCACGGGGCCGCTGATTTCGCCCGAAGACGAAAAACTGAAAGGAATGAAATCCTGATTCACTTTCAGATCCTTCTTTGCGGCGGCGTTTACAATTTCGAGGCGGTTATTTTCCTTCAACTTTGCGCCAGTGATTACAGTGAAGGGCTGAAGGTAGGAATTTGTTCCTGCGGGTTTTAAACCAAGAGAGCGATACCGCTGCTCGAGCATGTTTGCCGCGAGCGTCAAACCTGGGTCCCCGTCACCCCGGCCAGCCATTTCGGGAGTTGTCAGCGCCTTGATGTCATCGAGGAAGCGTTTTGGATCGGCGGAATCAGCCGCCGCGATAGCGCTTGCGGCGAGCAGGCCGAGAGCCAGAAACGCACCGCGTTTGCGCCAACGCAATGGACCGGCAATCAAGCCAGCTACGTCGCGGCGCGCTCCGCTGATTATATGATTTCGCATAGTCCCCCAAGAATCGTATGCCGCTGTGTCAAGGCTGTCAAATACGGTGTTCCGGCAACGCATCAAAGTAGGAAACCGCGCCTTAAAACGCAGCTTTCAAGCGAGCGCTGACACTGCGCGGAGGTGCAACGGCCGTGCCGGAAAAAAGGCTGGCAAAGTTTAGGATGTTGATGCGGTCGGTAAGGTTGTTCGCCTCTAACTGCATGGAGAGGTCCTTCCCTTCCTTATGATAAAGCGTCGCCCCGGCCGCGGCATCCAGCGAAAAATTGGGCCGCACGCGCTTAGCAGCAAAATTGACTTTGTTCAAGATAGCAGCTCCGTACTGCGCCAGAGCGGCGGTGAAATCGATCTGTTGATCCAGGTTCACCGGCAAGCCGCTCCCATATCCCGCGCTGGCCGCGAACCACAATCGCTGCACGGCTTGAAAACGCACGTGTGCGCGAACGGTGTTTCGCTGGTCTTGAGAAATCGGAAATTTGCTCGTGTCCGAGGCGTTCGCGGCCTTGTCGCCGAGGAATAGTCCCCCAGTTAAGGGTCCTTGTCCTATTCCTTCCTGATTCGCGTAGCTTACAAAACCCGAAAAGCGGCCCCAGTTCGGAACGCCAATCTGAACTTCCTCACCGTAAATCTGCGCCGTGGAAAAAGCGATTGGGAAACTGACGCCGGTATCGAGCAGCGTGTCATCGTCCGGAAAATTGTGAAAGTCGCGGCGAAAGATGTTGCCGTCGACCCGCAGCTTGCCTGCAAGCGATTTTGTGAATCCCACCTCGTAATAATTCGCGCGTCCCGGCCGCACCGGAAGCCTCAATACGAGGGGGCTCACCGAATCGAGCTGCGGCGAGCTGGCCAGCAGGAGATTCTCGATGGCGGGAGTCTGAAGGACGCGGTCGTACGAACCGTGAAGCAGAAGATTGAGCGAAGGAATGAATCGTGAGATCCCGATCCGCGGGCTCCAGGCCGATTCGTTCACCACAAATCCGTAGTGATCAAAACGCAGACCAGCGCTCAGGTTCCATTTCCCCAAGCGAATCTGATCCTGAACGTATGCGGATGGCTCCATGTCCCAGCGCCGATCGGAAAACTGGAACGGCGATTGCGTGCCGGGAGCAAATTGGGTGGGATCGGTGATCTTGTACTGCAGCCCTTCATGCACCGGGCTGAAGATCCCGTCCACGCCGGTCTTCCACTCGTGCCTCCCGTGATGGCCCGCGAGGTCCGCGCGTACGTACCCTTCGCGGTACCCGCGCGCCTGCGAGACATTGACAGGAGTGGACTGCGCATTGGACGAAAGAAGTGCGGTCGCGTCGCGCACGCTTCCCACAATGCTCAATAATAAATTCGGCGAAAAAGTATGCGTGTAGCGCACTTGCCCGCTGGTTTCCTCTTGCGCGGCGTCCTCGCGCTGGCCGGCCTGCTGCTGCACGAGTTCGTTCGGCACCAAATAGCGGACCGCATGTTGCGTCACAGTAAGGAACAGGCGATCGCTGCTTGAGAAATCGCGCTCGTAGGATCCCGAAAATCCTCCCGCATTTCCGCGATTGGTGTAATTGCCGAGAACGGGCGGGTCTAGATATCGATCGGTGTGAAATCCATCTCCGCTCACCGAAAATCTGTTTGGCCCATTTGAATAAAACAGTGCGGCATGCACGGAGCTCGTCGAGAAGCTGCCGCCCTCCGCGTCAAATTCTCCGTGCAAACCGGCGGGGGCATTCTTCGGGGAGGTAATCTCCACGACGCCGCCGAGTTTCCTTCCATACTCGGCAGGAAAATCAGCGGTCATCACGCGCATGGACTCGACATCTGCCGATTCGAACGGAGGCGCAAACGCCGGAGAGCGATTTTCGGTCAGCGGCAGGCCGTCCACGACGAACTGGACGTCGTATTCCGAACCTCGCGGATGCAAGACTCCGTTGGCTTCATAAAGCCACCCAGGCTGGGCGTCCACCACGCTCAGGATGCCCCGCCCCGGCTGAGGTGATGACTGTTCGCTGATAGATTGCGAACCGATCGTATAAACGGTTCCCGTCCGTGACGGATCAACGAGAGTTTCCGCTTCCTCCACCTGGATCTGGGTCTCGACCGGCGTCAAACCCAGCGTGACGGAAAGCTGCTGAGGGATCATGGACCGAACCTCCACCAACTGGGTGGAAGGAACGAACCCTCCGTGCGTCAAGCTGACTCGATACACTCCGAACGCAAGGCTTTGCGCAACGTAACGGCCGTCTTCTCCCACTCGAAAATTCAGCCGGAACTGGTTTCCAACGGATACCAGTTCTCCCTCCGCTACGAGAGCAGCACCTTGTGGGTCGCGCACTTCGATGCGCAGCTCTCCCCGATCCTGTTGTGCCGCGACTGGAAGAGCAAAGATGCACACGGCTCCCAGAACGCCGACGATTCCTCGAATGAACGTGTCCATCATTTCATGAAAAGGCAAGGAAATCTCATTGCCGCACACCCGACCGCAAAGGTGCACCCTTGAACTCTAACTCATAGTAAGAATACAGCAAACTCTTAGGTAGCGCCCCTAGAAGACGCTGCATGCCCCGTTTAACATGAGGGGCATGCAACCATCCAGCCTTGGTTATGAATGTTGCAAGGAGTGGAGGAAAATCGTCAGGTAACGTTTCACGTTGGTGGTAATCAGGAAGTTCTCTCGTACGTGCTCGTATCCTTGTTCGCCCAGTTTCTGTGCCAGCGCGGGATTCGATAGGAGGAATCGGATTTGATAAGCTGTGCCTTCTATGGAATGGGCAAGAAGTCCCGTATGTTTGTGGATCACCTGAGCGGGAATGCCTCCCACCGCCGATGCGACAACAGGTTTCTTCTTCCACAACGCTTCCGTTACAGTTAAACCGAATCCCTCGCGGAGACTCTTCTGCACGATGATCGTGGAGGCCCGCTGCAGCGCATTAATTTCCGAGGCGCTCCACGGCGGCAGATTGAGAAGATGAATGTCCGGATCGTCCTTGGCTTCACGGCGGACTTCTTCCAGGACAACTTCTCCCTCCGGATCATCCGCGGCGCTGCCGCCGGCCAGCACCAACTGGCAGTCCATATATCGACGGACGATCTGATAGGCGCGCACGACGCCGATCGGGTCCTTCAATCGGTCAAACCTGGAAATTTGCGTGATGATGGGGCGTGCCCGGTCTATTCCGAAGCGCTCCACGACTTCCTGGATGTACGCCGGATCAAGGTCGACATTCTTTTCAGAAAGCGGGTCGATGCAGGGATAGGAAAGATACTGAGGAATGGGAAGCTGGCGCGCGAACTGCGGCGCGGAAAACATCGCGCCATCATACCGATAGACAAACGGGCGCAGGAAACCCCAGACTTCGGGATTGGGATGAGACAGGTCAATATGACATCGCCAGATCCAGTGCCCTTCCTGCCTTGTGCGGGCCTCTATCAACGCGACCGGCTGGGGATCATGAATGACTGTAAATTCACAATCAAATTCAAGCCGCTTCCGATTCATTTCGTTCGTCGCCAGGAACAGATCGAAGCTCTCTTTTCGAGCCTGGTAGGGCTCGCCATGCAAGGCGTTATGAAACGCTTTTGTGACTTCGAAGAAATCCTCACCGCCGGTGATGACGTCCCAACGCGGGCGAAGTCCGAGCTCCTGGATCAAGGGAATCAGGCGATTCAAGATCTCCGCCACTCCGCCGCCCATCGCCGTCGAATTGACCATCTGGACCGTGCGGCCGGAAAGCTGTGCGGCGAGCGCGCGCAGTTCGTCAATTTCGGAAGCCCCCAGCAGTAGAACGTAGGAGTCCAGGGTCATCACATGAGCATTCTGAGTATCCGGTCGTGTAAGAGTCATGCGGCGAGCTCCCGGTCGATGAATGTATAAAGCTTTGCCCTCGCGCCTTCCAGGGTATTGGTGTAAACGTCGATTCGATCGGTGCGCTGTGCCAGGGCCTGCAGGCCTAATTCATTTTCAAACCACACTGAAAAATCATTCGTCCGCAACCCCAGCCGCAGCCGTGAAACCAGGAAATGATAATGAAACGACGCATTGCTGAGGTGTTCGACCCGCTGACGGAATTCCTCCAGCGTCCAGGCCTCCAATGTATGCGGTGTCGCCACTTCGATACTCTCCAGGAAATAAAAAGGCTCGAACGCCGGCCGGTCAACTTCTAGCGGATGGGACCGGCAATACTCATCGGTGATGTGGAGCAAATCGGTTCGCAAGTCGCTGAGTGCGAGGTAACCCCTTATGTCGGGTGCGGCCATCTGCTCGGCCAGCGTCGGACAATTAAGCCCCGCGAGAACCCATTGCGCAAAATCATTCGAATACCCCTCTGTAAGGAAGTGGTAGCGCCCCAGGCTTTGAAATGTATGGTAAAAGATCGACGCGTCGCTGCACTTCTCCAGGCCGTCGCGCAATTCACCCAGGGTTGTGGCCGACTGATTTCCGATCTGCGTGAGATAGGAAACCGTGACAAACCGGAATGGATTCTCTGGCTTCTTCACGAGAGTTCTTCCTCCAATCGTTCCAGAAAAGTGCAAACTTCTTCCGAATTTTTGAGCCGGAAACGGGCTTTCGTCCGGGAAAAAGGACCTACGCGAACCGTGATTCCCCGCCGTAGCGCCATAAACGCGGGCTCATCGGTCAAATCATCCCCGATATAGATCGGCAGAAACGTGGCCCGCGACCCTCGAATGAAGTCGCGCATCGCAGCGCCTTTCCCCTGCACTTGGCGAGGCACGATATCGCAGGCGTAGTCGCTCTGAATCAAGCGGAAGTCAGGACGGAGGCGTGCTACTAAACCTCGAATCCAGGCTCGCACGCGTCGCTGCGCATCAGGTGACGCATCACGAAAGTGAACCGCATAACTGACACCCTTGTCCTCGAGGTGGATGCCGGGGAACGATGCGGTCACCGGAGCCAGAACTGTACGCAGGCCAACAAGAGCCCCCTTCGTCTTGCGGGGGAGGGCCGCCCTTCCGGTCTTTTCCCAGCCAAAAAGCCCCAGAAGTTTCAAGCGCGGCACCCGAACGTACTTACGGAGCGCGGCGTTTCGCCGTCCACTCACGATCGCCAGGCGAACGCGGCGGTGCCGGCTGAGGCGCTCAAGAATTCTCCGGCAGTCGCCGCTTAGTTTCACGTCTTCGGGCCGATCGTAGTACCGCACGAGTGTTCCGTCGAAATCCAGGAAAACCCATATCCGAATCGCGGCCCGTATCCTCTCGGAGACCTTCCCCCAACAATCGAAAAGACGCGGAATACCGTCTCTAGTTTCAGTCATGCATGGAGCCGACCGCCCGCGCCCGAGGCTCAATCCCAGCGGCTTCCGCCGCGGCGGAGTCCCCTGATTCCAGAGAATTGATCGAGGCTGCATCGTTGCTCCGAGTTTCTGCCATTCGTGGCGTGTCGAGTCGAATTTCCGAGAGTTCTGAAATCAACTCCGCGGCCCAGCGATAAACATTGTGCTCGCGAACGACACGGCGCATCCGTTGCATGCGCGCTTGCCTTTCCTCTGAAGGCATTTCCAAAGCCCGGCGGATCATATCCGCCATTTGGTCGATGTCGTAGGGGTTGACCAGCAGTGCGTCCGGCAATTCGCGGCTGGCTCCAGTGAACCGGCTCAGGATCAGGACACCATCCTGGTCTTCCCTGGCAGCGACAAACTCTTTGGCTACAAGATTCATGCCGTCATGCAGTGAAGTGACGAGACAAAAGTCCGCCGCTTTGTAATAGGGCTCAATTTCCTGATGGCTGTGGTATTGGTTGAACAGGACTATCGGTTTCCAATTGTTAGTTTGCAGGCGCCGGTTGATACGGTCCGCCTCAGACTCCACTTCGGCGATAAAATCCTGATAACGCTTAATACTCGTCCGGCTGGGGGACCCGAATTGGACAAACGTGAATTGCTCCCGATAGTGCGGACACTTGTCGAGAAAACTTTCGATTCCCTGGAACCGCTCTACGATTCCCTTTGTGTAATCCATGCGATCCACGCCGACGCCGAGGAACAGGGTCTCCGCCCCCAGTTGGGCAAGTATGTTCGAGCGGTTCTGTTGCGAAGTAACGCCCAAATCCTCTGTCAATTCAGGCAGGGCCACGCTGATCGGATGCGGGCTAACCAACGTAAAGTGGTCGTTCCGATTCACCGTAAAGCGGTCCCGCTCGATCCGGCACTCCAGGGATTGGTTCACGCTGTCCAGGAAATTGTTGCAATGCGCCTGGATATGGAAGCTGACAAGATCGGCGCCCAGCAATCCGTCCAGGAGTTCCCGCTGCCAGGGGCAGATCGCGAAGGCCTCCGGATTAGGCCAGGGAATGTGCCAGAAGATTGCCACGCGGGCATCGGGGCGCTTCGATTTTATGAGCCTGGGCAGCAATGCGAAATGGTAATCCTGGATCAGGACGAAAGGTTCCTCCGCCTGTTCGATTTCCTGCAGCACGGCCTCCGCGAATTTCTCGTTCACGCGCTGGTAGTGTTCCCAGTCCCCCGCCCGAAACAGGGGGCGCGTATGGGCATTATGGCAGAGCGGCCAGATTCCCTCGTTTGCGAATCCCAAATAGTATCCGTCCTCCTCTTCCTTGGTGAGCCAGAGGCGGCGAAGCGTGTAATGAGGATGATCCGGGGGAACGCGTAATCGGTCATTTGCGTCGACCGTTTCCCGGTCCGCATTCGCCGAGCCATGTGCAATCCACGTGCCATCACAAGCGCACAGAATCGGCTCCAGGGCCGTCACCAGCCCGCTCGCTGGCACGCGCGCCTCGATCACGTTTCCACTGTGTACGTGTTCGTAAGGCTCGCGGTTGGAGACCACGAATAAAGTGCTGCCATGTAAACGCTTCTGAACGCTGGCGCGCAGTCGTTCCGGCGTCCAAAGAGAATCCCCTTCCTCACGCAACTGCGCCTCTTCTTTGGCGGCCGCACGCGCCACCGTTAGTTTTTGACCCAAACCGGCTGCTTCGGTGGACAACGGTCCGAGGAAACTTTCCGCTGTCTGGAACGGGAACGGCTCAACCCTGCCGTGCCCGAGATCTTTCATCCATTTCGCGACCTTTGTGATCGGGCCCACAATCGTCCACCGAATCACAAAGTAGGTAATCAAGATGATCAGAAAGACTTGAGCGACGACGTGCCAGAGCGCGCTGCGCCAAATCTGCATGCTCTGGGCTTCTATGTACGTGGCGTCATGGAAGAGGACGAGCGCACCTGCGACTCGCGAATCCCGGTGCAGCGGCAATGCATACAGGTACATCGTCAACTGCCCGATTTTTTCGTAGGCCCCGATGCCTCGATTTTCTTTTTCGCTCTTCGCAAAGATTGCCGGCGGAGTCTTCACATACGAATCAACTTTATAACTGGCTGCGGTTACACCTCCATCCGTATCATATATTGCTACCCCTGCAAGGTGCTCGCGATTCCCAAATCGGTCCACCAGCTGCCCGAGTTCGCTAACGGCACCCCTCTGCAGGACAGGCTCCACGGTCATTTGTAAACTCTCTGCGAGGATCTCGGCCCGTCTTTCGAGATCTGCGCGCAAGCCCTGCTTCGCTGAGTTGACCTGGTTCCGCGCAACAGTGAACGTCACAACCGTACTCGCGATGGCAAGAATTGGAATCAGTCGGAGACTGAGTTTCATTCTTTTCCCCTTTCATTCGATGGACACACGTAAGTTGCGCGGAGTTCCAACGTACGTGCGTCCACGAGTAAACCACAATGTGAGGGCGGGGTTAGTTCAAAAGAGTACACTTGCCGTGCCAGAGGAAAACAACAATATGTCTCTTGTTTTCAACTAGCTAGCTAGAAGGAGTAAGAATTTGACGTGAATTCTTTTCCTGTGTGCCAACAAAAATCCTCAGCAATTCTCTGTATTGACAACTTTTTACAATTTCTGGCCGTTGAGCCTCTTGATGAACTCTGGCGGGATTGGCCTGGCTTCCATCGTCCCCGGGTTCTCTCCGATCAAAGCCACGCAGACACGCGTTTCAAACGCCTCGACGGCGAGCAAATCGTCTTTGTAAAGCAGGTGTTGAACCTGGAAGCTGGTGCGGCCAAGTTTGGTAACGCCGGATTCCACGACTACATCATCGTCGTAGCGCGTCGGCAAAATAAACCGTGCACGCACATCCACCAACGGGAAACCGAGAAGCCCATATTCACTTTGCACGTCCCTTTGCCGGCATCCGGCGCGCTCAAGCAACGCGTGGGTACAAGCGTCGAAGTATGAAAAGTAGCGGGGGAAAAAGATGATCCCGGCAGGATCGCAATCTCCCCACTCGATGCGAATGGTCTTACGATTTTTCAGCATTGATCTCGCGACTGAGACAACTTTCTCGCAACGCAAGGAAACTCGAACGGAAAGTCATGCCGGCCTTTCCAGGTTCGCCCGGTCCCACTTACCGAGGTCCGCGCCCGCCTCGTAGGTGCTTTGACAAAATTCGAGCAACGCATCCCTGGGAGAGTCCGCCGCCCGCACGTCGTCGTACATCAAGAAAAACTCGCTCATTTGTTTGTTGTAAAAAGCTTTTGCAGGGCGCACAGAGTGATCGCCAAATCCCGCGGGCTCCGGCGCGGCGTACGCATAAAATGCCGCGTCTTTTATTTTTCCCCCGCCCGGCCAAAACCCTACGCTGATCACTTCGTGGGAATAGGCTTCCCGGTTGATACTGTCAGCGCCGGGGCGTTCCGGCGCGCGCCTGCCGGAAAATCGCGTCACGGCAAAATCAAAACTTCCCCAGAAGAAATGCACCGGGCTTGCTTTTCCGATGAAACGCGCCCGGAATTCCTTGAACACCGAATCGACGGCCATAAGAATCCGCCAGAACCGGTGCGCGTATTCAGGATCGTACGACGCGTGCGTGCGATCCTGATCGAACTGAATGGGGGTGGGAACTTCCACGGGCATTCTCCAGATCTTCACATTGATCCCCAGAGAATGAATTATCTCCATGAATTCAGCGTAGAAATCGGCAACCGTGCGCGGAATGAGACGCAAGCTCCTGATTTCGCCGCCCGCAGTCATGATGTCGAGCTTATGATTGACGAAATCGAATTCCACTTCGAATATTCCGTTCTTGTAAGGAATCGGAGACGTTGTAAGCCCCCGCGCGCTGACGTACAGGGGGACTTCCCACCAGTGGTTAACGCGCGGACTCAGCGCCAGGCGCACTTTCCCAACGACCTGGGACCACATGTGAAGCGTCGCATACGTGTCCACCCACTCCGATAACGGAAGAGCGGGCCAAAGTTCAGGCTGATGCGTGATGCCGATGGTCGCGCACATGTCCGTCCCCCTTCCTGCCTAACTTTCGCTCATTCACTACTCCAAAATAAATGGCATCTCTTTCAAGACCTCATGCGCTTCAGCCCGCTAACGAATGGATTCCCGCGCTCGTAGAAACGGTAGAGTTGATGCACTTCGCGGTTGATGCCAATTCGCACGCTCACGCCGACGGCGCCCGCCCGCTTCAAAGGAGCGCCCAGCCACAGCGGACACTCAGCGCATAAATCGACGCCATCATACCGTTTGTCAATATCCATCGCTTTCGCGAGCCGCCCCGGCCCGCGTGTAAGGTCCACCAAACGCTGCGTTCCGCGATGGCGCTCCATCAGCGCGATTCCTTCCAGTGGCTCCAGCGCGCGCAATAACACTCCGGCGCCTATGCCAGCCCTCTCGCTCGACACATTCATCATGAAGCACGAGCCGTACGTGAAATACACGTACGACCGCCCGCGTTCGAGAAAGAGCGACCGCCTGCTGGGAGTTTCGCCTCCGAACGCGTGCCCTGCGGCATCCCCGATGGGGTACGCCTCTGTCTCCACGATCCGTCCGCTCATTCGGCCCTTTGGTGAATCGTGTACCAATATCTTTCCGATCAGATACCGCGCCAGCTTGAGCGTGTTCACGGGCAGTGCCGAGCGTCGCAGCCGGCGGATGTCGAGAGGAGCTTGCGTTTTCGCCCCGCGCATCAATTTCAATTGACCGGCTTGACGTCTTCCATGAGCGAGAAAAATCCTTCGGCAAGCGTCGGATGAATGTACACGGCACCTTTCAGCAGCGTGTACGGCAGATTCGCAAGCATCAGAGTGTAAAGCACGTGAATCAGTTCGCCTCCGTCCGTCGACAGGACTGTCGCTCCCAGAATTTTGTCGTTCACTGCGTCAACAATAATTTTCATGAGGCCGGCCGTCTCATCGCGTTCAATGGCGCGAGCTACATGGGACATCGGAATTTTCCCGATCTTCAGCTTGTAGCCTTTTGCCCGCGCTTCCTTCTCCGTCATGCCAACGCCGCCCAGCTGCGGATCGGTGAAGACGCTGTACGGAATAAGGCGATGCGTAGTCGTGAGGTTTTTCCCTCGCGTAAGGTTGGCGTCCACAATTTGAAAATCATTGTAGGAAATATGCGTGAAGGCGGGCCCGCCATTCACGTCTCCCAGCGCCCAGATGCCGGGCACATTCGTCTCCAGGCGGTCGTTTACCTTGACGAAGCCCGACGGATCCGTCTCGATCCCCGCTTTTTCCAGGCCCAGGCCGTCAGTGTTTGCGCGCCGGCCAATCGCAATGAGTAGATGCGACCCGCTAACAACCGTTGGACCACTCGCCCGGTCAACGGATACAACAACCGTGTCCCCTTCCTGTTCCACACGGGTCGCCCGCGCGTTCAACAGAAACGTAAGCCCTTCCTCCTCGAGCACCCTCTGAAGCTCCGCCGCAACTTCGGGATCTTCGTGTGAAACGATTTGCTCTCCGTTGTGTATCACAGTCACAAGGCTGCCAAACCGGCCGAACATTTGGCCGAACTCCAGCCCGATGTATCCCCCGCCCAAAACGATCAAGTGTTCGGGAAGCTCGGTCATGTCCATAATATTCTCATTGGTTAGATACTGGATCGCGTCCAACCCAGGAATCAGGGGAATGCGTGCGATGCCGCCCGTGTTGATAAAGATTTTCTTGGATTCCAGCAACGTCTCTCCCACGCGGATTTGTTGAGCGCCTACGAATTGCGCCTGTCCGCTGTGCCAATGCAGGTTTGGACGGCGCTTCACCTGCTTTTCTCTTCCCTCCCGAAAGCGATGAACAACGTTATTTTTCTGAGCCACAATCGCCTGCAGATCCGCGCTCACGCCACTTGCCCGGACTCCCCAGCGCGCTGCATGCCGCGCGTAGTACGCCACCTGCGCGCGATGAACCATGGTCTTCGTCGGCGTGCATCCAGTATTGATGCACGTGCCGCCAAGATGGCCCTTCTCGATCAGCGCCACCTGCCAGCCGATGTCCGCCAAACGAAAGGAAAGCGGAGCCCCTGCCTGCCCCGAGCCGATTACGATCGCGTCGTATTTCATGCACGCAGGCCTCGCTTTCCTTCAATCATTCAAGGGAGGGTAATCAGCGATTCTCATGAAGGGTTCCTCGCTTCACGGCGATACATCAGGTTGAGCGCTTCGCGCGTGATCTTGTGGCGCCGGCGTCTCGCCGGCGATTTTTGCGCGATACAGATCGATTGAGAACCCGCCGGCGAGACGCCGGCGCCACGAAAAACGCCTGCTCACTAACAGAATTCGCAGTTTCCGCCCCATCACTCTTTTCGTCGTGAGAAATGCGACCTGAAACGATATGGAGCCCTACTCGATTACCAAAAGCAGGTCTTTCGCATCAACTTTATCTCCCACATTGGCAAGTTTCTTAGTCACTTTGCCGTCCCCAGGAGCATACACAGTCGATTGCATTTTCATGGCTTCCAGAACGAGCAGCCGGTCACCCTTCTTCACCCGCTGCCCTACTTCGACGACGATGCTTGAAATCGCGCCCGGAATGGGCGCGCCCACCTGCCCTGGTTCGCCAGGGTCGACTTTAGGCCGCGCCTGCACCGTCGCGCGCAAGGCATTGTCGCGGATAGTAACTTCGCGCGGCTGTCCGTTCAACTCGAAAAAGATCGTGCGCGTTCCGTCCGGATGCGCGTCACTCACGGTGAGTAGTTTCACCACGAGTGTCTTGCCCGGTTCCAGTTCCACGGCGATTTCCCGCCCCTGTTCCAATCCATAAAAAAATTCAGGCGTGGGCAGGACTTCCAGGCTTCCATACGCCGATCGCGCCTTCGCGAATTTCACAAAAACGTCCGGGTACATCAAATAGCTCATCAGATCGGCGTGCAATATTTTCTGTTCCGTTTTCTTCTCGACGGCCGCCACCGCCTGCTTGAAGTCCACGGGTGCCAGATGGTCCGCGGGCCTTCCGGGTATTGGCTTTGCGCCGCGCAAGATTACAGATTGAAGCGCGCGCGGCCAACCGCCCTCCGGCTCTCCGAGCGCCCCCGCAAACATTTCCACCACCGAATTCGGCAACGTCAGGTTGTGGTCCGGCCCTAGCCGCTCCAGATCCTTCACTTTCATGTCGTGGCTGACGAGAAAAATCGCCAGATCGCCCACCACTTTGCTCGAAGGCGTCACCTTCACGATATCTCCGCATGCGAAGTTCACTTCCGCATACGTGCGCGCGATTTCGTGCCAGCGCGCTCCCAAGCCCATCGATTCTGCTTGTTCCCGCAGGTTCGTGTATTGGCCGCCCGGCATTTCGTGGATGTAAACTTCCGCCGTGCCCGCTGGCGGCGCATTGTCGAATGGACGGTACCAGGTCCGCACTGTCTCCCAGTAATCGGCGTAGGCGTTTAATGCGTCGAGATCGAGCCCGGAATCCCGCTCCGTATGCCTCAGAGCCGCCACGATGGAGTTCAAATTCGGCTGGCTTGTCGTGCCGCTCATCGAAGCAACCGCCGCGTCAGCGGCGTGCGCGCCCGCCTCCGCCGCCTTCAAAATCGAAGCCGCATTGACCCCGCTCGTGTCATGCGTGTGAAAGTGAATCGGAAGTCCAACTTCCTGGCGCAACGCGGTGAACAGCCGCTCGGCCGCGTATGGTTTGCACAACCCGCCCATGTCCTTGATGCACAAAACGTGCGCGCCCATCTTTTCCAATTCTTTTGCCAGGCGAATGTAATAGCTCAGTGAGTATTTTTCCCGCTGAGGGTCCAGGAGATCGCCCGTGTAGCAGATGGCCGCTTCGCAAACCTTGTTCGTTTTGCGCACGAATTCGATGGGAGCCTTCATGTTCGGCATCCAGTTTAGCGAATCGAAGACGCGGAAAATGTCGATGCCCTGCGCCGCTGCCTCCACGATAAATGCTTCCACCACGTTGTCAGGGTAAGCCGAATAGCCCACTGCGTTCGACGCCCTCAACAGCATCTGAAAGCAAATATTCGGAATCGCTTCGCGCAGACTAGTGAGGCGCAGCCACGGATCTTCCAGCAGAAAGCGCATGGCTACGTCGAATGTTGCCCCGCCCCACATCTCCAGGCTATAAAGTTCATGCAGCTTGTGCGCCACGAAATTGGCGATCACCGCCATGTCGTGCGTCCGGACCCGCGTGGCCATCAGCGACTGATGCGCGTCGCGGAACGTCGTGTCGGTCATCAGAAGACGCTTCTGCGATTTCGTCCATTCCGCGAATTTCTCGGGGCCGAGCCGGTCCAGCAGTTGCCGCGTCCCAGCAGGCGGCTCGCCAGGTATGTGATTAGGGACAGGAGCCGGGCGAATCGTCTGCGGCCTCGGCTTGCCTGCCACTTCGGGATTTCCGTTCACGATCACTTCGCCGAGATAACTCAAGAGCTTCGTCGCCCGATCCTTCAGAGGAGCGAATTGGAACAGCGCCGGCGTTTCATCCAGAAACGAAGTGGTCACTCCGCCCGATTGAAATCGCTCGTGATTCACAACGTTTGTCAGGAACGGAATGTTCGTTTTTACTCCGCGGATGCGGAACTCGCGCAGGCAGCGGTCCATCCGGCGGCAGGCTTGCGGAAACTCGCGCCCCCACGCCGTCACTTTCACCAGCAGCGAATCATAGTACGGCGTGATCACCGCTCCTCCGTACGCGGACGCGCCATCGAGGCGTATGCCGAAGCCGGCCGGCGAGCGATAAGTTTGAATCTTGCCGTAGTCCGGCAGGAATCCGTTCGCGGGATCTTCCGTGGTCACGCGGCACTGCAGCGCGTAGCCGTGTAGCGAGATCTCTTCTTGTCGCGGCAGATTCATTTGCGCGCCGTGCAACTCGAGGCCCTGCGCGATCTGAATCTGCGCCTGCACGATATCGATTCCAGTCACCATTTCGGTGACCGTATGCTCCACCTGCACGCGCGGATTCACTTCAATGAAATAGTAGGCGCCCGTATCTGTATCGACCAGGAACTCAACGGTCGCCGCGCTATAGTATTTCGACTCCCGCGCCAGGGCCACCGCCGCTTTCGCCAGCCCTTCGCGGATATTCGATTCGAGGTTCACCGCCGGCGCGACTTCCACCACTTTTTGATTTCTCCGCTGCACCGAGCAATCGCGCTCGTGCAGGTGGAGCACGTTTCCGTGCACGTCGGCCAGGATTTGAACTTCGATGTGTCTCGCGCGGCGAATGTAGCGCTCCAGAAACACAGCATCATTGCCGAACGACGCTTCCGCTTCCGCGCGCGCTTCTTGCAAACACGCTTGCAGCGATTGCGGATTCAGCGCCACGCGCATTCCGCGCCCGCCGCCGCCAAACGCCGCTTTCACCATCAGCGGATATCCGATGTTTGTGGCGATGCTCGCCGCGTCGTCCTTCTCCGTGACCGGCTCCGGCGTTCCCGGCACGACGGGCAAACCAGCCTTCTGCGCCAGCCGCCGCGCCGCCGTCTTATCTCCGAGCAGATCGAGCAATTCGGCGCTCGGCCCGATGAACGTGATCCCTGCCGCCTCGCACGCGCGCGGGAGCGCCGGATTTTCCGAAAGAAAACCGTAGCCTGGATGAATGGCATCCACGCCTCGCTCTTTTGCAAGCGCCACGATGCCTTCAACGTCGAGATAAGCCTGCACGGGCCCCTTGCCCTCTCCAATCAAATACGCCTCGTCAGCTTTAAACCGGTGAAGGCTCAAGCGATCTTCGTGGGAGAACACAGCGACCGTGCGAAGTTTTAGTTCGTTCGCGGCGCGTAGGATGCGAATGGCGATTTCGCCGCGATTGAGGGCCAGAAGTTTTTTCATCGGCGAGAGAGTCCCAGGATATTTTCCCCGATCCATTCTACCGGATGGCGTCAGCGAGTGCCGCTTCCGAAAATCGCTCCAGTCGCCACCGAATGCAGTACGCTCGACCGCATACACCTCGGCGCAATCCCCTCCGGTACGATGCGGCCCTACTTCATGGTAGGAATTTTTTTGCGGCTAGGTAGGGTACCACAAAATGAACAGGCAGCTTCGCGGGGGGCAGTAGGACTTCTGCCTGTCCAAGTGCGCGGTGTCAATGTCAAACCGGACAGCCAAAAGTGTCCTACTCAGAAAAAATCCGCCACCAATCGATCAGCCTATGTGTCAGCCCAGGTGCCGCAGCATTTCTCTATTGCGCGCGAGCCTGCTCCTGCGGCTGCACCTGCTTCTTCAGCGCCTGAATGTCTTGCGGCGTGCGGAACGTCATCCGCGCAACTTTCCTCGTCCGCGAATACGGCAGAATCAATTGCATCGAGCCGTTGTGTTCGAGGATGGAAAAATAACGCATCTCCGCGCCGAGCGTCGGAACGGGATATTCCGTCCATTGCGAAGTCTTCACGTCGTACTTCATCATTTCGTCCCCGCCCATGATGTTCGTCCAAACATTGTGGTTTGAGTCCACCGCCGCATGATACGGCTGCAACGCATCGGGCCTGGGGAGCGGCACGATAGTAACTTTCTGTGTGTGGATATCGATTTTGGCAAGATTGCCGCCCCACCAGTCGCACACCCAGACGTAGTTCCCGGTCTTGTCAGCGCCCATGCGGCGAGGCCCTTGCGCCCAGGGCACCGCGAGGTTGAAGTCCGATCCACTCATCGCAAACATCTGGCGTTGCTCGGGCGTGTACTTCTCCATCTGCCCCGGCACTGGAGGCAGCTTGACCTCCATTGACTTGCCAGTCTCGATGTCGCTGTGTCCCACGATGTCGATCCCCATTTCGGCCCACCAGCCGTTGCCCTGGCTGTCGCCGGCAAGCCCATACGTCATTCCATTTCCGTCCGGGGTCGTGTAATTGACCGACTTGAACTCGGTGAACTGATGCGTCTCCGGATCGAATCGGAGCGCTCCCGTCCCCGACGTCACCCAAACTTTGCCTTTGCCGTCGACGTCCATGCTGGTAGCGGCCTGGGTCACTTCCGTCATCCCTTTTGGCGTTGTGAAGATGTCAACTTTTTCCGTCATCGGGTCAAGCCTGCCCAACGCATTCGGTCCTGTGCCATTCATGTTGATATTGAACCAGAGGATTCCTTGCGCGTCCCTGACGATTCCGTGCCCCAAAGCGGCATTCCCGCGGAAATCAGGCACTTTTATGTACCGGACTTCGCCCGTCTTAGCGTCAATCCGTCCTACGGAAATTAGTTTGCTCGCAACGTTGTTCGAGAACCAGATATTTCCGTTGAAGTCGGCCTGCGCATCGTGCACGCCATGACTCCCATTCAATGAGGACGGAGTCCCCAGCGACCAATCGCTTCCATTGTTTGTGGGGTACTTGTTGTCGAATCCGCTTCCGGGGTCCAGCGGAACTTCGTATTCGGTAAATACAACCCGGGCGGCTTCCCCCTTGGGTCGCGCCCGCAGATTGAACTTCATCGCCGAGGGGCCGGGTCCGCGCACTTTGGCAAGATACTCCGCCAGATCCTTCTTGAAGTATTCGATTGTCGGCGCCGCTGGGGAGTCTTCTCCGTTGTAATTTCCGGTGACCGTGAAATCCCGCATCGCGTTCATGATCGCCGTCCAGCCGTCCGCGTCAAACCGGTTCTGCAAAATGTAATTCGGCTGATGACAGCTCGTGCAGTTGTTCCGGAACACGCGCTTCAGCCGGCGATCTTCCGGCGTATCTTCCGGAAGCGACGCCAGAAGCTGGTCCCCCGTCAATTGCCGCTCGAAATCCTGCATCGGCTTCATCGAAAAGTCCTGATGCCGCGTCGCGCCCAGTTCGACGGCCGCCCGCGCTGTCTCAAACGTGTCCGCCTGCGCCCACACTTGATACTTCCCGGCGTCCAAGCCGGGAAAATAATAATTCCCCTCCTCGTCCGTGAAAACGGACGTCGTGATCGTCTGCCCTTCGATCTTGGCGGAGACGGTCACGCCTCCCATTTTCTCGCCCGAGGCGGACTTCACCGTTCCGGTCAACAAGGCGCCATTCGGCGCCGCATGGAGTCCGTTCGAACAAAACGCCCATCCCACCAGGGCGATCGCACTGACGCCCAGCAGCAACAATCCACGCGTAGTTTTCATGGCTCCTCCTGCCGATACTTTCGAAAGCACTCCGGCTTAGTCCAGCATGGCATCTTGGCCCTGGGTTGGACCGCCACGCTTTGCGGGACGCGACACGGTCTTCAGATATTCGACGATTGCGTTGATCTCTGGCGTTTCCAGCCCATACTTGAATCCCGGCATTTTGCCTTTTGAGCCGTTCGAAATAAAATCACGGATCGAGTCTTCGTTGCCGTCCACCAGCTCCTTGTACAGCACAGGGCCGTAGCGGCGAGCCCCGGGCGTCGATTCCGTGTGGCAGACGGCGCAGCGCTGCTGGAACACGCGGCGGCCGAGTGTCTGCGTGTCATTTAAAGTAACGGATGAACTTGATTTAGCTTGCTGGGCCGGGACGGCAAGCGGAAATGCCAGCAACAAGAGGAGTAGCGCGCCGCTTCTCATTCGTGCACCCATATCTGCCTGGCTCCAACTAAAGCCCGCACCCATAGACCCACAAATGCCATTCATTAAGGCCTTGCGCTGGCCCGCTATATTCGAACTGTTTCGAATCGTCGCACACCCATCCATCCAATTCAATCTTAATGTTTTACTTGAAGTCTACGAACGGTATCGCGAACTTACCGCTACGCCGTGGCCGGGCAAGATTTGATCTGGGGGCATGGCGCGAGAAGCGCTCGTTTCGGATCGCGCCTGCGATGGCGGCAGGGATCGCCGATCATGTGTGGAGTGTCCGCAAACTCCTGGAGGCTTGAAAGGGACATTGACGTTGAGGGAAAAATACCGCACAGTCTCCATTGAAGGAGGCGCTCGATGCTCGTGCTTCGCCTGATCGTCGCGGCCGTCTTTCTTGTTTCCGGCGGAAATCAATTGAAGGCTGATGATCCCTCCACGTGTTCGGTTACGAAAGCGTCCGAACAGACATTTGTTCCGCCCGCGCTTTGGGGACCGGGCCCCTGGTTCGGAACGGAAAAGCTCTGGACGAGGGTTCAAATGTGGGAATATTGGCAAAAGGATGAACTGGGGTACTACGTACCGAAGCTCGCTTGGTTTAGTAGCACATTTGATTGGACACCGGAGCACTGGTTGAAGGGGCCAAGTCTTCTGACCATCACAGGACGACGTTTGGACGGCCCATCAAAGCTGCTTATTTTTGAGGGAGCATTCAACGCTTATGTTCCCAGCCAGGGACCATTCATCACGGCCAGCGTGCATCTTCCGACAGCCGGTTGTTGGGAGATTACAGGCCACTACAAAGGCGAAAACCTGAAGTTCGTCGTTAAAATCGGTCCCTAAAACCAAAACAGTCCGTATCCGCCGATCGCCATTTCAAAGAGGGACACAGACTTAGCGCACTACCAAGCGTTCAGTCACGGCGTGCTGTGCGAATCATTGGTTTGCAACGGCAATTCCTCAGGAACGGCCAAACGAGTAGCCAATCGCGATGCTATAGGCAGGCGCCCAATTGCTGCCGAACTGGGAGAAATTCCTCACGTAGTGGACATCGGCTTGTGGCCGGATGAACAAGCCATTTTTCATATAAAAGTTGACCCCAATGCCTAGATGAGTCTGGAAATGCCGTGAGCTTGCAAGGAAGGACGATGAAGAGCAACCGGTGATCGCGTCACACTGCGGGGGAAGGTAAAAACTCAAGCTGACGCCACCTATTCCCGCCTGGAACTCAGGCGCCACATACTTTGACTTAATCGGCATCCAAACAGCATTGAAATCATAAAATTTAGGCCGGTAATTCAGGCCCTCGTAACTACCTTGCGAAAATCGAGCGAAATATTCTGCACCAAATCCAATCGTAGGCCGCAACATAAAGCTGCCGCCGATCCCCCCAAACAAACCAGTCATTTTGGGGGCTGAATATACGGTGGCATCACCAAAAGTATTCATGCTTTGCCCATTGGACTTATCGATGGTGGTCCCAATATCGAAATAAATAGCCGCACTTTGTGCGCTGGCGGTCTTTACAGTGCCGAATAACAGCGCAGCGAATACTAAGAGCATGAGCATTTTTGAATTGGACACGGAGACTCCTCCCTTTCTCGATTGCGCTCGATGGGATGGCAATTTCAGATTGGTTGGTTGCCCAGTAAACAGGACTGCCAGAATTACCCCTCCATCGAAAAGCCAGCGGATTCAGCGGCGCCCCAATTTCATTCGGGGCGCTTGCACTGTTCAACGCGAAGCTGAGCCCGCAGCTGACCCTTTCGCGGGCGAACTAGAGGCTGCATCCGGGCTGAGAATCCAGTTCAGGGCTTCGCCGTGGGTGCGGAAGACTCGGATTCCACGAGCGCCGGCTACCTGGCGATATAGCTCAAATATTTTTGCGAATCCAAACGCGAGGTCACTTTTCACGATAATGGCCCGGCGGGAATGGATTGAAAATACGTCCTTATGCGCGAAGGATTGGAGGTCCGCCATGCTGATGTCCGTATTGGTGAGCCGCGCGAAATCCGCCAACTGGGCGAAGCTGGGGTCAAAATCGGGGTGCTTCAAAATCTGGTCCTGATGGGCCACCACTTCCGCTTTTGTTATGAAACCCGATCCCGTGCTTTCGACTAGTTTGCGTTCTTTGTCGATCTTGAGGAATACAGGCACGCTGCTCTCCATTCCGCATCGAGAAGGAGCAGCGCTGCGGAGGCGGCCATCGCCGCGAGGATATTTTGAATCTAGCAGGTGAATTATGACGGCAGGGTTAGAGTTTTTCAACACCTCCGGGTGAACGGTTTTTTCCTAACAGTAACGGCACGACCGCCGCGGTCGAGCCGCACGGGTTTAGCTTGCGCAGAGCGATTCGTGAATTCAGAGTGCGCGCAGACGGGAGTCTGCACAACTAACGCTCGAATTGTTTGCACTGTGCAGATTTTTTGTTGTGGCTTTGCTGCTCTGTGATTCTCTGTGGACTCTGTGTTGCGCTTTTCGGAATTTAACACAGAGGACGCTGAGAAAGACCACAGAGGATTCTGCGGAGAAGCAAAGGAATTGATGATGGAGAAAGCGCGCCCCGTTCGCGGAGACTGTTCTCAGTGAACGGTGTTCGTCGGGATGTGGAGGGCACGCCTCATTTCAAACTGAGTCCCATTGGTCCGGGATTGGCTTGACAGCGTGGGTAGGGGCGAGTAACTACTGGGTGGCGAATGCTTCATTGCGATCTCGATCGAGATGCGTATTTGTAGCGGTGACCTTCCGGGCGGCACTGTGGACGCGAGGAAATGCCCACCTCATGGTTCGACATCGCTCACTACAAGAGGCGACCGCCACAAATAGCAAAACACGATACGGGTTTAGAAGAGGCAGAAATTAAAAATCGGAAATTCCCGTCCTGGGGGACAAATGAGCATAAAGCTGAACCAATCCAGCCCGCGGCGATCCCTTCTCTGGGTCGCGCTGGCCTTGAGCGTTGTGGCGCTGATCGTTCCACGCGCCTACGCCGACCAGATTCCCGCGGGCTGGGAAGCCAGTAATATGATGCCGATTGGGTACAGCGACCTGAGCGGCAAAGAGGCCTTCAAGATGGCGATCAAACACGTAGGCGATCGCTGGTATCTATATCTCGGCCACTTTACCGCTCACGGTTGGAGCATTGTCGACGTGACCGATCCGAAGAACCCGCAGGTGGTGAAATTCATCCCCGGCCCGGAAAAAACGTCGGCGGGACAAATCGATCTTCACGACAACATCATGATTACGCCGCTTCAGGACAGAGCCGGTTACGGGGGCGACCCGAATAAGCAAGTGAATGAAGGCCTGCTCGTTTGGGACATTCACGACCCCGTGAATCCGAAGCAATTGTCGTGGTGGAAGACAGGCGCTACGGGAACTCATCGCGACGGCTACCCCGGCGGCAAGTACGTAAATATGTCCGCAGGCATGCCTGGATACAAGGGGCAAATTCTGGTGTTCCTTGATATCAGCGAACCGAATCAGCCCAAAGAAGCAGGGCGGTGGTGGCTCCCCGGTCAGAAGGAGGGCGAGCCGCCGTTGCCCGGTCCGATCTACGGATTCCATGGACCTGCGGTAATCGAAGGCGACCGCGCTTACTTGGGGTATAGCCCGGCCGTAGTAATCCTGGACATCAGCGAGATTTCGCATCCAAAGTTGATCGGCCAGCTCACCGTCAGCCCGCCCTTCGGTACGAATATCCCCGTGCACGACGTGATGCCGATCCCGGGCAGGGATTTGCTGTTCGCCCATGCGGAGGGCACCGGAGGTGGCGACACTCCGGATGGCGCACTTGCCTGCAAGGGAGCGCTGTTCTTGACCGGCTTGATCGACATAAAGGATCCGACAAAGCCGAGACTCATATCGACCTTTCCGACGCCGGTGCCTCCCAAGGACGCGCCGTACACCGATTTTTGCGACAAGGGCGGCCGCTTCGGGCCTCACAACACAAACATTCTGCAGCACAATCCTGACGTCGAGAAGCAGGGCGATCTAATTTACCTCACTTACTTTAACGCCGGTCTGCGAGTCTTCAACATCAAGGACCCGCGTCTGCCCACGGAAACCGGATGGTTTATCCCACCGACTCCGAGGGTGCGACGAATGCCGGCCCCCTACGATAAGCTCGTAAGCCAGACAGAAGATGTTCTGGTAGACACGCGGGGCAACATCTACATCACCAACAAACAGTGGGGCCTGTTCATCCTCCGCTACACCGGACCGGGTGAGCCTGCGCCGACCGCAAAATAGGAATCGTGCGGCAGACCACAAGCACATTGCCTACTGGGGGACTCGGATGTACATTGCCGGGAGGCTCGAAAGTCAAAAGCTGAAATTACGGCTTATCTCCCGAGGAGGGACCATGATGCCTCGTTCATTTCGGTTGAGATTCGCACTGGCCGGAGCCATCGTTGCCATGATCGCAGTCTCCGGAGGAAGGGCGCACGCGCAAGCCGATCCCAATTCCCTGCCCAATCCGTATCTCACGATTGATGGCTGGGCGAAACTTCCCGAGGGGAGAACGTGGGGACAAACGTCCCAATTGAGTTTGGATCGCGACGGCAACGTCTGGGTGGCCGAGAGATGTGGAGGAAGCACTTGCGTGGGCCACACCGAAGCGCCCATCCTGGAATTTGATTCTTCCGGCAAACTCGTGAAGAGTTTTGGCGCGGGACTGTTCGTGGTTCCACATGGGATCTTCGTCGATTGGGACGGAAACGTGTGGGCAACAGACTCCCAGGGAGGCGATGGCAAGGGCCACCAGGTCTTCAAGTTCGGCGCTGACGGAAAAGTCTTGATGACGCTCGGCAGGGCGGGAGTCGCCGGTGATGGCCCGGACACTTTCAACCGGCCGTCCGCTGTTGCTGTCGCTTCGAACGGCGATATCTTCGTCGGCGATGGGCATGGCGGGGATTCGAATGCGCGGATCGTGAAGTTTTCGAAAGATGGGAAGTTCCTCAAGACTTGGGGGAAGAAAGGGTCAGCTCCCGGCGAGTTCTCGACGCCCCACTCCCTGGCCTTCGATTCCAAAGGGCGGCTGTTTGTCGCCGACCGCGAAAACCACCGCATCCAAATCTTCAATCAGGACGGGGAATATCTCGATCAATGGAAGCAATTCGGCGCGGCCAGCGGGATCTTCATCGACAAGAACGATGTTATCTATGTTGCCGATAACGAGTCAAATAGCACACGGAACCCGGGCTTTAAAAGGGGCATTCGAGTCGGAAGCGCGAAGGATGGCTCGCTGACGGCGTTCATTCCTGACCCGGAACCGGACCCCGACCACACGGACTCCGGCGCGGCCGAAGGCGTTGGTGCGGATGCAAAAGGCAATATTTACGGCGCGGAAGTTGTCCGCAAGACGGTAATGAAATACGTCAAGAAATAGCGTGGCGCACATCGCGACGCGCGCGCGAGCCAGGATTTCGTACGATTCACACGAAGATTGTTCAAGAATCCAGTAAAATCAATCCGGCTCGGTCGTTTTGCAATCGCAGGGGCAATGCCGTGACCCTACGGGCGAATCGCATTCCGATAGCTTCAACGATGTTTGCGCGCCGGATTTAAACAACCCTCTGATTTCGTGTGATATATCAGGCTTAGCGGCGGTGAAGGGGAATAGGTTCGAGTGAGGCTCTGCGGATAATTTCAGATGCGATTCGATCGAGCGGAAGAATTTTTTCGGCCAAGCCGGCGCGCGCCACGAAGCCGGGCATTCCCCAAACGACGCTGGTGGCTTCATCCTGGACAATTACATTCGCATCCTGCTTACAGAGTGCTTCGCACCCTTTTAACCCGTCCTGCCCCATCCCAGTGAGGATCACACCCAGAGATTTCGCGCCAAAAACTTCCGCGACTGAACGAAACAAAACATCCACGGAAGGTCTGCAGAAGTTTTCACGCGGTCCCTGGTGAGTGTGCAAACGAATGACGCCCCCTTCTTCCCGGACGACCATGTGATAGTCTCCTGGGGCGATCCAGACGCACCCTGGCTCAAGCAATGACCCCGGTTGACATTCGAGAACAGGCACGGAGCACTTGGTTGCGAGCCGCTTGGCAAGTAGCGTGGTAAAGATTGGGGGCATGTGCTGGGCAATAACGATTGGCAGAGGGAAATCCGCGGGTAAGGCAGGCAAAACCTTTGCGAGTGCGTCCGGCCCCCCGGTTGAAACGCCAATAGCGATAATCCCCGGAAGCACTGTGAGAGGAGAGAGTGGGCGAGTTGAAATCTCGGCATGTTGTTCTTTCCGGGCAGGCATGGAGGCGCCTGCCAGTGAGGTCCGGACGGAGCCGGAAATATGGCACAGAGATCTTATTTTCGGAATGAGCTCGCTGTTAATGCCCTCGGACATCTGGCCCAGGTCCATATTGCTAGGCTTCGTCACGTAATCGGTCGCGCCGAGCGCCAGTGCATCGAGCGTGGCCTCCGCCCCTCTTTCCGTGACAGTGCTGAACATGATGATGGGGATAAAAGGAAGGAGCTTGCGGATCTCCGGAATTGTCTCCAACCCGTTCATTTCCGGCATCTCAATGTCCAACAAGATGACGTCGGGACGCAGGGTTTGCAGTTTGCCTAACGCTAATCGGCCGTTGCTGGCCGTGCCGACGACTTCCAGGTCAGGATCATGAGAGAGTGCGTCGGAAAGCGCTTTGCGGACGACGACGGCATCGTCTACGATCAAGACGCGCTTTCTAAGTGAAGATCCCAAACTCCACACCCTTCCACTACTCCGGAACCCTAAGGAGTGATTCTGATCGATAAAAAATCGAACAGGCCTTTTCAGCGCTGTTTCCAAGCGATCGGGAACCTTCCAAATTGTTCAGGAGGCCCGCTGTATTTCGCGGCCGTTGCCGTTTGCGTCAGCGGTCACTTTGAATTGGTCAACCAACGCTCGCAGTTGCGTGGACATCTGCGCCAGTGCCTGTGCGGCTTTCATCGATTCATGAGCGTTGGAGGAGGTACCTTGAGCCGCCTGCGCCACGCCCGTGATGTTCTGCGAGATTTCGTTTGAGCCCTTCGCAGCCTCGGTGACGTTCCGGGACATCTCATTCGTCGTTGCACTCTGCTCCTCGACGGCTGTCGCGATGGTGGTCGAAATGTCGTTCAGCTGGTTGATGACAGCGCTGATCGTCGCAATCGCGTCGACCGCTCCCTTGGTGTCCGTCTGAATCGCCGCGATCTTCTGGCTGATATCTTCGGTTGCCTTGGCCGTCTGCTTGGCCAGTTCCTTCACCTCATTCGCGACCACGGCAAATCCTTTGCCCGCTTCGCCGGCTCGCGCGGCCTCAATTGTCGCGTTTAGCGCCAGCAGGTTCGTTTGTTGCGCGATTGAAGTGATCACCTTGATGACCTGGCCGATTTCCGCGCTGGAGACGCCCAGCTTGGAAATCGTCGCATTTGTCGATTCCGCCGTTTTGACAGCTTCGCTGGCCACTCGCGCCGAATCCGTGGCGTTCCTGGCGATGTCCTGAATCGTGGAGGACATTTCTTCCGCGCCGGTCGCCACGGTTTGCAGGTTGCGATTCACCATGTCGGTTGCGCTGGAAACCACGTTGGCCTGCGCCGTCGTCTCTTCGGAATTCGTCGTGATTTGCTGGCTCACTGCGGAGAATTCCTCGCTCGCATTAGCCACCTGTTGCGCGCTCTCGGCCACCGATCGAATCGTGTCCGCAATCCTGGTGAGCGTCTTGTTCAGCGCTTCTCCCATCAGGCCAATCTCGTCTTTGGAATCAATTTCAACGCGGGGCGTCAAATCGCCCTGGGCCACTGTTTCCAAAACCATCACAACTTTGCTCAAAGGGCGGACGATGAGGCTGGTCACCCAGAGCCCTCCTCCGATGGCCACGATTAGACCAACGGCTACGCAAATCATCATTTCTCTTTCGGCGGTGTTCGCCAGAGCCGTGTTCTCTTCACTCGTCTTCTTGGCGTCGGCAGCTTCGGAGACTTCTATTTTTTCGACAGCCCCTACAACTCGGGAGGTGAGCTCCAGCCAGCGGTCGCTCCAGAGGATGTCCCATCCTTGTTCCGGCTTCCCGGCCTTCTTGGAGGCCACAATCTTCTTCCGGTATTCCGTGTAGTCCTTCCTCGCGTCCAAGAAATCGCCCCACATCTTCTTTTCCTGTGGACTCATGGTGCCGACGTCGTAGCCCGAGACGGTCTCGTCGATCTCGCCGGCAAGGTCCTCGATCTGGACCTCGTATTCCTGATTTTGTTCCGGCGTTCTTGACTGTAAGTTGTCCTGCAAGGCCACTCGAAGTCTCTGAAAGGTGACCTCCAGATGCGACAGCACTGGTATAGGAGCCGTGTTGTTCTTATAGAGATATTGGTCCGCAGCGGCGATGCGGCGCAGATTTATGATCCCTGTCATTCCGATCACCACGGCAATCAGGGCAATGAGTAGGAACCCGCCGATTAATTTGGTCCCCATTTTCATATTCTTCAGCATTACGAATCTCCTCTAATCTTTTCAGAGTCACAGGATTCAGCTACGCGCCGCCTCGGACTCGAAGTTCTCCGCTGAACGGTTGGCGAAGACTCAAGAGGTCATCCCTCCACGAGCGCAGGCTCGTTGCGCTCCGCGATCTCACACGCTTTGTCAGTATCGAGCACGTGCATGAGGTGTTTCTCGAGCTTGTGGACTCCGAGGATCACCTGGCGCACCTTTCCCTGAAGCGTTTCCGGGGGACTCTCGAAAGACTCATCATCAACTTCCACGACGTCGCCGATCTCGTCCACGAGGAAACTGACTGCGCCATCGGCGGAACGAATCACGACGTTCATGGGGAGGATGCCGTCCGGGCGGGCCGGCAATTCCAAACGGTGGCGCAAATCAATGGCCGTGATGATCTGCCCGCGAAGATTCATCAGTCCGCTGACCACATCGGGCGCCAGAGGAATTTCAGTCAATTCCAGATGGCGCATGACCTCTTGGACTTTCTGGAGTTCGACACCGAACATAAGTTTGTCGAGATAAAACGTGCAGAACTGGTGTGGTTGCGCCATGGCTCAGGTGGAAACCTCCACATGTTCGATGGGAGCGGAACGGATCTCCTTGGACATGCGCTTAATCGCCGAGATATCCAAGAGTTCGGTGACACGGTCATTGATCACGACGGCATATTGAACTCCCGCGCGGCTCGCCGGAGACTTTACATTCGCCCGGTCTTCGACGATGTCAAGAATACGTTCCACGACGAGGCCCAGGGTGTGGCCTTCGTCATTGCAGACGAGCACCTGTAACGGTCCCGCATTGGGTTCGGCCATACCTTGCGCAATGCGGACGCGAAGCCGGCGCTCCTCCAGCACTCGGTCAAGACGGATCAAAGGCAGGATCTGTCCGCGGTATTGGACGACCCATTCATTGCCCGACTCTTCCACCTGAGAGATGGGAAATTCTTCCAGGCGGGCGAGCGTGGCCAGTGGCAGGGCCATCCGGGAGTCATCGGGCCCGGCAAAGAGAAGAAACGATTGCTTTGCAGCCTCTTTTTCGAGGGATTCGTCAACTTTCTCGGTGAGGGCGCGGTCGCGCGCTCCGGAAAGAATACGGGCGCTCTGCGCCAAGCCGACGACATCCAGTATCAGCGCGACTTTGCCGTCGCCCATGATGGTGGCGCCGGCAAAGACCTTGATCCCCTTCAATCGCTTGCCCAGAGGTTTGACGACGATTTCCTCCGAATCCTTAATCTCATCGACAACCAGTCCGAACGGGTGATCATCAGCCTCCAGTACGACGATATTCACCGAGGCATCTTGCTCGACGCTGCCTCCGGCCTCCCTCTTGAGCTTAAGCTCTTCGTGCAGATGCACGAGTGGCAATAGCCGGCCGCGCAGGCGATACACCGGAACTCCATGGACCTGTTCGATGTCCGTGCGCACCCGATCGCCATCCAATCGCACGAGTTCTTGAATGCTCACCTGCGGGATGGCAAAGCGTCTTCCCGCGGTTTGAACGATGACTGCGCGGACGATTGCAAGCGTCAATGGGATCTTGATCTTGATCGCCGTTCCCTTCCCCAAAGTGCTTTGCAGGTCTACCGACCCATTGACCTTGTCGATGTTGGTCTTGACAACGTCCATGCCGACTCCGCGCCCGGAAAGATTGGTCACCTTTTCCGCGGTGGAAAAGCCAGGGAGGAAAATAAGGTTCAGCAATTCACGATCGCTCATCTGAGTTGCCTGTTGTGGAGTGATCAACCCACGCTCGAGAGCTTTGTTCTTGATGCGCGCCGTGTCGATTCCGGCTCCGTCGTCCGTGATTTCAATTACTACCTGGCCGCCCTCGTGGCAGGCGCGCAATTTCAGATGTCCCTCGGGGCGTTTCCCCCGCGCCACGCGTTTGTCCGGCATTTCGATCCCGTGATCCACCGAATTGCGCACGATGTGCGTCAACGGGTCCTTGATGGCCTCGAGAAGGCTCTTATCGAGTTCCGTCTCCTTACCTTCCATCTCCATCTGCACTTGCTTCCCACAGCTCATGGCAACGTCCCGAACCACGCGCGGAAATTTATCAAACACGTTGCTGATCGGCTGCATGCGCGTCTTCATGACTTCTCCCTGCAGTTCGCTGGTCAGGAGATTCAGTTGTTGCGTTGAGCTGACCAGAATGGGGTCGGTCTGCCGCGCGGAGAATTGCGTGATTTGATTTCGCGTCAGGACAAGCTCACCCACAAGATTCATGAGTTTGTCCAAAAGTTGAACGTCCACGCGAATCGTGTCGGCGGCCGCACTATTTGTCCGTGATGCATCTTGAACTCGCAGGGCGGCACGGAGGTCTTCCTGAGCCACCGATCCGATGGAGACAAGGATTTCTCCGACGCGGCGTGGGTCTCCTTCCAACTGCTCTTTCAGAGCTCGCGCGAGGACCTCGGCATTCACGAGACCTCGTTCAACCAACAATCCGCCAATCTTCCCGCTGACCGGCCGAACCCTGCTATCGTCAGTACCTTGCGCTCCCAAGGAGTCCTTGGATTCCTGAGGAGCGGAGAACATTTCCTCTGCTTTTCCCTGCGCTTCCGATACCTGTCCAAGTTTCGCCGACTTGTCATCTTCTTTTCGGGCGGTGGCTGCGCGTTTCTTCGAAGAATCCGGTGGTTTCTGCTCCGGCAATATTTTGCTTTCCGGTTTCCGGCCAGACTGCTGCAAACGATTAAGGGTTTCGACGAGTTCCGGGTATTCCTCTTTGCCATCCTGCCCAGTGGCTTGAATTGCCGACAGGATCGTCCGAATGGCGTCCACCATGGATAACAATCCACTGGTTAGGTCCGCCGTCAGCGGGATCTTGCCGTCTCGAAGAAGGGAAAGAAGGCTCTCGCCGGCGTGAGCGACTTTCTCGAGCTTGCCGAAGCCTAAAAAACCGCAACTGCCCTTAATCGTGTGGATGGTTCGGAAGATGCTGGAAAGAAGTTCCTGCGAGGATGGATCAGACTCCAGCTTCACAAGTTCACTATCAAGCCGGTCTAGATTTTCGATGCTTTCAACAAGGAATTCCTTGATCAGGTCATCCATTGCACCACTCCATCCGTACGATCAATCTCGATCGAGCAGTGGTACGCAAGCTCGCCCCACGCGCTGGCGCGGCCACACCAACACCCTCCGGAGGCCCTCCGTACAGACACCAATCTCCCCGAGTCTTATAGGGTCAATCGGCAAATGAAGGTTTCACTTTAGAGAAGGGGACATCGCGGTTTCCCGAGGTGGGATTGGGTATTCCCCCGCTTAACTACTCAGGCGGGTCTAATTGGCGTGGCAGTCTGGTCGTATTCTTTGTCCCGTTCTGGTTCCAGAAATATTCTTGCTCCGCAATTTGCATTCAATCCGCAGTTCAGAGCAATCCGGCGAAAGCGACTAATCATTTCTATTCAAGGTGACGATAAGTCGAGTGAGACGCAGTTCATTTGGGGAAACAGAACTAACCAAGTCCCGGCCATTTCTCCCTGCGGGGTGTGATGAAGAAGATCTTGATATTAGCGGCCACACTTGTAATCGCTACCAGCGTTGGCGCACAAGATTTCGTCGCAAGCCAGCCAGCCGGAAGAGATCACAACGTGTTTGCGGCAGCATCCAGGGGATTGGCGGGGGAGACCAGGGCGGCCGCTCGAGACTTGGCGACCTTTCGCGATCCGCAGTGGACATTGCTGACGATCGCGCAAATTGCGGCCGCTTCCGCCGATATGAAGACAAGTCTTAACGTTTTTCAACGTTGCCCAACATGTGTGGAGGTCGGAATTTCGCGGTTGGTGGTTGGCATCCATCCTGACTTGCACAAATATGCCGTCGCGGGGCTCGTCGAGATCGGCATTGAAGCCGTCGCGGCTCACTATCTTCGCAGCCATGGCCCACGAAAATGGTATTGGCGCTGCGTCTCGATGCTGCCGCAGACCTTTTCGCTCTACGGACACACACGCGGTAGTTTTCACAACGCCGCCCTCAAATTGAGATGTGAAAGCACGGGCCTAAATTGCTACTGATGCGTTGAACGCGTGCCTTTTGTAGCGCCGGCGTCTCGCCGGCTCTGGTGCGGTGTTATGGAGTTCACAAGATCGCCGGCGGGACGCCGGCGCTACAAAACAACGCGGCAGCGTTTCATTCAGTTTCGTCGCTGTGGGAGGGTGGATGCCTTAGGAGAAACGAGGGCTACGGGATCGCGGGCGCAATATAAGGGAATGTCCGAGCAAAAAACCACATGAAAAACAGCACTAACACTGAGTTGACGAAGAAATAAACCAGCCCGTAGCCGATCAAGTCCCGCGCCCGCACTTTCAGCAATCCTAACAAAGGCAGCATCCAGAAGGGGTTGATCAGATTCGGCAAGGCTTCGGATGTGTTGTAAATTTGCACCACCCAGCCGAGATTCACGTGAAGATCCTTGGCAGCCTGCAAGACGTAGGGCGCTTCAATAATCCATTTGCTGCCCCCCGATGGCACGAACATCCCCAAAATTGCAGAATAGATGGAAACAAGAATGGGGTACGTATTCGTCGACGAGAAGCTCACAAAAAAGTGGGCCAATTCCTTCGAGATAGGTGACAGCGTGATGATGCCGAAAATTCCGCCGTAAAAAGGAAATTGGATCAGCACTCCGGCGGTGGCGGGAACCGCATTATTGACTGCTCGGATGAACGACCGAGGCCTCCAGTGCAGTAGCAATCCCAGCATAAGGAACAGGAGATTATATGTGTTCAAGTCCAGCGCGGCGAGAGGACCTCGTGCTGCCAGAACTTGCGCCAGGTACGCCATCCCGAGCGCGCCAACGGCGATCGAGAGTACGGGCGCGTATTCCAGCCACTCGGCAGGAGCGCGGCGCTCTTCCATCTTTTGCAGCTCGAGTCCTTCGGTGACACCGAATGATTCGGCAGTCTTCGTCGAGCTCATAGGCGCGGACAGATAGGCCACGACAACCCCCGCCACCATGAGGATGGCCGCCGTTGCCACACTCTGCCAGCTATAGATGGTGTCCCTAAGAGGGATCACACCGCTTATCTTGAGCAGCGCCGTAGGAATCGCCGACGGTGTGGCCATGACCAGCGCGGCGGATGACGACAGTCCGAGGGCCCACACGCTACCCGTGCCCAGGTAAGCGGCGGCGCCAATCGCGCGATAGTCGATGGCGCGCACGTTCCTCACGATTTCCCGAACCAGGACTCCGCTGAAAATCAGACTGAGGCCCCAACTGAGCATCGCCGTGGCCATCGAGAAAAATGCCACAAAGCCGATTGCAGATCGAGGAGTTCGGGGCAGGCTGGCGAGCCACCGAATTAGTTTGTGAACCGGCGGAGAAGTGGCGACCACATACCCGCCGATGATGATGATCGCCATCTGCATCGTGAACGGAATGAGGCTCCAAAACCCGTCACCAAAATATTTGACAAGATCCCGCATGGCGATGCCCATGAGCGCCCCGGCCAGAAAAACGACGATGAGGCCGGCCAGCGCGAAAACGAAGGCGTCTGGAAACCATCGCTGCGACCAATCGGCCAGCGCCATGCCGAGCCGTGCGAATCCGATCGCGGAATCGCCCCCACTTTCATGCCCCGCGTTGCGCTTTGGAACTGATACCACACGTCCTCCCGACATTGAATAGCTCATCTGGACGCAGATGAGGATTAGTCCGCATTTCTCACGAGAATTCTGTGGAGGTCCAGTAGCACAGGCTTCAGCCTGTGTGGTTTTGATTTCCGCTTGGCGCTGAGAAAAGCACACAGACTGAAGTCTGTGCTACTGCATGCGACCTCGCGCTGCGCCCCATTTCTGCGCAGAAACCTAACATGCATGAGCCCACCCGCTTGTGTGGCGGTGAGAAATGCGGGCGAGACTCTTCCGGATTCGATTTCAAACCGTCAGTGCAGCCGCGAGTTTGCTCACATCAGAAACATTTTCGAGCGACTTCACGGTCTGAATGACGGATTGGGTCTTCGCGGCGGGCCACTTCACAAATTCAGCGCAACCCTTAAATTTTTCGGCAACTTCGTCGTAGCTCATGGGGTTTGACGGACTGCCCTTGGCAAATTCAGCGCGGCCTGAAAGAACCTTGCCGTTCTTCAAGTGGATTCTCAGGATGCTGGTCATCTTGTCGAGCCCGGCGTTTTCGGCCTCCGGGTCGATGTAGAAATTCACTCGTTTGATCATCTCCTGTACGTCGGCGCGTTGCACGGAGGCGTCCTGATATTCGATCAAGCCTGCCTTGCGGTCCAACAACAAGATGCTCAAACAATATTCCATGCTGAATTTGCCCTGGAGTCCCGTGGTCGGACGATGATGAAGGAGCGAAGTCAGCATCGCGTGGTTCGCCCCCAGATCCACTTTCTCCACATCGCCGGGCTTGATGTCATTCTCGTGGATCAGGCGCAGCATTTCGCCCATCGCGGGATGCGACAACGATCCGGACGGATGCGGCTTGATCGAAACGCCCGGCGAGGCGAGCGTCCATGGTTTTCCCAGCCGGCCAACGATTGCGTCGGGATCGAAGCCGCCGCCTTCGGCCTGAAAGAATCCGAGCGGCGCCTCCAGAATGTTGTCGGAGGCCGTCCATCCGAGCGCCGCGAGGTCAACAGCCAAAGTCCCATTTTCGGCGGCGTGTCCGGCCTGGAAAGGCTTGGTCATCGAGCCGAAATTATTTCGGAAGCCGCCGCCCTCGGTTGCCACAACGCCGAGCGCATACGAAGTTTGCAACGGATTCAAGCCGCGCAGTTTGGCGCAGGCCGCGGCGCTGCCGAACGATCCGCATGTTCCTGTAGTGTGAAAACCTTCATCATAATGGCGTGGCGAAATGGCTTCGGCAATTTTGCATTCCACTTCCACGCCGACGTGGTATGCCAACATGAGGTCTTTCCCTGTTCGGCGCCCCAATTCACATAGCGCGAACGTTGGCGGGAGCACTCCCACTGAGGGATGCGTGAGCAGGCCGTAAATGCGGTCCTTCGCCGCGGCAAGCTGCGTGTCGTCGAAATCATCGGCGTGGATGGAAACGCCATTCGCAAAAGCCGCGAAGCGCGTATGGGCCTTCATTCCGCTGCCAATAATGCTGGCTTTCACATCGCCCATTCCGAGCGACTGCACATACTGACGCACCAGCGGCCCCATGACGGAGCCCGATCCGGCGAGCGCCAGACCGAATCCGTCCAGGATGGATTTCTTGCCCAAATCGAGCACGTCCGCCGGAATGTCTTCGTACTTTGTGTTGACGATGAATTCGGCGACATACTTTGTAAGCCCCGGCGCTTTCGGAAATTCCGCAGGCGGGCCAGGCGAAGCGTACGCGCGTCCACGGCCTAATGCCAACGCGGACAGCGCCAGAGAATTCTTGAACAAGTCACGGCGTTTCATATTCAACTACCTCCAGGATCTAAGGATTGCGGGACATCAATTCTTTGCCGCGTTTGCGGAGGATGCTGCGGGTTTCCCCGGAAAGATATGCAGAACATTTTCCGTTCCAATTTTGCGCCTCACATCGCTCGGAAGCTGGTTGAAAAGGAGCACTACCGTCTGCCAGCGCTGCTCCGAGCCCTTCCCTTCCGGGTAGTGCTGGTCGCTGCCGATGATGAAACGGTCTGGGAAATCCTCGAATAGTTGGAGCCAATCCGGCTTAATCTTCCCGTCATCAGCCAGGGGATAATTCTTGCCGACATTTTGGGTGTCCGTCTTGATTTCCATGTACAGATTAGGATGCGTCCGCAGCAACTGGCGGCAAAGATCAGGCGTCCGAAATCCCGTGAGGTCCGTGCCCGCGTGGGCCCAGAGGATTTTGGCATGCGTATTGTGGAACAGCAGGCGCTCCAAGGCCTGAATATTCCCATGAAGCTGCGGCGCATTGGGCGGCGATTTCAGGTCGGCGGGAAGCAGCATTGACTTAGGCACCGCTTCCATGTGCAGGTCGATGGGAACGTCGTATTTCGCGGCGATGTCGGCGAGTGCGAGGAAGAGCGGGTGGTTTGCCGGGGCGTATTGATAAGGTGTGATGCCATCGAAATGCTCGGCGGTCATTTCTCCGAAGCCTATCACGCCCTCGCGAATCAGCTCTTCCGCGCGATCTCTGAACTTCTGCTGAACTTCCGGGCTCGAATTTCCCGAGGCCACTGATTGTTGAATCATGGCATTCAAGGTCCCGCCGCCGCCCAGAACACCCAGTTTGTCCGGATACTTCTTTGCAGCGGGCAAGATCACTTCCGCGTCGTAATGTCCCGGATGATCGAAAGTGTCCGGAGGCATCTGCAAGAAAATCTTGGCGGCATTTTCACGGCCTAGAGCTGCGAGTACGGAGCGGATGGTCCCGCCGACGTCATGCTCATCAAAGTGAGTATGAACATCCACGAAAGGGGTCAGTGCCGGCACCGGTTCCATGCCAGCGGGCAGTTTCTTCACCGCGGTCTGCGCCTGCCCCGCTTGGAGAATATGCGCGGCGAGCGCAACGACCATGCCCAAGCCGAGGAACGCCATGCTCAGGGCAAATCTCCTGGATAATTGCGCCATCGCCTTCCCTACTTGCACATAAGCAATTCACGCCCTACACACACGTTGCGATTCTGACTTTTGTTCGCCGCCGATGGCAAGTGATTTCTTCTGGTTATCTCCAAATGCTAAGATATTCGCGGAAAGAGATCCGGGGTGCGGGCCTCCTTTGTAGCCCGCCAGAAAAATGAGCGAAAAAATTCGCAAGACAGAAGCGGAGTGGAAGCAGATTTTGACGCCCGAGCAATTCCACGTGGCACGGCGGAAGGGCACCGAGCCTCCGGGAACTGGTGAATACGAAGATACGGAAGCCCCAGGAACATATGTCTGCGTCTGTTGCGGGCAGCCTTTGTTTAGTTCCGAGTCGAAATACCACTCTGGCTCGGGATGGCCAAGCTTCTGGGCGCCGATAGCTGAAACGAACGTCGAAGTAGATCGCGACATAAGCCATGGGATGACGCGCGAGGAGGTGCTCTGCAGCCGCTGCGATGCGCACCTCGGCCATGTTTTTCCCGATGGGCCACGGCCGACCGGACTTCGCTACTGCATCAATTCCGCATCGCTGAATTTCGTAGAGAAAGACGATAAGTGAATCGCACGCCAGAGGCATGCGTGTCTGCTGAGCCGCTTTCACTTCGCGCGGCGCCTCGTGGAGAAAGATTCATCGCATTTGTTATTTTTCTCGCCACAGCATTTTCCTTCTTTGCGCCTTCTTCAGCGTGGGCTTGGGGGTGCGAGGGCCACCAGGTTGTGGCTTTGATTGCAGAACGAAACCTCACGCCGCATGCCCTCGCAATGGTCATGCAGATTTTGCGGGACGGCCCCATCGATCCCAACCTCAGCCGATATTGCAAGGAGGGTGGAACCGATCCGATGGCGGACGCCTCTACCTGGCCCGACGACATTCGCACCCTCCGCCCGGAGACCGCGCCGTGGCACTACGTCGATATTGCGCTGGGCACGTCACACCAGGACATTGCTAAGTTCTGTCCGCCGTCGGAAGGTTGCGTGACACAGGCCATCACCGACCAGTTGGCTATCCTTCGTTCGCCGTACATCGAGCCCCAGAAAATGGCGGATGCTCTGCGCTTCCTCATCCATTTTGTCGGCGACATACACCAGCCGCTGCACGCCACGACGAACAATGACCAGGGCGGAAATTGCGTGCCCGTGGCCTTTTTTGACGCCCTGCCGCAACCGAGAAATCCGCAAACGGAGACCTACGCGCCAAACCTGCACGGCGTGTGGGATACCAACATCCTCGAGAGAGCCACGAACGGAAAAACAGTAGATCAGGTCGCGGCAGACCTGGAAGAGTCCTACCGAAATAAAATTGTCCGCTGGCAAAAAGCCCCTGCGAATATCGACGCCTGGGCCTGGGAAAGTTTCAAACTCGCGCAGAAGCAAGTGTACGGCAAATTGCCGGTGCGCGTCCCAGTGGAATCTCCGCAACCGGTCACGTCCTGCGCAGAGGATAACCACGTTTCTGGGAGGATGCTGAAGCTCGATGAACGGTTGGGAGATCCGTACCAGACAATGGCTGTTCCGGTTGTCCGAATGCGCCTTGCGCAAGCAGGAGCGAGGCTTGCCCTTCTCTTGAACCAACTCTGGCCCTAGTTTCGCAGACCGGCACGAGGTGGATGCACCAGCCGTCACTGCGTCGAAAAAGCCACCAGTACGTTGCCCCCGGCATTCCGACCAGCCCCCCGATGTGCCCTGACCCTACGACCAGGTTGCCGCCCGCAATTGTCGGCCCGGGAGCGCCCATCAATCGGCCTTTAGCGCGCTCGACAAATCCTGTGAAACGAGGATGGCGCGATCTGATTTTTTTCTCCTGTGCCATTTCGGTGCTTCGAATCAAGAATTACACAACTATTACAGAGCGTATCCATCCGTCATGCTACGTTTGACATCGAACCTGGTGTGAGACGCGAATCGTGACGAGGACCTCATCAAGGACCCGATGATGACAAACATCCTTAAGGGTGACAAGACGTTTACGCGACCTGTAAATTGGACTACGACGTCCTTCATGGTCGCATTTCACATTGGCGCCGTCGCTGCGCTGTTCATGTTCGGTTGGAAACCGTTCCTGGTGGCGTTCCTCCTGTGGTGGGTTGCGGGAAGCCTGGGCGTCGGCATGGGCTATCATCGCCTGCTCACGCACCGGGGCTTCAAGACGCCGAAATGGGTAGAGTATTTCCTGACGACTTGCGGCACGCTCGCACTCGAAGGCGGACCGATTTTCTGGGTCGCCACGCATCGCATGCACCATCAGAACACGGACAAAGAAGGCGATCCTCACTCTCCAAATGATGGCGGTCTGTGGGCCCACATGGGATGGATCCTGACCGGCAGGGCCATGCATAACAAGCTGGATGCGCTGTTGCCTTATGTCCCCGACCTGCGCAAAGACAAGTTTCATGTCTGGATCAGTGAGTGGCACTGGGTTCCTTTGACGTTGCTCGGAATTCTGCTGCTTGTCGTAGGCGGACTGCCATACTTATTGTGGGGGACCTTCTTTAGAACTGTTTTTGGCCTACACTCCACTTGGCTTGTAAACTCCGCCACGCACATGTGGGGCTCGCAGCGATTCGTGACAGGTGATTCCTCAACGAACAGCTTCTGGGTTGCCATCCTCACTTTTGGTGAAGGCTGGCACAACAATCATCATGCAGTTCCTCAGGCCGCGCGGCACGGCCTTACCTGGTGGGAGGTCGATCCAAATTGGTACGGAATCTGGGCATTGCGCAAAGTTGGACTCGCCTGGGACATTTCGTTGCAGAAGTTGCCGAAATTCGGGCGCGCCAAGGAGGCCGGGGCCGCGATTCCCTTCCAGCCCATCGGGGAAGAGCATGTGGCTCACGAACCAGCGGGAGATTAGGAAAATCTAGGGAATAGACAAATTCAGAGATCTTCTAGGCGCCGCGGGGTTATCGTCCCCGCGGTTTCTTTTTTGTATGGACCGCGTCTAGTATAGTTTGAAGAGCCCCATGATGCGGATTACTGGCCGTGCCAAAAAGATCGCGTTCTTCGTGACGCTGGGCGCCTGCCTGGTTGGATTGGCGGTGGCGCTTAACGTCACGTGGATCGCTCTCAACTTGCGGGAAATTGTTCCTCTCGTACTCGGAATCATTTTTTTTGGATTGATCATCGCGGGCCTAATTGTCTACACCGTATTCCTGGTTCGCGAGATCCACAAGAACGAACAGCAGGATAGTTTTTTGAACGCGGTCACGCACGAACTCAAGACCCCTATCGCCTCGATTCGCTTGTACCTGGAGACCCTGGAAAGTCGGCAGCTCAGCGAGGCCCAACGCCGCGAGTTCTATCGAATCATGCTGGAAGATACGGACCGCCTCACCGGCACCGTCGAGCAAGTCCTGAAAGCCGGGGAGGCGCGTCAAGCGAGCAATAAGAAGAATTGGCAGGAAGTCGACTTTTCCGGCATTGTTCTCGAAACCGTTGAACTCACCCGTGTGCGCCACCACTTGCCGCCCGAAGAGCTTCGCTTTGGCGTGCAACCGCAAGAGAAGCTTCTAATGAAAGGAAATCCTCAGGAGCTTCGCACCGCCGTTTTCAATCTCGTCGAAAATGCAGTGAAATATTCGAGCAAGCAGAAAGACATTGTAGTGGATGTGCTGACGCCGGATATCGACACGCTCGTTTTACAGATCCGGGATCACGGCGTCGGAATCCCTCCTTCCGAATTGAAACGAATTTTCAAGCGCTTCTATAGGGTCTCGAACTCCGCCAGCGGCCGGGTCAAGGGAACCGGATTGGGGCTATTTATCGTGCGGTCCATCGCGCGGCGCCACGGCGGCGAAGCATTTGCCGAAAGCGAAGGCTCAGGCCGCGGCAGCACCTTCACCTTGCGCCTCCCGAGGGTCTACCACGTATGACCCGGATACTTGTCGTGGAAGATGAAGCTCATCTTGCCGAGGGCCTTCGTTTCAACCTGGAGGCCGAGGGTTATTCCGTGCAAGTAAGCGGCAACGGTGAAGAAGCGCTGAAGCTGCTCTTGAAAGACAAGGAAGAATTCGATGCGCTGGTCCTGGATGTAATGTTGCCGGGAAAAGATGGATTCGCCGTGGCCCGCGCTCTTCGTGGCGCCGGCAATTATATTCCGCTGCTGATGCTGACGGCCCGCTCGCGCCCGGAGGATGTTTTGCAAGGCTTTGAATCCGGTGCGGACGATTACTTACCGAAACCGTTCAACCTGGCCATCCTGATCGCGCATGTCGGGGCCCTGCTGCGTCGCAAAACCTGGCTGCATTCGGCAGGAGGATCCGCCGCCAAATCCGGGCCAAGCAGCGACGATTCGCAAGACACGTATCGCTTCGAGGGCAAGGTGTTTGACTTCCAGAATCTTCGGCTGGAGGTGGGAGAGGAAAGCCTTCAACTCACTCTGATGGAAGCGCAACTTCTTCGCTATTTGATACAGAATGCCGGCCATCCTGTTTCCCGAAAAGCGATCCTCGAGAACGTTTGGGGCCTCCACGAGGATACGGACACCCGCGCCATTGACAATTTCATCGTGCGTTTGCGCCGCTATATCGAGGAAGATCCCTCGAAGCCCCGTCACCTGGTCACCGTGCGCGGTCTCGGCTACAAATTTGTTCCCTTCCCTGACAAGAACACGCCGACAAAATAGCGGAAGTAATTTGTACGACTCATTGGGGCGCTTTGCAGGGCTCAACTCGTTTCTCGGCGGATGGTCACACAGAGGGACTGCGGTTGCGTAGCACAGGCTTCAGCCTGTGTGGTTTTGGTTTGCGCTGAGGCCAGCTAAAAAGCACACAGGCTGCAGCCTGTGCTACCCAAGATCCCCGCACAAGACCTCGCACCTCGACGCAGCAGCCGGCCTCGCGAAGCGATTCCGGCAACCATGCGTATCTGCAGAGGCCTCAATCTGATATATGCTTCCGCAGGGCTGCCAGGAAGGTATTCTATTGTCACTTCACGGGAGAAACGAGATGAAAACGTCTGCAGGGTGTATTTGCGCCGAGCGTTTATCACGCCGGAACGTGTTGAAGGCGGGCTTATCGGCAGCCGCCGCAGTGGCCATGAGGCAATCGGCCGAGTCATTGGCCGAGAGCCAAGCGCAAGGCCAATCCAGAGCGAGGCGAGCGGTAAGCACCGAGGGCGTCAGATCGATCGACATTCACGCGCACTATTATCCGCAAACTTATCTTGAAGCCATCGCGGAAGATGGAAAACGTTTCGATTGCGAATACCGCATGACGGACCAGGGTTTTTACACAAAGACTCCGGCTGGTAACCAGGGCCCGTTGCCAACCAAGTTCATCGATTTGAAGCAGCGCATCGCGGAAATGGACGCCACAGGCGTCGCCGTCCAGGCGATCTCACTCACCACGCCGATGAATTATTGGGGCGACGCCGAGATTTCCCTCAAGCTCGCCAAGACGTGGAACGACGGCGCGAGCGCCGCGCATCTCGCCTATCCAACGCGGTTGGTTGCCTTCCTGACGCTGCCGATGCTTTACCCCGATCACGCCGTTGACGAACTCAATCGCGCCACCAAACTGCCGGGTATGCGCGGCGTCTACCTGGGCACCAACATCGAAGGGCGAGACCTCGATGACCCGTTATTTGAGCCGGTCTTCGCGCGCATCGAAGCGCTCGACCTGCCGGTCTTTCTGCATCCACTGACGACGCTGGGCGGCAATCGCACTAAGCCCTACTACCTCTCGAACCTGCTAGGCAATCCATTCGAGACCGCGGTCGCCGCAAGCCACCTGATCTTCGGCGGCGTGCTCGACCGTCATCCGAAACTCCAGGTCAACCTGCCCCACGGTGGCGGCGCACTCCCCATCCTGATTGGCCGCCTCGACCACGGCTGGCAAGTACGTTCCGAATTCGACCACGCGAAGATGCCAAATCCGCCAAGCGCCTACCTGCAACGCTTTACCTACGACACGATCGTGCATTCAAAATCAATCATGGAATTCGTGGTCCGAGAAGTAGGCGCGGAGCGCGTCATGATCGGCAGCGACTATTGCTTCGACATGGGAGTCGACCGCCCACTACAGTTTCTCGAACAAATCAATCTGCCAACCGCGCAGCGCAAAATGATCCTCGGCGAAAATGCAGCGCGACTGTTGAAACTTTGAGGTCGCTCTTGTCCGTATGGCTGTTTGCCACAGCTGACGCCACGGCGGAAGAGAGGTTCCGGGTGAGTGACAATCCGCCGCGAACCGAGCCCAAGGATAATACGAATGGCAACCAACACACCCGGCCACGTCGAAGCACAAGTCTGTAAGGCGCGCGAGTAACCACCCCGTGATGGCGGAGAACCATTGAACCGATTCTCAGTTCCTGAGCTAGAATGTCAAGTTGTCGGAGTGATCGACGTATGAAGCGAGTTTTGGCGATAGCCGTAGTTATGGATTTGATGATCGTCGTCGTCCTACTCCGCTCCGGCATTAAAGATTTTCTCTGGACGCACCCGTGGTGGCACAGCTTCCTGGCTGCGGTGCCTGAAATCGCTCTCCCCATTCTCGCGTGGTTTGAATTGTGTCACTCTGGCGAAGCGAACACCCTTCGTACTGCGGCGAATGACCATCGTGCCGAGGCAAATCGCCTTCAAGCTCGAATTGCCAGCCTTACCGCCGAACTTGATGAAGAGCGGAACAAGCACCTTCAACAGATTGCCAAGAACACAGAAAAGCCCGTTAGTCAGGCCGAAAGAAATGCCAATATTCTTCGCAAGCACCTTGGAGCCACGGTGGCCGTCAGTGAAGGACAAGGGGGATGGGGTAATACGCCGGAAATTGTGGAAGTCAGCAACGAAAATATAGTCACATTGTTCTCACCGCGTAGCGATTTCTCATCTCGTGCGTGGTGCGTCAAGGTTCATTGTGGCGAATTAGAGATTTCGGACATTCCCCAAGGCGCTTGTGCCTTACGACTCAAGGTGCTTAAACGGTATGGACCTGATGTTCAGCTAGGCGAAATCACAAGATGGGAGAACCGTTTTCACCCAGCAGCTAATCCGACATTTGCCAAGGGTGGCACTGCCTACCACGCAACTTACAGTAAACCCGGTTCGCCAGAGAGTCGGAGCCTTTACGTCTATGCGTCTAGCGACGGCGCGAATTCATTTCTGCTTGAGGCATCGACAGGGGGGACAGTTAGAGGAGACAACGAAGAGATTTCTAAACGGTTCATGGTAATGCAAATTGAGTACGAAGCGGCGGGCTTTGGGCGTAGCGGTTCTGGCACAGGCGGTAGCCCACATCGACTTTTTATTTACTAACGCGGAGCTTCCTTGAAGTGTCCACCCAGTCGACATTTGACGGTTGTGTCTGAATCACGGGGAACTCGGAATTTCACCTGCCGCTCGCGGAGTGCCTTCCGAATTGACGACGACCCCAGAGATGGCAGTGCCTCGCTGACGTTTACCCATTAAATTACGACTCGGTGTTCAAGGCAAAACACACGGACGGCCCATTTAGAGGCAGAAGGTCGCCGGAACGGTTTGCACCGAACTTCGTGGCGTTCACATTTCCGAGAGGGTCGGACCTAGGCTTTTTCCGGAGATTTTGGCTTTCTCGCTGGATGCGCCCTATGTTAGATTCTGCACTTTGACAGAATGTAGGCCCCCCAATATCCAGCCCGTTTCCCTACTGGATAGCGCACCAGACAAAAATCGTCCGCGAAGAAAGGTACCAATATGCCGAACAGACCTAAGGTTAGGCGCCAGCAGCAGCAACCATCGGCGGAGAACGTGAACGCTTTCGTCAACTGGGGCTTTGACTGGAACGATCTAGTTCCAGTGATACGGGCAACCGCAATAAACACGCTCCCGCCGGTTTCGACCTTGATGGTTTGCGAAGGGCGATACGTCGCTGATCACATCTCAGCAAGCCGCCACCTGGTGGCCGCACTCTGGCGCAGTGCGCGCGGGAATGGGCCGATCCAGGTGAGCCCGGGCTCCCGGAGGTTCGAACATCTCACGTACGCGGCCTCGGTTCACTTGGCTCGCGCCGAAGCGGCCGCGCAAGACGCATCGTTTTGGATGATAAAAGCAGAACTGCGCGACGATCGTGCCGCCCAAGAGTTCTATCGGCAGAAACTGGAGGCTATCAAAGGGGTGAGCGGCGAACTCGAGAGAGCGATGGGGACCCTCGGTCAGCTGGATGGCCTTGCGGACGAAGCCCCGACACGAGGTGGACTTCGCGGGGATTCGCCTGGCCCGGTACTGAGAGATGATGCTCCCAAGCCTAAGCCTACTGACGGCGCGACCGGTGGCGATCTTGTCAAGGATGCTCTGAACCAAGTGGGCCAAGTCCTTGATGGCATCAAGGAACTCGTCAAGAAATTCGATAAGCCCCAAAAGGAAGGAGAAATAACCGAGCTCATCAAGGCGGTGGCTTCAGCCATTGTCGGGGGTGGGAAGGCCGCCTTGGTAGCAGCCGTTTCAGCACTCCTTAAGTCCCTCGACTCGGATGCGACCCCCGAGGATGTTGACATCGAGCGTGGCCCCGACGGAACCGTGACGATCTACTTCCGCGTGCGCAAGGGCTGCCTCATCTTCCTCGACTGGGCCGTGTCCGACGACTACGTCTTCGTGCAGAAGGGCGGGAAGAACGGGACCTACAAGTTCAAGACAGGCAAGAGCGCGAAGGAGGAACTTGAAAAGGCCAATGCGAAAGAGGGCCCAAAGTCCGCCGGAAGCGAGCCGAAGCCGAAGTAGTTGATACATTGCATGCCAAATCCGGTGCGCATCCGGTTGGTGTTAAGCCGGCCGAGCCGGCGCGGGATCAGGCGGTTCCGACAGTCAGCGCAGCACCGGCGATACACGTGTTGTTCCAGTTTACGGCTCCTGCTCAGAGACGGGGAATACGACGCGTAAGGTTCCGTTTCTAGCCACCGCCGGGAAATAATCCATGAGTGGAGGCGTACACTGATGTAATTCCGTCGGCTGCAAACGCCCATCCTGGAAACTGACACGCTAGTCTCGGGGACTATACCTTGACGGCGGGTTTTTCGGGATCGATCAGAAGAGTCCAGATCAGCGCGACGAGCGCACGTTCGGTGCCCCGGCATGAATTGTGTCAGAGAAGCACAAGGCCGCGGCGAATGCCGAGAGAGACTGCCTCGGTGCGGCTGCCTGCTCCGAGCTTGCCGAGAATCGACGCCACGTGAAATTTCACCGTGTGCTCGGAGATCGTAAGCCGTGCGGCGATTTCCTTGTTGGCTAAACCGCTCGCGAGCATCTGAAGCACTTCGCTTTCGCGAGGCGTAAGCGGCTCCGCGAGTTCCGCGAGCGGACGCGATGCCGGCTCTGCCGCCGGAAACGCGGCGTCAACTTCCGTGGGATGCATGACAATAAGTCCCGTCGCGGCGGCGTTGAGGGCAGCGACGAGTTGGTCTGCAGCAATATCGGTGGGCAGCACGGCCCGGACGCCGGCTCGCAGGGCCTCAGTCAGCCATCTCGGCTCAGAATGATCGGAAAGAATGACGATGTTGGCTTCGGAAGCGAGTTGGGACGCAGCAATCGAATCGATCACACTCTCGAATTGCTCGCCGGATGCCTCAACGAGAATGACGTCAGCTTCCACATCCGGCCACTGAGCGGCGAGGGACTCGAAGTTGGCGATACTGCCGACCACTTTTACATCCCGGTCCCCAAACAGGCTTTGCAGCCCCGTCCGGGCCAGAGGCGAAACGGCGACAATGAACACCCGAATCACGCTGCCACGGAACTCCTCGACGCGGTCTGACTACGCAGCTGCACGGTCACGCGCCGGACGTGAGAGTAATCTCCCCGCAGAAATTCGAGCCGCAAGAGGCGCGGACCGTTACCATGCAGGGCTTGAGACAAGTCGCCGACCGACGCGAAGGCTTTCTGTTCTGTGCCCAGCAAGATGTCGCCCGGCAGCAGAGATGCCGAAGCAGCCGGACTGCGGGGCTCGACTTCCAAGAGTACCAAGCCAAAAGTGCCCACGCTGCCACCAGCCGCATTGCGTCGTGGAATTTGGACTGGATGAACGGAGACGCCAAGCCATGCATCGGAAGGGCCGGCGGAAAGAAAATCCCGAACGATGTTACTCGGAATGGCGAGCGCAAGTCCGCCCGCAACCATGGTGTTGATCCCAATCACGCGGCCACGAACATCGGCAAGCGGCCCGCCAGAATTCCCCGGCGCCAGGCGTACGTCAGCCTGTACCCAAGAACGTGAGCCGTCGCCGCGCAGCGGGCCGACAGCATGAATCACGCCAGTCGTGAGCGCGCCGACGAAACCCAGCGGATTGCCGATGGCGATGACAAGTTCGCCAGGGCGAACCTGCGATGAGTCCGCAACGACAGCGGAGGGGAGGTTCGTTGCGTCGATGCGAAGTTCGGCGAGGTCGCGGTGCAGATCGCGTGATGCGACCCTAGCCTGAAACTCGCGTCCGTCCCAAAGTTCGATGCCAATCTGTCCGCCCCGCGCCACGTGAGCGTTTGTGATAATGGCGCCGTCGCTCGACCAGATCACGCCAGAGCCGCTGCCACGACCTCCCGCGTGAATCAAAACGGTCGAGCGGCGAAGTTGTTCCGCGATTTCGCCAAATCCGGTGACGGCCATCTTATTCGCCTCCGTGCGGGCGTTCCGCTACCACGATGTTCCCCTCTTGAATCGAACCGCCACGAACAAATTTCAGCGGGAGCGTTTTTCCGATCGCGTCTCCAACAAGATGCGACTGAACGTCCTCCAGGCCAGTGACCGGCTGGCCCGCAAGTGAGATTAGAATGTCGCCGATGACGATGCCAGCCTTGTCAGCGGGGCGGCCGGGATGTACTTCCATCACGATCGCGGCGGTTTTTTCTTTCCACTGCAACTTTTCGCGAAGGGAATCCGGCAGGCGCACCGGCTGCAAGCCGACGCCAAGATATCCTCGCGGTATATGCCCCTTTTGCAGAAGCGTGTCCGCAATTTTATTTATCGCCGAAACTGGCACCGCAATCGCGCCGAAACGCGCAAAACGCGGCGTCGCCAAGCCCACTGTCTTACCGTTAGCGTCGATGACAGCGCCCCCTACCGCGGTAGGTTGCAGGCCCACGTCGAGCCGGATGTACGGAACGAGCGACGCGCCAGTCCACGTGTGGCGGTCCGACGCAACAAGACTGACGACTCCGAGCGCGGCCACAGGCCCGCTCGCACGCGTGCGACCCACCACAAGAGTGAGGCTCCCCGGCTTCAGTGTGGCTGCATCGCCGAATTCCGGAGCCACGTTGGCCGCCTCGGCACATTTCAAGACCGCGATATCTGTCGAGGGATCGCGGCCCGCAAGGGTTGCCGGCACGACGCGGCCACTCGGCAGCGTCACCTGAATCTCTTCATCGCGGCGCAGCGCGTGCTCGGATGTGATGATCACGCCGGAACGCCACGCAATTCCGCTGGAAGAGCCGCGCCTCTCCGTGTGAACGGCCACCACGCTCGCGGCGGCACGATCTGTTGCTTGCGCCAATGCATTTGAAAGCTCAATGAGTTCTTTGGACATTTTGTGCCCTCCAGGGACAAGATGCCAGAGACGGCTAAGCGTCTACATCCGCCGATTGGCTAGGTCTGAGCCTGGAAGAATGGCCAGGTCTTGGGAGTTCCCGGTCGTTTCCGGCCCGGCGGCCAGAGATCCCGAATGCGCCAGCCGCGAATAGGCCTATTTTGCTCCTTCGCTTGCAGCAGGCTTTTTGTAAGGGAGGCGACGATTACTGGATGCGCGCGCGGACAAATCCTGCGGACGCGCCCTCACACCCGGGCAGTCAATTTTGAATCGAGGGTTTTCATGAATTCCACGATGGTTTGAACCACGTTCTCATCGCCGATTGCGGTGTTGATCATGGTGTGATAAATGGAGCGGCTCGGCCACTCGACTTTGAAATATTTTGCAATGAAATCGGCCCGTTCACGATCGACGGTATCCACGAGCTCATGAGCTTCCTGCTCACTCTTGCCGCGAGACAATAAGCGGCGCACCTTATCTTCTCTCGGAGCGTACAGGAATACGCGCAATGCGTCTTGCGGTTACTAAGAATAAGCTGCGACCCTCTTCCGACAATCACGCAGTTTCCGGCGCTCGCCGCGTGCTGCACGACTTTCTGTGTAAACTCCAATATGCACTCGCTGTCAACGAGCTTGAGTTTGTGCGCGTTGAGGCTTCCCTCATAACTCCCGCGCAAAAAGGATTTGAAGAGCCGGTAGTGGAGCGGATCGTTTCGCTCCTCTCGCCCCGCAACGACATTCTTGGGGCAATCCGCCAGCCGGGCGATTTCCTCCGTCAGCAGCTGATCCCAAAGCTTCCAGCCGAGGCGCTCCGCAAGCTGCCGAGCGATTTCACCGCCTCCACTTCCGTACTCGCGTTCCATTGTGACGATTCTGATCATCAGTGCTTTCCCAAGAATTGCTGTGCGCAGCCGTTCGGCTCCCCCACGACCCACACTACTCTACTATACTCATTCGACGGCGATACGGCCTCCGCCGCCTGGTTCATTCTTCCTCAAAATAAAAGCCAGAAAGAACATGATCGCCGCCCCTAGCGCAAGAACCTTGAAGGTATCAATGTATGCCAAAGCCCCCGCTTGTGCTTGAACGCCCCTATAAATCCGCGCGTAGGCCTGCACCTTCGCTGCATGTGCGTCCAATCCCGAGCGGTTCAGATTCAAGGCCAGCCCGTTTACTCTATTTTGGAAAGTGGGATTTCCAGCCTTCGCGTATTGAGTCAGAATCTCCTGATGGTATTGCGAGCGCCGCGCAATCAACGTCGTGACCAGCGACGTCCCCACGCTGCTTCCGATGTTGCGCATGAAATTGACGATCCCGGCAACCGCATTGTTTTTCTCCGGGCGAATTCCAATGTAGGCCGCCAGTGTAATGGGCACGAACAGAAACCCCATGCCAATCACCTGGGCGACTCGCAACCACGCCGCGGTGCTGAAGCTGATCGCCAAATCAATTCGCTTGGTGGAATAGAACATCGCCAGAGCGAGACACACCCAGCCGAAGGCGATCAAGTATCGTGCCTGGACCTTCGTTGTGAGTTGCCCCATGATGGGCATTTCAATCAGCAATGCCAGGCCTCCACCGGAAATCGCCAGGCCCGCAACCTGCGAAGTGTATCCCATGAGCGTCTGAAGGAACTGCGGCATCATAACCAGGCTGCTGAACAACATGATTCCCAGGGTGAACATCATCAAGTTCGAGCTGGCAAAATTAAAACTCTTGAACAATCGAACGTCCACGACGGGCGCCTTCTGAAACCACTCCCAAATTACCAGCGAGATAAGCGATACCGCGGACAAAACAACTAGAGTCGTAATGAAGCGCGACCCGAACCAGTCGTCCTCCTGGCCCTTGTCGAGCAACACCTGCAACGCCCCGACTCCCAGCGTGAGCAGAGCGATGCCTATGTAGTCCAGCTTGACCCCAGCGGCCCGCAAACGTTTCAAGTACGGCGGGTCTTCGACAAAGCGGAGGACTAAAAATAATGTCGCCACGCCCACAGGGATATTGATGAAAAAAATCCATCTCCAGGAATAGTTGAAAGTAATCCACCCGCCCAGAGTAGGCCCTATCGTCGGGGCCGTGACCGCGGTGATGCCGTAGAGCGCAAATGCCAAGCCCCGCTGTTGCGGTGGAAAGGTATCCGCCAAAATCGCCTGCGCCATCGGCTGGAGTCCGCCACCTCCAGCGCCTTGCAGCACGCGGAAGAAAAGAAGGAGACCGAGACTCGGCGCGATCCCGCAAAGAAAAGAGCTCACAGTGAACAGAAACAAGCAGGTCATGAAAAAGCGTTTCCGCCCCAGCGTGCCCGCGAGCCAGCCGGTGATCGGCAGGACGATGGCGTTCGATACCAAATAAGAGGTCAGGACCCACGTGCTCTGATCGTTGCTGGCCCCCAGATTCCCGCCCATGTACGGCAGTGCCACATTGGCAATGCTCGTGTCGAGCACTTCCATGAATGCCGCGAGCGCCACGACCACAGCAATCAGCCAGGGATTGTACTTGGGCCGCCAGATGTCCTGGTCGGCCGTGAGAGAAGCAGCGGAACTCATTGGAGGTATACGTCGGGCACAACGTTCATGCCCGGCCTGAGTTGGTGATCCCCGTTCTCTCCCGGTTCGAGGACGATCTTTACGGGAATCCTCTGCACGATTTTGACGTAATTGCCGGTGGCGTTTTCCGGCGGCAGCAAGCTGAACAGCGGGCCCGTGGCTCCGGCAATGCTGTCCACGTGGCCTTTGAAAGTGCGGCCGCTTGAATCCACGTGAATGTTGGCCTTCTGTCCGGGTTGCATCCGCCTGAGCTGCGTCTCTTTGAAATTTGCGGTGATCCAGACTTCGTCGAGAGGCACCACCGTGAGCAATTCCTGGCCCGGTCCAACATTCATGCCCACCACAACGGTCTTGTTCACTTGGCCGCTCACTGGCGCGATGATTTTTGTGTACATGAGGTTCAACTGTGCCTGCTCAAGCAAGGCGCGTTTTTGTTGAACATCAGCAACCGCGGCGCGCGCGCGATCCTTTGTTGACGACACTTGCTGCGGAGCGGTTTCCGCGGATTGCCGGTTCGCCTCCGATCCTGCCAGCCGGCTCCGCGCCTGTTGCACTGACTGTTCAGCCGCGGCCTCATTGGCGCTTGCTGCGGCGATGGAGGCCGTGCTGGCCCTGGCCGCGGCCAGCGCCTGGTCGTAAACTTGTTCCGCGACCTCTTGTTTGTCCAGCAATAACTTGTAGCGGCGGAGGTCGTCTTGCGTCTTCACATCGTTCGCCTCGGCCTGTTCCAACTGCGCATGAGCAGCGGCCACCTGTTTCTCCGCCGCAATGATTCCAGCGCCCGAGTTTAGGACGTCCGAAGCCGTGAACAACAATTGGCTCGCAGTGCTCACGGAAGTAATCGGCACATTGATGTTCAGCGCTCGAGCGGTCGCTTCGGCGTTCGCAAGATTGGCTTGCGCCTGCATGACCGCGACCTCGTAGTCTTTAGGGTCGATCTCCACCAGCACGGTCCCCTTCTGCACGTACTGGTTGTCGTCCACGTTTACATTGACCACGTAACCCGAAATGCGTGGGCTGACCGGGTAAAGATGAACGTCAACCTGGGCGTCGTCGGTGGATTCGTAACTGCTGAGATATCGCCAGAAGAACACCCCGGCCACGATCACCACCAGGGCGACAACGAGAATCACAATGTTTCTGCCGCGCTTCGAGCGCGTGTACCTCCGCGGCGTGCTGGATAGGGATTCTGCGCCGGACAGGTGCGCAGGCCCTCCCGAAGATTCTTTGTTTGGCTGGAGCACCGAATCGGCTGGATTCTCTTCGGCCATGGTTTGTTTTCCTTTGAAGTATTTCTTGACGCTCTCTTCTGATGCGCCCTGAGCGCGTAACGTGGCAAACTATTGGGCAAATATACTTCCAGACTTTGGAAATGTACTACGTGTGGGCATTTGCTGCCACTTCCGGTGATTGCACCACTTCAACCACATCTGTGACGCGGAAGAACCAACCCTGGGGTACCACACCGCGTCGCAGGTTGACCGGACGTTTCTCATTGAAGTACTCTTTAGCCGCGCTGCCCAGAGGGTTCTGCGAGCGGTGCATCATGAACGGCTTCCGCCCAAAGTCAGCTCAAATACGCGCCTCACAAAAGGAGAGTTATGGCCAAAAAAATCGATCCGCTCAATAAAAAGCTCTACGGTCCGGTAACGGCAATGCTAACGGTGACCGACGTGAAAGCGGCAGCCGCCTTTTATCAAAAGGCATTCGGCTTTGCCAAACGGGGGCTTATGAATGGCCCAGACGGCAAGGCGGTTCATGGCGAGCTGACACTCCGCGGCACGACAATCATGTTGACGCCGGAAATGCCGCAGATGGGTGGCCGCAGCGCGAAAGCAGTTGGCGCCTCGCCGACGAGTTTGTATCTGCTCACGGAGAACGTAGACAAGGTTGTTGCAAAGGCCACAAAGCTCGGGGCCGTGGCCAAGGGACCGGTGATGGATATGTTTTGGGGCGACCGCTGTGGGACCGTCGTCGATCCCGACGGTTACACTTGGATGGTCGCTACCCACAAGGCGGAACCCACACCAAAGGAAATGCAACAGAAGATGAAGGAACAAATGGCCAGCCAACAGGCAGCTCGCGCTGCCAGTGGCTCCTGAGAACCATCTTTCAAGCTCAACTGTATTTCATATTCCGAACTGTCGTAGTGCCGCCAGAACGCAGCGGTAAGCACCTGCGTTGGGGCTCCTCCGAATTACTGGCAAGCTGGAAGTAATTTCCAGAAGGGTCGATTTGGGTGATTCCTTCCGGCTTGCCGACGGCCCGAAAGTTTCATAGGTCAAGGATTAGGGAGCCGTGACCACGCGCCAACACAGAGTTCACACTCCACTCGGCCGAACCGCAGTCCAGATCTTTGCCGCCAATGATCGCATCAACCAGATTCTTATCGAACATCTTGACCCTGCCGCCTGGAGAGCCAAACCGCCTGGTAAGACCCGCAGCATTGCGGCGATCTTCACGCACATGCACAATGTCCGCTCCAAGTGGGTCAGGCTTACCGCACCGCACCTGAGGGTTCCACGACAGCTCAACCGCGCGCACTGTACGCCGCAGCAGGCCCGCGCGGGATTGGCTGAGAGCGCCGCTCGCTGCGCCGAGATGCTCGCTGAAGCGCTCGGCGGTGGTGGGGGCCGCGTCGAGAAATTTCTTAGAGACGGCTGGGCGAAGCCTTGGCCGGTTGGCGTGGAAATGCTGTGCTACATGCTTTCTCACGAAGCCCACCATCGCGGGCAGGTGTGTATGCTCGCGCATCAACTCGGATTCCCGTTGCCGACAGCGGTAGCGTCCGGGATCTGGAATTGGGAAAAGCTCTGGAAGGAGTGCGGGTCGCCTGGTGGCCCCGGCTACGATTCCTAGCGAGTAGGCTTTGGTATGTCAACATTTTGCGTAGACATTGTGGAGTAGCGCGGGATCGCTTCCAGTAGCACAGACTTCAGTCTGTGCGCTTTTCCAAGACCCCGGCGCAAGTCAAAGCCACATAGGCTGAAGCCTGTGCTACCGGACCTCCGCGGATTGCTGGTGAGAAATGCGAAAAAGAAGCGGATAGAGAATGGATTACGGGGAAATCAGAAGAAGTCCATTCAGTGTGAATTATCTGTCCAGTAAAATAACCAATTAAATCAATTGACTATGCCTTGACGACCGATTTTTCGGGATCGATCAGAAATGTCCAGATCAGCGCGCCGCTGAGCAGCATCCCGGCAGTCACCAGGAAGGGAGCGATCCAAAAACCCCTCTCGGCAAAAAAGCCGAAAACAACGGGAGACAGCGACGCGGCCAAAGCTCCCGCCATATTCATTACACCAGTCACGGTGCCGCTGTATTCGCCACCCACGTCCATGGGAACAGCCCACGCAGGTCCGATCACCATTTCCAGGAAAAACAGGGAGGCCGTCAGACAAACGACAGCTGTTGTCGCCGAATGGGTCGTCGCGGCTGGGATCAGGCAAGCGGAGGACGCCAGCAAGCACGGCGCGGCCACGATGCGGCGGGCAAACTTGAGTTTTCCAGTTTTCTTATAGACTCTGTCGGTTAACGATCCCCCCGCGATGTCTCCGACCATTCCAGCCAGGAGCGGGAGAGACGCAACAATTCCGAGGGACTTCAACGACAAGTGACGGTACTCGAGCAGGTACGTGGGAAACCAGGTGAGGAAAAAATAGGTCCCGTAAAAAAAACAGCCATAGCCGGCCGCGATGTACCACATATTGGGCGAACCAAAAATGGTCTTCCACGGCACAGCAGGCCGCGATTTTGGATCGACGGACGGTTTGATCGAACCGTCCGGATCGCGGCCTCGTATGTGAGCCAACTCCGCCTGATTGACGCTCCTGTGCTCTTCCGGACGATTCCGGTAGAACACGTAAAAAGCGGCCGACCAGAGCAGGCCGGCCAAACCAAAAATATAGAAGATGGTCCGCCACCCGAACGCAACCATGATACTCACCGCCACGAATGGCGTAATCGCCACGGCAAACCTGCTGAAGCTATGTGTGACGCCGTGCACCAGCCCGCGCTCGGATTTCGCGAACCATAGTTGCATGGCGCGAGTGGCGATGGGGAAAGCACCCGCTTCGCTCAGTCCAAGAATAAAACGAATTGCAATAAGGGAAATTACTCCTGTGGTAAGACCAGTCGCCACGACCGTAAGCGACCAGAAGGGGATGATCGCCAGAAGTACCTTTCTGGGCCCGAAACGATCCCCCAACCACCCTCCGGGGATTTGCCCGATCGCATAGGCCCACAAAAACGCCATGAAGACAAATCCCATCGCGGTCTTGCTGAGGCCGAATTCCTTTGCGATTGCCGGCGCGGCGACCGAAATATTGCTGCGATCCATGTACGTGAGCAGGTACATGAGGCTGATTAAGAAGAGGACCACCCACCGCGTGCTGGTCGGTTTAAATGCCGCTGCGTCTGAAACGGCGCTCGATTCCAGGATAGGCGGGAGGTTGGTATCCAACATCGTCTCCGTGACCGCCGGCGCAAAACTACGAGTTCAGCGAGCTCAGCGTTCCCCGTGACTTTTCTGTGCGTGAAAGCCTGAAAAGCTCAACACAGAGGACACAGAGAACCACTGAGAACCACTGAGAATTCGACCTCCCGCCCTCAGCAATCCGCACGCACCTCGTCCACCAGCCTTCTGTGCCCTCTGTGGCTTTTCTCCGTGTTCTCTGTGTTAAATTCCGAAACACTCAAGAAATCGCCGGGGCGCGTCCCGCCGCAGTGCGATCGATCGCGCCAGCTTGCCACTCCGCAGAAAGATCGTCGGGCAGGATGTCCACCGGCCGCCCCTCTTCCGCGGAAAGATCCGCAGCCTGATAGACCTGCATGACCATTCTGGCGTGCTCGGCAGTCACCAGCGGCGGACGCCCCTTCGCCACGCACTCGAGGAAATGGATCGTTTCCGCTTCCATGGGGCCCGCATACACGTGCGCGACTTTTTCACCAGGCATGGTCGAAATCGGAAATTCGATCCCCCGCTTCATCGTATTTAGGCTCACGTCGCGGTGAGTATCATCCACCATGATGGCCCCTTCGGTGCCGACCATCTCAATCCACGTTGACGAGAAATTCGGATACGCCGGGGGAAGCACCCAGCCGGCGCCGATGGTGAACACGCAACCGTCGTCCAATGTGACGACGATCCACACGCAATCCGGAACGTTGTGCGTGGGCTTCATGATTTTGTTCACTTGCTGCGCGTAGACGCGTATGGGCTTTCGCGGCGCGAAACACCACAGAATAAAATCGATGTCATGGGTCGCTTCCATCGCGGCCGGCGAAAGCTTGATGCGGCCCCCGATTTTGTTTCCCAGGTTGCGAGTGATGTGCCTGCTGACCAGCGCGCTGACGGGCTGGCCGATCGTGCCGTCCTCGATCGAGCGCTTGACATATGCGAATTTGGGATTGAAGCGCTGCGAATAACCGATGGTGAATAACAAAGATTTCGCGCGGGCCAGAGCGATCAATTCATCCGCTTCGGAGAGTTCGAGCGCCATAGGCTTCTCTAGAAACACGTGCTTGCCCGCCAGAAGGCTCTCCTTGGCCATCGGGTAGTGCGTGGTTTCCGGAGTCGCCGAAATAATGATGGAATTGATGTTCTTGTTTTCCAGCAACGTCCGGTAGTCGGTGCTGGCAGTGACCGGCTTGGTCTTCTGCGCGACGTCCTTCAGCCGCTCTTCCTTGATCTCGGCGATGTGCAATTCGCTGACGTAGGGACTCGCGGCGCAAACCTCCGCGCGTATCCCCCCGCACCATCCGGTCCCAATAATTCCAATATTCACTTTGTTCATATTGTTATCTTCCATTAATACAATCCCAGGTCGCGCAGCCAGCCTGCTAACTCACAGCCTTTCAGTTGGATCAGTGTTTAGTCTAACAAAAACACTGCTCTAAATGTAGGACTTGCGCGGCGTCCCATTTCAGCGCCAGACCTATGCACAATCGGGGCAAGGCCTAACAATTTCACCAACTCTGGCTACCAGCAATCCACCTCAACACTATTCGCTGTCGAAATGTTCGCTCGGCGCTCGCATCATGGATCAGTTCATTCGGAATTTAACACAGAGAACACCGAGAAAAGCCACAGAGCGCACAGAGGGGTTTCAGCTGACTGAAAAATAGCAGATACCGGAAATAGAGCGGCAGATTTCTCTGTGGTTCTCTGTGATACTCTGTGCCCTCTGTGGTGAGCTTTTCGGAATTTTACGCCGAGTAAAGCGTCAGCCGGACGTACTACCAAATTTGGCAGCGCATGGCCGCAGCACGCACCATCGCGTCTCCCTCCTTGCAGCCAAACGCTTGCGAAAACGCCGGCATGTTTGACGGCGCGGCGATGGCGCGCAAGTGGCCTAATGGGTGCGGATTCGTATTCAGCATCAACCTCTCGAACTCGGGACGGTCATTGGCCGCCCAGATCTGCGTGTAAGCAAGAAAGAATCGCTGCTGCGGCGTGAAGCCGCCGATCGATGGGGGCCGCTTCCCTGCCAGCTCTTTCTCCAAGGCTCGATACGCAATGTTCAAACCACCGAGATCCGCAATGCTTTCTCCTAGCACCAAATCCCCGTTCTCGTGCAGGTCGCCTTGGACGGTGTAGCTTTCGAGTTGCTGCTTCACGCATTGGGCACGCTCACGGAAGTTTTTCTCGTCCTCTGGTGTCCACCAATCTCGCAGGTTCCCCTGGGCATCGAATTTTCTGCCTTGGTCGTCGAACCCGTGCGTCATCTCGTGGCCGATTACAGCGCCCATTCCGCCGTAATTCGAGGCGTCGTCAGCGTCCGGGTCAAAAAATGGAGGCTGCAGGATGCCCGCGGGAAACACGATTTCGTTCATCTTCGAGTTGTAGTAGGCATTCACAGTAGGGGGCGTCATTCCCCACTCCGTTCGATCGACAGGTTTTCCGATTTTGTTCAACTCGCGTTTGAAGGCAAACTCGGCTCCACGCATTTGATTCGATGCGTACGAAATTCTGTCCACCCGGTAGGAGGAATAATCGCGCCACTTGTCCGGGTAGCCGATCTTGCGCGTAAAACCAGAAAGTTTGACGAGCGCCTGCTGGCGTGTCGCCGGCCCCATCCACGGGAGCGTCTGCAGATCATCATGTAGGACATCGATCAGATGATTCACCATCTCCAGCGCGCGTGCTTTGGCCCTGGGCGGGAAATACTTCCGCACGTAGATTAGGCCGAGCGCTTCTCCGAGCTGGCGATCCGTGGCCGAAACGCAGCGTTTCCATCGCGGCAACAATTCCTTCGTGCCTTGCAGCACGCCGCCCTTGAAATTAAAATCTTCGTCCACGAACGGTTGAGAGAGCCAGGGCGCGGCCGTATTCACCAGGTGCCAGCGAAGATAGGTTTTCCAATCGTCGATCGGGACTTCCTTGAGCGTCAGGCTCATCGTTTCAAAAAACTTTGGCGACGACACGTCCACGGATTCGATGTTGGTGTAGCCGATCTCCTGGAAATAAGCGTCCCAGGACCAATTCGGGGTCAAAGTTCGCAGCTCCGCCCGGCTCATTTTGTGGTAGGTTTTTTCCGGATCGCGGCGTTCCACATTCGTAAGGGAAGCCTCGGCCAGCTTGGTTTCAAGATTCAGGATGGTTTTTGCTTCAACTGCAGTTTTTGTTGCATCGTCCCCAACAAGCGCCAGCATTTTGGCGATGTGATCCTGATACTGTTCCCGGATCTGCTTCGATTTATCATCTGTCTTGGTGTAATAGTCGCGGTCCGGAAGCCCGAGTCCGCCCTGATCCGCGCCGCCAATTACCTGCGAACTATTTTTCGTGTCCTGCGTAGATCCGAAATAAAACAGGGCGCCGACACCCGTGCCTTGCAGCCGCGCCACCTCAGCCTGGAGGTCCGCCACGCTGGCCAGCGCCCCGATCCGGCCGAATTCCGGATCGAGAGGCTTGGCGCCGGCAGCGTTGGTCTGCGTCTCATCCATGCAGCTCGCATAAAAGTCCCCGATCTTTTGATCGTTCGAACCGGAAGGGGCTTTCGAATTCGCCGCCGCGCCTTCCAGGATCCCGTGGAGTTGTTCGCGGTTTCTTTCCGCCAACTCGTTAAACCGGCCCCAGCTCGGGTACGCGGCGGGCACTGGATTCTCCTTCAGCCATACGCCGTTCGAATAGTTGTAGAAGTCCTCGCAAGGTTTGCACGTCTTGTCCAGAATCGTAAGGTCCACGCCATGGGAATCTGTTGCGGAATTCTTGGACGTGGCGGTTGCCTGCCCCGCCCGCGATATCATGACGGAAGCGAAGCTTGCCAACAACAAGTTAGCGGCAATCAAAATGTACGCGTGGGTAGAACGCTTCGTATCGCGCATCAAGCGGGGAACTTGCTGAAACTTCAAGAGGAACTTCATATTTGCCCCCTGTGGTTGCCACGACTGGCTCTACTACGTCTACGACGTCGGATTGCCTTAGTCAAGTTTTGTAATCGTGGAGGCGAAAAGGCACTGACGTCAGAGACAGCGCGGGAAACCGCATTCCAGTGCGGTTCATCTCATTCGGCTGTGCTTAGTGTTCGAAGTTGCGATTCGAGGGATGCGGAATACTCACGTTCTGACGCCAGGTCGGATTGAAGTTTCTTGACTAGGGATTCGAGGCGGCGTATTTCCGCGCGTAGTCTTAGTACCTCCTGCGAACTTGCCGGTGACGTCGGTTTTGCAGCTGCGGGCGGAGCCGCGGTTAGCGCGGCTTGAGGCATGCCGTGGGTAGCGGCGGGAGTCGGCCTCGGCGCGGGTGGGGTTTGCGGAAAAAGATTGGCGCTGCGTTCGAAAAGCTGGGTAAGCGGATTGGGTTGCCCGGCATCATACTTCTGCTCAGGAGTTTGTTCCGGTTCGGAGCGATCCAGGAGCTTTTTCACGCGCGCGACCAGGTCCTGCGGGTGAAACGGTTTTCGAATCAGTTCGTCCGCTTTTACTTCATGGGCCCGCTCGGCGACCTCCTTGTTGACCACACCGGACATCAGGAAGACGGGTGTCCCGCCAAAGAGCGGATGCTGCTTCACATACTGGCAGAGTTGGTAGCCATCTTTGTCGGGCATGATGACGTCACTGATGACGGCATCGGGTGGCGTCTGTTCGAATTGAGCGACGGCGGAGGCCACGTCGGAACAGGTCACGACGTTGAAATTCTCGCGGCGAAAGGCGATCTTCACGACCTCGCGCATGGTGGCGCTGTCATCGATGAAGTACACATTCGATTTGGAATCCGGCTCACGTCCAAGAGTGTCGGTCATGGCAATTCTCTTTCCGCAGTCTGACGCTGTGATTCGTCGAACTCGTGCATGGCGTCGAGCAGCAAATCCGTCGCGCGCCGATGGACGGTTCGCTGGCTGGCGATGGTGCCGGCGACAAGTTTGTACGATCCCATGCCTGTCTGCTGGCAATCCTTGATGATTTGTATGACGGCTGGTTCGCCGATGAGCTTGCCGCACTCGGCGTGGTGAATCTCGCCGCCTTCGAAGAACATGACAGCGTCGGTTTCACCGGCGTTGACGTGCAACGCGCCCGTCTGCCGCCCTTGATCGAGCATCTGAATGATCCCCGGCAAATCCAAGTGCGCCAGATTTCCACTCAGCGAAGTCTCGGCCGTGGAGAGCATCTGGGTTGGCTGGAATCCATGCCGGGAACTAAGCACGAACGCGCGGACGTGCGAGGCAATGTCGGCAGGATTTCTGCGACGGTCGATGAAATCATCGCAGCCGGCGCGATAGGCCTCCAGAGGCCCCTTCTCCGTTCCGCTTCCCAAGGCCATCAGAGGTGTCTTCGCGGTTTTCGGGTCATTACGCAGCATGGGGACGATCTCGAAGGCCCCCATTTCGCGGAGCTCGGTCGCGCACAGGATGATGTCGGGCGGATTCCATTCAATCATGGTGAGCGCGTAGGACGCCACGGGATGATGAAGCACTTCAAAGCCTTCCTTCTGCAACGCTTCCGTCATACGCTTGACGAAATACACATTGCTGTCAATGAGCAGCACACGCAGAGACGCTTCGCCCGAAGTCACGACAATGCCTCCGTCGCAGGGATCCACTCGTTTTTGCTGGCGGCGCTAAATGCAATTGCCTTCTCGAGATCCAGGACTTCAATTTGTTCGCCGTTGAGATCCAGGCACCCGGTTACAAAACCATCAGGGTTTTCCGCAGGCAGCATGGTTCCGCTCACCAGTTCACACGCGCCTTGAACGGGAATCGCGCACTTTTCCGGGGCATCGGATATATGGCGTTCGACCACCAGGAAGAATCGCGTAGAAGGAGAAAGCGCGCCCGACACGCCAGGACCCAAGTCCAGCACTGGAAGAATTCGTCCGCGCCGCAAGACAACTCCTGCAATGAGAGGCGTGGTGTGAGGGAATGCGAATAGCTGCGGAGAGGCAATCAGTTCCGCGACTCCTTCACGAGGCAAAGCGATCCGCCGCGTCCCAACTTGAAGGACAACGAAAGTAGGGACGAGATTATTTGTTTCCGTGCTCACGCGCGTTCCCTTTCGTGCCGTGACGCCCCCACAGGATGGCCCGCAGCCTGCAACAAACCGGGGTTTTCCTCTTCCAACCGCCGCAATTCTTCGGCAGTGAGAAATCCTCGCGGATCGGCAACCGGCAGGACCTTGCGCTCCAGAACCGTGAGGCCGCGGTACCAAATGCGCTCATCTCCACGAAATGATCTCGGCAGACCCAAAAGAATGCGCATCTCCGCCATCTGCTCAATCCGGTCCACCAGGACAGCGACCGGAACGTCCCGCAAGATCAAGACCGACGTGGGCCGGGAAAGGGGCAGATGAAAGTGCTCGTAACCGCTAACGACGTAATAAGACCGGGAGTCGCGCTCAACGATATGACGAACTTTGCTTAACACGGGCCGGTCCAGGTCCACAACATTTCCTCCCAGGCTGTCGGTACTCCGGATTTCCTGAACCGACGACGCAGAGATCACGAAGGTATATTCGGCGATCGAAAACATGACCACCTGTTCTCTTGGGCGAGTGTCTCGCGGCATCAGCCCTGGGCTTGCCGGCTGCGTCATCGTGACCCCGCATGCTGCGTGGGACGGGAAATGGCGTCCACGTACTTTTCGATGGCCGCATACATTTCATCAATGCCAACGACTTGATCCACAGCCCCTGTTCGAATGGCCTCCGCGGGCATGCCGAAGATGACGGAACTGGCTTCGTCTTGCGCCAGCACCAAGCCCCGGCCCGCTTTGACGGCCTGCACTCCCTGCGCGCCGTCACTGCCCATCCCTGTCAACACGACTCCTACGAGGTTAGCGCCGGCGTAAGCCGCGGCGGTTTCGAACGTGACGTCAGCGCAGGGACGATAGCCTGAAATTCTCGGCCCATCGTCAAGTTTCAGACGGCCCGTCAGCGAAATCCGCAGGTGGTGCGACCCGGGACAAACGTAGAACGTGCCCGGGCACAGCGCTTCGTTGGCTTCCGCCTCTTTTACGCGGATCTGCGCGACCTCGGCGAGCTGCACGCTCAACTGCGAAGTAAACGTCGCGGGCATATGCTGCACAAGAATGACCGCAGCGGGAAAATCCTTCGGGAAGCGCGGCATCAGACGCATGAGGGTGGCCGGGCCCCCGGTGGACGCAGCAATCACGACCAAGGGAAACCGCGCGTCCGCGCTCCCGGCGTCCTTGGTGACCTGCGCCTGCGGTCTGGGTTCCGCAGCCCCCGCGGCATCGTGCCGCGCCGCGGTGCGCACCACGCGAACCTTTGCCGCCATCTTGAGCTTGCGAAGGAGCTCCTCGCGGACGTTTTTCATGTCCAGATCGATCCCGCTGGAAGGCTTCATCACGAAATCGATGGCGCCCAGTTCGAGCGCTCGCAGCGTGCTGGCGGCGCCTTCGCGCGACTCCGAGCTGACAATCACGATCGGCCGCGGGTTCTGCGTCATGATGTGCTGCGTGGCCTCCAGACCGTCCATGCGGGGCATGTTGATATCCATTGTCATCACGTCCGGCTGAAGAGACGCCGCCAGCGTAAGGGCTTCGCGGCCATCCTTGGCCTGCCCGACGACCTCCATTTTCGGGTCGGTGCGGATGATTTCCTCGAGAACCTTCCGCATGAACGCGGAATCATCCACAATCAGGACGCGTGTTTTTTTCTCGGCGGCTTCCATGGCTATGCCAGATCCAATGCCGGCGCGGCGGGACGCAGCCGTCGCCCGGCGGAATTCATCAATTCGTCGACTACCGTGAGGAGCTGCTCTTCCTGCACGGGTTTGGTCAGGAACGAAGCGGCGCCCTCTTTCATGGCGCGTTCGCGGTGCTTGGCGCCTGCTCTGGAAGTGACAACGAGTACGGGAATCCGGCGCGTTGCCGGGTCCTGGCGCAAGTGGGTCATCAGTTCGTAGCCGTTCATTCGCGGCATTTCGATGTCGGTGACGAGAAGGTGGCAGCCCACTTGAGCAATTAGCTCGGCGGCTTCCATCCCGTCGGAGGCGAGCTTCACGCTGTACCCGGCCTTTTCCAGAATCCTGCCGACAAATTTGCGAACGCTAATCGAGTCGTCGGCAACCACAACGACCCTTTCGCCGCGGAGTTCGTCCACTGCGGCCGCGGGAATGCTGCCGGAAACAACGGCGGCGGCGCCAGGGGCGAAAACACGGGCCGCGCTAGCGGAGGGAATCACAACATCGCTCTCCACCGCGTCCGCGGCGGCCAATCGGTTCACGTCGACCAGCAGAATGAGACTGCCATCCGGAGAAACAGTAGCGCCGGGGAAGAGCTTTACGCGGCGCAGGTACTGGCCCAGGTTCTTGATGACCACCTCGTCCTTGCCCAGGACTTCCTCGACCACAACGCCTACCTGCCGGCCCGCCGCACGCACGATCACCATGCACAAGTAGCCGTTGATGGGCTCGATGGGAGGCAGTCCCAGCGCGCCATCGATGCGCACCACTTCCGTGACGACTCCGCGCACTTTGGTCAGCAATTTCCCGCCAACGTCATCAATTTCCTCGGGGCGCAATCTGCGAATCTCCTCCACAACAGCCAGAGGCATCGCGAGCACGGAGGAGCCCGAACGGATGAAGAGGGCCTGCGAAATAATGAGGGTGAGCGGAACCTTCACGCCAAAACATGTGCCCTGGCCAGCCTCGCTGCGGATTTCGATTTCACCATTCAAGGAGTGAACGTTGTTGCGGACCACGTCGAGTCCCACTCCGCGCCCCGCGACTTCCGTCTTGGACGCGGCGGTGGTGAAACCGGGATGAAACAGGAAGGCACGAAGCTCGCTTTCGGTGAGATGTTCAGCTTCGGGAGCCGTGACCAGCCCGGCGTGCACGGCGGTTTGGCGAATCCGTTCGTAATCCAGCCCGCTGCCATCGTCCTGTACTTCGATGAACACGTGATTGCCGCGGTGAAATGCGCGGATGGTTACCCGGCCGCGTTCGGGCTTCCCCGCAAACTTTCGGGCGGCGGCGTCTTCGATCCCGTGCGCGATGGAATTACGCACAAGATGAATTAATGGATCGGTAATCTGCTGGACAATGTTGTTGTCCAGCCGCGTGTCTTCTCCCACCAGCTCCAGATCCACCGACTTGCCGCAGACTTTCGCGGCGTCGCGCGCGGTGCGCGAAAGGCGCGTATAGAGATTGCCGATCGGAACCATGCGCGCCTGGGTAATCTCATCCTGCAAGTGGTGCGCGAGCTTGGTGAACTCATCAATGTCGCCGCCCACGCGTCCCACGAATCCGCCCAGTTGCGAAAGTACTTCGGAAATATCGGCGGAAATCTCGGTCAAGGAGCGCGCCAGGATATTGAAGTCGTCGTAGCGGTCCATTTCGAGTTCGGAGAAATCCAGCCACCCGCCGGAAGCCGGTGCGGAGGCCCCGTCGCCTGGACCCCCCGCATTTCGCGCGGCTCCCGAACCGGTGTTGGGTTTTGGCTGGCCGACGCGGTTAAATTCATATTTGGTCTGGAATTCGGAAACCTTGTCATACAAGCGTTGGCGTGAAATCCCCAGGACTTCGACGAGTTTCTTCAATTCCGTCATGCGCCCGACCAGGCGAGTCCGATTGATGACCAACTCGCCCACGCTGTTCATCATCTGATCGAGACGGGCAAGTGAAATGCGCACGGACTTGGCCTGCAGGGTGTGCTCTCCCGATGGCGCGTTTCCACGCGCGGAGGGGTTCGCCGGGGCGGCCACCGCCGCATCTGCTTCCGACGAATCCGCTGGTGCGCCTTCCACTCCCTCCGCCTGACGTTCCATCAACTCCTCGGGAATCCAGCGCGCGATGAGGGCCAGGAGCGGGCCGACCGTGGAGGTCATTTCTTCGTCGCTCGGCCACTGCCGGTACAAGAACTTTCGCAAGGCATCCACAGTTTGCAAACAAACATCGGTGATGTCCGCGCTTGTTTGCAGCGCCCCGTCGCGAAGCAGTCCGATCAAATCTTCCAGCCGGTGAGCCACCGCGCCCAATCGCCGCAGGCCGACCTGCGCAGCGGATCCTTTGATCGTGTGGACGGAACGGAAGAGCCGGTTGATTTCGTCGGCAGTCGCGTTTGCTTCCAGGCCCAACAGGCATTGCGTGGCGATTTGCAGATGTTCTTCGGCTTCCGGAATGAAAAAGTCCAGGACCTCTCTTGGGACGTCATCGTCGTCGGGCAAGTCATCGGCGAGATTATGTTCAGGCACGCGTGCGGAGTTCCGCGCGCCAAGCCCGGCGTCCGAAGACTCTAGCTCCACTTCAGGGGATTCTGAAGATGCAGTCCTGAACGCAAATGCATAGCGGTGTTTGAAAGCAGCGATGTCATCGACGGTTTCTTTCCCGTCGGAGCTGATTTGCAGGAGATTGAATTCCAGGACCGATATGGCATCCGCGAGGAACTCCGTGAGAGGGCCATACGTTTCAGGGCTTAACTGCGCTTTGCGAGCATACTGAAAAACGTGGGCCAGTCTTCCGGCGATTTCCGAAAAAAGCGGAAATCCCCAGCGGCTGGCGGATTCGGTCAGCTCATGCGCAGCGTCGTACAGGCGTTCGAGATCGTCTCCGGAGGACTGCGGCTCGACAGGCAGGGCGGCGTACTCCCGCAGATATTGCAGGTGCTCGGAGGCATCCTGCAAGAATTGTTCGAGCGAGCTGGAATCGTGGGACGTCATGACCCTTTCTCGAGCACAATCTGCTTCCGATCGGCTGCCGGCCTGACTGGTTTCATGTAGTACTGGCAATCTCCATACACGGCCGTCTGAAACCTAACGGGAGCGCTTTTCATGGATTCAGAATGGCCGAGAAAGAACAGGCCGCCGGGTTCCAACGCATCATAGAAGCGCTGCAGCAATTCGTTGCGCCGCTCCTCGGAGAAGTACATCAATACGTTCATGCAAAAAATGCAATCCATGCGGCCCACGTAGACAGAGCGCGCCAAATTCATCGGCGCAAACGAAATCATGCGCCGAATACGCGGCTTCACCTGCCAGGTATCGCCCAGATTCTTGAAATGCGCCTGCAACTGCTCCGGGGAAACGCTCGCGAGGCTGCGGCCGGCATAGACGCCGCGCTCGGCGGCTTGCAGCGCCTCACGGCTGATGTCCGTAGCCAGGATTTCAATTTGCCAGGCATCGGCAAACGGAAGAGTGTCCGCCACGGTGATAGCGATGGAGTAAGGCTCTTCGCCGGTTGAGCAGCCTGCGCTCCAAATCCGCAGGACGCGCGGGTTGCGCCACATTTTACGAGCCTGGACTTCGGGCAGAACCACACGTTCGAGAGCCTGAAAGATAGCTGGATAGCGAAAGAAAGAAGTCTCTTGCGTCAGGAGGCTCTCCAGAAAGCGGTCATATTCCACGTTGGAGGCGCGAATCCGGCGAAGCAGCCCGGCGGCATCCGGTTCGCCGCTTTCGCGCAGGTATTGATTCACGCGCGGCGCAAAGAACCTCTCGCGGGAGGCATCGAACAGGATCGCGGATCGCTCTTCGATGAGAGTGCGGAACTCATCGAGTTCCGATGCGGTTGCCGCGGCCAGCATCGTGGATGATTTATCCTTGCCCATTCCAGGGATCCTCGGTTCGGCCCAGACTGGCCGGTTTCAGGCGGCTACCGCCTTGCCTCGGCGGCTGCCGGCTCGCGCCTCTCAGGAGCTGACGCACCGTTGGAACGAAACTGCGAAAGCGCATCGACGAGTTGCTCGGAGAGCTTCACCAGGTTGCCGACCGTGCCAGCCGCCTGACGAGCGCTCTGCGTGGTCTGACGAGTGATCCCGGAAATAATTTGCATGGCGTTGGCGACGCCTTCCGTGCCGCGCACCTGTTGTTTCGAAGCGAGCGAAATTTCCTGCACGAGTTCGGCAGACTGGCGGACGACGTTGGAGATTGCTTCCAGCGCTTTTCCTGCCTGGTCGGCGAGGCTGGTTCCGGCTTCGACTTCCTTGGTGCCTTCTTCCATGACGACGACCGCTTCGTTTGTCTCGGCTTGAATGGCCTTGATGAGTGCGGCGATATCTTTTGTGGCGGTCCGAGAGTGCTCGGCCAATTTTCGGACTTCGTCGGCGACCACGGCGAACCCGCGGCCCGCTTCCCCGGCGCGCGCGGCCTCGATAGCGGCGTTGAGGGCCAGCAAATTGGTTTGCTCGGTGATGTCATTGATGACGTTGATGATTTCCGAGATTTCCAGAGAGCGGTCGCCCAGGGACTTGATTTTTCTTGCCGTCGCCTGCACGGAAGAGCGGATGCGCTGCATTCCATCGAGAGTGTCGCGAACGGCGCGGTTGCCCTGCTCGGCGGCGTCGAGGGCGCGGCGCGCAGCTTCGGCGCTGGCTTCCGCGTTGTTTGACACCTGCTTCATCGAAACCGTCAGCTCTTCGACGGCCGATGAGGTATTCGTGATTTCTTGATCCTGTTGTCCCGTGCCGGTATTCATCTCATCGGTTGAAGCAAGAATCTTATTGGCGTTGGTGGAAACTTCCACGGCGGCCCTGCGCACGCGTTCGATAACAGTCGTGAAGTTGTCGAGCATGAGGTTGATCGAATCCGCGACATTACCGAGAGCGTCGTTGGTGACTTTCCCGCGCAACGTCAGGTCTCCCCGCGCCACCTGATTGATGAGGTTGAGGAGGTCGGTGATGCTGCGCTGGAGTGAATCCTGGGCTTCCTGATTTCCGTAGGCCTTCGAGACTCGTGCAACCGTGCGATTCAGGTTTTCCGCGATCACGCTGAACTCATCATCCACGGGCACTTCGGCCCTGGCGCGCTGATCGCCAGCCGCGAAGCGCTCGGAAAAAGCAGACAACGCGCCGATGGGACGGAGGATGCGGCGCGGCAGGGTTAGCAAGAGGCCAAGCGCCGTAAAAGCTGCTACCGCCGATGCCAACAGGAGTTCCGGACCGGCGCCGGTTGCCCCACCCTGGAAAATGGAGACACCACCAGAATGCGATCCAGCGTCATAAGCCAATCCGAGCACCGCAAATAAGGCGATGGTCGTCCAGATAACAAGAAGCCAAATTGTGGAACTTAACCGGGTCTTCATGACTTCAAAACCTCCATCATTCACTTCCGCGGCGCGCTGCACTGCTGCAACTCTTGCGGGGCCCGAACTTTTTCGTTGCGGGCCCGGCTTGGAGCCCGCAGGCGTGTTCGTTCTAAATCACGGGCACGGAATAAACGTTCAACAACAGGCGTAAATCCACGACCAGAGCCAGGCGCTCGTCATGGCGCAGCATCCCCTGGCAATACGGCATGTCCGGCGGCGAATGGTCGAGCAACCATTGCGACGACGCCGGGTACGTTCCAATCACTTCGTCGGCGGCGATTCCGATGTGCGTGTCCTCACTGCGCTCATCTCCGGCCAACACGGCCACGATCACGCTGCGTGGCAGCAGTCCCGGACGCCTGCCTTCGGTGACCGCGATATCCACCACCGGAATGATCGTGCCTCGCAAGTTGAAAACGCCCAACAGGAACGGGGGTCCCAGCGGAACACGGGTGACTAGCGGCCAGTCCACCACCTCTTCCACTTCCAACACCGGAAGGCAAAACCGCTCGCGGCCCGCGCGAAAGACACAAAATTGCCGCGTGGGCAGCGCGTGTTCCGGCGACTCGGAAATCTCGAGCAGCTCATCGGCCGCCGAATCCGGAGAAAGCGGAGTTAAATGCGTTTCTTCTGACATCAGGCGAATCGCCTCACTTCACGGAGTAGATCTTCCGGGGCAAACGGTTTGACAACATAGCCGTTGGCGCCCTGCTGCTCGGCCCAGTAACGGTCACTGGAAGTCGATTTCGAGCTCACCAGGATCACCGGGATATTCATGTAGGCTTCCGAGGTCTTCAGCGCCCTACAGATTTGGAAACCATTGCGCTCGGGCATGACGACATCGAGCAGAATGAGATTGGGGCGTTCGGAATCGATGGTCTGTTCAATCTGCGAGGGGTCACTGATGCCGATGGCGCGATAGCCGCCCTTCTCGAGGACGGACTGAATCATGCGCACCATGGCCATCGAGTCGTCTACGACGAGTATTTTCTTCACTTTCCACGCCCCAATTCAAAGTGGCCCACTAAAAGAAAGCAAGTGCCGCACCACTTGTCCATGTGCGTTTCGCGATTCGACGGTCGCGCCAACCTGCTGAGATTGAGTGGTTTAGTGCAAAGACGGTGCGGGTCAGGATTCAGGCGCCTCCACCATGCGTATCTCGCGAGTCTCAACTTGAGATTTTCTGTCGTTCAACTCCATCTCGCTCTCCAGTGACGACAGCCGTTGCACCATTTCATTCAATCGCAGAGCCATGGTTCGAATGGTGCGCACCTGCTCCCGGCATTCAGCAGGCAGTGGCTGGTCCGAGAGAAGGATCAGATCTGCATTACCAAGAAGTGAGGTTAAAGCATTGACTATACCAGGCCGGGCTTCGAGTAGGGATCTGCCAAGGACGCCAAAACGCTGGTGGGCATGATTCGTGAGTTCCGCTTCGCGCGCGCGCTTCTCCGCGGTAGTCCGGCGCAATACTTCCCGCACCACGGAAAGCAAAGCCTCCGTCCATCCCGGATATTCCGGAAGCAGGAGCCAATCGGCGTGCCTGGCATGAACGGATTCGAGGCTCGCGAGGTCGCCCACGGCGCAGACTGTCGAATCGAGATGCAGAGCAGGCGCCTCCGGAAGCGCAGCGCCCCCGCGGAGGGGCCCCACGACGACGAGCAGGTAGCCAGAGGGGTTCGCCTGTCCGCTAACGTTGGTGGAAACAGCGGTAATCGAGGGAGAATCCTTCTCCTTTCGCCAACGGGCCGAGATAGCCCGTACGAATTCAGCATCGTCGGAAACAATCAGGATTTGGCCGGAACTCATCGCTTTCCTGCTTGTGGCGGGGGGCCCTTCTGGAGTTGATCTGCCTCGTCGACGAGGGCGAGTAGACGTTTGACGCTGATACCCAAGTTAACGGCACTGTCGGTTTTCTTGGTGCGCTTCAGTTGGTCGATGCGCTCTTGGAAGCGGGGGATCTCAGCGCGCGCGTGCGCCACGGACTGTTGCAGTACTTTGAAATCCAGGACGCGCTTCCTTCGCTCGATGGCCACCGACAACATGGCGCGCGCGACGATGACTCGGCGTAGATCATCCGAATCCTGCCCCGAAGCGCTGATGAACGCAGCCACTTCCCAGGCGGACAACAAAACGCGCGTCTCTTGCACCGTCACAGTGGTCATGGATCGTCCGCGAACAGGCGGGGTGGCAATCAATTGTTCCCAGATTTTCTCTTCAAGGTTTTCCACTTCCGCTGCCCCAAGGGTGGCAATCTTCTGCTCGGGAGCTGGAATGGATTCCTTGGCGGCTCCGGCAGAAGCCGTTTTCGCTACCTGTTTTGCGGCTGGTGCCACAACGCCCGGCGGCTTCGGGGATGGGGCGAGAACCGTGGGGACTCCTGGCTTGGGTGAAGGAGTGAGATTGGCGGGAGACTTGGGTTTCTCAAGTGGGTTAGGCTTCTTCACACCCTTGCTACTAGCCATCGGGGGCGGGTTGGGGGTGGGCGCAGGCACTGCGGGCGCGGGAGCCGCGCCCAAAGCGTCTTCCAAATCTTCGCGCAGGCACATCAGTTGTTCGTAGGGACGAAACTGGGAGTCTTGATTGTAGTCGGTTTGGAAAGGAGCCTTCCAATGCTGGTGGAAATGCCGGAGCTTGGCGATTGGTTCAGCGGCGGAAAGCCCTGCTCTTCTGCAATCAATGGATTTGAGGCCGCGCCCTTCCAGTTCCATCAGAGCCGATCCGATCGCGCGCAGATCCGCGTGCTGCAACTGAATGAATGTCCGCCGAAACATAAAATTGAACCGGGAAATTGAGACCAACGCTACGGGGTCGTAAAACATGCCCCCCGCCGATTCTTTTACGAGGCGGCCCTGCTCCATAAGACCTTGTTCGACCAGATCGCGCAGACTGCGGCACTGCCGCGCAGTTTCCAATATGGCATCCAAAGGTTCGCAACACTCGAGCGATGTTGCTTCCACTTCACCCAGCACGGGCTCAAGAATTGTTGCGACGTCGGCAAATTCCACCTGGGCAGCGATCAAATCCTGGGGAGCACAGAGAACGAAGTACTGAACGATGAGCAAATCAATCTTGTCGCGGTCGGAAATCTCTTTTTTGGGCTTCAATAAATGGCGCTGCAGGAAAATGCGGAGCCCTTCTTCGCGCGCTGCGGCGGGAGTTATAAGGAATTGGCGAATGTGAACAGCCTGAACTTGGCGGTCCACTTGATCGAGCCAGAGCAGATCGCGTTCGCGGGTCTTCTTGTCAGGCCACGACTCGATATTGGGCAGGGTAAAATACGGGCCGTTCGGCAGCCCGCGCTGGTGTGCCAGCGCCTCATAGATGGGATACACGTCCCTGAACTCGCCCCATGTGTGGCTCGTGACGGGTTGGGGATTCCGGTTTCGGTCTGTGCTGAGTGTGACCACAATCACCCTTGAATAATCCAGTTGCGAACTTCGGCAACAAATCGAGCCGCGATGGCCCGGCGGCCACCGATAAAATGCAGCCCCACAACGATTGCTTCGGCCTCCAGCGAGGCATCGGAATTCTGAAGGTGGAATTTGTCATCCAGCTCCAACGGCAGCCGGGATTCAAAAAACACCATTTTGGCAGTCCCGTATTCAATCGCTGTTTTTTCTTCGAGACCCTGGCCCTTTCCCCGCGGCACAAGCACCGAAATCGGAATGCGCATGGGCGTTGCCCCGGGAAAGAGCTCCACCAGTCGCCGCAGGCCGGACTTTTCCTGAGGGAGCGCTTCCGGATTTTCTATTTGCCGCATGTTCCGAACCATCGGGGCCTTTGCGCTCCCATGTCGTTGTGATCCACGTCCTCAGTCGTGAATACACGGGTGCACGGGGAGAGTAGTGCAATAGGACGGCCAAAGGCGGGGTTGGAGAGGAAGATGACTAACCCTTTAGTTTTCTTGATTTTTGCGCGCGCCCGCGGTTACGTATTTCTTGAGAATCTCAGTTTGCAACGGTTCGTCTCACTCGCAAAATGAATCGTTGCCGGGTTTCCAACCAGACTAGTCCGGATTTCTCACACTCGCTCGTAGGCATTGGAAAGGCAACTCTCTGCGTAGAAATGAGACGCAGCGCGAGGGCACCTCTCGTAGCACATTCAGCCTGTGCTACTCAAGGCCTCCTCATTCTGGGACAAGTAATGGCAAACATTTCTTTTTCTAGAGGTATAATCCTGCCCCAAATGGCACTGGCTGCTGGCACTCGCCTGGGGCCCCACGAAATCCTTTCCGCGATTGCTGCGGGTGGGATGGGCGAGGTGTACCGCGCCCGCGACACGCGGCTTAATCGAATCGTTGCGATCAAGGTGCTGCCGACGCACCTTGCGGATCGTTCCGAATTGCGCGAGCGGTTTGAACGCGAAGCTCGCACTATCGCTGCTCTGAATCATTCGCACATCTGCACACTCTTCGACATCGGGCAGCAAGACGGCGTTGATTTTCTGGTGATGGAGTATCTCGAGGGCGAGACTCTGGCTCATCGACTGCTGAAAGGTTCGCTGCCGTTGGAGCAAGTGTTGCAGTACGCCGTCGAGATTGCCGACGCGCTCGACAAGGCGCATCGCAAAGGCGTGACGCATCGCGATCTGAAGCCCGGGAATATCATGCTCACGAAGACAGGGACCAAGCTGCTGGATTTCGGTTTGGCGAAATTGAAGCAGGGAGTGGCTCCGGCCAACGTACAGCTATCGCAGATCGCGACAGCGGACGACCCGTTGACGGCGAAGGGTACGATCGTAGGCACGCTGCAATACATGGCCCCGGAACAATTGGAAGGCAAAGAGGTAGACGCTCGTACGGATATTTTCGCTTTCGGTGCCGTGTTGTACGAGATGGCGACTGGCAAGAGAGCGTTTGAAGGCAAGAGCCAGGCCAGCTTGATCGCTGCGATCTTGGAACGAGAGCCTCCTGCAATGTCATTGCTTCAGCCAATGACGCCACCAGCGCTCGATCGCGTGGTGAAGAAATGCTTGCGGAAGGACCGCGATGACCGCTGGCAAAGTGCGCGCGATGTGACGGATGAACTGAAGTGGATAGCCGAAAGTGGCTCGAGTGCTGGTGTATCGTTGCCAACATCGACAGCGAAGGACATCCGCGCGCTCGGACCGCGAGCGCTAATTCTGAGCCTTGGCATCTTCCTTTTGGGTGCGGCAGTTGCGGGGATAGCCGCCTGGGGTCTAAGACCCACGCCGCTGCAACCCGTCAGTCGGCTCACGATTACACTCCCGCCGGGCCAACAGTTGGCGGGCTTAGTTAGTGGCCCCGCGATCTCTCTCTCTCCCGACGGTACTCACTTGGTCTATGTTGCACTCCAAGGGGGCACCCAACAGCTTTATCTGCGAGCGATGGACAGCCTGAACTCTACACCCGTCGCCGGCACCGAAGGAGCTACTGAGCCCTTCTTCTCACCCGACGGCCAATGGCTGGGGTTTTTCGCGGGCGGAGCTCTGAAGAAAGTCTCGGTGAGCGGGGGAGCGGCAGTGACCCTCGGCGATGCCAGCTACCCTGGCGGGGCCAGTTGGAGTGGCCAAGGCATGATCGCTTTTGCACCCACAGCAGCCTCAATTCTCCAGCAGGTGTCGGACGCAGGCGGAACCCCGCAACCGCTCACTCGTTTCGAGAAAGGGGACGCCAGCCAGCGCTGGCCGGAGTTCTTACCGGGGGGCAAGGCAGTGCTCTTTGCTGCTGCACCAAATGCAATTGATTTCACCGGCGGGCAGATTGCCGTCCAGTCTGTCGGGACGGGCGAACGGCGGAATCTGATCCAAGGGGGGATGAACCCCCGCTACGCGCCCTCCGGCCACCTAGTGTATGCCCAAAGGGGAACGCTGATGGCCGTGCCGTTCGATGCCCAGCGGCTAGCGACCACGGGCCCGGCAGTCCCTGTGGTCGAGGGTGTCCTGCAATCCCCAGTTGGCGGAGACGCCCAGTACACTATTTCCGCGACTGGATCACTGGTCTATGTTCCGGGGGGCGTTCAACTGCCCCAAAATAAGCTGCTGTGGGTCAGTCGCAATGGTGCAGAGCAACCTTTGGCCGCGCAATCACACGCATATATTGGACCGCGCCTTTCTCCCGACGGTCGGCGGATCGCTGTGGGCATCCAGGAGCAGGGGTCTCAAATTTGGTTGTACGATCTCTCCCGCGAGACCCTAACTCGGTTGACTTTCGAGGGGAGTGCGAACAATGGCCCGGCTTGGACGCCAGATGGCAAGCGGATCGCGTTTAACTCAAACAAGGATGGGGCGGCCACCATTTACTGGCAACTTGCCGACGGCAGTGGCGGGCTGGAGCGGTTAACCACTGGCGAGTACCTCCATGCTCCGCATTCCTGGTCCCCAGATGGGCAACTGCTGGCCTTCCATGAAGTCAATCCCACCACCCAGCGAGACATTTGGGTGCTGCGGATGGGCGACACTACGCAAAGCTCAGCGCAAGTCCCTTCGCCAGGCTTGGGGCAAACCCGCAAGGCGGAGCCTTTTCTCCGAACGCAATTCGACGAAGCAGTGCCACAGTTTTCCCCGGACGGACGCTGGCTCGCGTATATTTCGAACGCTACGGGCCGCTATGAGATTTACGTGCAATCATATCCTGGTCCGGGCGGCAAGTGGCAAATCTCGGCCGAAGGTGGCAGCGAGCCAAAGTGGAACCGGAACGGGCGGGAGCTGTTCTACCGCAGTGGAGACAAAATGATGGCCGTAGACATTGCCACTCAGCCTGGTTTCGCTGCGGGCACGCCCCGAATGCTGTTCGAGGGACGGTACGAAACGGCTCCATTTCCAGGCACAAACTACGACGTGTCTCCCGATGGCCAGCGCTTCCTGATGCTCAAGCCCGTCGAGCAAGCGCAGGCTGCACCGACGCAAATCAACGTCGTATTAAACTGGTTTGAAGAGTTGAAGCAGAAAGTCCCCACCGGGAAAAAGTGATAGCGTTCGCAGCTCGAGCAGTTCTTGGATAGTATGACATCGTCGCGCTCATTGGTGCGGGCAGGACTAGGGTGTGGAAAATACCATTGGTTGTCATTCCGAACGAAGTGAGGAATCCCTCTTCGCTTCAAACGTAGGAAAAGAGAGATTCCTCGGCATGAAGCATGCCTCGGAATGACAAATTGTTGTTTTCTCCTCGGACTGGTGGAGCGCAGCGATCCACTTAATTTATGGGCCGGCCGGCGGCGGGTTCCCTGATTCTCTTTGTGAAGGCGTCCTCTTCGTCAGGTATGCAGAAGAGCTCTTCCATCACCGCTTTCTCGTTTCTAAGCAAAGTATAGATTTTGGTGTCGCTCTCCCAATGTGTTGTGTAGGCCTTCGGGTCATCCACGGTGAACTGCATGGTCAGCGTATTCGCGTCAGGGCGCCGGTAGCGTTCCACGAGGTGTAATTCCTCGCTGTGGGGATGTCCGTAAGCATCGAGCCAGCTCTTGTCGTTCAAACCGATTGTGTCAACGACAAAAGTATCTCCTTCCCATTTGCCAATGGAATCGCCCATCCAAGTCGGCTCCAGGTCCTTGGGATGACTGCGTCCGTCGGTCCAGATCTGGCGCCAGACGCGCTCGTGTTCGAAGAACATGAAAACGCGTTCGGGAGTCTGCACGATCTCAAATGGTTGAGGCCAGTAAAGAATTCGCGGGATACCGGAGGGATTGCAGCGCAAGATCGGGTCGGTCGTGTCCACACTGGCTTTCGGGCCGTATCCTGGCTTTGCGGCGTCGTACTTTGCCTGAGCCCATGGCGTCATAGGCGCCGGGTCTTTACTCGGCGTATTGTAAATCCCTTGACCCTTAACTCCTCTTGCGAAGAATTCATACATGCCTGACAAGTTGTGAGCGGGAGTTTGGACCGCTTTCTCGGCCTTCGCCGATGTTGATTTCGGAACATCCGTTTGGGCGAAACTGGCGGCCGGAAGTATCAGAACCGCTGCAAGGATCGCGACCGGCGTCGTGAAGCGATAACGAATTTTCAGCCGTCTCTTCATTGCGCCTGCTCCTCGGTCCCCAATTCTTTTCCGTTCGCCAACACAACCTTGCGGATAAAGCCGACCGGCGCGTGACTTTTTGCGGGGTATACCGTAACCGCGACTTGATCCCCTGGCTTCAGTACATCCTTGGTCCAACCGGATCGGAACGCCTTGCTCGGACTGAAGGTTTCGCAAGCCCAGTGCACGATCTCTCCCTGCTCATTCTTCACATCCACATAGATTTGAACGTGTGGATTGACCCACTGGAATTCCGTCACGGTCCCTTTGATCGTGGCTGGCGCCTTGTCGTCGTACGCGGCATTTCCATGGTGCGCAAAGAGCGTCCCTTGGACGATCAAAAGGATCGTCACTAAGACCAGAACAATTGGAAGCTTACCCTTCATGTCGCACCTCAATCTGTCGCTTGGAATCGGACTCTCCCTTGGATTCCCTTCGCGGGCATATTTCGATTGAAACTATCACAGGTGCGTAACCGCTACAAGCATGCACAATATGCACAATATGAATGCAACGCGAGAACGCGTCCGAATCGTGCGGCGTATACTCCGTCCAATATTTCTCTTGAAGCACTAAGGGTAACTGACTCGGTGCCCACTGACTTCGGCGCCCGAATCGGGATCGAGCGTGAAACAATCAATCACGGCGAGCAAAGTAAGGGCGGAAACCAGAACGAAGGCAACGTGGAAGTCCGCGACGGTAGGAGTGCCGCTCGCGTCTCTATTGAGCAACGCGGCGAATCGCAGCGCGATGGCGCCGGCCGCCACGCCCGTTCCCATGCTCAGTTGCGTCACCATGCTGGAGAAACTCGTGGCGGAGCTCAACTGCGATTTCGGAATGTCAGCGAAAGCGATCGTGCTGAGGCTCGTAAATTGCATCGAGCGGCACAAGCCATTTACGAACAAGACCGCAAGTATCGCAATTCGCGGCGTGTGCGGCGTCAGCGCGGCGCAACCAAGAATCACGAGCGCCGTGAGAATTCCATTCACGATCAGCACGTTGCGGAATCCGAAGCGCCTTAGAACGGGAGTGGTGACGGTCTTCATTCCCAGATTGCCCGCAAAAAGTCCCAGCATCAAGATGCCGGATTGAAATGCGTTCAATCCGAAGCCGACCTGAAACATGAGTGGCAACAGAAACGGAGACACGCTGATCGCAATGCGGAACAGAGACCCTCCCCAGATGGTGATCGCAAACGTTTTCATCTTGAGTGAGATTAGATTAATGACCGGGGCCGGAGCACGCCGGAAATGAAGAATCGCTAGCACGCCCAGGGCGCTTCCGCATGCCAGGAAAAGAAAGGTAGTCCGCCACGGAGTATTCTGACGCCCAATCAATTCCAGGCCATACATAAAGGTCACGCACGCCGTACCACACAGGGCGAAACCCAGCCAATCAAATGGCTTCGGTTGCTCCTCTCGTGAATTTGGGATCCACAAGGCGGCCAATGCAGCGGCCAGCAAACCAAGCGGCACGTTCAGGAAGAAAATCCAGTGCCAGGACGCGTAGGTTGTGATGAAGCCGCCGACCGGAGGCCCCACTACGGGAGCTACGAGTCCGGGCCAGGTAATGTAAGTGATGGAATGGATCAGATTGTGTTTCTCCGTGGTGCGCAAGACCACGAGGCGTCCAACAGGAACCATCATCGCGCCACCGACGCCTTGTATGACGCGAGCGGCGGTGAACTGCCACAGTCCATTGCTAAATCCGCACAGGATCGAGGACATGGTGAAGACAGCTATGGCTGAAACAAATACCGTGCGCGCGCCGAAGCGGTCCGCGAACCAGCCGCTGATCGGAATGAAGACCGCGAGCATCAGCAGGTAAGCGGTCATGCCAATGTTGAGATCGACAGGATTGGCGTGGAAGGAGCGCCCCATTTGCGGCAGTGCGGTTGCGATGATGGTGCCATCCAGATTTTCCATGAAGAACGCGCCCGCAACCAAAATGGCGATGGATGTCGACTTGGCGGAAGGAAGTTGCCGTTCACTCATGGTTTCCGGTGGCGTTCCAATCTCGAACGAATATTTGCGTCGCAGCAAAATCTTCGCCGAAACAAACCGCGGAGATTGAATTTAACATCTAATCCTTTCAGGCGCGATGAGGTTTCCACCGACGCAGTCAATATGTTTCGACGCAGGCTGTCGAAGCGTTTGCACAACTCACGCATTTTTGGGAGTGCGTCTCGGAATTTAACACGGAGGGCACAGAGGGCACAGAGAAAGGCCACAGAGAGTACAGAGAAAGGCCACAGAGAGCACTGAGCGTCCCAATCTCTTAATTTGTTTTGGGATTGGAATTCTTAGACAAAGTTCGAGACCATTTGCCCGTTCAATGCCGCTCGAACCTTGCGGGTGAGCGCGTCACGCGTGTAGGGCTTTTCAAGCAGAAGGACACCCGACTCAAGAACCCCGTGCTGGTCAATCGTGCGGCCCGCGTAGCCGGACATGTAGAGAATCTTCGTCTCCGGGTGGAGTTCAGCAAGGTCGCGGGCCAAAGCCGGTCCATTCATGCCAGGCATCACGACATCGCTCAGTAGTAAGTGAATGGCGCCATGATGCTGTCGAGCAACTTCCAGTGCTTGCGCGCCGCTATTGGCTTCTACTACGTTGTATCCAATTTGCACGAGCAGGTCGCGCGTCACGGAGCGGAGGGATTCTTCGTCCTCCACGAGCAGGATGGTTTCCCCATGTTGCGCAAATTGAGGCTGGCTCACTTCCGGGCTCGTTCCCTGAACTTCCCCTTCCACGAGAGGCAGGTAAATCTTGAAGTGGGTCCCTTTCTCCGGTTCACTGTGTACCCAAATGTGGCCATTACTTTGTTTGACGATTCCGTAAACCGTGGCGAGGCCCAGTCCAGTGCCTCTGCCGCGTTCCTTCGTGGTATAGAACGGCTCAAAAATGTGGGCCTGCGTTTCAGCATCCATACCCACCCCTGAATCACTCACAGACAGCAGCACATAATGTCCGGGACGGATTTCTGGCGCCAGAAGGACCTCGGAGTCATCGAATTTTACGTTGCTGGTTTCGATGGTCAGCTTCCCACCGCTGGGCATGGCATCGCGGGCGTTTGCGGCGAGATTCATGATCACTTGCTCGATCTGCCCCTGGTCTGCCATCACTCGACCCAGGGATGCGTCGAGCTTGGTGATCAGCTCGACGTCTTCTCCGATCACGCGGCGCAGCATCTTTTCAATATCCGCTACCACGGCGTTTAGGTCGAGGACTTTAGGCTCCAGCACCTGCTGACGGCTGAATGCCAGAAGCTGCCGCGTTAACGAGGCGGCACGTTCTCCCGCCTTTTTGATTTCTCGCACACCCTTGAGACGCAATTCTTCGTCGTCGGACGGGACCTCAAGAACCTCGGCATAGCCGATAATTACGCCCAGAAGATTATTAAAATCGTGTGCGACTCCACCAGAGAGACGCCCTAACGCTTCCATCTTTTGAGTTTGACGCACCTGCATTTCACGCAATTCCTTTTCGGCCTGCCTGCGTTCGGTGATATCACGGTTTACGATGATCATTTTGGCGGGCTCGCCCGCCGCGTTTCGGATGACGCTGGCCATGGATTCCAGGATTCTCCAGGTGCCATCTTTGTGCCGGAAGCGGTATTCCAGCTTTCGCCCCGACCCGGTTTTACGGGCTTCCTGCGCGGCATTCGTCACCAGCGGGCGATCATCCGGATGGATCTGTTCGAAGGAGGTCGTTTCCTCTAATTCCTCAGGTGAGTAACCAAGAACTCTTTGGTAGGAGGGGCTGTTATAAAGCCGGCGGCCATTCATGTCTACAACCGCGATCATATCGGCCGCGCTCTCGCCAATCAGCCGGAAAAGCTCGTACTGCTCGGCCAGTTGGCGGTGAGTCCGGGAATGCTGCTGCTGCTGGTAAATTACATAGATATCGAACAGCAGAAGCAAACCTAGCAATCCGTAGACAGCTTGGCGCACGTTGAGAAAGTAGAAGACTTCTCCCTGGGAACGCAGGAGAGCAAAAGCAAGGGACGCAGCAGCGAATGTCAGGAGAAGCGTAATGACGATAGCTGTCCCCCAAAGTGACCACTGGCGCCGCTCAGCGTAGCGCAGGTGAACCTGGGGCGTCCATTCTTCGTGCGCGCCAGCGTGGCTGGAACCTGAAGGGGGTTCAACTTGCATAGGCTCGGACTAAATAACCCGGCTTTTACTAAATATCACTTGTGCGTCCCGCTAAACAACTGACCTTACGTGCTTTGTTTCCTGAGACACAACTGTGGTCATGATCAACACGGGGTCTGGCAGGTTCCGATGGGCAGGTTACTTTCACCTTAGGAGGGGGCCGGAGGCGGTTTTTTCGCCGACAGTTGTCCACAGTCCCTTGGCGCGTACTCCTCCAAACCACTGAAGTGTTATGCTTTGCGCGGCACCAGGCTTGGGTAGGGACCAGGCGAAACTCGGGGAGGGCCGGTGAAAGACATCATGCCCGCATGGCTCCGCCACAGATTCGTATATGCCGTTCCGGTCCTTGCGGCGCTCCTGCTTTGGTCTACGCTGGCGCGCGCGCAAAACCTCGACGCGCTCTACAAAAAGGCAAAGGCTGAGGGCAGCGTCGCTATCTACGCGGGTGGCCCGACAGCGCCCTGGGAAGTCGCGGCGCAGGATTTCTCCGCGCGCTATCCAGGCGTAAAGGTCTCGGTTACCGGAGGTTTCAGCAACGTACTCGATGCGAAAATCAACGCTCAACTCAAGGGCGGCAATCTCGAAGTCGATCTCGCCGTGTTCCAGACGCTGCAAGACTTTGCGCGCTGGAAGAGCGAGGGCAGGCTACTCAACTACAAGCCGCAGGGGTTTGAGAAAATCGACCGCAGCTTCGCGGACGTGAACGGAGCCTACGTCGGCGTCCAGATCAACGCCCACACCTACGCCTACAATCCCAATCTCGTGAAGCCCGAAGAAGTGCCGCGCTCGGCTTTCGATTTTTTGCAGCCGCGCTTCAAGGGCAAGGTAGTCTCTTGCTATCCCGCCGATGACGATGCGACGCTGTACGCCTTCTACAGTATCGTAAAGAAATACGGATGGAAATATATGGACCGCTACATGGCGAACGAACCGCGCTTCATTCAGGGCCATCTCGGAGTGGTGCGAAGCATCGCGTCAGGGGAAAGCCTGGTCACGTTTGATACCATCGCCAGCATCAGCATGGACCAGAAGAATCTCGGACTGGCGCAAGCCATCGCATTTTCGCAAGAAGATCCGCTTCCCATCTGGCCGTACACGGCGGCGATCTTCAAGGCCGCGCCGCATCCGAACGCCGCAAAGCTTTTTCTCGCCTGGTACCTCTCCCCCGAGCAGCAAGCCAAGACAGGGAACTGGTCCCCGCGCTCCGACGTCCCCGCTCCGTATGGATGGAAGCCCATCCTCTCCTACAGCGTCGTCAACAACTACCGCGAGTTCCTCACACACACTTTCCAGCTCGACGAGCTGCGCAAACGGTTCGAGGTCTATACAGGCCCGGTAAAGAATATGGGTGGGGTGCGGTAGGGTGGCCGAAATTTTGGAGCAATTGGAATAATTTCGTAAATTCATGCGTCAGGTTTAGATTGGAATGGGCGGTTCGAAGATGTAAAATGAAGCTAGGTCAATGGCCATAAAGATCACATCTCGATTTGCCACAGCGATGGACACTGCTAAAGCTCTTGGTGTTCCGCGCGCACGCGCGTTGAGCCTGATTAAGCTGGTGGATTCAATGAATGGGACTGAGAAGAACATCGGTCACAAGCGGTCGAAATCAACGGGCTCACTGAAGCGAAAAACTTCTAAGAGGCAAACGCGTGCCCGGACTCCGAAGGCAGCCCGCTAAAGTATTCCTGAATATTCCCTACGATAGTAAATTTCAGAATCTCTGTCTTGCCTTCATTTGCGGGATCAGCGCGCTGGGGTTCGTGCCAAGGGCGACATTGGAGATCCCGGGTGGAATCAGACGTCTGGATCGAATCTTCAAACTGATACAAAAGTGCCGATATTCAGTTCATGATCTTTCGAGTGTCGAACTTGACCTGAGACACCCGCCAACTCCACGATTCAACATGCCATTTGAGTTGGGACTCTGCGTGGCCTGGGAGAGGATTGGGGGTAAGGAGCATACTTGGTCCGTGTACGAGAGCAGGGACCGAAGGCTGGCAAAATCTTTGAGCGATTTGAATGGCACTGACGCCTATATCCACGGCGGGACAGTGGCCGGAGTATTTCGGGAGCTTTCTAGCGCTTTTGTCAGACCGGGCCGGCAACCATCCATTCAGCAAATGGCAAGAGTCTATCGGGACGTAGAGGAAGGCTTGCCGGGTATCCTGAGACGTGCCGGTACGAAATCTATCTATAACGCCAGGGTCTTCAAGGATATTTGCGTGGTCGCTAGTGCGTCTGCCGAAAAAAACGTGCTTTGACGCGGAACGGTATCTAATGATGGACCAACCCAAGGAAATGGCTTACAAGTTTGAAGACCCCTGCCGTCCCGATCACGATAGCCGGAGTAAGAGTTAAAAGAATAGAGAGAAATAATCCGAGCGAGAAACTTGTCGTCGCGAATCGGTCCGCTTCCTGAGGCCACACCCTGCGCACAATCAGCTCGGTTAACCACCCGCCTGTGAAACAAAAGTTAGCCAGAATCCCATAGATGATGATGCCAAATATGGCGAGGAATGGAGAACCGGGGATGCCAAAATCGCTGTTGAGTAAGAAATAATTCCCCATTCCAACGATCGCGATGACAATACATGTGAAAATGCCGCCGCTGCCCACGATCATATTGTATGGGACTCTTCTCGCTTCCCACCAACCAATAATTGCTCGCGTGCTGGTAATCGGAGCATCCCGATTGAAAAGGAGCAAATTTCCAAGACGGCGAATAGCCACGATGATCCATCGTGGGTTCTGTTCTTGGGGGGGTTGTTCAAACATCGCGGACATGTCTTAGCGATGCATGACCGAAGGATACTTCGGCTGCGTGTAATCATAGTTTGACGCAACGGGCGCGCACCCGTTTATGGCGAGGACTAGCCTTCGCCGCCGGCTTCGATTTCTCCGGTGCCGCCGCAGGTCTGGCATTCGCCGCTGCCGCCGCACATCGAACAAGAGGATTCATCTCCGAATGCGGCGCGCATTTCGTCTCCCGCGGATTTTCCTCTGCCGTGGCAACCTGGACAGTAGCCGTCGCCAGGAGAGTTACAATTATGGCAAGTCTGGGTGGTCATGCCGCACCTCCCGCTCTTTGTTGGCGATTCTGAGCCAGGATCTCGCCTTTGTCAAACTTAGTCCGTCGGCGGCAGTGGATAAGTTCGCCCGCTGCCAGGTTTTGGTAGGACAGGCACTCCTGCCTGTCCATCTGTGCGGCGGCGCTATTGCACGGGACAGCCAAGAGCGGTCGTCCTATCCAGCAACCTGATCCAATACCCGGTTGGTGCAGTTAGGTCGCAAACGCAAATTTTGATCCGTCCAGACCTCCCTCACTCCCGTGAAAAACCCGACGACTCTCTCATCCAATCCCGCAAGGACCTCGTACTACCGGCTGCGGTACAAATCAAACAATTGAGGAGAGGGAAGCGAAAATGAAGAAGATTGCGCATTTGTGTGTCATCACGCTGATTGCTGCATCTGCGATATCTGCGGCGACGAATCCGATGGTTGGCGGTCATGAGATGTTTCCGACGAAAAATATCGTGCAGAATGCGGTCAATTCCGAAGATCACACCACGCTCGTGGCCGCAGTGAAGGCCGCGGGTTTGGTGGACACTCTGGAAGGCCCCGGGCCGTTGACCGTGTTTGCTCCAACCAACGAGGCGTTCGCTAAGCTTCCGGCCGGCACCGTGGATACGCTTCTGATGACGGAAAACAAGGGGACTCTGACGAAGATTCTCACCTATCACGTGGTCGCGGGAAGGCTCGGCGCGAAAGAACTTTCCAAAGCCATCAAGGAGGGTCACGGCAAGGCGGAGTTGAACACTGTGAGCGGCGGAAAGTTGTGGGCCAGCATGCAAAGCAAATACATCATCTTGACCGACGAAAAAGGCGACACGGCAAACATCACCACCTCGAACGTATACCAGTCGAATGGCGTCATCCACGTGATCGATACTGTTCTCCTGCCCAACTAACCCTGGAAAGATTTAACACTGAGGGCACAAAGTTAAGAGCACAGAGGGCACAGAGAAAATCTGAGGACTGCTTCTTCCTTCTCAGTGCTCTCTGTGCCCTTGGTGGCAATCCTCAGCTTGACCGGAAACGTGACAACCAAATCGGGAAAGAGGGTCCCAAATACGCACGCCCAGGCAACTGCGCGCGAAGCCCGCGGCCATGCTTTCTCCTCTCCATACTGACAAATCATGGTACAAAGCCTGCGACGTTACGACACTTTATGGCTTTAACGACTTTGTGCAGGATTTCTCCCACTGAGCAGGGCAGACTTCGAAAACAGATTGACTGGCTAACTCCATGATTCAATGGAGCGGCGTCAATCTGGAACCCCTCCGCGGATTTACCGTCGATTGGCGCTAGCCGTGCTCCTATAACGTGCAAGGTTTCGTGTTCTTAGCGAATCGCCAAGGAGATGCTTTCTTGTCCTTTGCTAATTTTTGAGGGAAACCAAAAATTTCGGAGGACAAATGAAAAAGCAACAGAAGGGTTTTTCGCTTATCGAACTCTTGATCGTCGTGGCGATTATTCTAATCATAGCGGCGATCGCAATTCCGAACTTGATGCGTTCCAAGATGGCGGCCAATGAAGCGTCCGCCGTTGCGGCACTGCGTACTTTAAACACGTCATCCGTGGCCTACTCAACCACCTGGGGGATATTCCCTGGAGCTCTGGCCAGTCTTGGACCAATGACAGGCACTAGTCCCACTTCCACTACCGCGGACCTGATTGATTCCGTCTTGGCTGGCGGTACCAAGGCCGGGTACACGATCACGTGGGCCGGTGGCGGGGGCTCAACAGGGTACAGTATCACTGCCGCGCCGATTACTGTGGGCGTTTCCGGGCAACGCTACTTCTACACGGACCAGAGTGGCGTGATCCGCGTCAATCCCGCCGGCGCAGCCACCTCTGCCAGCAGCCCGCTCAGCTAAACGGCTAGCCATTTCCGCAAGAGTTCGAAGGAGGAAGCATCCATTGCTTCCTCCCTTTTTTTTTGACGATTCAGTTCTCGCTCTGGAAAGTTCCACGTCCATGATCCCCTCTTTTCTATGTTGGGGCGGGCTCCACGTCCCGATCCTAGGGGGGCGTTCAGCATTAGGTTCGAGCCCACGCACGCGCTTTCTAACCTCAAAATTGACAAATTTTGGCAGGCCGCCTGCTCTCAACGCCGCTTTATGACAGTGTGGACCACAGACAGGGTGTCTCCTGCAGGGGAGGTGGAATAGTCGAGATCCGATAGCCGAGCTAAGGTATTGATTTTGTGCGTGGTAGCAGCATGGAAGCCATTCGCTGTTTCCGAGCCATTTGGACTTGGGCGTGCTCCGTTCGAGTGTTGGGGTTCGTATATCTGTCGAATCCCGCAAGCTGATGTTCCTCGCTCTTCGCCAAACTTCAGGAACCGAAAAATATGAGGGTTGGGTCTGTTATCCGCAGGAGGATGGGGTAAATGAAAAAGCGCCAGATGGGTTTCTCGTTAATTGAGTTGTTGATCGTAGTCGCGATTATTTTGATCATCGCCGCCATCGCAATTCCGAACTTGATGCGTTCCAAAATGTCGGCAAACGAAGCGTCCGCCGTTGCTGCACTGCGCTCGCTGAACACGGCTTGTATTTCCTACTCGACCACCTGGGGGCAATTTCCCGGAGCTCTGGCCAGTCTTGGACCCATGACGGGCACCAGTCCCACTTCCGCCACTGCGGACCTGATTGATTCCGTGTTGGCGGGCGGTACCAAGGCCGGATACACGATCACGTTCGCCGGTGGTGGGGCTTCAGGAGCGTACAGTATCACTGCCGCGCCGGTTACTGTGGGCGTCACCGGGCAACGCTACTTCTTCACGGACCAGAGTGGTGTGATCCGCGTCGATCCCAGCGTCGCAGCCACCTCTGCCAGCAGCCCGCTCAGCTAATCTGCCAGCCAGTTTCCTAAGAGATCGAAGGAGGAAGCATTTACTGCTTCCTCCTTTCCTACGATTCTTCCAATTCGACAAAAGAAAATTTCATGCGCCCGCAATTTGTTTTCGTCAGATCCGACTCGGAGGAGCAGGTGTGACGTGCCTGGAGATAGGCCATTCATCTGCCAACGGAATCCATCTCACGCATGCGCCAAAACTAGCCCTGTCGTGGAGGAGCGTAGGCGCCACACCAAAGTGAAGTCTGTTACGTGGGCATTTTCAGAAAAAAATAGAGGCCGAGGAAGCCGAAGATCGTGTCGGGGGCCCATCCTGCGAGCAGAGGCGGCAATTGGCCTACGGAACCCATTGCCTCCGTGAGCGCCGAGGCCGCCCAATACACGATCGCAATTCCAACTCCGGTGGCGAGGCCGCCGATGGCGCCGCGGGTTCCCACCAGAATTGAGAAGGGAATCGCCAGCAGGATGATGATAGGAGCGATCAAGGGGAAAGAGAGTTTCTTCTGCAACTGGACGGATAAACGAGCTACATCGAAACCCGCCTGGCGAAGATCGCCGATATATTGTTTCAGCTCCCACCAGGTCATCTGATAGGACTGCCGCACTTCGCGGTTGAAATATGTGGGAGGCTCATTGAGCTCCTTGAGGGCGTAGGCCAGAAATGGTTGGTAGTGAGAAATCTGGCCGTGGTTGAAATCGCGGAGCCAGCCGGACTCGAGAATCCAAACCGATTGTTGGTTGTCCCAGTGGGCGCGGGCCGCGTAGACGCGCCGTTTGATCTCGAACGTTGCGGAGTCGAGTTCGAAGACGTTGAGGTTTCCGAAGAGCTGACGATCGGGATCGAAAAATTCGTAATTGTAAACTTTCGAGCGTTCCCCGAAGATCCACTGCCGGCGAGGCTGGTAGTAGGTTTGCGCGGGGCGGCCCTTGATCTGATTGCGGAGAGCGTCCTGGCGTTGATTCGCGTAGGGGAGATACGTGTCATCCAGCACGATGAGCGCGCCCGCGAGCATCATTCCAGCCAAAAGTAGAGGGAGAGAAATTCGATACAGGCTGATCCCGCCGGCCTTGAAGGCGACGAGTTCATTGTTTTTGGTCATGACGCCGAGCGTAACCAACACGGCCACCAGAGCGGCTAGCGGGGCCAGCTGATAAAACAAGTAGCTCGCGAAATAAATGAAATAGTTGACGACTTCGAGCAGCCGCGTGCGATGTTGTGCGATGTCGTCCAGGAGCTCGAAAAACGTGAACACCTCGAAGAGCAGGATGAAGCCAACGGTCAAGAGGAAAAAGAAGTAGAGGAAACTACGCAGCAAGTAAATGTCGAGAAGCTGCGGGATGTCTCCCCGGCCTCTGCGTCTTGTGAAAGGGCCGCGGCGCGGGGCTCGGCCACTTTCTGACGGGCTCCACGCCCCAGCCAAGCCGGGCCGTTCCGGAGGGGCAGGGACCGCACCTGTGCTTCCGGAGTCGGCGCCCAGATCTTCACGGAGGAAAATTTTCCATATGCGCCAGGCGGCGATGGAAGCGAATGCAGCGCTCCAGCGGGAGCTTCCCGGCATGCGTTCGAGCCTCGGCAGGAGAAACAAACCAAGAGCCGCCGTTAGCACATTGGCCGACCAGATGCCGGCCCAGACCGGCACCAAGCCTTGGCGCGCCAATCCCGCGCCGACGGTGAACGTAAGGTAATAGCCGGAAATGAGGAGCAGCGTAATCAGAAACCCGGCGCCGCGCCCTCCGCGCCGCGGTCGTGCTCCGAGGGGCACGGCGAGGAGAGCAAACGAAATACAAGCAAAAGGAAAGGACAGGCGGCGCTGAATTTCGACGCTGACGTCGCGTGCGCCCGTGCCACGCTCACGTAGCAGCGTACCCATCGTACGGCCGGGTATCGAGGGCACGGAAGCGGGCCCGGCTTCGAGGCCTCGAGCCTCAACGGGCAAGTCGCGTTCGGCAAAGGCAGAGAGTGAATAGTTGCCCGGCTCGTTCAGCGAGAATTCGTGAACGCTTCCGTTGCGCATATGCAACTCCAGCTTGCCCTCGTTGCGGTCGGCAATTACAATCGCTTCCTCAGCCAGGGTAAGGCGCGAGACGTCCTTGGCGTCCGACCCAGCGAGGAATACGCCTTTCCAGCGCGTGGCGGCCGAGTCGATATCGTTCACGTAGAGGACAAAGTGAGGAAAGCGCTCGTCGAAGACACGCGGCGCAACCTGGAAAGATGCTTGCCCTGTGCGCAGGCGTTCCTCCAGGATGCGGAAGGTACGCACGGACAGGGGCCCGAGCCAGAGCGTCATGCAAAAAGTGATCAGGGTTGCGCCCACGGCGAGTATGCCGATCGGGACCAATAACCGGCGGCGCCCCAAGCCGAGCGCACTCATGGCGATGAGTTCGCTATCCGCGGACATGCGCCCGAGAGCAATCAGCACGCCGACGAGGACGCCCATCGGCAGAGTGAAACTGAGAATCCCCGGAAATGTACACACGAACAGGATGCCCAGCGTCTCCCACGACGCCGAGTGGCGGACGACCAAATCCATCAGGCGTACCAATTGCGGCACGAAAAACACAAACGAAAAAATTCCCAACCCCAACAACGCGTGGGAGAACACTTGGCGGCAGATATACCGGTCGATGAGGCGCATCGAGAGCAGCCGCCATTCTAGCACGCTCGCCAATCGGGAGAGGGAGCCAGCCAGCGAATGAACCGCGTTCATCTGATGGTGTTATGGCACATGCACCAGCCGCAGTACCGCGACCCGTCCACGGGCCGGTACGTTCTGCCGTGGACCCGGCTGCACGCGCTCAAGGACTACTGGGGAATGGTTCGCGTGCTGGAGGAATTCCCCCGCGTCCACGCGACATTCAATGTCGTGCCGTCCCTCGGGGTGCAGCTCGAGGAGTACGCGAGCGGGCATTTCGACGAGCCCTGGTTTGCAACGGCCTTTCGGAGCGTGAAGGATCTGACGGCGGAGGACAAATCGGAAATCTTAACGCGAGCGTTCCAGCTCAATTACGACCACTTGCTGGCGCGGTGGCCGCGATTTGTCGAACTCCACTTGTGGGTGCATGTGCAGCGCCACGAGCGCGCCGTCCAGAATCTCGGCGAGCGCGACTGGCGCGACCTGCAATTGCTTTCGCAACTGGCGTGGATGGATGAGGAGTACCTGGCGAGCGATCCGGTCGTTTCGCGACTGGCGCGAAAAGGGAGCGACTACAGCGAACAGGACAAGCAGGACCTTTGCGCGAAACAAATTGAGCTCCTGGGACGAGTGCTGCCGGAATATCGCCGCGCGGCCGCCACTGGGCAGATTGAAATTTCGGCGACGCCTTTTTACCACCCGATCCTTCCGTTGCTGTGTGATAGCGACATCGCTCGCGTATCCAATCCGGGGACGCCTTTGCCGGTGCCTGCTTTCAGGCATCCTGAAGACGCACGCGAACAGCTCCTGCGCGCGCGCCGGTATCACGAGCGGGTATTCGGGCGCGCCCCGGACGGGCTGTGGCCCTCGGAAGGTTCTGTTTCCGAACAAGCGTTGTCGATCGCGGCCGAACTCGGGTTCAAGTGGTTCGCCACCGACGAAGGCGTCCTCGGGCACACGCTGCGAGCAGGATTTGGCCGCGACGGCGCCGGTGTGCCGTCGAACGCGGACAAGCTTTACTCGCCGCTGCGTGTGCGTGTGAGTGGCCGCGAGATGGTGGGATTTTTCCGCGATCACTACTTGTCGGACCTCGTAGGATTCGTCTACAGCCGGATGGATGCGACCGCTGCGGCGGAAGATCTCCACAACCGGATCCGCGCCATCGGCGAGCGCGTACAGATCGGGCGTCCGCTGACTGTTTCATTGATTCTCGATGGCGAAAACGCGTGGGAGTATTACCCCGGAAACGGCCGCGAATTTCTGCGGCAGTTTTATCGCCGGATCGAAAACGATCCGGACATTCGCGCGCTGACCGCGAGCGAAGCGGTTGCAGCCGCGGGCGCGATCCCCACAAACGATGGAATTTTTCCGGCGTCGTGGATCAACGCCAATTTCGATGTGTGGATCGGTTCGGGCGAGGACGTAATGGCGTGGGAACATTTGCGCCGCGCGCGCGAATTCTACGGACAGCAAGCAGAGTATGCGGCCAAGGGCTTTCCGAGAGCGCCGACCCCCGAGCAGCTCGCGGCTTCTTATGAGGCTCTGCTCGGGGCCGAGGGAAGCGACTGGTGCTGGTGGTACGGCCCGGAACACAGTTCGGCCAACGATGCGGAGTTTGATGCGTTTTACCGGAAGCTGCTGACCGAAGCCTATCTCGCTCTGGGGGCCGAAGCGCCCGACGTTCTGGCGGAGCCGATCAAACGTCAGCCGGAACGCGCGCTCGTCCTGCCGCCATCGGCGTACTTAAAGGTGAAAGTGGACGGGCGCGAATCGACCTATTTCGAGTGGATGGGCGCGGGGCTTTATTCCGCGGACCGCAGGAGCAGCTCGATGCATGGGCGTTTGCTGCTGCTGCACGAGCTGCGCTATGGATTCGACGACAAGCGCTTCTATCTCAGGGCGGATGTATTTGCGGAAGCCTTGGCCGAACTGAGGGACGCCGAATTCAGGATCACGGTTCGCGCGGAGCAAGAACTGCGCGTCGTGGTGCACCTGCAAGAGGGTCGCGTGACCGGCTATCTGGTCGAATCGCGCGATCTTTGCCTGCTCGGGCCGGACGAAGTGGTGAAAGTCGCCTGCGACAAGATACTCGAAGTTTCTGTCGCCAAAGAGATGTTCATCCTGGGCCGCCGGAAATCTATTTTGCTGGGGGTGGCCATTTGGGAAGGAGGCTTGCCCGTGGATTTGCTTCCCGCGGAGAGTTTGCTGGAGATTCAACTGGGGGAGGAGAATTTCGCGTGGGCCGTGGAATAAAACTGCGCTATCGGGAATCCGCTTCCTCTTTCGATCCCATCCCACCGCTGGCCAGAAGGTCTCGCAGGGCTTCCTCCCCTTCGGCTCCCCGCTGAGTTCCAGCGATGTTTCCGTCGCGGTCGATCACGACGTAAATCGGGTAAACGGTTGCCTCGTACATCGCGGCCAGATTCGTGTCGTCGGTGAGGACGATGCGGGAGGTCCGTGGATGCGTCTCGAGATATTTCTTAACCGTCTTCTTGGACTCAGCAACGTTGACGGCAAGGACAATCAGCCCCTTGTCGCGGAACTCACGATTGAGCTGATCGACAAGGCCCGCTTCCTCGAAGCAATAGACGCACCACGTTGTCCAAAAATCGAGTAGAACGACCTTTCCCTTGATGGAGTCGTTGGTGAACTTTTCACCTTCGAGTGTCCTGGCATTAAATCGCGGCGCAGGCTCCCTGGTCTTCGGGCCGGCCAACACGCAAAGAGCCGTGAGAAACAACGTGCACAGAAGAGTTACCCGGATAGTGGTGGGTCGGGCAAACATTTGAGAGGGATATTACAGAGTGCGCCATTCCCTTGTCAATTATTTTGTTGGGGATTCAATCAAAGGTCCGATCATTACAGTCGAGCAGACTGACAGCCGGGCGCTGCGGCGATTGAATGTATTGCAAGTCAATCCAGCAGGAAGTATGACACGCCGCTGAAAGGGCGCCTGGTCTGCTTGACACGGAAGTGCGAGGGGCGTATAGAAATTGAGAGACTTGGAGCCCCTGAAACTCCGGCACAGAGGCGCTTCCGGAGGCGCACTGTCAGATCGTCATATCCAAATTTCCGCCAAGATTCCAATTCGAAAAAGAGGAGACTCCGCTATGGTCCGAAAAAAGGATGAAACGAATGCGCAGTATAGCCAGCTCGAAGAGGGTGCAAGCCGCGCGAGGCCAGTGCTGCATCAACATGCGCGGGAGATTCAGCCGTTCGGCAAAATCGCGAGGTTGCCCAACGCTCTGGACGAGGTGGTTTGCGCCCAGAGCATCGAAAACCTGAATCAGCTCCTTGCCGATACGATGACCCTTCGCGATATGTACAAGAAACATCATTGGCAAGTGGCTGGCCCCACGTTCTATCAACTCCATCTGTTGTTTGACAAGCATCATGGTGAACAGGACGAACTGGTTGACACCATAGCCGAGCGGATTCAATTGCTGGGAGGCATCAGCATCGCGATGGCCGCGGACGTGGCGGAAACCACATTGATTCCGCGTCCACCTCGAGGGCGTGAAGAGGTGCCCGTGCAGATTTCGCGCCTCCTCGAAGCACATGAAATCATTTTGAAAGAAGGACGAGCCATGGCGCGGCAAGCAGCGGACAGCGGCGATGACGGGACCAACGACTTGATAGTCAGCGACCTGATCCGGTCGAATGAATTGCAAGTCTGGTTCCTCGCCGAACATTTGGTGGCCGTGCCATTGATTCATCCCGAACAGGCGAAGGCCGCGGCGCAACGTTAACGATCCGAGCGAGGTGCGGCACCCGAACAGAAAAGATTTCACCACAGAGGGCACAGAGGCCACAGAGAAAGTCGGAAGAATTTCTTCTCTTTCCTGCTCCTCTGTGTTCTCTGTGCCCTCTGTGTTAAATCTTCTGTATTTTGTGTTTGCTCTGACGGTTCCGGCGCGCAATTTACTGTACAGCGAAGACCAGAACTTCCGCGGCAGCGGCTCCATGCGGCGGGACGGCCACAAAATACTTCTTCAGTTCGGGCACCAGGAGACCGGTTTTGCCGAGTGGCCCGGTCGGAATCTTTCCGATCGACTGGTAGTGGTCCGCGTCGATCTGATGATAAACATTGACGAACCCTTCGCCGCAGGCCACATAAATTCGCTGACTTGCCGGATCGTACACGACATCGTCGACGCCCGTTGAGATCGGCAGATTCTGTAGCACCTTGCCGTTGTCTGAATCCATGACCACCAGATTGCCGTCACGGCAGGCGACAAAAAGCCGGTGACGCGATTCGTCAATCGCCACGCCCGCATTCACATGGCATCCCGTCGCCGGCCAAGTCGCCACAACGACCTGCTTGTTGCGGTCGATCACCGCGATGGCGTTTTTCTCGGTCGCGTTTAGGAATAGCCGCGGTCCCGATTTCTCGACCACCATGGCTTCGAGGCGGTTGGAATCGATCTTGATGTCGCCCACGTGCTCGCCGGTATTCGTGTCCACGACGCTCAGCAGGCCGTAGTTGAGTTTGGCATCCAGGCCACCGTTAGCAATGTAGAGATAATGCGTGGCGGCGTCGTATCCGGTGGCATCCGCGTCCGCCAAAAGTTTTACAGTCTTCACGTGCGCATAGGTCGTTCCATTGTAAATATGCAGCGCGCCTTCAGAGCCATCGGTTACAAAAATTCTGTCGATGTCGGGGCGATAAACCACCGAATGGCCAACGCCGATTCCCTTGATGCTGTGAACAAATTTACCTGAGCGAATATCATAGACTTCAACTGACTTGTTATCTTCGGGGACAACGAATATTCGATTGCCTTTCAGATCGGGCGTCAGGTGGTCGAAATGATTCTGAACGCCCGGCATTCGCGTCGTTGTCAGGTTCTTGGCCAGCAAGTCCGCCGAAACTTCCGGTTCTCCGGTGCGAATATCCGACAGCTCGATCTTCTGAACCAACTTCAACGGTGGTGGTTCCTCTGCCAACACTGCGGCGGGCGGCGCGCTCCCCGCAAAGATGATGAATGCCGCTAACACGAAGTGATGCAAGCGCATCAGTTCCTCCTCGACTACAAAACCTCTGATAACTAGACGGATCCGCCGGCAAAATAATAGCACGCGATTGAACTGTCTGAAGGCAAGAATTCAACACAGAGAGCACAAAGGTCGCAGAGAATGCGAGGAAAACGGGATGACGCTCCGCCCCTTGATTTTCCCGGCGCTTTCCGCGCCCTCTGTGTTGAATCTTTGGTCTTGGAAAAATGTCCTTCAAGCGTGCTTCGCTGCCGTGGACTTTCCCTGGATCATCTCCACCAGTTCCCGGGTGACCGGCACTTCGAGGCCGTGGTCTTGCGCGAGGCGCAGGATGGGCCCGGCGATGCCGTCCAATTCGGGAGGTTCGCCCGCGGCCACGTCTTTCTGCATCGAGCTGCGCATCCCCGGCGGAAAACCGTCGAAGACTTTTATGAAGCCGGCAGGGTCGAACTGAATTCCGCTCGCGGAAGCCACGGCGCAGGCTTCGTATACCCCAGTTTCCAACCGCTTCCGCCAAATTGCATCGTTCTTGACTTCTCCCATCGTCATTCCCGAGGCAGCCGTAGTGAGCGCGCACGGCGCCAGTATCGCGAGTTTGTTCCACAACATTTTCAATTCATCCGCGCTGAACTGGCAGTTGAAACCGAATTGCCGCAATTTCTCGACCGTGGACGCGAGCCTGCTCTCGCCGATCGAGGACACAGAGAGACGCACGGACGGAGACCGGTGAATTATCTTTCCGGGAGCAACGCGCTCGGATTCGACGGCAATCGTCGCGGGAACGACACGGTCATGCCCGAACCGCGAGCGGAGTAGCGCCACATGGTCGATTCCGTTTAGCAGAGGAACGATGGCCCCGAGTTGCTCGGCGTTCGTAATGCTGCGCAGTGCGGCGTCCAGGTGTGTCGCTTTTACTGCGATCCAGAGGATATCGAACGGCTGCGCCACTTCTCCAGCGCGGTCCACCGGCACGCTGAACGAACCGAACGGACTCTCGAGTGATAGTTCGGCAGGATAGTTGTTCAATACCTCTGGCCGAAGCACCACGGCCACTGAGTCTCCGGACTTGGCCAGCGCCGCGCCAATCAGTCCACCAACCCCACCCGCTCCCAGGATTGCATGCCGCATATTCGCCTCCATCAAAGTTGCCGCCCTCCCGACCGAGTTGGGACAGTTCCGGGCAGCGCTACAAAACCCTTGACGTCTGAGCTGCCGAGCAGAAGTTGCAGGCCAACGGGCATTTTACGCTGAATTGGGCAAACGCAAAGCCCCGGTTCCTTTGCCAGAGGCCTTGAACTACCGACGCGCGCGACTGCGACGTACCCTCCGAAGAGTTCGTTGCTCTCCGTGCGGATTAAGAAACTCGGGGGAATTTGAAATACAGATGAATAGGATTCTTCGATGCTATTATTTCGGCATGGTCACTGAGAGAAAAGTGTCGGATAAGATCGCGTACTTTTCAATGGAGATCGCGCTGGACCCTGCCATCCCCACCTACGGCGGTGGCCTGGGGATACTTGCGGGAGACATGCTTCGTTCCGCGGCGGATCTTGAATTGCCGATCATCGCGATTACGCTGTTGCACCGAAAAGGATATTTCCGCCAGCGCCTGGATGCCGGCGGCAATCAGACCGAAGAGGCCGATCCTTGGATCCCAGAGTCGGTGCTCCAACCGGTGGAGGGGACGTTCGCGGTCAGCATCGAGAATCGTGATGTGCACGTCCGGGCGTGGCGTTACAACGTCCATGGCATGGCTGGATTCGTCGTTCCGGTGTATTTGCTGGATACGGATCTGCCGGAGAACTCGGACTGGGACCGCACTCTCACCGACACGCTTTATGGCGGCGATCAGCACTACCGCATTTGCCAGGAGGTGGTGCTGGGAATCGGCGGCGTGGCCCTGCTTCGCAGCGTTGGAGTGAAAAATGCGAACAGCTACCACATGAACGAAGGGCACGCGGCATTTCTTACCCTGGCGTTGCTGGAGGAACAGCTCGCGCTGCGCAAGTACACGGTTCCGGAGGAGGCGGACTTCGAGGTTGTCAGGCGCCGCTGCTTGTTTACGACGCATACCCCTGTCCAGGCGGGTCACGACCGATTTCCCTGGGAGTTGGTGAAACAAGTTCTCGGTGATGCCCAGACTACGCTTCTTCAACAAGTGGGCTTCGGTTCCGACGGCGTCCTGAACATGACCAACCTGGCGTTGTACTTCTCGCGCTATGTAAATGGGGTTGCCATGCGCCATGGGGAAGTCTCACAAGACATGTTCCCCCAATTTCCGATTCACGCGATTACCAATGGGGTGCATGCGGCCACATGGGCGTCGCCGCCATTTCATGACTTGTTCGACCGCGAAATCCCGGAATGGCGCCGCGACAACGCATATATGCGCTACGCCGTGGGAATTCCGCTCGAGGAAATCAAGAAGGCGCATTGCCTCGCGAAATCCGCGCTCATCAAGGAGGTACAGCGGCGCACGGGAGTGTTGCTCGATGAGTCCGTGTTGACCATCGGCTTTGCGCGCCGCGCCGCCACTTACAAACGCGCGGACCTGCTATTCAAAGACATCGAGCGCCTGAAGTCCATCGCCGAATCAGTCGGCCCAATTCAGATCCTATACGGGGGAAAGGCCCACCCTCATGACGCGGGCGGCAAAGCGCTGATCCAGCGCGTAATCCAGGCTGCCGACGGTCTGAAAAATGAAATCAAGATTCTCTACCTTGAGAATTACAACATGGCCCTGGCGAAGTTCATTACCGCGGGCGTGGACCTCTGGTTGAACACGCCACAGCGTCCCCAAGAAGCATCGGGGACGAGCGGCATGAAAGCCGCCCTCAACGGCGTCCCCAGCCTGAGCGTCCTGGACGGCTGGTGGATCGAAGGCTGCGTCGAAGACGTAACGGGTTGGGCCATCGGGTACGACAGCAAAATCAGCGACGATGATTCCGCGGCGGAAAGCGCTTCCCTGTACGACAAGCTCGAACGGAAGATCATCCCGATGTTCTACCGCGCCCCGCAAGCCTACGCCGAGGTCATGAGGTTCGCGATCGCCTTGAATGCAAGCTTCTTCAACACGCATCGCATGTTGAGCCAGTACAAAGCGAATGCCTACTACCCCAAGACCCTGATCAAGAAGGCGCAAGAAGCCTGATAGCCGCGTGGCTCGTTTAGAAGGAGGGCAAATTCTATGTTTCGAGACAAGAGTGGCAGAGCAGTTCTGGAGGGCGACGGGCAGTGGGGATTCCAGTTAGTAGTTGATGGCCAGGATCTGCTGGTCGAAAACGTGTACGCTACTTGGTTCGGCGGCAAGGATGACAAATACGACAACGGGCATACCGCAAGTGGAATTCTAAACAATCAAGAGGGCCTACAGACACCTTTGGGATGCGCTTTACCAATTCCTGGTTCCTCTAAGACGGTGGGAACTCCGTTGCCTCGGCTACCATGGCAAACACAAGTTCGAGTCTATAACTGCCAAACTGGCAAAACGGTGGTGGTGCCACTGATTGACATTGGCCCGGCGAAGCCACCTTCAGCAAACGCCGCTCTGGACCTGACTCAATCGGCCTTTGGCGCACTCGGCGGGAACAAAGTGAAAGGTCGAATCAAGGTAAACTACCGAGTTTTGGGTGGCGCTATCTACCTGACAACCGATATTAAGAGAAGTATCGGAATTTGATCGAGATGAGCTTGTCAGGCCTGTTCCACGACCCTGGCCTAGCCGTTACCGGAGTGCTGGCAGGTCAGTCTCTGCGGGTACCTGAGGCTCCCTGCATGAAGTGGGGGAATGTCGTGTTCCGAGGAAACTCCACTATCGACCGCTAGAGTGGCTCACCGTCGAGCCATTTCTTTCCTTTCGCGTACAGCGCATCGGCGTCGGGACCCTTCAGCCCCGGCATGTCCGTCTTGACTTTGAATCCGAGGCTGGACTGAAGGTAGGCGAGGTGTTTGTAGCCTTCGGGGAACTGCGCGAGGATTTTCGGGTCCAGCTTCACTGTTGCTGACGGATCGACAGGGTCCATGCGGTCTTTTTCGTAAAATAATCGGCGTAAAACAATGGCCCAACGGCCCGCGCGCTTCTCGAAAAAATCGTAGAAGCGTCCGGTGCACAGCACGTCCACCTGGACGTCATGCACCAACGCGCGCTGGGAGATGGTCATCTTGGTTTGCGCGATGGCGCGGTTGCCGGCGATCTCGACGGATGTGCCGCCCAGCAGATGCAGGATGCTGACGCCGCGCTTCCAGCCTTCCTGGTTGACGCGAATGAACTCCTCGAACGTCCCCTGAAACCACGTCGCCATCATGACGCCGTCTTCGTGCCACACGGTTCGGAAGCGCTCCCAATCTCCGGAATCGCGCCACACCGCCCAGTTTTCGACGACTTCCTTGATTGCCAGGGTGTCGAGCGTTCTTTCGTCCATGGAATTCAACTCCAGTTGCGTGATTCGTGATCCGTGACTCGTGATTCGTGGAACGAACCGCGCACTCGGCATCACAAATTACGAATCACGAGTCACGAATCACAGTTTCCGCGTCACGGGTCACCAGTCACAAGTCACCAGTCACCAATCACGCCTCAACTCTTCACATACGTCGCGAGAAACCGCAGCGACAGATCCCACGCCTGCTTCGCCGCTGTCTCCTTATAGCTTGCTCGAGCGTCGCAGAAAAATCCGTGGTCGGCGTCGGAGAATTCGACGTTCACGTAGGTTTTTTTCGCCTCTTTCATCGCGTCGATGACGGAACGAATTTGGTCCGGCGGGATGTGGCTGTCCAGGGCGCCCCAGAAGAAAAGCATCGGGGCATGAATCTGAGGCGTGCGAGGCAAGAGCGCCGGAGCAATGCCGCCGCCGTAGAACGAGATCGCCGCCTTCAAGGGAACCGCCGAATTTGCCAGAAACGAGACGCGCCCGCCCATGCAGAAACCGACGCTGGCGGTACAATTCGGCAACACGCGCGGGTTCATCTGCAGCCAATCAAATGCCGCCTTGGCATCGTTCGTCAATCCTTCGGGCGTCAACGCCTGCATGTGCGGCATGCAGGCCGGGAAATTGGTGTATGTCCCCTCGAAGCCGGGTCCCGAGCGATGAAACAATTCAGGAGCGATGGCCACGTAGCCCTGCTTTGCAAAACGCTGTGTAACATCTCGAATGTGCGGATTCACGCCAAACGCTTCCTGAAAAACGAGCAAGCCCGGCAGCTTTCCCCCATCGGCAGGCGTGGCAACGAACGCATTCATCGCGGTGCCATCCGCAACTTGCAGTGATACGTATTCCGTGCGCACGGTATCCATCGAATCACCTCGTGTGTCGTCAAGTAGGAAAGCCGAGACATCATAGCCATACCCAAGAAAAATTTCGATAGCAGAGGCTCAGAACTTCATTCGGTGGCGCGGTCTTGAAGTCTCGCATCGCTGCGAACAGTCGGCCATTGGACAAGCATCTGGCGCCTCGGACAGGCCGCCTGTCCTTCCGGGCCTTCCAAGTCACTGACCCTACGTACCATTGACCCCCTTCCCGAATCGCCCTAGCATCGTTCTTG
>Ga0210410_10000060_pt1 | contig 185498 bp, 137 predicted proteins | sample IncBWC4MmetaG_FD_161058 | JGI IMG/M metagenome (GOLD analysis project Ga0210410, IMG submission 161058) | Forest soil microbial communities from Barre Woods Harvard Forest LTER site, Petersham, Massachusetts, United States - Inc-BW-C-4-M | ecosystem: Environmental > Terrestrial > Soil >... | reverse complement strand
GGTCCCCCACAGCGATGAAGTTGGTAATCAGCTGGTTCCAGCTATAAGCAGCAAAGGTCAGGTCCCCGTTTCGGTAGGCAGCATCGAAGGCACGGCGTACCATATCCCGCCCTTCCAGGACGTGTTTTGCCGTCGGAATGACAAGATTTCCGAACGACATCAACGTTCTGGCCTTGTAGCTCCTCAGTCCACGCTTTTCGACGAGCTCATAGCCCAGACGACCGAATCGAAAGGCGTCTTTGTAATTACCGAAGCCAGATCGAGCGACGACAGCAAACCAGACATAGGCGAAGGACGATGCGTCCGTGTTGCCATGCTCGAGGCTCAGAAGCACCATCCTGCAAAGAAGAAACGACGACAATTTCTCATCGAAGAACACTGCTGGCGTCACAACCTCGGTCAGAACGTCCATGGCGTCCAGGACTTCCGGGTCAGTCATAACGGGCAGGTCCAGGAAGTCCTCTATTTGACGACTTCCAACCAACGCCCAGACTCGGTCATACTCGCTGTGGACTTCATCGATTGTGGGATGCAGCGGCCATGTCTTGCCGTCCCGGCGCAGGTATTCGAGACAGACTTCCACGCCGCGGTCGCTCCGATCCAAAGTCGTATAAACCGTGAGTTGAAGACGCGTGACAACCGCGAGATCGTGTCTGGTCATGGCATGTTGTGCCAGTCTCAAGAGGCGATCTTCGGACGCCGCCAGACTTCCGGTTAGTAGCTCGCACTCCGCTAAGAGACTCTCAATCGAGAACCTGAGATCGTTATTGTCATCCGACGGCTTTGCCGGCAAGAATCCGCGTGCAACGATAAGGTAGCTCAGCGCCGACGCATACGCGGCCGAACTCTTCGCGCGTCTGGCGGCGACTAGATTCAATTCAGCCAAACGCACACGCTCCGCAGCGGATGTAATCAAGTCGGATCCGCGATTCAGCTGATTGACGATCTCAAAGATCTTCTCGTCCAGATTTTCCGCCGGCGTCTGTGCCACAAGAAGCCTGCCTATGCGGAGATGAGCTTCGGCGCGAAATTGCTGCGGGATCAAGGAATACGCCGCTTCCTGCACGCGGTCGTGGAGAAAACGATAGGAATCTTCCGAACGGAGGACAAGGCCCGCTACAACGGCTTCCCAGAGTTCACGCTCGACTTCCTCATTCGAGTCCTGGCAAATCATCTTCAGCGTAGTAAAGTCCGCGCTGATACCCAGGCAGGCAAGTTGCTTCAATGCATCTTGCGTATCGGCGGGCATCCGGCTGAACTTGCCGACCAACAGGTCCACCACGTTATCCGTGTAATCCTTCTCGCGAATTCGGCTCAAATCCCAGGTCCAACGTCCTTGACCGTGATTGAAAGCGAGTAATCCTTCATCGGCAAGCTCGGAAAGGAACTGGATTGCGAAAAATGGATTCCCTGTCGTCCTTTCATGTACCAATTCAGCGAGGGCGCGAGTTTGGTCCGGTTCACAATGAACAGAATCCGCAATAAGTTGCAGGATGTCTTCCCGAGTTAGAGGCGTAAGGACGATCTCCTGCAGCATCACTCCTGCTCGGCGCATCGCTCCGAGCTTGCTCATCAGGGGATGAGCGAGGCCAACTTCGTTGTCCCGGTATGCGCCGATCAGCAGCAAGTGCTTCACGTCGGGCTGCGTCAGCAGATCCTCCATCAAGTCCAACGTCGCCGCATCCAGCCATTGCAAATCGTCGAGGAACAGGGCAAGAGGATGTTCCGGTCGCGCGAATACAGCGATGAATCGGCGAAACACCTGTTGAAACCGGTTTTGTGCGTCCCGCGCGGAAAGTTCGGGAACGGCCGGCTGTTCTCCGATGATGAGTTTCAATTCTGGGACTAACTCCACGAGCAGCTGTCCGCTCGGGTCTAACGCCTCATGAAGGGCATCGCGCCACTTGCTCAACTCTTCTTCGGTCTTACTCAATAGCGGGCGGATCAGGTCTTGAAACGCTTTTGCCAAAGGCGCGTAAGGGATGTCGCGCTTGTATTGATCGAACTTGCCAGAGGCAAAGAGACCTCGCGGCGGAACAAGTGCTTGGTGAAGCTCATTTACAACGGACGACTTGCCGATTCCGGAATACCCAGCAACGAGGATCAATTCAGGCCGCCCGCCAAAGACGATACGGTCGAAGGCGGCGAGCAGCGTGTTGATCTCCGATTCTCTCCCGTACAACTTCTCGAGGATCAGCAAGCGGTCGGATATTTCGCGCTCGCCAAGCGGGAATTCGCCGATGTGGTGCTGTGTTTCCCACTCCTCAAGACAGCGCCGAAGATCACACTCCAGACCTGCTGCTGTCTGGTATCGCTCCTCTGCGGTTTTGGCGAGTAGTTTCATGATCATGGCCGAAACCATGACCGGAACACTCTTCAGTTGCTGGCCTGGTGGGGTGGGCTGCCGAGCGACATGGCAGTGCACCCACTCCAGGGGATCAGAAGCAGTGAAGGGGAGGCTCCCGGTCAGCATCTCATAGAGTGTCACGCCGAGGGCATAGAGGTCGCTCCGCGAATCAATTGAACGGTTCATTCGTCCGGTTTGCTCTGGGGCCATATAGGCGAGAGTTCCGGCGATGAATTCGGGAGGTTTGGGTGACTGGCGTTCGCGCGGAAGGCGCGATGCGATCCCAAATCCCATAAGCCAGACCTTGCCGGTGGCGGGATTCACGAGCACATTGCTTGGCTTCAGGTCCTTGTGGATCAGACCATGCATGTGCAACTGGCTGTTCGCCATGGCGAGACCAGTGGCGATGCGCAGAAACTGCCTCATTTCCATCGGTCCGTGAATCAAGCGATTAAGAGGCTCACCACCGGGGTCTTCGAGCACAAGCACCGTTCGCTCATTGTGCCGAGATAATGCAAGGGGCCGAGCTGCCCATGTCGCGTCCAGTTCGCTCCTGAACGAATATTCGTGCTCTATCTTTCTAACGGTTTCTGGTGCGGGAAGTGTGGAGATCGGTTCTAGCAAAAGAATGGACGAAGGCCCCACGTCTCTCGGGCTTCTGTGCTGACCCCGATACAGGATGAATTCCTCATCCTTGCGCAGGGCTTCAAGTGCGTATTCTCCAAGCTCCAAGACGTGTCTTCTCTGCTTTCACCCTACATTACCAGTGGGAATGATCGTCGCCATGCAACGACAAAGTGGCTCATGTGAAGCCGCTCGGCCATTTGTCGCGCGCGAATTGCGCCATTCTACACCTTGGAGCCGACAACCCACCGATTTCAGTGGGTTCAACGCATGGCTCCAGATAGCGGGCTCCTAGCCTGCAGGTTTCGGATCATTGATTAAGAGCGCATGACGAACCCCGTTAAACAGGAATAACGCAGTGCGAACTGAAACGGTTTCGCTAACTGTCTTCACCTTCAAGGTAGCCGTCAGCCTGGTGCCTTGACAGTCGAGTACGAATCACTTCGGCCACGCAGGATCGCCGGAAGGCAAGGCGCATTTGAAAGAGTATGAGTCTGGAGCAACTGCCGACTTGGCAAAGGAGATCATGAAAGGCTCTGAGTTGGCAGCGGCAGCGGATGCTGATGTAGCAGGGGATCTGCCTTCAACCGGAAGATCTCAACCCAGCTTGTTGCCAATTCCCAGTCAACGATACTAGGGTATTTGCGCGACACCAGTGAAGCGGAGAGGAAAGACAATGTCCTGCAGAACTGGTCAGAGATATCACATTAAACGCAGCGGTAGTTGGGATAGGCCGCGCGAACTCCTTTGGAGAGTAACATGAAGCAGACTGTCCCCTTTTCCCAGAGTTTTGGTTCAAAACTCGCGATACACAGAGCGTCGGTTCCTTTGTCTTCCCTACTGCTATTTACAGGGCATTACGGACCCGTGAATTGTAATTACAACGTGATACAACATATCAGCGCCCTTTCGCGGCGCTAGCAAGACCTGCCACGGGGATTGTCGCGGGTTGTGGGCGCACTGCATTATTCGTAGCCCACAACAAAGCCCGCAAAACTCCTGACGCGGGGTGATTATCAACGACTTACGGTGTCGTCCGTGCGTTCCAAGTCATTGTAAACACTCAATAGCCAAGCTCTGAAAAGGCTGGCGTCGGCGGTTCAACTCCGTCCCTGGCCACCATACTTTTCAATGCCTTCTTGGGCATATTTGTTGTTCCGCTATTCCCGCAATCCGCAGCTCCTCCTCGCCTAGCCTCTCTCTGGGAGAAATTTCCCGAGGAACTGAACCTGTCGTGGATTTACTTTCGCTGGCAGCGCGCTGAACCTAGGCCTGCTGGTGGATCGCTGGGTGCCGGGCCCCACACCCGGTCCACAACTTTTTGGATTTGCCGGAAAATCCGCTGTCGTGGAGATTACTTCACCGGCTCAGTCACTGTCATGATTTGATCCGCCCTTACATCTTTGAGCGTTTGTCGAATTCCGCTCGGCCAGTGGATTTCAATTTCGCGAACGACCTCTGCGCTCCCCAGGCCGAAATGCACCCGCTTATCGCTCGAAGACTGATAGCTGCCGCTGGTAGAAACCGTCGCAAACTGGTCTCCCGCAGGGGTTGAGATCCGGACCTGGCTCCCTATGCCATCGCGATTACTCTTGACTCCAACCAGAGTGATGCTGATCCAGTGATTCGTCGTACTGGTCTCATTGATCAGAACCCATGCCGGACCGTTGTTCGACGTGACCACCGCGTCCAGCTTCCCATCGTTATTAATGTCCCCGATCGCCAAGCCGCGTGCCGCCCACTCCTGCTGGAAAACATCTCCGGAGGACGATGAAACATCCACGAACTTCTTCCCCTGCTCGTTGTGCAGAAGCAGGGGAGGCTCGCGATACCGCAGGCTGGGCACAGTAACTTGGATGGTATCCATTACGTGGGATTGGACGACGAGCAAGTCTTTCCAGCTGTCGTTGTCATAATCGAGAAAACGCACTCCCCATCCGGAGTGCCGCAGCGAAATTGCACCTAGACCGGTCACCGGGGTCGAGTAATCGAACGTACCGTCTTTGGCATTGGTGTAGAGGGCGTATCGCTGATCGGCAAGATCGGTAATGATGATGTCGGGCCAGCCATCGTTGTTGTAATCTTCGAAATCTACGCCCATACCCGCGAAACTGTTGCCATTGCCATCGACGGCCGCGCCGGAAGCCAAGCCAACCTCGTCAAACGTTCCATTGCCGCGGTTGTGAAACAGATATTGCGGGATGGAATCATTGGCCAGCAGTATGTCAATCCAGCCGTCGTGGTCGTAGTCCGCTACCGCCAGTCCGAGGCCCTTGCTTGGTTTGTCCACGCCAGCCTGGTGCGAAACCTCGGTAAATCTTCCGTTGCCGTCATTGTGATACAGCAACACGGATGCCGGCTTGAACAGATCAGGATGACAATACGAGCGAAAGCCTTTTTCGTGCTGCCCGCAGTAAATGTCATCGAAGTCCCATTGCATATAACGGGCGACGATCAGGTCCAGCCGGCCGTCGTTGTCGTAATCCACCCAGGCGGCGCTGGTCATCCATCCTGAGCCGGCAACACCAGCCGTCGCCGTCACATCAGTAAACGTGCCATTTCCGTTGTTGTGATAGAGCGTACTGTGACCGTATCCCGCCACGAAGAGGTCTTCGAATCCGTCGTTGTCGTAATCGCCCACCGCAACGCCAGTGGAATAGCCGATCCCACTAAGACCGGCTCTCTCCGTAACATCTTCGAAGCTGCCGTCAGGCTTCTGGTGATAAAGACGATTCCAATACTTGGGGTCATCCTTCTTCGGAATTGTGCCTTTGGGCGTAGGATCATCGAGCCGCGCTCCGTTGGCGAAGAAGATGTCCAGCCGGCCGTCATTATCGAAATCAAACAGCGCGACGCCGGACCCCATGGTTTCGAGCAGATATTTTTTGCTGGTAGGGGAGGCCTGCTGCCGGAAGTGGATCCCGAGTTTCTCCGTAACGTCGCTGAAGCGGCCTCCACCTGCGGATTTTTGACTCTGAGACGAAGCAGCCGCATCCGGAGCAAAACCGGCGTAGTTGAAACATGGCAGAACCAGCCCGAGCAGGACCCCTTTGGCGAGCGATGTTCGTAAGCGACCCATGTCAGGAGAGCTCATCCCTTGCTTGCGTGCTGGGTTTCGAAGAACCTGGTTTGCGAAGATCATTCTAGCAATCTGGGGGATCGCCGATTTCAATCCCAGCGCCGGCGGAACTTCGCGATAATAGCTGCTACTTCCGCCGGTCATTCTCGTCGGTCATCTTGATTTTTGCTCAGCAATCCATTTGTCGGTGCGTGCTTCGAGCAGGTCGAGAGGAAGCGTTCCGCCGTCGAGCATTTCGTCGTGGAATTTGCGAATATCGAACTTGGGGCCCAGTTCTTTCTTTGCCCGCTCGCGGAGCTCGCGAATCTTGAGCTGGCCGAGCTTGTAACTGAGGGCTTGCGCTGGCCACGCGATATAACGGTCTGTCTCAGACTGGATGCTGGGCTCGTCGATCGCGCCGGACTTGCGGAAAAAATCCACGACCTGATCGCGCGTCCACCCTTTCGAGTGAATCCCGGTATCGACGACCAGACGGACTGCGCGGAAGAGTTCGGAAGAGAGACGACCGTAGTCCGACACTGGGTCCTGATAGAAGCCGACCTCTTTGCCGAGTTCCTCTGCGTACAGAGCCCAGCCTTCGATGTAGGCGTTGAAGCCGAGCCCATGCAGGCGGAACCTGGGCAACCCGCTGAGTTGCTGCTGCACGGATAGCTGCATGTGATGTCCGGGCACGCCTTCATGGTAGGCGATGGCTTCGTCGTCGATGAGCGAACGCTCGGCAAACTTGGAAGTGGCGACGACGACGCGGCCGGGGCGCTTGCCGTCCGGTGTGCCGGTCACATAGTGGGTTGCAGCGGCGGCCTGGAATGCTGGAATTGCCTCGACTGTGACCGGCGATTTCGGAAGCAAGGTGAAGAGCTCCGGAAGTTTAGGTTCCATCTGGTTGATATAGCGGCGGAAATCGTTGAGGATCTGATCGGCTGAAGTCGGGATGTATTTGGGATTGGTTTTCAGCGAAGCGCGGAAAGAAGCGAGGTCGGCAAAGCCCTCTTTCTTGGCGATCGCTGTCATCTCGGCCTGAATGCGATCGATCTCGCGCAGACCGAGCTGGTGGATTTCGTCCGCCGTCATGTGCGTCGTGGTGCGGGCATAGATGTCGTTCTCGTAGCGCTTCACGCCGTCAGGCAGGGACTCGACAGAGAGAGTGGTGCGGCCTGCGGGGGCATATTCCGAGCTTAGAAACGCGGCGAAAGTTTTGTAGGCGGGCATGACGTCGTTGTTGATCGCGTCGGTGATCTGCTGGGTCAGGCGCTTCTGGTCGTCGGCGGAGATGTCTGCGGGATATTTCTTTGTAGGGAGCAGGAAGGGATCGGCGTCGATGATGCCCTGACACTGGACAGGGAGCTTCTCGATGAGGAATTGTACTGGCATGAGCTTGTCCTTCATGCCGGCGCGCAATACTTCGGTGGTCTGATTGAGGACGCGCGGGATCTGATGAAGACGGGCGATGTAGTCCTCGTAGTGCTTGACGGAATCGAAGGGGACGGAAAGTGGAAGGTCCGCGAGACTGGTATGGATGCCATTCTGCTGGTTGATCGGCATCTCGTACTCTTTGAGGCTGTAATCGGCGATGCGCTGTTGCAGCAGGCGAGCGAGGAGGTCGTGAGAGAGTTGGTCCTGGTCGGAGAATCCGGTGGTAGGGATGGCCTCGAGCCGGGCCAGGAAATCTACATCGGTCTTGTGGTAGCGGAAGACGGCGTCGAGTGAGCGGTCGGCGAGCTTGTCGTTGTAGCGGTAGTCGCCGTAGGCAGTGGCACGTTCGGGAAAGTTTCGGAGATCGGTCTCGTACTGCTCCTCGAATAGAGAGTTCTGATCTGCAACGCGGTCGGCCACTGGCTTAAGGTTTTGGGCGAAGAGGGAGCCGGCTACCGCGACTAGAAGGAACATGCTCCGGTGAAAGTGCATAGTGCTATGCAGCGTATCAAAGGGAAAGCTGGTTGCGCGAGGAAATAGATCGCGCACGCTGCATCCAATCTCCTGTGCCTCGTCAAAACTCTACCTTCTTCCGGTAGACTAAAAGATTCAAACTAGGGGACTACCACTTGCACAGACTCGGATGGTGTTTGCGCCCTCATATCAGCACCATCTTTCTTTTTTGCCTAGCCGTTTCGGCGATTGCACAATCGGTTCCGCCGGAGCTGGTGAATGGCCTGAAATGGCGTCTCATTGGCCCATTTCGCGGAGGCCGAGTTGTGGCTGTGGCGGGTGTGCCGGGCGATTCCACTACCTTCTATTTCGGCGGGGTCAACGGCGGCATCTGGAAAACAACCGATGCCGGAACGGTCTGGACACCAATTTTCGATAAGCAGCCAGTAGGCTCGATCGGCGCCATTGCCGTAGCACCATCCGACCCGAAAACTATTTACGCTGGAACCGGCGAGTCTGACATTCGCTCCAACCTCTCTTCCGGCAACGGTGTCTATAAATCGGTTGACGGCGGCTCGACCTGGACGCACATCGGATTGGACGACACGCGCCAGATCAGCAGGATCGTTGTCGATCCACGAGATCCAAATGTCGTCTACGTGGGCGCGCTCGGTCACGCCTACGGTCCTAACGAACAGCGTGGGGTCTACAAATCCGCTGACGGCGGAACGCACTGGGCCAAGGTCCTCGATACAGGTACTGAGATCGGCGTTTCCGATCTCGCGATCTGTTCCCGTAACTCGCAGCTCTTGTTCGCCGGCACATGGCACACGCATCGTCCGCCCTGGAGCACTTACGCTCCCATCGACGGCCCCGGCGGTGGCCTCTACAGTTCTCAAGATGCAGGCAAGACTTGGTCCCGTCTCAGCGCCAACGGACTCCCTGACGGCGATTGGGGACGCGTCGGCGTCGACGTTGCGCCGGATGGCAAGCGGGTCTACGCGCTCATTCAAGCCAAGAAGTCTGGACTTTATCGTTCTGACGACGGAGGCAACACCTGGGTTCTCGAAAACTCAGACCCGCGTCTTACCAGCCGAGCGTGGTATTTCAGCGGCATCACCATCGACGCGCAGAATCCCGACGTGATCTATATGCCGAATGTTGCCCTCTATCGATCAGAAGACGGTGGGAAGACAATTTCCATTGTGCGCGGCGCGCCGGGTGGAGACGATTACCACCAGCTTTGGATCGATCCGAAAAACTCCGCCAGCATGGTTCTAGGAACCGACCAGGGAGCAACCGTCAGCCTTGACCGCGGCCAGACATGGAGCACCTGGTACAACCAACCCACGGCGCAGCTCTACCACGTGATCACCGACAACCAGTTTCCCTACGTCGTCTACGGCGCGCAACAGGATAGCGGAACCGCCGCCGTTCTAAGCCGCACCGATCATGGCCAGATCACGCCGCGGGACTGGTTTCCCGCGGGCGCAAGCGAGAGCGGGTACATGGCGCCTGATCCCAAGGATGCGAACATCATTTATCTGACCGGGACCTACGGCAGCGTGGACCGCTACAACCGGCGAACCGGATTCAGCCAGGATATTACTCCGTGGCCAGCTCAGAACTTCGGCTCCGAGATTAATCAGCGCAAGTATCGCGCGCCCTGGACTCCGCCGCTCGTTTTTTCCCCGGCGGACTCGACCACGCTTTATTTCGGGTCACAATATGTGATGAAAACGGTTGATGGCGGCCTGCACTGGGAGACCATCAGCCCCGACCTCACCGGATCAACGATTCAGCCGGGAGACAAGAAACCGGAAGGCCCGCCGACGGTCGAGAACTCGAAACGGCGAGGCTACGGCGTTGTGTTCACCATTGCGCCCTCGCCCGTGAACCGTGATGTGATCTGGGCGGGAAGCGATACTGGACTCGTTCACGTGACTCTTGATGGCGGAAAGACCTGGAAAGACGTAACTCCCAAAGGCCTCAGCGACTGGAGCAAGATCTCGCTGATCGAAGCTTCGCACTTTGATCCCGCGGTTGCGTATGCGGCCGTGGATCGCAGCCGCCTCGAAGATCAGACTCCTTATCTCTACCGCACACGCGACTACGGAGCCAGCTGGCAACTGATTACCAGCGGTATTGCCGCTTCCGCGTTCCTGCGCGCCGTTCGCGAAGACCCAAAGAGCAAAGGCCTCCTCTTCGCCGGAACTGAACTCGGAGCATACGTCTCATTCGACGATGGCGAACACTGGCAATCCTTGCAACTCAATCTGCCGGTCACCTCTGTGCGCGATCTCACGATTCATGCTGACGACCTGGTAGTTGCCACGCACGGACGCTCCTTCTGGATTCTCGACAACATCACACCGCTGCGCCAGACGTCTGAGGCGGGCAAGGCGAATGCTTTCTGGCTCTACAGTCCCGCCACGGCCATTCGCGTTGACAACGACTCTTTCCCCGGCACGCCCATTCCGCCCGAGGAGCCAACGGCAGAGAATCCTCCCAGCGGCGCGATGATCGATTATTTCCTGAAGTCTCCGGCGGACAAAATCCAGCTTGAGATTTTCGATGCACAACAGAACCAGGTGCGTAGATTCTCCTCGGAAGATCCAATCCCAGGAAAACATCCGCCGCTTCCCGTCGCCGAGCGTTGGTTCGCGAAGCCCGAGGTTCTGGCGAAAACTCCGGGGATGCACCGCTTCGTGTGGAATCTGACCTGGCGCAGTTCCGGAGGACTGAGTGCGGACGAAGAGTCCGAGTATCGGAATCCCAGCGGCCCAAAAGCTGTGCCCGGAATGTATCAGCTCCGCCTCACAGTGAATGGAGAGACGCAAAACCAGCCGCTGCAAGTAATCATGGACCCTCGCTCACCCGCAACTCCCGAGACACTTCAGAAGCAGCTGGAACTTGCGCAACAGGTCTACACCGAGACCCTTGCGGCGCGCCGCGTGCTTGCCGAGATCGGTTCAGTGCAGAAAAAACTGGCGGACGCTCAAAAACAACTGGGTGAACAGAACCCGGGCCTAAAGTCGGCACTGGTGCAGGCGCAAGGGGAAATCGAAAAGATTCTTACAACCGGGCCGAACGCGGCAGGTGAGGCCCAGGGGTTACAGGATGCTTCCACCGGTGCCGCTTCGGCGCTGCGAGCAGTTGAAAGCGGAGACCGGGCCATACCTTCACAGGCGATCGCTCTCTATAGAGCGTCAAGCGAGCAAATCAAGGCGCACATCGCCGAGTGGACTTCATTCAAGCAGTCAAAATTGCCGCAGCTCAACCAGAAATTACGGGACGGGAAACTCGCTCCAATTGCCATCTCGGAAATTGAACGGGAAGTCGACTTCCTGATCTCGCGATAAATTTCGGGTATCGCGAACCTGCTCCTGCCGTAGTATTCTCACGTGGAATAAACTCCTGTTTTCTGCGATTCGGCGAAAGGACGGCCACCGTGGCGCAAAACGAAAAGGCCAGCTACAACCGCTTCCTGCTGCTCGTAGCGGGGCTGGGCGGCTTGCTGTACGGGGTGGATGTCGGCATCATCGCTGGCGCGTATCCTTACCTGGAAGCGACCCTAGGGGCCAGTTTCAATAGTAGCCAGCTTTCGAATGTCGTTGCCGCAGTGCTCCTCGGCAGCGTGATCTCAACCTTATTTGCGGGCGCACTCGCCGATTGGATGGGTCGCAGGCTGCTCATGACACTGAGCGGGGTGCTTTTCGTTGTCAGCATTCCTCTGATCGCGCTCTCTCACGCTTACGGGCCGTTGATTCTTGGGCGGCTCTTGCAAGGAATCAGCGCGGGCTTAATTGGCGTGGTTGTCCCGCTATATCTGGCAGAGTGTTTGTCGGCGTCGAGTCGCGGCAAGGGTACTGGCATCTTTCAGTGGTTGCTCACTCTCGGCATCACAGCGGCTGCTTTCGTTGGCATGTATTTCAGTTTCCGAGTCGCCGAAGTGGCAAAATTAGCCGACGCTGCCCGGCTCATTGCGTTTAAGGACACGGCGTGGCGCAGCATCTTCTGGGTTTCGCTTCCACCCGGCATCCTGTTCGTGATTGGCAGCGTCATGGTGGCGGAGTCTCCCCGCTGGCTGTTTCGCCGGGGCAAGCGCGATGCCGCCTATGCTGCTCTCCTTCGTTCGCGCACAACTGAGCAGGCCGACCTTGAACTCAAGGAGATGGAACAGGCCGCCGCCGCCGAGAAGGCCCAGACTTCAACTGGAACCAGGGTTAAGGAATCGCTCCTACGCCGAAAGTATGTGATCCCGTTTGTCCTGGCCTGCGTGATTCTCGCATGCAACCAAGCCACCGGCATCAACTCCATCATCGGCTACAACACCAACATTCTCTTGCAGAGCGGCCTCTCCGATGTTCAGGCCCACTGGGGCTACGTTCTTTTCACCATCGTGAATTTTCTGGTCACGATTGCTGGCGTCATGCTGGTGGATCGGAAAGGACGGAAATTCCTGCTGTCGGTGGGAACGGCCGGGATTATTTTGTCGCTGGTCTGCACCGGCCTGCTCTTCCGCCAGACGGAACGCTTGCGTGTGGATTCCAGCGCTCCGGTTCAATCGATGGTCAATGCTGGCCAGAAGATCACCCTTACCTATGACCAGAAGTTGGCCGAGATGCTGCTAAGCGCGGGGGGAAACGCTGCTCAGCAAATCGGCCACGGACCAACGTCGTTGGTAGTCATCTATTCGTATGGAGACTTCCGCGCCGCCACCAAAGCCGCACGTTCCGACGATACCGCCGCGACCCCGATCGAAATCACGCGCGAAAGCTGCGTGCCCGCCAACAAAGTAGTCGCATTCTTTTCCAATCCCTTCGGTGATCTCGATGCCGCGCGCCAGGCGCCCTTGAGAATCGACAATGCCCTGATCACTCCTTTGCCCAGCGAGAGCAGTGGATGGAGGGTAGCCATCACTCTTTTCGTATTCATGGCTTTCTATGCAGTTGGTCCCGGTGTTGTTGTGTGGCTCGCGCTCTCGGAGCTAATGCCGACCCGCATTCGGTCGAACGGCATGAGCATCGCCCTGTTGCTCAACCAGGCAGTCTCCACCGGCATCGCGGCCATATTCCTGCCAACGGTCGGCAAGTATGGCTACGCCACAATGTTTTGGGGGTTCGCAGCCTGCACCGTCGTCTACTTCATCACGGCCGCATTTTTCCTGCCGGAAACAAAAGGGAAAACCCTGGAGGAAATCGAAGCGCATTTTGAAGGTGCTGGAACGAAGTCCGGCCTGGCAAGCGCTTGAGCTGTGGAAATCTCGCTCCCACGGTTTTCTAGCGCGGTCGCATGCGGGGCGGGACAAGCCGATGGGCCGGTTCGCCCCTTTCAAGCCTCCGCAGGCAGTCGCCTACGTCGTCGCAGAGCAACGTGACGGCAATCCCCCCAAAGCCTGGCGGATAGCGGTCGAGCCGACGCAGGGCAGCTTGCAGCAACAGCACGGTCCCCAATCGATTGTCGCGCTGCAAATGATGAAATGCCGCCGTCACCTGAATCAATCCTTGCAGGAACGTTTTCTCCGGCTCAGGCGCCCCCAACCACACGCTTTCCCAAGCCTCATGTGCGGTAAAGAACTCGCCCGCATGGTAGAGTCGCAGGCCTTCCGCCAATGCACCCTCGGTCCAATCGAATTTCATCGGCTGCGGCTCCACGCTACAAGCTAGCGCGGCTGTTGAGCTATACCTTCCAAACCGATCCTGTTCGACTCCGAGGGACGCCTTCAATCTGAAAAAATATTAATCTTGTTTTTAATCACCGCGTCACAAAGCCTTCCTAGAATTCCCAGTCATCCTGACGAAGAGATCTTTCCTGGTCGTGGAGCCGTCCACCGCTGAGTCGCAGCTTGCCTCATCGGTGCAGGCGGGCGTAGGGCCATTTTCTTTTTGAGGAGCGTCACCCATGAAGTCAAGTCATTTCCGCTCGATTCTCCCCTGCGGGCTGAAGTCCACTGCTGGCCTGATCCTCACACTGCTCTTGACGACAACGGCGCTCGCGCAAGTAGATCGCGCAGAGCTCGAAGGTACGGTGAAAGATCAAAGCGGCGCGCTCATCGGTGGTGCCACCGTGCACATTACGGCCGTAGATACAGGCCTGGCCTTTGACCGAACTGGCAACGCCAACGGCTACTACCGCGCTCCAGGGCTTGCCGCGGGGCAGTATACGGTGACCTTCAGTCACGCCGGCTTCAAAACCAAGACCGTCGAACAAGTCGTACTTCGAGTAGGCGAAACTAGAACGCTGGACGTCACTCTACAGGTTGGCGCGATCTCGGAGAAAATGGAAGTGACGGCGGAGAATGCACCCGCCGAGCGCAGTTCCGCAGAAGCGTCCACGGTCATCACCAGCGATCAGATCGCTAATTTGCCCAACAACGGACGTGACTGGGCCAGCTTCACTCTACTGGCGCCCTTTGCGCAGGATGATGGTGGAGGCGACCAGCGCACCATACGTTTCGCCGGCCGCGCCCGCGACGACAACAACTTCAGCTTCGACGGCGTGGACGCTGGCGGCATTCAGGAGCAAGCCCAGAAGTCACAAACCCGTCTACAGATTTCTCAAGACGCAATCGAGGAGTATCGCGTCAACAGCGCTTTGTACGATGCGGAATACGGCACCCAGGCCGGAGGGCAGATCGATGTGGTCACAAAGTCCGGTACGAACCACTTTCACGGCTCCGTGTTTGGCGTTTTAAGGAACTCCGCTTTTGATGCCCGGAACTTTAATGATTTCGACTTGAACGGGAACCCGGCCATTCCTCCATTTCGCATGGGGCAGTACGGAATGACTTTCGGCGGGCCGATCGTCAAAGAAAAGACATTTTTCTTCATCAACTACGAGGGCCTGCGCCAGTTCCAGTCGACAACCCAGCAATTCAACGTGCCCTCCGGCTTCTGCTGCGGCCAGGCACCCGATCCTAGCAACCCGGGCCAAAACATCACCCTGACCGTACCATTCCAGCAGTTCGTAGCGAATACGTCCGGGCCGCAGATGTGCTCGATCCTGCAGGCGTACCCGTGGCGAGCCTCCGTCGGCTCTCTCAACGGCTGTGTCCCGCGCCTTACCTATCCGGACACAGCTTTCAAGTGGTTGGGACTACTGTCCCCCCTTGACCCGAGTTACGACCCCAACGCCGATCAGGTCACAGCCCCCACGCCCACGACTGTCCATGAAGACACCTGGTTGGTGCGAATCGACCACAAGATCAGCGAAAAAACCCTGCTCTATGGCCGCGCCCAACGCGATATCAGCCTGGTGGACGCCCCGAATGGCGCCAGCCTTCCGGGGGACAAACTCCGAACCATCAACCATCCCGCGAACTACTTGGTGGCGCTGCAGCATACATTCGCGACCAATCTCTTCAACGAAACCAAGGTCTATGTCAATCGGTCGCCATTTCAAAATCCCCAGGCCAGTGTCCTTCCCTATTCGGTGAGCACGAACAATTTCGTCGGACTCAACAACAACAACGCCGACATCGAGGTGGGAACGACCTACGGAGTTATCGACAACCTGATTTGGACACATGGCCGACATGCCTTCAAGACCGGCATGGAGATTCGCCGGGTCCGGCTGAACCAGGGCAAGACTGCCGACAACGGCCTTTCCTTCGCCGATAATTCTGGCACTGATGAAACGGGCTTCGTGAACGCTGCCCTTTACGGAATTTCCTTTACCGCCCCTTGGTGCTGCCACAAGTATCGGCGCACTTTCTACATGCCCTATTTCCAGGATGAGTGGAAAGTCACTCCTAACTTCACTCTCAACTTGGGACTTCGCTGGGAATACTACGGCGTAGCCCACGAGGCCGACAATCGCACCACGGTTTTTGACGTGAATGAGTTTCACGGAGTTTGCCTGGGATCGGGATCAAAAAACGGACCTTACCCCACGCCGCTCAACACTGCGGCATGTCCAACGAATCCCGCTCTGTATAACCCCAACTACAGGAATTTCGATCCGCGGGTTAGCATTGCTTGGGCTCCGGGCGCCTTCCGCGGAAAAACGGTGATTCGAACAGGTTTTGGCATCTACCACGGCGCCGCACAGAACGACGACCTCAACGCCGGTCTGGAGAGCGACCGGTTCACGGCATTCCTCAATCTGAATCCGAGCGGCGCTGGAATCCCCCTGCAACCCGCCTATCAGCAGACCGTCCCCGACCTCAGTGGCTTGCCCGTAAGCACCCAACAGCAGCCTCGCGCCTTGCAGCGCCACGGGCGTCGGGACCTCTACGCCGAGACCTGGGGTTTGACCATTGACCACGAGTTGCCTGCCAACTTCCTGGTGTCTGCGCAGTACATCGGGTCACGTGGCGTGCGCTTGTTTTCTCGCGGAGGAGTCAACTTCTGCACCACCAAACCGGCTTACACTGCGGACGGCAGTCTCTCTTGCACGCGGTTCCTCGATCAGTTCTATACCAACGCCCCCGGCGGGGATCCTTACGGTTCGGTGGACTATAAATCCGATATCGGATCGAGTACCTACAACGCACTAGGTCTCACTCTGGAACGCCGTTTCAGCACTGGGTTGTCCTTCCAGACCCGTTACACCTGGTCTCACTCCATCAACGACGGTTCTGTCGGAGGTGGTGAGTCGAATGGGCCGGAGAACGTCAATTGCCTGCGTTGTGATTTTGGGCCCAGCGTCTTCGACATTCGCCAGAATTTCACCGCGAATGGGGTGTATGAACTCCCGTTTGGCCCCGGGAAAACGTACCTGAACGACAGCGGCGTCTTGGGCAAAGTCGTCGGTGGCTGGAGCCTCAGCGGCGTCGGTCTCTGGCATACCGGGCATCCGTTGACAATAACCATGAACATCAACGCCTCCCAACTGCCCGATGGCAATGATCAAACGAATCAAAGGCCGGATCTTGTTCCCGGAGTGCCGATCCTGCTGGGCGGAGGCGCGCCGAACCACACTCTGCAAATCAATCCCGCTGCGTTCGCACCTCCGCCACTCGACCCAGGTGGTGTCGTCACAGGGTTTGACGGCAGTGGCAACCCAGTATGCAGCCTGTCCTGTGGCTTGGTAAGCCGTTTTGGCACCGCGCCGAACGGCCTGCTTCGGGCGCTCGGCTTCTGGCAGCTCGACCTCGCCCTGATGAAGGAAACGAAGATTTCCGAGCGCGCCTCGGTTGAATTTGGAGTGGACTTCTTCAACATCTTCAACCACGTTCAACTTGGGGATCCCAGCGGCGACAACCTGACCCTTAACTACGGGTTTTCGGCGTCACAAGTGGGGGGAGGGCCGATCCAAACCACGCAGTCGCTTTCGCCGAAAGGCAATCTCGGTCAAATCACCTCAACCAACAATTTCAACAACAACAACGACAACGCCGCTTCCCCGAACACCGGCACCGGTCTGCCCCGGCAGATTCAGTTCACACTTCGCGTGAAGTTCTAGCCAAGAATCTGTGCGGCAAGAAAACGAATGATGGCCGGGATTCAGGTTCCTTTCAGGTTGACGGCGTACAGTCGTTCAAGCTTTACTCCGTCATCCAAGCCTTCCATAGAAGGGATCGAGAGAACTCATGAGAAACGTATCTTTCCTATTGCTGCGATCTGGATTAAGAACATGCCTCGCGGCTGCAGGTTTAGGTTTGTTGTCCGCGCTTCCAGCAGCCGCCACTCCGCCTGCTGATGGCGGCTACAGCGTCGTCAAGAAAATCCCCATCCCCGGCCAGGGCAGTTGGGACTACCTCAGCGTGGATGAAGCCGCGCGCCGCCTGTACGTTTCTCACGGAACGCAGGTTGAAGTGATTGACGTGGATTCGCTCGCCATCGTGGGCAATATCCCGAACACGCAGGGCGTGCACGGAATTGCGATCGCTCCGGATCAGGGGCGCGGATTTGTGAGCGATGGTAAGACTTCGACCGTCACGATTTTCGATCTGAAGACCTTGAAATCCATTGCCGATGTACCAACAGGTCAAAAGCCTGACGCCATCATCTTCGATCCCGCTACCTCGCGAGTCTTTGCGTTTAACGGTGGCAGCAATAGCTCCACAGCCATCGATGCTGCCAGCGGCAAGGTCGCGGGCACGGTCGACCTCGGTGGCGGTCCAGAATTCGCCGCTGCCGACGGCAACGGATTCGTTTACGACAATCTGGAAGATGAAAGCCTGGTCCTGAAGATCGACTCTCGCAAACTCACAGTCGAAAAGCGGTGGCCCACGGCTCCATGCGCTTCCCCCAGCAGCATGGCGATGGACCGCGCCAATCGCCGTCTGTTCCTCGGTTGCCGCAGCAAAGTGATGGCGGTCATGAACGCCGACACCGGCCAGGTCATCACGACACTTCCCATTGGCGATCATGTCGACGCGACCGCCTTCGATGAAGCGACGAAGCTGATCTTCAATTCCAATGGCGAAGGAACGATTACCGTGATTCACCAGGATGGCCCCGACAAGTACTCGATTGTGGAGACCGTCAAGACTTTGCCGCGAGCCAAGACCATGGCTCTCGATCCGAAAACGCATCGGCTGTTCCTGTCCACAGCAGAGAACGGGCAGTTCGAAGTGCTGGTCGTGGGAAAGTAGCCGGTAACTGAGTACGGGGCGTAACCTTTCACTATGCTTTATCAAAGTAGACCTTTCGCGCGCACGCTGTCGCTGCTGTGCGTCATGGCGGCGCTATTCGCGTTGGCTGGGTGCACGAAGAAGTCAACCGCGCAAACCACCATCGACCTGCAACTGAAGGTGAGTGTCCCGTTTCGCTTCGTGGCCTACGGCGACACTCGCTTCCATGATCCTAAAGACACGGAAGCCGCCAATCCGCCCGTGCGCGTAGCTTTGGTGCAAGCCATTGCCGAAGCGAACCCGGCGTTCGTGTGCTTCACCGGCGACATCGTTTACAACGGCAACGACGTCGACGACTGGAAGGTCTGGGACACGGAGACAAGTGTCTGGCGGGACAAGAACATCCAAATTTATCCGGCGCTCGGCAACCACGATCTGCACGGGGACGAAAAAATTGCCCTCGGCAACTACTTCCAGCGCTTCCCCGACCTGAAGAACAGCCGCTACTACTCGGTACGGGCGGCGAACACGCTCCTGCTCGTGCTCGACAGCGCTTTGGATGAGACCTCCGGTCCCGAAGGCCAGTGGCTCACCACCAAGCTGGACAACCTCCCATCCGACGTTGACTTCGTGTTTCTCATGTTTCACCATCCGCCATACACCAGTTCGTCCGATGAGAGAAAGTTTGGCGGCGGTCACTCTGCCCGCCCCCACGAGCAGGCTCTGGCGAAGATTTTGGAGGAGCGCCAGGGTCATACCCGCGCCCGTTTCGTGGTGTTCTCAGGACATGTCCACAACTACGAGCGCCACGAGCACGGTGGCGTTACCTACTTCGTTTCCGGAGGAGGAGCGGCTCACGCCTATCCCATCGAACGTGCCCCTGACGACCCTTTTCAGAGCGAGGAAGTCAACTACCACTACCTCCTCGTCGAAGTCGATCACCAGCAGTTGAAGGTCACGATGAACCGCTTGGACTTGAGCAGTGGGAAGGCGGTCTGGACGCAGCCGGATTCGGTGAAGATTGCGCTTCCCGCCGCGCCGTCTGCCAGCTCTGCTGCCCACTGACCGCCGCGCTATTCCGCGTCGCGGGGCAGCCGAAACGGGTGTACACTGGCTGGCAGCATTCGAAGCCCACAGGGAAACCAACTTGTGGGTGCCTTGGCTGAGTCCGCCCCTGCCTTCCCCGGCCATGGTTGGAGCCTTATGAGGAGTTCTCCGGACGCCCAGCGGACAGTCGCACCCAGCGGTGGAGCACTAGGCTTCTTCTTCGTTCACGCCTTATTTTCCTGTCTTCTCGTGTGCGTCACCTGGTTTTTCGCTGACCCAACTCCCGCCCTTGCACAAGACGGTTCGCAGCAGACTCCGACTCCCAGCCCTGCGCCGCAGGCGGAAATCAGACAGAGCTCGGCCGAGCTCGCTTCTCACGACGAACCCACCACATTCAAGGTGAACGTAAAGCTGGTGGTGGTGCGCGCCGTGGTCCGCGACTCCCAGGGACACGCCGTCGGAAATCTCCATAAGGAGGATTTTCAGATTTTCGACAAAGGCAAACCGCAAGTGATCACCCAGTTCGAAGTCGAGCAGCCCGGACCCAGAACCACGAATGTGCCTCAAAAGTTGGATGAAAACTCCCGTGATGCAGTTCTCACCGCTCAGCCCACCAACCCGGGAGGTGTGACGGTGCCTGGGCGTTTTGTTGCTTATCTTTTCGATGATGTGCATCTGGAATTCGGCGACCTGGCCCACGTACGAGATGCGGCGGAACGACACTTTTCCAATTTGGCGCCGACGGATCGCGCCGCCATCTTCACTACGTCAGGAGTTACGACACTGGACTTCACCGACGACCGGGTGAAGCTCCACGATGCCCTGCACCATCTGCAGCCACGCCCGATCAGCTCTGGTGTTTTCAAACACCAGTGCCCGGAAATCAGTTATTACCAGGCAGATCTGATCGTCAACAAGTTCGACCCGGATGCAACACGGGTTGCCGTTCTGGAGGCGGGTGAATGTGGCCCCGTAGCATCTGTAGGGCGCGGTAGCGCGCCCATCGGAAATCCAGCAGCGCTCGTAAACGCCCTGAGTTGGGGTGTCTTGAGTGCTGGTGAGCACGAGAGCCGCGTCTCACTCGTCACTCTGAAAGATGTAGTCCGCAGCGTCTCCCGGATGCCAGGGCAGCGGAGCATCGTCCTCGTCTCTCCCGGGTTTATCGTTCCAGATCTCCAGTATGAATACCTAGAGATTATCGATCGTGCCGTGCACTCGCAGGTGGTCATTAACGCCCTGGACGCTCGCGGGCTATACGTTGTCATCCCCTACGGAGATGCCAGCCATCAGCCCCCTGTCATACCTGGTGACAGCGTGTTTAGCAGCCCCGTTTCTGCCAGCAAGAGCTTGCTGCAGACCGCGGCCGCGTCCGCTGACGCCGATCTGCTCGCCGTTTTGGCCAACAGTACTGGTGGTATTTTCTTTCACAACAACAACGATTTCAACGAAGGCTTCCGGCGCGTTGCAGAGACTCCCGAGTACTCATACGTTCTGGCCTTCACACCGGAGAGTCTCAAGCTGGATGGCAGTTTTCATGTTCTCAAGGTCGCGCTAAAGAGCCCGCAAAAACTGACCCTGCAAGCGCGCCGTGGCTATTATGCACCCAAGAACTTCGCTGACCCGAATGAGCAGGCCAAGCAGGAAATCGAAGACGCAATGTACTCCCAGGAGGAGTTGCACAATCTTCCCGTCACATTGCACACCCAGTTTTTCAAAGCTAGCGACGAGAATGCCAAACTTATTGTTCTCGCCCAGGTAGATGTAAGACATCTGCACTTTCGAAAAGTCGAAGGCCGCAATGACAATGTGTTGACCTGTGTATCCGCCCTGTTCAATCGCAACGGCAGCTTTGTTCAGGGGATGCAAAAGACTGTGACCATGCATTGGAAAGATGAAACTCTGGAACACAAGCTGGCTTCCGGCATTACGCTCAAGACCAGTTTTGACGTGAAGCCGGGGAGCTATTTGGTCCGGCTGGTGGTACGGGATGCGGAAGGACAAATGATGTCCGCGGAAAATGGGACGGTTGAAATTCGCTAAGCAGGCACTTTGGAGGTGAGTATGCGCAATCGCCGGCTGCTTCTTAGAATTGGCATGATCTTCATGGTCAGTGGCTGGATGCTCGTCAAACTAAGCTCTGACCGCCCCGTGGCCTACGCCCAGCAGCAAGCCGCAGCGGGACCGGGCGACGTCCCCGTGATCCGGGCGGAGACACGCCTGGTTCTCGTGGACACTGTGGTGACTGACAAGAAAGGCAACTACATCCGCGACCTTGCCCAGAAAGACTTCAAGGTTTGGGAAGACGGCAAGGAGCAGCCGCTCACCACCTTCTCCTTCGAGGAGAACACCGGTTCCAGCAACGCCCAGCCGCGTTACATGGTCCTGTTCTTTGACAACTCCACTATGGATTTTGGCGATCAAGCTAAAGCCAGGGATGCGGCCGCAAAGTTTATCGATGCGAATGCGGGCCCCGGACGCTTGATGGCCATCGCCGATTTCGGCGGCACTGTGCATATCTCACAAAACTTTACCGCCGATGCAGCCCGGTTGAAGAAAGTGGTGAAGGGCTTGAAGGGGTCGTCAGTTTCGCCGAACGGGGATTCCTCGGTGATGGTGGCGTCCCTGGATGTTCCTTCGATAGGCCCGTCTCTCTCTAGCGTGGAGGCTGACTTCGGCGTGCGCAGTGTGCTGCTCGCTATGCGCAGCCTCGCGAAAAGCCTTTCCACCGTGCCCGGCCGCAAGACGCTCGTGATGTTGACCGCTGGCTTTCCAATGAATCCGGAATATCAGTCGGAACTGACCGCGGTTATCGATACCTGCAATAAATCCAACGTCGCCATTTACCCCATCGATGTCCGGGGTTTGGTGGTTCCAGACTTGAGCGCGCCTAACAGCGACCTGTTCCTGCCGTCGATCCACTCCGCATCCGGATTCCTGGTTCCCGCTGCATTTCACTATTCGAGCAAGCGCCAGCATCAGCCGATGTTCCGGCTGGCCGCCTTTGCGGAACCGGCTGAGGCGCTGCCACCCCAACACGGGGGCGGCGGCGGTGGAGGTGGAGGAGGTGGTGGCGGACATGGTGGCGGCGGTGGTCACGGTGGTGGCGGGACCGGCGGTGGCGGGACCGGTGGCGGTGGGACCGGTGGCGGTGGTAAGGGCGGTGGTGGGACTGGTGGTGGCAAGACCGGCGGCACCGGCGGCGGAATCATATCCAACACTGGCCAACCGAGTCTTTACTCTCAACCCAGGCAGATTGTTCCGCCATTTCCTCCGAGCGCCTCTGACAATCAGCAAGTGCTCTACCAACTTGCTGATGGTACCGGCGGATTTGTCATCCTCAATACGAACGATCTTCTCGGCGGATTGGAGCGCATCGCCAAGGATCAAAACCAGTATTACCTGCTCGGCTACAAGCCTGCCGTTTCCGCCGACGCAAGTTGTCATAGCTTGAAGGTCAAGGTGGAACGTGGAGGCACCAACGTCCGCGCGCGCAGCGGTTATTGCAATACCAAACCGGCGAATCTTCTGGCCGGCAATCCCATCGAGAAGGATCTGGAGACTCGTGCTAGCGGCGAGATCAAGGGCAACGTCGATGCTCTGATGCAAGCGCCCTTCTTCTACACCTCGCCGAACATGGCTCAAGTCCATCTTGCCGTCGAGATTCCTTCCCCCGCGCTGAAGTTTGAAAAAGCAAAAGGCAAACAACACGCTGCGCTCAATATACTGGGCATCGCATACAAGCCGGACGGATCCATGGCTGCGCGCTTCAGCGATACTGCCAATGTTGACTTCGACGACAAGAAGGAAGTGGAGGAATTCCAAAAGCGTCCATTTCACTACGAGAACCAGTTCGGTATCGCTTCCGGCCAATACAACTTAAGAGTCGTGTTCAGCTGCGGCAACGAGAGTTTTGGCAAACTCGAAATGCCCCTCGCGATCGACCCCTACCGCGGTGAGGAGTTCAGCCTTAGTGGCGTGGCGCTCAGCAACGATATTCGTCCTGCCACGGGCATAACAACCGATCTGGATAGCCAAATGCTCGAGGATAGAACTCCCCTGGTTGTGTCGGGCGCGCAGATTTCGCCCTCCGCCTCCAACCATTTCAAGAAGACCGACACCGTCGCTATTTACGCGGAGGTCTACGAACCACTCCTGAAAGGTCCGAATCCTCCGGAGGTTGCGTATGAGCTAATCGTCACGGAACGGAAGAGTGGACAGCAGAAGATCCACATTGGCGATCGCACCCCCAAGGGAAAAGCTGGCGATCCGGTGATTCTACTGGGACTCAAGTTGCCAGTCGCTTCACTTGGCCCCGGTTCCTATCGCCTGAATTTACGCGCCGTCGATTCGCTGGACCACGCCAGCAAGCCCCGTACTGCTGATTTTGAGGTGGAATGAGGAACTGACTGGGCAGTCAGTCCATTGTGAATCGCTGATCTATGCGGATCAGGCAAGCCGCCTGCTTATTGCAGGCTCAGTTGTAACTCGCCGCGTTTGCCGAAGTTAATCCGCAGCATCTTCTCTTTCTCACTGGCAAATTCGCCGGCGACCGTCCCGGACTGGTCATATGAGTCCGCTCCAGACTCCACTCGAACGCGGAGACTGTGTTTCCCGGGTGGAATCTGCACGGCATGGAATTCGTGACCCTGGACCTGGTGGAACACGACCAGATGTTTCTTGTCCGCTCCCTCTAACGAGTGCGTGTAGGTCAAGTGATCATCCACCCAGATCGAAAGTTGGGCCTCCGCAAATTTGTGCTCAACCTCAATGTCGAGTACTGCTGGAGAACTTGCATGAATGACTGGCGAGCTTGTGCGGCTCACCCTCACGCGGGACGGAACGGCTGCGCCCACGGAAGCCTCACGCGGAGTCTTTTTGTTTGCGATTGGCATTGGCGCTGAGGTTGCCGAGGAAGCATTGACTGAAGTCGGCGTCGTCACCGACGTCGCCTTCTTGACCGTTTCCGCCTCCGCATATGGCAGTGGCTCTGCCCTATTCGGGAATTTCGGATGCCATATGAACTCACGCATCTGGAGTCCAAAGATCAGAAGTCCGGCCAGCAGCAAAGCCCCGGCGATGGACTTCCGCTCACGCATCTTTTCCAGCACCCTCTGCACTGCGTCGCGTCCCAGGAGTGGAGATGAAGAGCGGGAGCTGGAGCGGGGCTTGGCCGTGACTGCGCGTTGCCCCGTGGCCCAGGCTTTGGCCCTTAGGCTCGCCGTTTGCACAGCATCCGGAGGGGCAAACGCGCCGGGCTGCTTGGTCTTACTCCACGGTTCTCGCCCTTCGCGCAGTTCCTGGATGTCCAACACCATCTCCATGCCGCGTTGATAGCGCTGGGCCGGGTCTTTCGCCATGGCGCGCGCGATGATGTAATCGAGCCCCGGCGGTAAGTCGGTATCGAGAATGCTTGCGGGCACGGGGTCGCGGTTGACCACCTTGAACGAAACGGTCATGGCGCTGTTGCCTTGAAATGGCCGGTAACCTGTCAGCGAGGTGTACAGGATCACGCCCAGGGAAAACAAATCGGACCGGCCATCCACCTCTTCACCGCTGAGTTGTTCGGGTGACATGTAGGCGGGAGTGCCCACGGTACGTCCCGTCACCGTGAGGCTGGCGAGATTCAGTTTGGCGATCCCGAAATCGGCGATTTTTGCGTGGCCTTCTTCCGTGATCAGGATGTTGGCAGGCTTCAAATCGCGGTGAACCACGCCCTGACCGTGAGCACAGTCCAGAGCTTCCGCCAGTTCCAGCGTCACTTGAAGGGCTGTCTCCGGCGGTAACTTATTGTCGTCGCGCGCGAGCAGTAGCTTGTCGAGGGACTGCCCCGCCACAAATTCCATCACGATGTAAGGGGAACGCGTCTCCGGCTCCTCGCCCACATCGAAGATGGTTACGATTCCTGGATGAGAAAGGCGGCCAGCAGCTTCCGCCTCCCGGACAAAGCGCTCGCGATACTCAAGCTCCTCGTCGGGTGGTTGGCCGGTCAACAAAACAGTCTTCACCGCCACCAGTCGGTTGATCTTCGGGTCGCGGGCCTTGTAGACCACACCCATGGCTCCCCGGCCCAATTCGGACAGGATCTCGTAGCGCCCAAAACGTTCGCTCTTATGATCATCCATGAGTGTTCACGCCAGCGTATGTGCAACCCGTTCTTGCACACTTCTCCTGACGCCCAGAGAGAACGGCTTCCCCTCGTGAATATTGTCCCCTCATTGGTTTAGCGGTAATAGGTTACTGAGGTAATTCTGAGCGGCGCTGTATGGAGAGACGCCCGCCTTCAGCGCCAGTGTAGGCGGAACAAAATTTCGCGCCCTTATCCCGGGTATCTTCCCGTGATGTAGCCTTCCAACTCCTGTATGTGATGTGCCTGGTTCGAAACGATCCACTTCACCAGATCGCCCAGCGAGACCACGCCCACCACCGTGTCATTCTCCCCCATCACCGGGAGATGGCGGAAATGGTGTTTGGTCATGATTGACATGCACTCGTCGACGGTCTCCCGAGGGGTTACAAAGACGACGGGCGAGCTCATGATGTCGCGGACCGGCGTCTCTTTCGAAGAGTGGCCCTTCAGGATCACCTTGCGGGCATAGTCACGCTCCGACAGGATGCCCACCAATTTGCCCGCGGAAATAACCAGCAGTGCTCCTACGCCCTCCACCGCCATCTTCTCAATCGCCTCATAGACGGATTGCTCGGGCGTCGCGGAGAGGACCCTGCTGTTCTCCTTACTCTTCAGCACCGTTGCGATTGTATCGGTAAGCTTCATGCGGTTCTTTCCAGCCGGGCAGAATTATACGCCTGACGGCCACCCGTCACGTTTCCCGGACTATTGGTCAAGAGTCGCGCTTTTTCGCCGGCTCCTGTCTATAATGACCGGGGCATATCGCGGCCTCGGTCCTTCCGGCAGGAGTGAGCTTCCAGCTTGCCATCTCTGATCGCCTCCGCGCTGCTGGTTAGGTAGCTGGTTTGAGGTGGCTGGGTTTGAGGTGGTAAAGACTTGGCTGTTGACTGCATGAATCTGAAACCCGGAGTCGAGGTGGCGAGCCTGAGTGATGTGGGCTGCCAGCGCGAAAACAATGAGGACTCCTACCTCTATTGGGAGCCAGCTGGCGATGCCGAATTCCAGCGCAAGGGACGGCTCGCCGTCATTGCCGACGGCATGGGCGGACACGAAGGTGGCCAGGAAGCCAGCCGCATGGCGGTCGAAACCGTTCGCGAAGTCTACGACCAGTCCTTCCGCGACGATCCGCAGGCCGCTTTGGTCGAGTCCTTTGCCGCAGCCCACGCCCGCATTCAAAACTATGCCGAGCGCTATCCCGCATTCCACGGCATGGGAACCACCTGCACCGCCCTCGTGGTCCGCGGCCACCAGCTTTATTTTGCGCACGTCGGAGACAGCCGCCTTTATCTGGTGCGCGATGCCCGCATCTTGCGCCTGACTCGCGATCACTCCTACGTGGGCCGCCTGGTGGAAACTGGCATAGTCCGCGCCGAAGACGCCGAGAAGCATCCCCAGCGCCACATCCTTACCGCCGCTTTAGGTGCGGGAAGGGAAGTGGCAGTAGACGGCGCCGAACAGAATTTGGCCTTGCAGGATGGCGACGATCTTCTGCTTTGCACTGACGGTCTTTGGAGCGTCGTGACCGAAGAAGAACTAGAGGCAGTCGTAAGCAGCAACTCCCCCGCGGAATCCTGTGCCGCCCTGGTGCAGCTGGCCCGCCAGCGCGGCGGCCCCGACAACATTACCCTGCAAGTGCTGCGCGTTGGGACGGAATCATACCCGTAGAGTGGGAAGGCCAGCAGCCCGCCACCCCAAAAGTGACAATGAGTGATATGGGGATACTACGCCAATTGACCACAACAGCTACCTCATTGTTCCAATCGCAGCGTGTAGCCCTTCGCAAGTTTTGCTTTCTCGGGACGGATGGCGTCCCTCTCCACCGGAATCCGAAGTTCGACACCGTTTGGATATTTCAGCACAATTGAAAATGACATCGGCTCTCCAAACAGGTTGAGTGATTTTTCCAGATTGGCCCCGGTGGAAACGAAGACCTGTGGAGCCTCGTAATACTCCGTCTGAGACACTACGGAGAACCGTTGAAGAACATCCTTGTCGGTTCCGTACTGCAACTGTGGATACTGACTCTGCTTGTCCAGCACGGAGTAGCCATATCCAACGTACCTAGCGTTGCGTGGGCCTTCTCCGAACCACAGTGCGAGCAGATCGGAATTTGTGATATACAGTTTTTTTGCATTCAGGATGCTGTAGTACGAATAGACGGTTGGCACATCGCAACAGCCCCATTGAATGACTCGATAGAACCTGTCTCGCACATCTCCTTCATTACCACTTGCCTCGATAGCCCAACGTAGCTGGCGATCCTTCCCCTGTTTGAGAGTCCAAGAATTGACTGTGACCCTTCCTCTGGTGCCTTCGATGCCGGGGGGTCGCTCGTTGTGGTAAGTTTCCTCTAACAGAAGCACCGCTTCGTAATTGCCGGTGTCACCTAATACTTCCTCAAATCGAAACGAACGGTTTTCGGTCACGTATGTCCAAGCATCCTGTCCCTCGATGACATAGGCGGAAGACCCTGCTTTGTACGTAGGCGAGGGTTTCTGGTTGGCAGTGGAGCTGACATCGCGCTCCTGAGCCGAGACTGTATTGACGGAAAACAACAGCGCAAGAACAACAGGTGCGTGGCGTCTCATGCCCCATAGCGTATCATCCGCAAGGAACGTGAGCGTAGCTGTTGTAACCAGGCCATAGCACTCCTTGCGACCTCTCCAAAAGGACAATTAACGGCCGCCGAAACGCTTTACTTCGCACTCTTAAGACTGTGGATTTCCCGCAATTCTTCCCAATACTGCAATGAAGTGCACAATGCTGGTTACTTTCACCTGAATGCAGACCGCCGCAAACTGTTGAAGACTATGCTATTTACGGCGTTGAGTCTGTTGGACATAAACGGCAATCCGCTTGCAATGCCCCTAACGTCGATAAAGTCTACTAACGTAATGGACTTTATGGCATAATCTCCAACTTATGAAAATCTCTCAAAAAGGTCTCTATGCTCTCCAGGCCATGATGATGCTCGCCCGCCATCACCACCAGGGCGCCATCAAGATCCGCGAAATCGCTTACGAAGAGGACCTTCCGGAAAAGTTTCTCGAACTCATCCTCCTCGAACTCAAGAATGCCCGCATGGTCGAGAGCGTCCGCGGAGCCAAGGGAGGCTACCAGTTGCGCCGTGAGCCCTCAGACATTCCCTTGAGCGAAATCATGCGCTTGATCGACGGCCCGGTGGCGCCCTTTGCCGATGCCGAGCAACTACGCGTCCTCATCGACCGCGACCTGCCGCACCGCGCGCTCTATCAAGTATTTCTCGACGTGCGCGACGCAGCCGCAAAGATCCTGGAAAGCACCACGCTGGCCGACCTGATCTCCGGCACAACCCCTCGCTCCACTAAAGGCAAGCGCGCCGCAAAGAAGAAAGAAAAGGGAAGTGTTCTGCCCATGGTGGTCGGAGGCCAGAAGAACGAATAAGCAGTGGGCGCGCTCTTTCCCGCGAAGTTGACAAACCTGGTTTGCGAAGAATCTCTGTTGCTCCCCCAGGATGTATTGATCGAACCAAACCTTAAAAGGAGAGTACTGAACTTCCATGAAACGAACCAAGAACGTATTCCTCACCGCCCTGATGCTGGCCGCATTTTCAGTCGGCGCCTGGGCAGAAACGCCTGGGTCAGATAAGTCTGGGTCAGGTAGGTCTGGGTCAGGTAATCCCGCAGCCGCTGCTAATGATGCCTCCTCCGCCGCACCTGCACCGCCAACCGTGACGGCCGCTGATGTCCAGGCCCTGAAAGACGCGCTGGCTGCCCAGCAAATGCAAATCGACCGCCTTACCCAGCAACTCCAGCGCCAGCAAGATTGGCAGGCTCAGCAATCCGCCGCGGAAGCTGCGGGCAAACCCGCCCAAACGCAAGCCACTCCGCAACAGCTGGCGGCCTTGAATAACAGTGTCGCCATTCAGCAAAGCGCCGCCCCAAGCTCCGGGCTCAATCTGCAAGACACTCAGACCGAGCCCGGCGCAAAGCCGAACCCACTGGAGAGCCCCGTCGTCTCCATTCACTTCAAAGGCATCACAATCACTCCAAGCGGATTCATCGCCGCTGAATTTGTGCGGCGGTCCCGAGCCCTCGCAGCCGACGTGACCACTCCTTTCAATACGCTGACCATGCCGGGCGCTTCGCAGAGTTCGTTGTCTGAATTCTTCGGCTCCGCCCGCCAGTCTCGTCCCACGATTTATATCGACGGGCGGATGAAGAACGTAGAGCTCTCCAGCTATGTCTCTGGTGACTTTCTCTCCTCCGGCGACACCTCCACAAACACTCAAACCAATAGCTACACTTTCCGCCTCCGCCAGGCCTGGGGCCAGGCCAAGTTCGACAACGGATGGAGCATCCTCGGCGGCCAGATGTGGAGCCTGCTCACCGAAAACAAAGCGGGCATCTCCCCCAGCGACGACCTCGGTAAAACCAACGATGCTCGGCCGGCCACCATCGACTCCGGATACAACGTCGGGTTCACCTTCGCCCGCCAGTATGGCCTTCGCCTAACCAAGTCGTTCGGAGATAAGGTCGCCTTCGCCGTGGCCGTCGAGAACGCCCAGGCCACGCTCACCACTCACGGCAACACCAACAACTTCCTGCTCGGCTCGGCCGGCGCAACCAACAGCTACAACGACGCCGTCACGGGCTGCCCCACCAGTTCTTACACTCCCACCGGTGGAACCACGCCCGTCTACTACACCACCTGCTCCCCGGCCGGCAGTTATTCCTTCAACCCATCTCCGGATATCGTCGCCAAGCTTGCCATCGATCCCGGCTTCGGCCACTATGAGATCTTCGGACTCTATGACCGGTTCCGCGACCGAGTCTTTCCTTGCGCCAACTTTCTCATCGGTACAACTGGAACTTGCCCCAGCGGCACCGGCACCGGACCGAACGCCTCAGGAGCCTATAATGCCTCGAAGAACGGCGGCGGTATCGGCGTCAACGCGCGCTGGAATTTCTACAACAAGCACGTCGTGTTCGGCCTGCACGGCTTCGGAGGCAGCGGTGTCGGCCGCTACGGCGCGGCTCAGCTCTCCGATCTCGCGATTCGTGCCGATGGAACTCCCGCTCTCATCAAGAATCTCCAGGGTCTCACCACGCTGGAATGGCATGGCAAGAAACTGGATGTCTATTTCTACACCGGCGCGGAATACGCCGGCCGCACCAGCGACTTCGACGCCGCAACCAACACCTACGTCGGCTACGGATCGACCCACTTCAACAACTCCGGCTGCTACACCGAAGCCGCTCCTTCTACCGCTGTCACGGCCGGATTCAACCCAGGGTCGCTCTCCAAGTGCACTGCCGATACACGAGCCGCCATCGAAGGCACGGCTGGCTTCTGGTACCGCCTCTATAGCGGCCCCAGGGGCAGGTTGCAATTCGGCACGCAGTATTCCTACGTGACTCGTCAAACCTGGTCTGGCGTCGCCCCGGCTGTAGGAGCTCCTTCCGGATCACCCGAAGGACTCGACGGCATGGTCTTCACCTCGTTCCGCTACTACTTGCCTTAAACAAAAATGGTCCCGCGTCATCCTCCGATGCGGGACCACCCAGGCTTTATTCAACCATCGAACTTTCTGAGGGGTGACTTCCCTTCGGAAACGCCGCCGGCCCGGTTTTGGCTCACTCTCCTTTTCCGGGTCGGTGGTGTTAACTTAATCTACGATAGAATTTCAGATCTACGCTTGAGTCGCGAAGCGACGGTATTCATTAGCCCCGGACGTAAGTCCGGGGTACCGGTGACATAAAAAGCAAGTCCCTTCAGGGACGGCACCGGGTTGCGACACAGACGCTTTAGCCCCCGAGGGACGACATGAACTCCCGACGAACCTTCCTCAAACAAATCTCTCTCGCCACGCTAGCCTCAACCACCGCTCCCTCCATCCTCACCTGGGCTCTCCCGCCCCAACAATCCGTCGACGTCCCCGGCGAAGACGGCATGATTCTCCGCTCCTTCCGCTTCGTCGATCTCGAAACTCCGGTCGAATATTTCAACACCTGGCTCACGCCGGTTCCGCACTTCTTCGTGCGCAATCACATGCACGAGCCCAGTGAACTCGAGCCCACCGACTGGCGTCTCTCCCTCGGCGGAGAAGTAGAGAAGCCGTTAACGCTAACCCTAGCCGAGCTTTCCAAACTCGAAACGCATTCCGTCGTCAACACCCTCGAGTGCGCCGGCAACGGCCGCAGCCTCCATCGCCCTCAAGTCCCGGGCGTGCAGTGGGGCAAAGGCGCGGTAAGCACCGCTCGCTTCTCCGGTCCACGCCTGCGCGACGTATTACAGCGTGCCGTGGTGAAACCCACCGGCAAGCACGTAATGTTCCGCGGCCTCGACGAAGTCCCCGGCAAAGTCCCTCCCTTCATTCGCAGCATTCCGATCGAGAAAGCGCTAGACGCCGACACGCTCATCGCCACCCACATGAACGGATCTCCGCTCACCAAGCACCACGGATTTCCCGCCCGCGCTCTAGTCCCCGGCTGGATCGGAGCGGCGTCCTGCAAGTGGCTTACAGAAATCAAAGTGCTGGAAAAAGAATTTGTCGGAAATTTCATGAGCCCCGCCTACCGCTTTCCCAACCAGCCAGGAACGCCGGGAGAAGCCGTGAAGCCCGAAGACACCCACCCACTCACCGCACTAAGCGTGAAGTCGGTAATCTCCGGCCCGGCCGACGGCGCCAGCCTGAAGTCAGGAAAACTCTCAGTGCACGGCACAGCCTGGGCCGGCGAAGCAGATATCTCGAAAGTAGAAATCTCCACCGACGGCGGCGCAACCTGGAGTCCCGCCAAACTAGGCCAGGAACAAGCCCACTACGCCTGGCGCCTCTGGACCTACGACTGGAAAACAAGTAAGCCCGGCGACTACACCATCTTCTCGCGCGCCACCGACACTCAGGGCCGCACCCAGCCCTCCACCCCAGTCTGGAACCCCAGCGGCTATCTCTACAACGCCGTTGATCAGGTGAAAATCCATGTCGCCTAGAATGTTTCGTGAAGTGTCGGAGAATGTTGTGCTCGGCAAGTCCGGTTCGTATCAGGGTACGCCTTCAGGCGTGCCGCAAGCGCTGCGTGATGAGACCGCCTTCAGGCGCTGGATCTCTATGACAAATATTCTAGCCACAATACTCACCGTCAGCTTCCTTCTTGCCGGGGCACTCGTCTCACCGTTCCCCGCGCAAGCTCAGAAACCCGCAACCGCCGATCTTCCCCCAGGCACCATGCAGGCCAAGGCCACCACTGCCTGCCTCGAATGTCACGAAGCCCGCATAATCCTCCAGCAGCGCTTAAGCAAAGCCGCGTGGACAAAAGAAGTAGACAAGATGACAAAGTGGGGAGCAGTAGTCGACCCCGCCGACCACGATGCCCTCATCGACTATCTAAGCGCCAGCTTCAGCCCGGAGAAGCCCGCCTACGAGCCGCAGCGCACCTCAGGTCCTGGGAAGACGTCGAAGTAGAGATTCTTCGAAGATCCGGAAAGATAGATCAGTTATTGAGAAGCTAGGCCCGGGGAAGGATCGGGAAGGGCACGACTTCAGTCGTGCCGTTAAGGGCCATAAGGAGCCGGGCTTTAGCCTCTGGGGTGCGCTATCAGCGGCGCATTCAAGAGAAGAAAAGCAGAGCGCTGCCGACCCAATGTCCTGAGCGGACAGTACGGCAGCGCTGCCACTGCTGAGCCCAAATACATGAACGAAGTATAGGAATGCCGCTGCACAACTTCTAGTGCATTGTAGGGTACCAGGAAGCTAATAGCTGTGTAGCAAGTAAGCTTAGCTCCGCTCACTGCAGCTTCGCGTACTCCGCCTTGGCTTGCTTCAGGATGGGGATGTCCGGCTCGGCGTCTTTCCACAGTGTGAGGAAATCCTGGTATGCAGCGCGGGCTTTGGTCTTATCGCCGGCGAGCGCATACGCCCGGCCCAGTCCCAGGCGCGCCAACGCTCCCGTCGCGCAGCTCCAGCTGATCCCGCGATGGTCAATCAGTTTCTGAAACTCCGCCGCTGCCGCGCCACCCTGGCCCGCTGCCAGGTAGGCTTCGCCCCGCACGTAAACCGGATACAAACAGTACGGTCCCTGCGTCGATAGCGGCTGCCCTAGTTCGACTGGAAGAGCCGCTTGCAGCATGTCGACCGCTTGCGGAGGCTGCTGGTTGACCAATGCAATCTGTGCCCGGATGGTGGGAAGCCAGTAGGACTGAACCATGGTGTGAAAGGGAAAACGCTTCTGCAAATCCTGCATCAGCGCTTCTGCCCGATTAGCGTCTCCACTTCCCGCCAAAATCAGCGCCCCGAACTCCTGGGCTTCGGGACTGTCAGGCGCTACCCTCAACCCGGCGATGGCTCGTTCCCGCGCACCCGGCTCACCAACAATTTCTTCACGGAATGCTCCTTGCAGTTCCCAGATTGAGGCCCCTGCCTTGTTGTCCGCTCGCAAAGCGGAATCCACTGCTCGGCGCGTCAGCTCACGCGCTTTTTTCAAATGTCCCGCGTACGCTTCGGTCTCCGCCTCCAGGGCCAGCATCTCATTCTCGACTTCTGGCCTGTCCGTGAACCAGGCGGTCTGTTCCGACATCACTTTTCCGTCTGACTGAAGGAATCCGACTCCATAACGCACCAGATGGAGAACGTCGTCATCCAGTTTCCGGGCGATAGCGTCATCATAGGTCTTGCGTGTGTCATCAAGCCGGTTCAGCGCGAGCAAAACCTGTGTCAGGTTATCGTAAGTAATCACATTGTCGGGGTTGAGTCGCAACGCCCTCTGAGTCTGCTCCAGCGCGGGCTCGTATCGTCCTTCAACAGCATAGAGTGTGCCCAAGTCGATGGCTGCAACGTCGTCCTTGGGGTAGCTTTCCACCCATTCTCGATACGTTTCAACCGCCTTATCCAGCTCTCCCGTGACCCATTGGTAGTACAGCGCAGTGATGTGTAGCTTTTCCCGTTCGCTGGCACGATCCCGCAGATTGAATGCCTTGGTGAGATACTCATTGGCCCGGTCACTCTGGCCGAGGCCGGTATACATGATCCCGACGCCCTCGATCGCTCTGGCGAAGTTTGGGTCAAGTTCGATCGCGTGCTCGTAATAAGGGAGCGCTGCGGCGGGACCTTTTTCCGACACCGCTTTTTGGCCCAGGCTGTAGGCTTTGAGCGCTTCGAGTGACGACGTTGTTTCCTGGAGTAGAGGCGTGTCGAATTTCTGCACCGACGCTAATGATTCGCCGAGCTGTGTGCGCAGGTTGCTGGCGGCTTCGCCCAATGCATCTAGTACTTTTTCCTTGCCCGCTGCCGTGGCCTGTTCTTGTGCCAATACGTCTCCGTTCAGGCAATTCAAAGCCTTGAGCCCCACCACATATTGCCCTCCCAGGCTTGCGATCGAACCTGCGATATACGCCTTGCTGTCGGCGCGCTGGCAAACTTCGCGCGCCACCTCGGGAGTCAGTTGGGTGTCAACCGGACGGGTCATCATTTTGAGCGTGCCCGCAACCCGATCGTCGGAGAGCACATTCAGGAAGGGGGATTGCCGCAGCGACACTCCCAAGGCCTGCTTCAGCGTGTCATTGAAGATCGGATCGCCCGTGCTGTTGGCAAAATCGCCGACCACAATTGTGTCCTTTTCCGTGAGTTTGGCACCATGGTGCGCGGAGTAAAAATAGCCCGCCCCTGCGAGAACGGCGGTCAGCAGGGCAACCGGAATAAGAATCCTCCACGGGCTCCTGCCGCTGACCTGCGGAATCTCCATCACTTTCGCAGAGGCAGATGAAGGTGAAGCACTGACCGCAGGAGCAGGTCCCGAGGCGGGCGCCGGTCTAGCGGCTGGCACCGAAGCCCCACTCTCTTGCGCTGCCACCGCGGTCCCAGAACTGGCGGCTCCCGCGCGCCCCATCTCTGTCTCCCGCCTCAGCCGCTTCAGGTCAGCGCGAATTTCCGCCGCTCCCTGATAGCGCAATTCGAGGTCTTTCTCCAGCGCCTTGTTGATGATGTCTTCGAGCTTCGGAGGCAGGTCCGGATTGAGCCGAACCGCCGCCATGGGAGCCCGGTTCATGATGGCCTCGCAGATAACCGCCGAAGTGTCGCCACGGAATGGCAATGTCCCCGTGGCCATCTCATACAGCACGATTCCGAAGGAGAACAGATCCGTGCGCGCGTCCAGTTCCTTGCCTCGCACCTGTTCGGGCGACATATATGCCACCGTCCCCAACGCAGTTCCCGGACTAGTCAGGTGTTGCTCGTCGACCGATCCCGTCTGCGTGTCCACCGCTCCCACATTCCCTGCGCGGACGGTGGGGATGACCTTGGCCAGCCCGAAATCCAGGACCTTGGCGTAGCCACGCTTGGTGGCAAAAATATTTGCAGGCTTGATGTCGCGGTGTACGATCCCTGCGGCGTGCGCCGCGTCCAGCGCATCCGCAATCTCGATGGCCAGCGACAGCAGGAACTCAGTCTCCATCGGCCGGCCCGAAATCCGATGCTTCAGCGTTGCCCCATCCAGAAACTCCATGGCGATGAAGGCGTCGCCGTGCTGGTCGTCAATTTCATAGATAGTGCAGATGTTCGGATGATTCAGTGCAGAAGCGGCTTTGGCCTCACGCTGAAAGCGGCCAAGGGCCTGTGGATCTTTGGCAACGTCGTCGGGCAGGAACTTAAGAGCAACGAACCGGCCGAGCTTTACGTCCTCAGCCTTATAAACCACACCCATCCCGCCGCCCCCGAGTTTCTCCACAATGCGGTAGTGCGAAATGGTTTGGCCGATCACGAACGGTCGCGCTCCCGGCGACCATAGTAGGAGACAACCTCTGCCGCGTCAACGAATTACAGTCAAGTGGCGTCCAAGACGCTGGACCCCAATCAATGTAGCTGATTTACCCTGTGAAACGCTGCGTCCCCTGTGTTTAAGGTTTTGAAGCTAACTCTCAGGCGCGCCGGAAAATGTACGTACACTTTCGTCAATTTTACCGGAACATTCCGGCCATTTTGCCTAATTTCGGCCCACCTTCCCGGCGGGCACTAACTGCCCTGGAGTGTTAGAGTTACGGGATTTATACGTACAATAAGATCAGTACAGAATTGCACCGATGAATCTCAAAACTGGAACATTCAGCACTAATGTTCCAACTGGAACACTGCACCCAATGTTCCCACCGGAACACATCTCAAAAGCGCTAAGGTTTTCCCTCCGCGTCTTCTGGGTTGGAGTTTTTTTCCGGCCGCAAGAGTGGGAACAGGATCACGTCGCGGATCGTATGCGAATCAGTCAGCAGCATGACCAGCCGGTCCACGCCAACGCCCACCCCGCCGGCCGGCGGCATCCCATACGACAGCGCCCGGATGTAGTCTTCATCCATCTGGTGCGCCTCCAGGTCGCCACGCTCGCGCTCCTTCAACTGCGCCTCAAACCTCCGCCGCTGATCTTCTGGATCGTTGAGTTCGCTGAACCCGTTCGCGATCTCCATCTTGCCCGCGTAGATCTCCCAGCGCTCCGTCCACTCCGGCTCATCCGGCTTCTGCTTCGACAGCGGCGACACCGCGGTAGGGAACTCATAGATGATCGTCGGCTGAGTGAGGTGCTCCTCTGCCGCTGCTTCAAATAAACCGGCAATCGTCTTGCCCATCGGCGCATTCGGATCGTAAGCCATGTGCGCATGCGCCTGTTTGAAGCGCTCAACCAACTTCTTGACGCCATCATGCGAAGCGAAATCACTCATCTGAGGCTTCGCGCCAGCCGCGTCTGGCCAGTAATGAATGATCGCCTCGCGCATCGTCAGGCGCGTCCAGTTCGCCCAGTCAATCTCTACGTCGCCCCACTTCGCTTTCGTTCCGCCGGTCACGTCCTTCGCGGCCTGCGTGATCAACTCCTGCGTAAGGTCCATCACGCCCTGGTAGTCGGTATAGGCCTGATAGAACTCGAGCATGGTGAACTCTGGGTTCCAGCGCCAGCCCAGGCCTTCGTTGCGGAAGTTGCGGTTGATTTCATAGACGCGATCGAGCCCGCCGACCACCAGCCGCTTCAAATAAAGTTCGGGAGCGATGCGCAGGTACAAATCCATGTCGAGCGTGTTGTGGTGCGTGACAAATGGACGCGCCACCGCGCCGCCAGCGATGGGCTGCATCATCGGCGTCTCGACTTCGACGAATCCACGCGCCTCCATCGTGCGCCGCAGCGACTGCACCAGCTTGCTGCGCTTCAGAAAAACTTCCCGCACTTCAGGATTCACCACGAGATCGACGTAGCGCTGCCGGTAGCGCAGTTCCACGTCAGTGAGCCCGTGAAACTTTTCCGGCAGCGGCAGCAGATCCTTGCTGAGGAATGTGATCTCCTCCACGTGGATGGTGAGCTCGCCAGTGCGCGTGCGAAAAAGGTAACCGCTGACGCCGATGTGGTCGCCGAGGTCGAGCAGCTTGTATAACTCGAAGCCCTGGTCGCCGACCGCGTCTTTCTTGACGTAAATCTGCAACCGCTTTCCATCCTGCTGGAGGTGACAGAAGCCAGCCTTGCCCATGAGGCGGATCGCCATGATGCGTCCGGCGACGCGCACGTTGACTCGAGGCGTCTCCAGTTGCTCCGCGGTCTTGTCGGAGTAATCCGCCAGAATCTGCGGGATGGTGTGCGTGAAGTCGTACTTGCTGCGGTACGCGATCTGGCCGAGGGTCTCGATCTGTTTCAGCTTCTGGCGCCGCAGCTCGTAGATGTTGTCGTCGAATGCCAAGAGAATCCTTTAACAGGGAATTGCGCCTTAACTGCGCGGAAGAGCCAATGAAAAATGTTGAAACGCGATTATAAACAACCCGCCGCCTGGACGTGAGCCTGCTTGCGTGTACGAAGGTACAGTGGTACAATGGTACACGTGATGGACGATTCGAAGCTGCTGGTGGAACGCGTGCAAACCGGGGTGCGGATGGAGAAGCGGCTGCTCAAGGTCTTGAAAGCGTTTGCCGAGTATCACGACATGACACTAGGCGATCTTTTGGAGGGCATTGTGCTTCATGCCTTCGACGGCAAGACGCCGTTCAGTGTGGCCTCGCTGGAGCGCATTCAGGAGCTGAAGCGGTTTTACGATTTCGATCTCGATTCGAGCGCCAGCCACCGGCTGAAGGAGATTAAGGCGCGTCCTGGGCGGAAGCGGAGCGCGGACAAATAATCCCTCAGGGGCTAAAGCCCGTATCATGTAGGACCCGTAGCGGCACGGCTTAAGCCGTGCCCTTCCCGAACAAGTAGCTCCAGGAAGTGAGTGTTCTATGACTGAACAACGAATGAAATATGCCCTGACGGGCTTGCAGTGGACTCTGGGATTCGTCATTCTCATCGAGGCGGTTTTATTTTTGATGCCCAGCGCCGGCCACGACTTTGCCAAAACTCACATGCCGGACATTTTGCGCCAAGTTCTGGGATGGGGCGAGATCATTGGCGCCGTGCTGTTGCTGATTCCGCGAACCGCGGTCCGCGGCGGCTGGTTGCTGGCTGGGCTCTTTGTGCTGGCGATTATTGTCCACCTGCTGCATGGGATGTTCAATGTTGGAAATTTGGCCATCTACACTGCGGCGGTGTGGGCGGTCGCGAGTAGCAAGGGAGCATAGTCGTTCCCATGAGCAATGAGGAACTCATCAGCTGCTTTGAGAGCGACACTATGCCTGGAGAATCTTTTCATCACGCTGATCACGTCCGCCTGGCGTTTGCCTACCTGTGCGAGCATCCGGTCCTGAGGGCGCTGGAGAAGTTTGCCGGCGCGCTCAAGCGATTTGCGGCTGCCCGCGGGAAGCCCCAGCTTTACAGCGAGACCATCACCTGCGCCTATCTCTTTCTGATCCGCGAACGCATGGCGGGTTGCGAAGGTATGAGCTGGGAGGAGTTCGCGCACAAGAATGCAGACTTGCTCATCTGGAAAGACGGCATTCTGAGCCGCTACTACCGCGAAGCCACGTTGAAGTCAGATCTGGCCCGAAAAGTATTCGTGCTTCCCGACAAGTGTCTTGCGTTGCAGACATCCCTGCTTGAAGTCGCAAGCCATCAGAGTTAGTATTGGCTGCACGCAATTCACTATGCCGCAAAACTACGTTCCAATCTTCATCTTCATGGCAGTGATCGGCGTGTTGCTTCCGGTCACGCTGCTGGCGGCGAAGCTGGTCCGCCCGGATAATCCGAGCAAGACCAAGCTGATGCCTTACGAGTGCGGCATCGACCCCATCGATAGTGCGCGCGGGCGTTATACGGTGCGGTATTACATCATCGCGATTCTTTTTGTAGTGTTCGATGTGGAAACCATTTTCCTGTTTCCCTGGGCGGTGAAGTTCAAGGCGCTAGGCGTTTTTGGACTGGTTGAGATACTGATCTTTCTGGCGATCCTGATCGCCGGCTACATCTGGGTGTGGAAAAAGGGCGCGCTGGAGTGGGTGTAGGCGATGCCGAGCCCCGACGTTCCTCCGGAAACAGTTTTTACCGCCAGCCGCTGGACCACGGGCAATTTCCTGTTCCCTACGAAAATCATCGTCAGTCCGAATCGCGTGAGCCGCATCAAGGGCCGCTTGTTCGGCAGCAACGAAGAAACCATCGCCATGTCGAAGGTCGCGTCGGTACATATTTCGACCGGAGTGCTGTGGTCCGAGATTCGGATCGAATCCACCGGCGGCAGTGACCCGATCACCAGCCATGGGCATCGCAAAGGGGACGCGCAACGCATCCGCGATTTGATTGAAACCTACCAGGCACAAGCCCGCGTATAGTGTGCCCCCAGGCGTTAACCAAAAATTCATTTTCCGTTAACCGCAGCGTAGCAATTGCCGTGTCTACTCCCACTAGCTGAACAGACCCCCATTTAAAGGAGTATTCGTGTGATGAAACGCAACCTCATTCTGACATTGTGTCTCTCGCTTTTCACCTCTCTACTTAGTTTCGCAGCGGGCAACAACGGAAAGAAATCCGACAAGACCGTTCAACATGTGCTGCTGGTCAGCGTTGACGGTCTGCACGCCCTCGATGTCACCCGATACATTACATCGCATCCTCAATCGGCCCTGGCGGAGCTTTCCAGCCATGGCACCATGTACACCGACGCGAACACACCGCAACTTTCCGATTCTTTTCCGGGCCTTCTAGCTCTGGTGACTGGCGGCTCGCCCGTTACCACCGGATTGTTTTACGACGTCAGCTACGATCGTACGATCTTCGATCCCACGAACACGACCTGCACGGGCGGCGCGGGGAATATTATGATTTTTGACGAGAGCATCGACAAGTACGACTCGCACAATGTTTCGCTCAATGTTATCGATCCCACCAAGCTGCCGCGTCATATTGACGCGCATGGCAACTGCGTGGCGTTGTGGCCGCACAGCGCGCTGCGCACGAACACCATCTTCGAAGTGGTGAAAGCGAACGGCGGGCATACCGCGTGGGAAGACAAGCATCCAGCCTACGATCTGGTGAAAGGGCCCACGGGCACTGGTGTCGACGATCTCTACACCCCTGAAGTGACCAACGTGGGCGGACTCGACAACACGCACAGCGTGGTTTGCACGGTGGCAAACGATCGGTTGAAGGTGCAGGGCATCATCAATGAAATCCACGGCCTTACGCATGATGGCAAGCCGGGCCCCGGCGTCCCGGAAGTTTTTGGGATGAACTTCCAGGGCGTGAGCGTGGGACAAAAGCTGGTCACGGATAATTATGATGGCAGTTGCGTTGCAGATAACGGCAACTTAAACGGGCAACCCGGCGGCTATCAGGACGGCTCGGGCACGCCCAGCCTCGTTCTCGCTTACGCGCTCGATCAGACCGATGCGGCCCTGGCTGCGATGATTCAGTCCCTCAAGGACCAGAATATTTACGATTCAACATTGTTCATTGTCACTTCCAAGCACGGTCAGTCGCCGATCAATCCGGTGAAGGTGAACAAGCCGGGTCACTTTGCCGATCTGGTGGCCGCGCTTCCGGATGGCCAGACCAACCAATATGCGATCGCCATCGCCAACGCGAATGCCTGCGCCACTGGCCCCTGCGGTTCCGTGAATGATGACGACATAGCGCTGGTTTGGCTTGCCGACCAGACCCTCGATAGCGGGGCCAGAGCTTACTTGAACACCAACGCGCTGCCGCTCTTCATCGACGAAGTGATGGGCGGCGACGAACTCAAACTCCGGTTCAACGATCCGCTGAAGGACAGCCGGACGCCCGACATCATCGTGCGACCGAACTACGGCACGATCTACACAACTTCGACGGCGAAGAATATGGAGCACGGCGGTTTCAACTACAGCGATACGAATGTCGGACTGATCGTCTCGAACCCCAGTCTGCAATCGAAGGTGGTGAAGAGTCCGGTAGCGACTTCGCAAGTTGCACCGACTATCCTGCAGGAGTTGGGGATCGATCCTCAGCTGCTGAATTCTGTGGCTGTGGAAAAGACCCAGGTGCTGCCTGGCCTGGGGCTTGACGGGAAGGAATAGGAATCAACGAAGAGGGGGAGGCCGCAACACCTTCTTGGGGGACGGGCTGCTGAAATGCAGCCCGTCTTTTCGCGTCTGGGCGCTAAGCTCGTTGACACAGTATCCTCAAGCTGATAAAAGTTAACGTTCTCTCCGTAAGCCTCCGAGCCGGAGGTTTGCGCGCGCCGAGCCATGCCGGACGAACCTAAATCGCCCGCTTCACCCCCGCCGGAAGGCGAGCCGAAGCCGGCTGCTCCCGCGCCGGCAGCCCCTGCTGGTGGGTCTTCTGCGGCTGCCCCGGCCAAGCCGGCTGCGCCTGCAAAGGCTCCTGTGCCAACGCCAGTTCCCTGGGATTCGCCCATGATCGCAAAGCTCAAGGGCAACTACGGTTCAGGCATTGAGCCGCTGACCTATGCCGGGCAGAACTACATGGTGGTGGACCGCTCGCTGATTCCTGAAATTCTTCAGGTGTTGCGTAACGAAGAGCAGTTCGATTATTGCGTGGACATCACTGCGGTGCATTATCCCGCGCGCGAAAAACAATTCGATGTGGTCTGGGTGCTTTATTCGCACCCGCGCAACGAACGCGTCCGAGTGAAAACGCAAATCGTGGATGGCGCGAGTTTGCCCAGTTCCGTCCCTATCTGGATTGGAGCCAACTGGCTGGAGCGCGAAGTCTTTGACATGTTCGGCATCAAGTTTGACGGACATCCGGACATGAAACGCATTCTGCTGCCTGACGGATGGAAGGGACATCCGCTGCGCAAGGATTACGGAATTCTGCAACAGGACAACGAGTGGGTGCAGATCAACCTGGGTATTGAAAGCGGGCAATGACGATGCGAATCAGAACTGCGGCGATCGTTCGCGAGGCTGCTTCGATGGTTGCTGCTGTCGTGATCATCCTCACTGGCGGTGCTTTTGCCCAAACTCCCAAAGTTAATCGTGTTCCCGGCAACATCGAATGGGTGCGGCTAGTAGAGCACGCCACAACATGCGGTTGGCTGGGTTCCAGAACCGAGGGTAATTCTGAGGCTTCGAACGTTCCAGGATGCATCCGCGGCGCCGATCAGCTGGCGGGGCCGATCAAGGTTGAGATGCAGGCGGTGTACGCGGGTAAGAATGCCGAAACCAAGGCGAACAAATCCGGCGAATTCCTTTTCAAAGACGTTCCCGCCAGTGACTATGTCCTGCTGGCGACCCAGGGGCCAAAGGTCCTGAGTTTTACAATCGTTCGGTTGCCACTGAGCACATCACGGCTCGTGCTCGATGTTGGCCCACGTTTTCCAGCTTACAACGTCAATTTATACGTCGGCGAGTACTGATCCGTGAAGGTTCAATGACCGATCCGAACACAACGCTCTCGCATCTCGATCCCGTAGCCCACGAGAAGCCGTTTCTCGATGCCAACGAGCTGGTCATCAACATGGGCCCGCAGCATCCGGCCACGCACGGCGTGCTGCGAGTGATTCTGCACCTCGACGGCGAAAAAGTTCTTGGCCTGGAGTGCGTGATTGGATATCTGCACCGCGGCGTCGAGAAGATTGGCGAACACCGCACTTATACGATGTTCAACCCGTATGTGGACCGCATGGATTACGTGGCCGCGGTCTCGAACGGGCTGGGCTATTGCGAGACGGTGGAGAGACTGCTCAACGTGGAAGCGCCGCCGCGGGCGCAGCATGTGCGGGTGATTCTGACTGAACTCAATCGCATTGCCAGCCACCAGCTTTGGCTGGGAACGCACGCGCTCGATATCGGCGCGATTACGCCACTCTTCTACACCTTCCGCGACCGGGAAGAAATTTTGAAGATCTACGAAAAATATTGCGGGGCGCGCCTTACTACGCATGCGTTTCGGATCGGCGGGCTGCAATACGAGACCTATACCGGCTTCGAGAAGGAAGTGAAAAACTTCCTCACGTTCTTTCGCCCCAAGATTGACGAGTACGAAGAATTGCTTACCACCAACCGCATCTGGGTGGAGCGTACGAAGAATGTTGGAATAATTTCTGCGGCGGATTGCATCGCCTTCGGTGTGAGCGGGCCGGTGTTGCGGGCCAGCGGCGTGAAGTGGGATGTGCGCAAGGCGCAGCCCTACGCCAATTACAAGAACTTCGACTTCGACATTCCGATTGGAGAAAACGGCGACACCTACGACCGGTACCTGGTGCGGATGGCGGAGATGCGGCAATCCGTGCGCATCATCGAGCAGGCGGTGGACGCGCTGCCCGAAGGTCCGATTATGGCGAAAGTGCCGAAGGTGATGAAGCCGCCGGCAGGTGAGGTCTATCACTCCATTGAAGCGCCCAAGGGCGAGTTGGGATATTTCATCGTCAGCGACGGATCGACGCAGCCTTACCGCGTGCGCGTGCGTCCGCCGTCGTTTGTGAACTTGCAGGCGCTTGATGTGATGTGCCGGGGGCAACTCGTGGCTGACGTGATCGCCGTGATTGGCACGCTGGACATCGTTCTAGGCGAGGTGGACCGCTGATGCACGAGGTCATCCAATACATCTCGTCGTACCTCACCAGCGACAAGACGCCCGGTGCCGCGGGGAACATGTTCTGGGCTTTCGTCTACATCATGCTGGTGTTCCTAGGGCTGTCAGTCGCTGTGATCGCAATGAACTGGCTGGAGCGCAAGATTCTTGCGCACATGCAGGTGCGGCTTGGGCCCATGCGCGTGGGTCCGCACGGCTTGTTGCAGCCGATTGCTGACGCCATCAAGTTACTGCTGAAAGAAGACATCATGCCGGCCGAGGCGGATGGCTTTGTTTTCTGGATGGCGCCGCTGATTGTGGTGCTAGCGGCGTTTACGGTTTTTGTTGTGGTTCCGTTTGGGCCGACGCACGCTGTCACTGACATGAATATCGGAATTCTGTTCATGCTCGGGGTGTCCTCTCTGAGCGTGCTGGGGATTGTGATGGCGGGGTGGGCCTCGAACTCGCACTATCCGCTGATTGGTGCGCTGCGCTCGAGTGCGCAGATGGTGTCGTATGAAGTTGCAATGGGACTGGCCGTGGTGTCGGCGATTCTGATGACTAGCCTGAACGCTTCAGGGACCGGGACCCTTAGCATGATCGGCATCGTGCAGGCGCAGCTGGCGCAGGGGGAATGGTTCATCTTCAAGTTCTTTCCGCTGGGGCTGATTGCGTTTTTTATTTTTGCGGTTGCGATGGTTGCAGAAACGAACCGCGCTCCGTTCGATCTGGCTGAAGCTGAGTCCGAGCTGACCGCCGGGTTCCATACGGAGTACAGCGGCTTTCGCTGGTCGTTATTTTTCCTGGCCGAATATTCTGCCATGATTGCGGTGTCTTCGATCGCCGTCACACTGTGGCTTGGTGGATGGTTGCGGCCGTTTCCGAATTGGCTGAGCGGGGAGACCTGGAATCAGATCTTCAATTTATTTCCCGGCGTCACGTTTCTCTTTTTTGCGGCGATTTGCTTTTACAACACCGTGCGCATGCCGAAGCATCCTTTGTTTCGGATTCAAACCCTCGGCCTGGCGGGATTCGGTGTCGTGCTGGGATTGATTGGCCTGATTCTGTTCTATCCTCCGGTCAGCGGGCGCATGCAGGATGTTTTCTGGTTCTCGGCGAAAGTTGCCGGATTTATGTACATGTATATTTGGTATCGTGGCACGTTCCCGCGATATCGCTTTGATCAGCTCATGCAGATGGGATGGAAAGTGCTGCTGCCGATGGGATTGGGTGTTCTGATTCTGACGGCCGGCGTAGCGCTGCTGCAAGAATATTTGAAACAGATATGGCACCTGTAGCCACACCATTTTTCTTTTACCTGTTTGCCGCGATGATGGTGATCGGCGGCATCCTGGTGATCACGCGTAAGAATGCGGTGCATTCGGCGCTGGCACTGATTGTCGCGCTGCTCGCGCAGGCGTCGCTTTATCTGATGCTTTATGCGCCTTTTGTGGCTGGCGTGCAGATCATCCTTTATGCGGGCGGCATTATGGTGTTGTTCCTGTTCGTGATCATGCTGGTGAGCATTGAACGGTCCATGAAAGAGAGGCAGTTTAACAGTCAATGGGTTGTTGGCACGATCGCCGCCGTGGCACTGGGTGGATTGTTTATTGCCGTCTATGCGAAAGGGAAGAATACCTTCCCGGAACATGCCCTGTCGGTAGTTGAGGACACCAACACGCAAGAGGTGGCCAAGCTGTTGTACGGACAATACATGTTTGCCTTCGAGATCGCCTCGCTGCTGCTGCTGGTGGCGATCATTGGGGCGGTGGTGATGGCGAAGAAGAGAATCTAGTACCTAGGACCCAGTACCCAGTACCGAGCTAAATGCTGTTATGGAATCGATGTTGCACATCACGACGTTGCACTACTTAGTCCTCGGCGCGGCCCTGTTTCTGCTGGGTGTCATCGGGGTGCTCACCAGGCGCAACGTGGTCATCGTCCTGATGTCGATTGAGCTGATCTTGAACGCCGTCAACCTGAACCTGGTCGCCTTCTCCCGCATGTGGGGAGGATTGCACGGGCAGGTCTTCGCCATCTTTGTAATTACCGATGCCGCTGCGGAAGCTGCGGTCGGCCTCGGAATTCTGATCGCCTTCTTCCGCAACAAGGAGACGGTGAACATTGACGAAGTGAATTTGCTGAAGTGGTAGAAGGCAGTACCTGGTACCGAGTACCTAGCACGGAGCAATCAGCGCGCGTAATTGGCCAAAGACTAACGACCAACGACTAACGAACATGTTTTTTCTTTCTCACATCTGGCTGATCCCGCTATTGCCAGCCTTCGGCGCGGCCGTCATGTTTTTCTTCGGCCGCAGGCTGAAGAAGGCCACGGTGAGCACCGTCTGCGTCGGCACCATCGTGCTGGCGTTCCTGATGGCATGTGGCGCGGTCCGGCAGTACTCAGCGTGGTCGTCTACTCCGGATAATTTTCAAAGGCCCTATCAGACCGTCCTTTATACCTGGCTCGGCACCGACAGTGGGCACGCGAACTATGCGACCCACGGCGGGTCTCCGGCCGCATTTCAGGCCGACGCCGGTTTCCTGCTCGATCCGCTTTCCAGCATCTGGCTGCTGTTTGTTACCGGCGTCGGCATGCTGATCCATATTTATTCCACCGGATACATGGCGCATGAAGGTGGCTACTACCGTTTCTTCGGATATCTCAACCTCTTCATGTTCTCCATGCTGACGCTCATACTGGCGAACAACTATGCGCTCATGTTCGTTGGATGGGAGGGCGTGGGGCTGTGCTCGTATCTGCTGATCGGATTCTATTTCCACCGCAAGTCCGCCACCGACGCGGGTAACAAGGCTTTCATCGTAAACCGCATCGGCGACGCTGGATTCCTGCTGGGGATGTTCTTCATCGCGTGGATCTTCGGATCGCTCCGTTTCACCGACGTCACTGCGGCAGCCCGTGCTGGACACTTCTCCCCTGAAACATTGAGCTACATCACCGCCGCGACTTTGCTGCTCTTCGTCGGCGCTTGCGGAAAATCGGCGCAGATTCCACTCTACGTCTGGTTGCCCGACGCCATGGAAGGTCCCACGCCTGTTTCCGCGCTTATCCACGCGGCAACCATGGTCACCGCGGGCGTCTACATGGTCGCGCGCTCGAATGCGCTGTTCGTGCTCGCGCCCACATCGATGAAGACGGTCGCTATCGTCGGAGCGCTGACTGCGATCTTCGCAGCCTCGATCGGCCTCGTCCAAAACGACATCAAGCGCGTGCTCGCGTATTCCACCGTTTCGCAACTTGGCTACATGTTCCTCGCGCTCGGCGTCGGAGCATTCGCCGCCGGAGTCTTCCACGTTTTTACGCATGCATTCTTCAAGGCGCTGCTCTTCCTCGGCGCCGGTTCGGTGATTCACTCGATGAGCGGCGAGCAGGATATGCGCAACATGGGCGACCTGGGCCATCGCATTCCCACAACTTTCCGCACCATGTTCATCGCTACGCTAGCCATCACGGGCATTTTTCCGTTCGCGGGCTTCTTTTCGAAAGACGCCATTCTCTGGGAAACCTGGTCGCGGGAAGGTGGCGCTTACCGCATCCTTTGGTATGTCGGTTACGCCACTGCCTTGATGACAGCCTTTTACATGTTCCGGCTGATGTACCTGACCTTTAGCGGACGCCCGCGCATGAGCCACGATGTCGAGCACCACATTCACGAGTCGCCCACATCGATGACGGCGCCGCTGGTCGTGCTTGCACTCTGCGCCATCGTTGCAGGATGGCTGGGCTGGCCACACAGCCTCGGAGGTTCCGACCGCTTCACGGCATTCCTCGAACCGGTGTTCGCTCCTGAGGCTCAAGTGCTTCGGGCAGAAGGCCACGCCGGTCAATTGGCGGCCGGAGTGAAAGAGGAAGAACACAATACGGGCGCCGAATGGCTGCTAATGGGGCTGTCGCTGGCCGCTGCGGGCGTTGGCTGGGGCATGGCTCGACGGGCTTACAACAATGCGGACAAAGGTTACACCGAGCCCATTGCCACCGCCGGTCCGCCTGTCTACAACACGCTGCTCAACAAGTATTACGTGGACGAAGGTTACGACTACGTTTTCACCGGACGCCGCAAGCTGGGAAACGTTCGCCTTGGCGTGCTCGGGCTCGGCGAAGCGTCCGCGTGGTTCGACACGCACGTGATTGATGCAGCCGTTAACGACGTAGGCTGGGCCACGCGTCTTATCGCAACAATCTCCAGTTGGTGGGACAAGTGGATCATCGATGGCATCGGCGTCAACGGTCCCGCAATTCTGGCGCGCATGTTGTCGTATCCCGCGCGGTTATTCGAGTGGGGCCTAGTCCAGTGGTACGCGCTGGTGATGACCGCGGGCTTGGTAGGGTTCGTGTTTTATTACGTGTATCACTGAAAGCAGCTCTTAGCTGTTAGCTCTTAGCCTTTAGCTTGAAACCAGAAGCGAAGAGCTACAAGCTAAAGGCTAAGAGCTAAAGGCTAAGAGCTTTTCATGCAAAACCATATACTCTCGGTCATCCTCTTCACGCCGTTGGTGGGCGCGCTTATTCTCTTGTTCGTTCCCAGGGAGAACAAGGACGCCATCCGCTGGATCGCGAACCTTTTCGCGCTCGGCGGCTTCCTGATCTCGCTGCCGCTGGTGCCGATGTTCTGGGCGCAGATGCAGAGCGCCGACCGCTTCAAGTTCATGGAGGGCGCGCCCAACAACTGGATCCCCTCCATCGGCGCGGGCTATGTGATCGGCATCGACGGCATCTCTTTCCTGCTCATCATGCTCACCACGCTGCTGGGCTGGATCTCGATCCTCTCTTCCTGGACCGCGATTGAGAACCGCGTCAAGGAATACTACGTCTGGTTTTTGATTCTTCAGACCGGCATGCTCGGCGTTTTCATGGCGCTCGATTTCTTCCTCTTCTTTGTGTTTTGGGAAGCCATGCTGGTGCCGATGTATTTGTTGATCGGCATCTGGGGCGGTCCGCGCAAGCTTTACGCCGCGATCAAGTTCTTCCTCTATACCCTGGCGGGCTCGGTGCTGATGCTGCTGGGCATTCTGTTCCTCTATTTCCATCATCATGCTCTGACCGGAATCTACACCTTCAGCGTGACGGCTCTCTACGAAACCGCGCCGAAGATTTATTCCGACCCGGCCTATGGCCCCACCGTTGCCACGCTTCTGTTCTTCGCTTTCTTCTTCGCCTTCGCGATTAAGGTGCCGATGTTCCCCTTCCACACTTGGCTGCCTGATGCCCACGTGGAAGCGCCGACGGCTGGCTCGGTCATCCTGGCGGGCGTTCTGCTGAAGATGGGAACGTACGGCTTCATTCGCTTCTCGCTGCCATTTTTTCCTGATGTGATGTGGAATCCCGCGACGTTTTTGCACATGACGGTCCGTGGCTGGATGATTTTCCTTTCGATTGTCGGCATCCTCTATGGCGCGCTCGTCTCATTGATGCAGAAGGATATGAAGAAGCTGGTGGCCTACTCTTCGGTGAGCCATCTCGGTTTTTGTACGTTGGGAATCTTCGCCCTCACTCCGCTCGGGCTGAGCGGATCGGTTTTGCAGCAGATCAATCACGGAATTTCGACTGGCGCGTTGTTCTTGATCGTTGGCATTCTTTACGAACGCCGCCACACGCGCGAGATCGCCGAATACGGCGGCATTTCGAACGTGATGCCCGTCTACGCCACGATCACGCTGATCATGTTCCTCTCCTCGATGGGACTGCCGCTGCTCAACGGGTTCATCGGCGAGTACTACATCATGCTGGGCACGTTCATGGAAAATTGGAAGTGGGCGGCGTGGGCCGTGCCCGGCGTGGTTCTGGCGGCGGCGTATCTGTTGTGGCTTTATCAGCGCGTTTACTTTGGTCCGGTGACCAATCCGAAGAATGAAAGGTTGCATGACCTCACGCCGCGCGAAGTGCTCACGTTCGTGCCGCTGCTCATTATGGCTTTCTGGATCGGCCTCTGTCCAAAACCGTTTTTCCAGATTCTTGAGCAGCCGGTGAAACAGATTGTGCAGGATGTGCGGAAGCCGGAAGCCGGAGGCACGGTGAATGCTGCGGCTCAGCCTGCTGCCGATGACACTGAAATGACGACCGCACCGGCGAACACCGGCGCTGCGACCAGTACAACGCCAGCGCAATCGACGGGAAGGAAATACTAGTGGGCGCGATTGGTTTCACGGGGAACGATTATGTGCTGGCGATGCCCATCACTTTGCTCGCACTGTTTGCGATTGGCATCCTGCTTATCGATCTCATGATCCCGCCCGAGGAGAAGTGGGTCAACGCGGTCACCGCGCTGACCGGCATCGCGTTCTCGGCGGCCGCGATATGGAATCCTTGGTGGCCTGGAATCCTGACTTACCTGGATGGGAACAGGACCTTCGGTCATCCCGCTATGGCGAACGCGATGGTGGTCGACCGCTTTGCCATCTATTTCTTTTATCTGTTCCTCGCGGGCACGGCCATCTCCATCCTCATGTCGATTCGCTACATGAAGACCGAGCATGAAAATCACGGCGAATACTATGCCCTGATGCTGCTCTCGGTCGCGGGCATGATGTGCATGGCCGCAGGCTACGACATCGTGCTTATCTTTATCGGCCTGGAACTGATGGCGATTTCCACCTACGTTCTCGTCGGTTTCCTGCGCCGCGACCGCCGCTCCAACGAAGCTGCGCTGAAGTATTTGTTGCTCGGCGCATTTTCGTCGGGCATTTTCGCCTACGGCTTGTCGTTGCTATACGGCCTTACGGGAAGCACGAACCTGGGCGAGATCGCGCGCCAGCTCGCTCGGATTCTCGCTAAAGATGCTCACAACCCGGTAGCCATCGTTGCCTTACTTACCACAATCACTGGTTTGCTATTCAAAGTTGCGGCTGTCCCGTTCCATCAGTGGGCGCCCGACGCCTACGAAGGCGCGCCCACCTGCATCACGGGATGGATGTCCGTCGCAGTCAAGGCCGCGGGATGGGCGATGCTCATGCGCGTCCTGCTCTGGGGACTCGGCCCCATGCGTGCGACGTGGGTGCCCGTGCTGGTCTTCGTTTCCATCGCGACCATGACCGGCGCGAACTTCGCCGCGCTTACCCAGACCAATACCAAGCGGTTGCTCGCCTACTCTTCCATCGCACACGTGGGCTACATGTTGCTCGGCCTGATCGCCGGCACTCTCACCGAACTCAGCCCTGACGGCATCAAAGGCATTCTGATCTATCTTCTGGTTTACACATTCATGAACCTCGGCGCGTTCGGCGTGATTACGTCGCTGCGCCACCGCAACGTGATCGGCGATGAACTCGATGATCTCAACGGCCTCTACTCGCGCGCTCCGGTCGAAGCCGTCCTCATGCTGATCTTCCTGCTGTCGCTGGCCGGAATCCCGCCACTGGCGGGCTTCTACGGGAAGTACTTCATCTTCCTCAGCCTGATTGAGACGGGACACTACGCGCTGGCTTCGCTGGGCGTGCTCTATTCCGTCTTCGGACTGTATTACTACTTGAAGATGGCGAACGCCATGTTCATGGGCGAACCCGAAGAGCGAGGCTTGCTGCCCGTGAGTTGGACCATGCGCGCCGCGCTCGCCGTAACCGCCTTTGCCACGGTGTTCATCGGAATCATGCCCGACCGCTTCATCAATATTGTGAACTGGTCGCTGGGCATTGCGCGGAATCCCGCGGTGGCCAAGCTGATTCACTAGAAACGCTCATGAGCCGCTGCCGGTTAGCGTAGAATCCACTTTGCTTCGCTAGAGCGAGATGCCCCCCGATCCCACTCCCGACCGCCAGGATTCCTCGCGCAAAGAAAACACATGGGTCATGGTCGGCCGCTACAGCCAACTGGCACTGGTGCTGCCCTGTGCGACGTTCGTAGGATGGTTGCTTGGTACGCTGCTCGATCGCTGGCTGCATACCTCCTGGATCAGTGTGGTTGGATTACTGCTGGGCAGCGCGGCAGGCCTGATCGAAGTGATTCGCACCGTGCAGCGAGACACGAAATAGCCGTCCCGCAGGCCGCACTCGCGTACCATATCTCTCAGCTGCATGGAACTCGAGAACTCAAACTCTGGCAATCCCGCACGTGGCGGGCCTGAGCAGGAACCGGTTGCAGAAGATGATTTCTACTCCGGCGCGTCCGCGCGTATTCCGTGGTTCATGGTGGGACTTGGGCTGGCACTGACTGCCGCAGCCTGGTGGAAGTTCGGGCAGGCGTCAGCGCTGGGTTTTCTGGGGGGATCCGTCATCGCCTTCCTCAACTTCCACTGGCTCAAGACCGGCGTCAGTGGCCTGGCCGACCGCGTCACCGATTCCGGCAAAGCGCAATCGGGGAAGGGAATTGTGGCTCGCTTCCTGCTGCGTTATGTTTTGATGGGCGCCGCCGCGTATGGTATATTAACCAGTTTTCCAGCGAGTCTCCGGGGTCTGTTGGCAGGACTGTTCCTGCCCGTCGGCGCCATCGCTTGCGAAGCTGCTTATGAGACTTATGCAGCCGTAACCCGCAGGAACTAAGCAGTTCGATGAAATTTGCGAGACGTCGTAGTAGCAGTCAGCGCTAACGCCTATGCCCGAGCAACTCTGGTTTACCGAAGTCCTGAACCGCCTGTTTGCGGGCCCCGTCACCGCGTTTTTGCGAGGCTTGGGCATCGAGCCCAAGCATCCCCAGGCGCCCATCGCGAACTCGTTTGCCATGGAGTTGCTGGTTTTTTCTCTCCTGATTGCAATTTTCCTGCTGCTGCGGTCGCGGCTGTCGGTCGACTCGCCTAACGGTTTGCAGCACTCATTCGAGGCGATCGAGGGCTTCGTTCTCGACCAGAGCCGCGAGATCATAGGTCACCACAGCGAACCCTACACCGCGTTCTTCGCCATTCTGTTTATTTTTATCCTGGTCTGCAATCTCATGGGGTTGATTCCCGGCTTCGAATCGCCCACTGGCGTCACCGTGGTCCCGCTGGGTTGTGCCATTTGCGCTTTCTTGTATTACCACACTCAGGGATTCAAGCACGCGGGCATTAAATACCTCATGCATTTCTTTGGGCCTCCCATGGAAGGCATGCCGCTGATCGCGAAGATTCCCCTGGCGATGCTGATGTTGCCCATCGAACTCGTCAGTCACTTCGCCCGCTTGCTGTCGCTCACGGTTCGTTTGTGGGCCAACATATTTGCCGGCGACCTGATCACGCTGGTGTTCTTTTCCATGATTCCGATCGGCGTGCCCGTCATCTTCAGCGGCCTGCACATTGTGGTGGCAGTTTTGCAGGCTTATGTATTTATGCTGCTGACGATCATTTATGTTTCCGGCGCGGTCGCCGAAGAGCATTGATCTTCTAATGAAGAGCACTGATTTCGATTTTGCATCCGCAAGCGTGAGGGCGTCTGCACGGTTTGGCGTCAACCACCCACTGGCGGAAATTGATACGAGGAGAAACACCACATGCGTACTTTGAAGTATTTATTCATGACCCTGTCCGCCCTGTGCTTTGCCATGCCTGCCTTCGCGCAGGGAGGCGGAGCCAGCGAGACCAACTGGATTGCCATCACCGCCGGATTCTCCATGGCGATCGCGTCCGCCGTATGCGGCCTGGCGCAAGGCAAAGCGGTTGCCGCTGCTACCGAGTCTTTGGCCCGCAATCCCGCCGCGCGTCCCGGCATTCAGTTTGCCTTGATTCTGGGATTGGTGCTGATTGAGTCGCTCGCACTCTACACGCTGGCGATCATCTTCATGAAGGTGAAGTAGGCGGGACTGTGTTTGAAATAAGAAAGCCTCTGTTCGTGCCGCGAACAGAGGCTTTTTATTCTTGAGATTGTGCAAGAGATACGCTAGATCTTCCTGTCCCCGCTCCACTGCTGCTCCTTGTTCTGCGGAGCATGATTCATTGATTCCACCAGCAGCCGGCGCAGGCGGTAGCGGCTTTCCAGGTCGGTGCTGACGATTTCGAATCCCACTTCATTGACCCGCGCCCGGCGCAACAGCACATGCGCCCGGATCTTCGACCGCATGCCCACCGAAATCTCCAGATCGGCCTCGCTGCCAATGCGCAAATTGTCTTCCTTGGTGCCCATGCCCCCGCCCAGACTCAATTCGCGGATAAGAATCTTTGACTTTCCCCACGAACTTCCGATGGTCGCGCTAATCGTCTTTGAGAGCACCATCCGCTCGTAGCGCCGTTGCCGCACCCACGGACAGGCCGGAGCCGTATCCAGAGGCGCGATCGCCAGTTCTGCGGGCTCGATGCCGCTGTCAGAGAGAATTTGTGCACTATATCGCGGATCGGTCTTCGTCAGAGACTGCGCCGCAGCGATCCGAAGCTCCCGGTGATGAACCCAGCCAAAAGTTTTCTTCGTCTCCACAATCTCGCGCAGCAGCGTTAGCGATTCCATATCCCGCAGTCTGCCCAGGGACTCAATCGCCTTCAATTGCACAAACGGCGAACGCGAAGCAGATTCGCCCGGTCGGGCCATCGCCAGCAGCGGCGGCGCTGCGGTGAGGTCTCCGCTCATTCCGATTTCGTCAATGCCTTCCGGCAGCACCACTGAATCCAGCACTTCCGCCAGTTCCAGCAGAGTTCTGCCGCGGTCCGTCGCGGCTCCATAAGCGATCTGCCGAACCACAATATCGTGATAGAAACGGTTCCATTCCGGCAGGCGCGCCGGCAACAGCTCCAGCAACGTGCCGACATCAAGACGGCTCAACAGCCCCACTACTCCTGAGGCCTGCCGCGGCTGCCCGGTGCGCAGAATCTCCCGCAGTTGCGCCAGAGCCGGACTTCCCATCTCTTTGACTAGTTCGACCATGCGGTCGCATTCATCGCGCCGCATGCAGCGGAAGAACCGGTCAGCCAGATGTTCCGCCCCAGCCTGGCTCGTGCGCCGTAAGACCACAAGCAGGTCCGCCGGAGCTGGGTCGTAGCGCAACGCTTCCTCAATGAACTCCGGAATCCGGTTCTCCACGCCCACGCGCGGGCGCAGATCGTTCACCATGATTGGACGCTGTTGCTGCAGCAACTCCATCCCGCTGCACACCGCATTCACTGCCTGATAATTCTTGGCCTCGCTGGCTTCCTGGCTCAGGCGCACGAAAGCCGCGCTCAGCAGGCTTTGCAGCTCAGGATCTTTCTCCACGCATAACTGCTCACTTACCTTCTGGATGGCGTTGCCCATCGCTTCGCCGCCCAGACGGGCATAAAGGTCGGCCAATTGGCTCAATCCAATCGCCGTCTTGCGGCGGGGCTCTGCGTCTTTCGTACTCAGGCATCCCGAGTAATTGTTCAGAATCTCTGCCGAAGTCTGCTTGTCGTCGCGATCAAGCAGCACTTCCACGAACTGGCGCAGGTTGCGTGGCGGCACGCATGGAGCTTCATTCGACAGCAGCACCGTCTTCTTTCCCGACTCCGGCACTTCCGCCCAGAACATGCGGTCCAGGATGTCGGCATGCGACTCCACAAGGATGCCGGCCTTGTTCATCTTGTCTTCTTGCAACTTCAGAATCTGGCGCAGGGAGTCCATCTGGCGGCTCATGTGCTCCATCATCTGGTGAACAGCATTCACTTTCACTTCGCCCTTCGAATACCGCTCCAGGGCGAAGCGGATCGCCATATGCTCCGCTGCTTTCATCAGCAGCGGCGTGTCTTCTTCTTGCGTAGTCGCCGCCTTGGCCGACAACGTGCCAAGCAACTGCTGCAGGTTTAAGCGCGTGTTCGGATCAACCGCACCCAGTTCTTTCTGGAGGTCTTCCGGAGCGCCGCTCGGATCACCCTGCACCTGGCCGAATCGCGTCAGCAGCCGGATGGCCTGAATTACCTCCGCTTCCTGGAGCGGCACCACTCCACCTTCCCAGGCCGGAGCGGTCCCCGTAGCTGCACCGTGCCCCGCCCCGCCAGCAGGAGCGTTGGGAACGCTTCCGAATGGAACGACGACGCCGCCAGGCTGGCCGCCGCCCGCGTTGGCGCCCTCTGCCGCTGCGATCAATTGCAGCAGCTTCTGCGGATCGTTCAGCCATTGCTTGAATTCCGGTCCCAAAGTCTGTGCCGCGATCTGTGCTGCCACGCTGATATCGCCGGTCAGCGGATCGGCCGCCACAAACTTCACTTCATTGATCTTGATGGTGCTCTCTCTGTTTCCGCTGCTCAGAGCTTCTTTAATCTGCTTGGACACGTCCTGGGCTTTGGAGCCAGCAATGGTGAAAGCCCGCACCAGGCGGGCAAAGTCTTCAACCGTAACTTGCTTGGAGAAGTGCAGGCTGGCCAGTCCGGCGGTGCTCAAGAGCTGACCAAAGCTGCGTTCGGTCTGCCCGGCTTCCAGAGGAACTCCATCCAGCAAAAGCTTGTTGTCGGAAACTCCCAGCAAGAAACCGCCCTCTCCCGCTGTGGGCAGGCCGTTCTGCAATTCATTCCAGGCGGTCTCGAATTGCGCTTCGGTACGCTTGTGGTCAGGGCCGTACATGCGCGCGTACTTGATCAGAATGTTCAGGCTGTGAACAAAAGCGCGCGCGGAGGCCGCCCGGTTCGCGTGGAAAGTAGTCGCGTCGTTAATAAGACACCCCTCAGCCCGCAGCTCTGGCTATAGGCAATAAGAGGTTAAATCCAACAGGTAAGGGTCCGCATGTTACGGAGGTCACGTCTTCCCCCGTGTTCGTCTGCCTGCCCGAGCGGAGTCGAAGGGTGTCCTGTGTTGAGGCTTTGGCCAGCACTGGCAATCGCCCCCGTCTCCAGCGAGAATAGTAGTTCGTCGACTATAGTGTCATCGGAACCCTTAGTGCCCTCGTCCATTCAAACCCTGCGTTCCAAGCCAACCACCGGCCTGCGTTACTGGATGCTCCGGGTCCTGGAGGAGTGCGAACACGTCTCCGCCGATTTCGGCGCCGATCCCGTTCACGACCTCCGCGTCTGCCTGCGCCGCTGCCGTTCCCTCGCCGACGGATTTACGGCGCTCGACCCTGATCCCAACTGGAAGACGATGAAGAAGGCCGGCAAACGCCTGTTCCAGCGCCTGGGCGCCCTGCGTGACATCCAGGTCATGATGGAGTGGGTCGAGAAGCTCGGCCCAGTCCACACCCATGTGGGCGCGGGCGACTCGCCCGCGCTGCTTCAATCTCTACCGAACTTGGAGTCCATTCAAAATTCACCCCACGCACCATCCGGCGGGGTCTCGGCAGCCGAAACCCTGTTGAAAATCCTAGCCGCGCGCGAACAGGAACAAAAACTCGAAGCCCACGCCGCGTTAGAAGAATTCGACCGCAAGCAGTGGCGCCAGTGGAGCCGCTCTCTTCCCGCCCGAGCCGCCCGCATCCGCCTGGGAAGCGCGCTCTTTAAACTCCTCGCACTCGAGCGCTGGACCCAAGCTCGCGAACTCCACACGCGCGCGCTGCGCAATCGCTCCCAAACCGCGTTCCACGCTCTGCGCATAGGTATCAAGCGTTTCCGCTACATCGTCGAGAATTTCCTGCCTGCCGAGCACAACGCCTGGAGCAACGACCTCAAAGCCATGCAGGACTTACTCGGCGAAGTTCACGACCTCGACGTGCTTTGGTCAACAGCCGTTTCCTGCCACGTTTTCCCCGATGCAGATTCGCGGAAGCGCTGGCACGACCGAATCGTCGAAGAGCGCACCAAACGCATCGAGCGCTACCGGGCAAGAATGGTGGGCGAGAATTCTCTCTGGCAGGTCTGGCGCGCAGCCCTACCGCAAGGCAAGCAGATTCAAGCTCTCGCCACTCGCCGCATGAAGCTCTGGGCCAACGGCCTCGATCCCGATTTCCCTCACTCCGAGCGCGTAGCCAGCCTGGCCCTTCAACTCTACGACGGCCTTCTCGCTACCGGATGGCAGCCCGCCGTCGACGGCATCTCCGCCCGCTCCAGTCTGCTGGCCGCCGCCCTGCTGCACGATGTCGGCAAATCCAAAGGCGAGAAGGGGCATCACAAAACTTCCTTCGACATGATTCGTGCCCACACCAACCCGCTAGGCTGGAAGCCTGCGGACTTGCAGCGAGCCGCCACCGTGGCCCGCTTCCACCGCGGAGCCCTGCCCACCAGAAAGCACAAAGCCCTGCGCGATCTCCTCCCCGACGAGCAGAAGGGAACGATCCAGCTAGTGGCGATCTTGCGCCTAGCCAACGCCCTCGACGCCACCCACGACGGCCACGTCCGCCGCATTCAGATTGAAAATCGTCAGATAGGAATTAAGCCGCATGAGGCGTTGGCGATTGCCGCCGAAGGATATTCGCCCTTGGGGAAGTCCGCACAAACCATCGCGGCAGAACGGCATCTGCTGGAGATCGTGCTGCGGTGCCCGGTCGTGATCAAACCCATGCCTCAGAAACCGAGAACTAGAAACTGAGTAACCTCCGAGCCACTTTCCACCAGCCCCCTTCACAAGCTACAAAAGAAGCACCCATGACCCACGCCCAACTAGTTTCGAAAGCTGTCCATTGGCTGCGCCGCTACCGCTGCGGCGTGGTGCTGTCCGAGCAAGCCTGCGTCAGCGGAGAAATGCCCGACGCAATCGGCTGGAAGCGCGCCTGCCATTCCGTGCTGGTCGAGTGCAAAGTGACGCGTTCGGATTTCCTGGCTGACCGCGCCAAGCCCTTCCGACTCAAGCCCGAACAAGGTGTCGGTTGCGAGCGCTTCTACCTCGTCCCCGCCGGATTAATTCGCCGCGAAGAGCTTTCCGCAGGCTGGGGCCTGCTCGAACTCCGCCATAATAAAATCGAAACCGTGCACGCCGCCGCCAAGAATCTCCGCACCGCTGCTGGCTTCAAGTATGAGATGAATCTGCTGCTGGCCAGCCTGCGCCGCGTCGAGGTCCGAGTGGAACCGCAAAGCATTACCGACTTCCTCAAGTGGAAAAACCGCATGGCCGAATACAACCGCGGCACCCTGCCCGAAGGCCTGGCATCCACCGAAGAAGAATGCAACGTCTTCCTGGAAGCAGACGCAATCTATTGAGACCGCCGCCCAAAACCCAAAGCCCAAAAGCCGAAGCCCGAAAGCGTGAAGCCCGAAAGCGTGAAGCAAGAAGAAAACCGGGCTGGTTGGCCCGGTTTCTCACAGCGACTGGTGCTGAGGCTGCCATCAGGTTGGGTTAGGACCAGTCCGGTTGCCCGGCTTCGTGCCCCCTCAGTCCAGTCCGCAGATCGCAACTCGATCCGAAAACGAGGAAACAGACCGTTGTTTCATTGCAAACCGCATGCCACTGCGAACGTTCAAGCCTCACCACCGGGATGTGCTGTAACCCTATGAAGTTAAAGCAGCTTGACTTGATGCGCGGCGCCTCGTTCACCCCGTCCCATCCCCTTTGTGGGCGGCACAGAGAAACACTTTGCACAGTTGCACACGAAGTTGTGCAGCTGGCGGTACCAGCGAAAAACTGAGAACTGAGAACTGGGAGCTGGTGACTGCTCTACAACTCCCGCCGCCCCTCCATCGCCTTAAGCATGGTGATCTCATCCGTGTACTCGATGTCGCTGCCGACCGGGATGCCCATCGCAATGCGCGTAACCTTCACGCCCGCGCGCTTCAGATGCTGCGAGAGATAAGTGGCAGTCGCCTCGCCTTCCACGGTGGGATTGGTGGCGACGATTACTTCATCCACGTTGCCCGCATCGACACGGGTGATAAGATTCGCGATCCGCAACTGTTCCGGCCCGATCCCGTGCAGCGGAGAGATTGATCCATGGAGCACGTGGTAGACGCCGTTGAAATGCTTGGTCTTCTCGATGGCGGCAATGTTGGTAGGTTCCTCGACCACGCACACCAGGCGCTGGTTTCGGGTCGCGCTGGTGCAGTAGACGCACGGGTCAACGTCGGTGATGTTGTTGCACACCGAGCACAGCCGCAGACTGGCTTTGACGTCGCGCACCGCCGCTGCCAGCGCCTCGGCATCCTCGTCACTGGCGCGCAGAATGTAGAACGCCAGCCGCTGCGCGCTCTTCGAGCCCACGCCCGGCAGCTTCTTCAACTCGTCAATCAGCCGCGACATCGGCTCCGCAAACTTAGACATAGAGAGAATTTAGTAATTTCGTACTTTGAAAACTGTATGGTTGAAAGTTGCAGCCGGGAAGCAGCACAAATTACAAAATTACAAAATCCCCTACATGCCCAGCCCGCCGAGCATCCCACCCACGGTCGATTGCATTGCCCCGTCCACTTTGCGCGCCGCTTCGTTCACCGCGGCCAGCACCAAGTCCTGCAGCATCTCGGCGTCACCTGACTTCACGGCTTCGGGATCAATACGCAGGCTGAGCAACTGCTTGCGGCCATCCATCTTCGCCGTGACCGTCCCGCCGCCCGACGAAGCCTCGACCACCGTCTCCTGCATCTTCTTTTGCAGCGTGTCGTACTGCGCCTTGGCTTTCGACATCAGTTCTTGCAGATTGAATCCACCCATAACACCTCACGTTTCAAGGTTTCAGAGTTTCAAGGTTTCAAAGTAATGCGTCTGTCGAACCTTGAAACCTTGAAACCTTGAAACTTGCGCTATCTCTTCTCCTTGTAGTCAATCACCGTGCGAATCTCGGCGCCGAACTTTTCCTGTAGCCGCCGGACGACCGCATCCTGCTCGGCCCGACCCCGTCCGCCTACTCCCGCGTTCGTACCGTTTGACTTGACGGCATTGCCATTACTCTTTCCCTCTGCCGCCAAAGTCGAGCCGGGAACGATCCTTAACTTGACCGCCCGCCCCAGTACGCCGCTGGCCGAAGCGATCGCCAGCCGGCGGGCATCGCCGCCCAGCGACATGTCGACCACGGTCTGCGATTCCGAAACCTTGATCACCACTTCATTGCCTTCCACCGACCATTCGCCCGCTTCGAGCATCGATACCAGGATGCGCTGATTGCCATCCATAAGCGTTTGCACAACGGCGCTCCGCAATTTCTCGATGGGAGCAACCGACGGCGTGGCCTGCGGCAGCACTTGTGGAACGATCGGCGTGGCCTGCACTTGCGTTGCAGGTTGCGAACTGAGATGAACTTCGGGTGCGAGCTCGTTCAGATCTGCCGGTGCGGCCGATCCCATCACCACTCGCGCGGGCGGACTCCCCGCGCCTATACCTCGCTGCCGTCCGGAAACGTTTTGATCTGAAGCAGACTCCTGCCGCGGACCGCCCTTGCGCGCCGAATCCGCGTCGAACGGGGAAACGCTGGGGCGACTGGTCGGAGGATTGACCTCAGGCTCTCCTAGAAGCCGAATCTTTCGCATCGGGTGCTCTCCCATCGGAAGAGCGGATGGCCCCGAACCGCCAGACCTAGGGACGTCCGAAGAAGAAGCCACGTCGCTAAGCAGTTGCTCGATCGGTAGCAACCGCTGCGCATGCGCCATCTTGAGCAGTCCGAGTTCAAGATGGAATCGCTGTTCCTGTTTGTATCCCAGTTCCCCATGCGTGCGCAGCATGATCTGAAGATGCCGCGTCAGATCTTCCTCGCCAAACAGTTCCGCAACGCGCTCCACCCGCTCGCGCTCTTCGCTCGAGATCTGAAGCAGGGAAGAGTCCTTACCCGCAATCTTGGCGACGGTCGCGTTGCGCAGAAAGCGCACCATCTGTCGCGCGAAGTGTATCGGGCTATGGCCTTCGCTGATGAGGTGGTCAACCTGCCGCAGCACGTCGTCACTTGCGCCGCGAGCGACTGCCTGCATCACGTTTTCCAGAACGTGCGCCGGCGCCGCCCCGACCAGGTTGCGCACCGAATCAGCGGTAATCTTGCCGCTGGAGGACGCAATTGCCTGGTCGAGAATCGACAATGCGTCGCGCATGGATCCGTCGCCAGCCTCGGCCAGCAAGGCCAGCGCATCGTCATCGGCTTCAATCTTTTCGCGGCCGACAAGATCGCGCAATTGCCCGACAATGTCGTCGAACTTCACCGCACGAAAACTAAAATGCTGGCAGCGCGACCGAATCGTTTGCGGGACGTCTTCCGGCTGCGTGGTCGCCAGCATGAAAACAATGTGGTCCGGCGGCTCTTCCAAAGTCTTGAGCAAAGCGTTGAAGGCAGCGTCTGTAATCTGGTGCGCTTCGTCGAGAATATAAATCTTGAAGCGGTCGCGCGCCGGCTTGTAACGCGCCGCCTCGCGGAGTTCGCGGATTTCATCGATGCCGCGATTGGTGGCAGCGTCGATCTCAATGACATCAACGGCATTTCCGGCACGGATCTCGGTGCAGGATTCGCAGATGCCGCAAGGCTCCGCAACAGGCTTGTTGCCTGTGTTTAAGGATGACCGGCAATTCAACGCCGCCGCCAGAATGCGCGCCACGGTGGTTTTTCCAATGCCACGATGCCCGCTGAAAATGTAGCCGTGCGCGGTTCGCCCCTGTTCCAGCGCGTTTTGTAGCGTGCGCGTGACGTGCTCTTGTCCGATCACCTCGGAGAATTTCTGCGGCCGGTATTTGCGCGCCAGGACGGTGTAGCTCATGAGCAGGAATAGATGATTATACGTGATTGAAGAGGACAGATGGCGGCACCGATAGGTCAAGCAAGAACTTGCTAAACCTGCGCCCCAAGCGATAGGCTGGTGCGTCAACTGCAAAGGAGTTGTCTTATGCAACTGAAACTGGCAACGCGAACCAAGGATGGAATTCTAATAGTGGATTGCATTGGCCGGATTGTGTTTGGCGAAGAGTCTTCGCTCATGCGCGACACCGTTAAGAAGGCGATCTCAGAGAACAATCGCGTCGTGCTCAATCTGGGCGAGGTAAATTACATCGATTCCGGCGGACTGGGCACGCTGGTAGCCCTGCGCACAACTGCGCAAAACGCCGGCGGCACAATCAAACTGACGAACTTGACCAAGCGCGTGGGCGATTTGCTCCAGGTCACCAAGCTGCTCACGGTTTTCGACGTATACAACTCAGAGGCGGAGGCAGTCGAGTCCTTCCGCAAGGCGGCTTAGTCTGGCCCGTCATCCGCGGCGAGTGAGCTGCGGCGGGCATTCCTGAATGCTGCCTCGCATCATCTTTCTCCTCTGCCTGCTCGTTAGCGCCAGCGGCTTCGTGTCTCCGCCCCTCGCACTTGCGATGGGACTGGTCTTCGGGCTGGTGTTTCCCCATCCCTACGGCAACCAGGCCAAGAAGTCTTCCAAATTCCTGCTGCAGGCCTCCGTCGTGGGACTCGGCTTCGGCATGAACCTGCACCAGGTTGTGCAGGCAGGACGCAGTGGCTTCGTCTACACCATGCTCGGCATCAGCTTCGCATTGCTCGCTGGCATGGGACTGGGCACGCTGCTGGGCGTGCAACCCGTGCCCGCGTTTCTAATCTCCACAGGCACGGCGATTTGTGGCGGCAGCGCCATTGCCGCCGTCGGACCCATCACCCAGGCCAGCGACGAAGAAATGGCCGTTGCGCTGGGAACCGTCTTCGTGCTGAACTCTGTGGCGCTGGTGATCTTCCCCGCTATCGGCGCTGCGCTCAAACTGACGCAATCGCAATTTGGATTGTGGGCCGCGCTCGCCATTCATGACACCAGTTCGGTGGTGGGGGCCGCGGCCAAGTACGGTGCCGAAGCGCTGGCCATTGCGACTACGGTAAAGCTGGCGCGCGCTTTGTGGATTGTTCCACTCTCGATTGGAACCGCGGTGGTGTGTGGCGCGAAGGCAAAGATTCAGTGGCCGTGGTTCATTGGACTGTTCTGCCTCGCGGCCGTGTGCAACACCTATCTGCCTGCGGGCGCGCACACCTACTCGATCGCGGTGAAGGTTGCGAAGATTGGTTTGACCGCCACGTTATTCCTGATCGGCAGCGGCATCTCGCTCGAGACCATCAAGCAGGTCGGATATCGCGCGTTGTTGCAGGGAATCATATTATGGTTTCTGGTGTCCGTAGGATCGCTGTGGCTGATTCGCGCAGGATGGATTGCTTTGTGAAGCAGGAACGTAAAACGTCGCGGACACGCGGAGCGGAGTCTGCTCCGGACAAATCGTCGAAGACGCGGATGCGCATCGAAGCTGCCATTCGACGCATTCCCAAAGGGAAGGTGTCGACTTACGGAGAGGTTGCTCGAGCGGCGGGACTTCCGGGTGCATCGCGGCAAGTAGCCAAGGTGCTGCATCGCGGCTTCGACCTGCCCTGGCAGCGCGTGCTGGGCGCAGGTGGGGAGATCAAGCTGCGCGCCGATTCCGCCATCGAACAGCGTCTGCGCCTGGAAGCTGAGGGCGTTCGCTTCCGCGGACGGAAGGTGGATATGAAGGCGCATGAGTTCACATTCCGGTTCACGAGCAGGTCGCCCCAGTCGGACTGATCACCGAGTATCCATCGACTCGGGCAAAATTCTAGTTGATCTAGGGAAAATCCCTGATGGAACCTTCGAAACCCTAACCCTACCATCCGCGCTGGTGCCGTACCCGACTCTGATCGAAGGTTGAAGTCAAATCTTGTCGATTAACGACCATCCCCCGGCCTGGGGGCAGAGGATATCTACATGCGCAAAGGTAGGTTTGCAGTCGGCTGTGCCATCACAGTATTGCTCGCCGTCTCTACTTTAATTCTTCCGCAGACCATGTTTGCGGCCACGCCATCCTCCGGCACACTCTCAGGGAACGGAACACTCACCTACACTGGCACCACTGCTACCGAGAATCCAGCCAACTTCGATCCTTCCACGTGCCAAACCGCCGGCTACTGCGACGTGTTCACCCTGACCATCAATGTCTCGAATTCTTTCCGCACAGCTCATCCCAACTTTCGCGTCAACATTTCTTTCGGATGGACGGGCAACACCAACGAGTTCGACATGTACGACTACCTCAACGGGGCCGCGATCGACACCTCTGCGAATAGCTTCGTCACCAGCCAACTGACCCGGCTGGAGCATCCAGCCAACGGCGTCTACACCATCTACGCCAGCATGTCGAGCGGCGTTCCCGGGACCACTTACACCGGCACAGCAACTCTGCAGGGCACGCCCCCAGCCATCCAGACGATTGCCGGTTCTTATACTGTGGATCCGGACGGCAAATTCGGTCCGCAGATGTTTGAGTTCGCCTCAGACCAGCAACTGGTGGCCACCTTGTCGAGTGGTTCCGCGGGGCAGGACGTTGAGCCCGGCATCGTGGTCGATCCCTTTGGCAACATTTATGTTTCCGCTATCGAAGGCGTGCCGGCGGGTTCGGACCTGTGGCGCTCCACCGACTACGGAAATACCTTTACATATCTAGGCCAGCCCGATAAGTCGGCCGGTGGTGGCGACGAAGACCTGGCGGTTGGCATCCCCTTCGCCGCCGATCAAGTGCTTGGCGACAGCACAGGCCGGCTCTACTATTCCAGCTTGAATCTGGCTGACATTAACCTGCAAACTTCCACCAACGAGGGCAACAGCTTTGTTCCCGGAGATTCGCCCGCGAAAGCTGTGGACCGCATGTGGCTGGCGGGAGCTGGCACTTCTCGCGACTATCTGATTACAGTTCAGCTGGGCGCTGATGTAAATGGCACCGACAGTCTGATCGTCACCGAGTCGGACGACGGCGGCATCACCTATCCGAACGGTGCAGTCATCAATCAGGCTATAGTGGCAGGCACACCCGAGACCGGCTTCCACTCCAACATCGTCGCCTATCCCGGCGTTTTGGGCGGGCCCACTCCGAACAGCTCAGTTTATACGACCTTCACTTCACCAGATGGAGTGGATCTGTACGTAGCTTCGTGCGCGGCGCCCTGCAATCTGCCCGTACTGCCTTCCGGCGGGCCGCCGTCGAAGCTCAACTTTACGTCGATCCTCGCCTTTACCGCTCCGCCAGGAGCGTCGGTAGGAAACGTCTTTACCCCCATTGCAGTCGTTAACGATGGCAACGTTTATGTCGCCTTCAGCATGCAGCAGTTCGATACCAACGGCAATCAAACCGGCCAGAATGTGTACGTCATTTGGTCAACGAATGGAGGCCAGACCTGGTCGAAGGCGCTGCAAGTAAATAATCCCGGAGATCCGGCGACCGCTTCCGCCATGCTTCCATGGCTCACCGCGGGAGATCAGGGAAATATCGGAGTTTTCTGGTACGGCACCAATGTCGTCGGTGATCCCAACAATCAAACTATCTTCGCCAACGCCAAGTGGAAAATTTTCTATGCATTTGTGAGCACAACCACCAACAAGCCCTCCGTTCAATACGTTGTGGCCAGCGGCACCAGCTCGGGCACGGCCGACCAGATGGCGGGCGTCGTCCACTACGGCTCCATCTGTACGCAGGGACTCAATTGCAATCTCAGTATGCCCGCGGGTAATCGCGAACTCGCGGAATATGCGGAGCTCACTCATGATCCGCTTGGCCTGATCCACATGACATTCTCTGAAGACAATGTGACCGCCGGCAGCGCATTTACCTGGTATACGAAGCAAACCGCCGGGCCGGGTCTGATTCCGAATGTGGGCACTGGCGCCGGTTACTTCAACATTGGCAGCGGCACTGGCAGTCTCGGCTTCCTGGTTGGAACGAAGACAGTGTCGGGCATCCGCGAGGGGACGCTGAATTATCTCGACACTTCGGCGCACATCTTTCTTACGGACACGACCGGATTCTCGACAGTGAAGGTGGGGACGAATACGGTTCAGGTTTCCGGTGTCGGCACGCTGCAAGACGGCTCGAGCGTGATCTTCACCGCGATTGGCACTGGTGGAGGAGCGGGCACAGGCGCATTTACGATCTCCTGGCCCGGATACAGCGCGTCGGGCACGCTAGTGCAAGGACTCATCGTCAAATGAAGAGCAGGAAGTAAAACGTGGCCGCAATGTGCAGCGGGGACAGCCGAGTGGGCGGTCCCCGTTTTCTTGTTCCTGCTAAACGACTGACGACTAACGACCGTTCTTAAACTGCTCGTCGATCTCCACCTGGTATCCCGTGACCATCTTGTTAGTTTCGTTGGCCATGCCGACGACTGCCATAAGCTCGTTAAACATGGCATCGGACATGCCCTTCTTCTGCGCGGAGACTGTGTGGGACGCGATGCAGTAACCACACTGATTGGTGACGCTCACTGCAACGTAGATCATTTCCTTGGTCAGCGGGTCGAGCGCGCCCGGAGCCATGATCTGCTTGATGTCTTCCCATGTCCGCTTCAGCGTAGCGGGATCGTGCGCAATCGCCTTCCAGAAATTATTGATCCAGTCGGTTTTGCGCGTGGCCATGATGTCGTCGTAAACCGCGCGCACTTCCGGGCTGGCGTCGTTGTATTCGATGAGTCCGAGGGTTGCCATGAGGTCTCCAGTGATGAGTCGAATCCACCACGGAGACACGGAGGTCAAGGAGAAACCCTTCTTATGGTTTGCCTTTCTCCGTGCTTCTGTGTCTCCGTGGTGGGTGTGGTGCTACTTCGGCAGTTCTCCGCTCAGCAATTTCTCCAATGCTGCGGCCGGGCAGCGCACGCCGACGAAGAACTGGCCAAACAGCGCATACACTGCGCTGACGTGGTCGAAGCGCATCTCGTAGATCAGTTTCTTGAACACCAGCGGATCGTCAGCGAACAGGTCAACTCCCCATTCCCAGTCGTCAAAGCCAATCGAGCCGGTGATGATCTGCTTCACTTCGCCGGCGTAGCGGCGGCCCGCGAGTCCGTGCTCGTTCATCTGGCGGGCGCGCTCTTCGAGCGGTAGCGTGTACCAGTTCTTGTCTTCACCGCGCAGCCGGTTCATGGGATAGAAGCAGAGGTAACGGTTTGGAGGGATATCTGGAAACAGCCGTGGGTGCATGGCTTCGCGATGCCGCCCGAGTTTGCATTCGATCTCAGCCTTCCACTGGTCAGAGTGCGGTTGAATGCCCTGGTCGGTGAGCTCTTTGTAAATCTTGAGCGTCGAGTCGTAGAGCCCGAGTTCGATAACGGATAGATAAGAAGATGTGGGCTCGAGATAGTCGCTCAGGCGCAGGCCGGCGAGTTTGAGTTCTGCCTGGTTGAGGTCCGCGAACGAGTTGCGGAAGTGCACCAACATCAGATCGCCCTTGTGGCCGATGAGCGAGAAGAGTGCAGATTGTCCGCCAGCGTTCTTCTCCATTTCGCCCAGCACAGCCGCTGCTTCTTGCGCGATTGCCGATCGTGTTGCGTCAGGCAAAGCTCGCCAGACTGTCCAGCGGAAACGCGTCATCTGGTGCAGCACGCTGTAGCCTTCAGTGGTCAGCGGCACTGCGGGAAGCTCCACGGATGCGGGTCGCGGACGGGCAGGATTGGCGGTTGTCGTCATTGGCTTCTCGGAGTGTGTGCTCATGGTCAGCGTCTATTGTACGCAAGAGGTGCAGCAGCAGCGAGTCCAGCATTTACAATCGTGCTGGAATCCTGGACAAGGCAGGAATCCATCTTCATGCGAAAACTGATCTGGACATTGTGCGTCGTCGTTCTGTCCGTAGCTTCTCTCGTGGCGCAGAGCAAACGCTTATTCGTGCTGCGTGCTCCCGGAGAAGCTGTTGAATACGATTCCGCAACGTTCGTTGCCAAGCCAGCCGTGAAGGTCCCTGCGGAAGCTGTTGCGTCGCCGCGGGACTTCTCCGTGAATCATCTGGGACAGATGTTGTTTGCTTCGCCTGTGTCATTGCCGGTTGCAGACGGCGATCTCGCGGCCGAGCGCAAAGTCTGGTTCTGGGATGGACACGCTGCGACCACGCTTACGCGTGAAGTTACGCGTACAACGGCCACAACCGGATCGAATCTTGCCATCACCGAGTCTGCGCCTGTTCCTTATCTCTCGGCCGACGGAACGCATCTTTATTGGTTCTCAAATTCGGCTCGGCGCTTGCAGCGGGACGGAGTTGATCTTTCTACGAAGACAACGTGGTCAGGCTGGCAGACGGATCTCGCCGGTGCTCGCCACGAAGACGTGGCTTCGATCACGCTGCTTGACTGCTCGTGTCCAACCGGAAGCTGCGAGGAAAGTTGTCCTTACGCTGAGACGTGGATTCCTGATGATGGGGTCAGCAAGTTTTGTCTTGTGACGCAATTCGTCGCGGGACAAACTCAGCCTATTTACAAGTCAACCTCCTTGTACGAGGAAAGCGGCGGCAAATGGACTGCGACTCCGCTCGATCCGCCGCTGCGACGCGTGCTGGACGCGGCGATTGGCGGTACGATTCTCGAGGCGATTCCGGACACGGGCTGCTGCGGCTGGGAGAATCAGAGTGACGATCAGACTCTGCTGCATCTTCACGGCAAGACATTGACCGTGTTCGATGAACTGGCTGCGTACAAGAATCCTGATTACGATGTTAGCTTTTATACCGAGAACGGCAAGCTGTCGCCCGATCTTGGGTCGGTTGCTTTGACCATCGTCGCGACCGCACAGCCGAACAAGCCGATTCAACTCTCCGAGCAAGGGCAGGCGAATCCAGAAGAGTCGCAGCGCATTCGCCAGGCCTTGCTGGATTTGCCTGCGGTCGAGGTGAAGAGTGTGGGGGAGTCTTCCCGGCGCATTGCATTTATGCCGCATACGACGCTGGTGGGCTGGATCAGCGACAAGGAAATTCTTATCGTCGAGGGACATCTGCTGGTTGCTTACAACACGTCAAGCGGTGCACGGCGGAAATCGAACATTCGCGTTGACGATGCGGCGCACGTCTTCTTACGGTAAGAGACCGGCCACCCGGTGCTGCTTGATCCCGTGGAGGGCAGCCTGGGCGGAGAGCGAGACCGTGGAAGCGAGAACTGCGATTGCAAGCAGAGAATGCGGCGTTCGAAACATGCTGCCTCCCCGATGAACCAGAAGCCAGCATTAGAACACATAAGGATGATCCGGCGACTTGAGGGATCTCTGGATTCTAGTGTTTATCGTGATCGTGGTCGCCGTGACTGTGGCGCCAGTTCCAGTATTCCTTCTGCTCTTCCGGCTTTAGTTTGCGGAAGTCCCTGTGTTCGTCACGGTGGTTTTCGCGGGACCATTGCTGGTAATAGACCACTTCGCCGCCATTCCACTCGTGATAGTCGCTGTAGTACGGGTCATAGACCCGGTAGGTATGATGTTCGGCGCAGGCCGTACCCACTACGGAAGACGCCAGGGCCGCGGCCAGGAAAAGGGAGCTGACAAAACGCGAGTTGCTGCTCATGAGAGTCGTCCTCCTCATATTGTTAACCCGTTTCCCGAAATAATGTTGTGTGGGGAAATTGAAGGGTCCAAGGGGAAGATAAGGCGGAGTGGACTGCCTAGAGCGGAGTCCTAAGAATTTTCATCTTGACAATTTTTGCGCTGTGGCTATGATGCGTCTGCCCTCTCTACGAGCCCGTCCGTGGTTCGTATGGTTTCGCGTGGCACTACGTTCGTGCTCTGAGAGCCAGAAAAAACTAGATTAGCGTTGCTGACGTGTCAACTGAATCTGTTCGAGAGGAGTTTCCCATGCGCACAGCGTACTCTCGCGTAGTCACTCTGTGGATTACTGTCCTTTGCCTGCTTGCTTCCCTTTTCAGCCTGAATGGCCTGGCCGGGGCACAAGCTCGTGCAGGATCAAAGCACAAGCTTTCACAGCCGTTGCCGGCTGCCGGCCGCCCGACCATGACGCGCAGGGCGAAGCCGGGCGCACCGCCTCCGGCGACTACCGACACCTGGACGGGCGGCGGCGGCACCAATACGAATTGGAGTGATGCCGCCAACTGGAATAACGGAGCCATCACCAGCGGCGAGAGTATCCTGATCAACTTAACGACCGCAGCCACCAACGTGGACGCGAACTTCAGCATAGGGACGCTAACTCTGAACGTAGCAGGCGACTCGGCGACAATCAACAATAACATAGACCTGACCGTCGCCGGCAACATCACCAACAACGGCACGATCACCCTGAACTCAGCCGGGAACATCACCGAACTGATCGTCGGGGCGTCCGGAGTCATGCTCAGTGGCACGGGGACTGTGAATCTGAGCAACAACGCCGAGAACTTCATATTTGGCGCTGCTGCAGCGGACAAGCTGACCAACTCGGAGACGATCCAGGGTTCGGGAAATATTGGCAATGGCCAGATGGCGCTGGCGAACACTGGAACCATCGATGCGACTCAATCGAACAATCTCATCATCCAGACCAGCAACGGCGACGCCAATACCGGTACGCTGGAAGCGACGACCGGAGTTTTGGTGCTTCAGGGAGATACGATCACCAACACCGGGGGCACGATCAAATCAACCGGTTCGGCTGTGCAGTTAAATGGGGTGACGATTAACGGCGGCACGCTCACCACCACGGGAAGTGGTTTGATCCACACGATAGGCGGGCAGAGCGCCACGCTGGAAAACTTAACCAATTCCGGGAATTATCAAGTTGATAACAATTCAACTACTAACCTGGTCGGCACCATCACGAACAACGGCAACATCAATCTGGCTTCCGGCGGGAACGTCACGCAATTGCTCCTCAGCGGAAACGTCACACTCAGCGGCTCGGGCACGCTGACCATGTCGAACAATCCCGAAAACTTCATTTACGGCGCCTCCCTCGCCGGTACCGAAGTGCTTACCAACAACATCACCATTTCGGGCTCCGGGAATATCGGCAACGGCCTCATGATCCTGGACAACACGAGCCTGGGCACGATCAATGCGAACCAGTCGAACCCCCTGATCTTGCAGCCAAGCGCTGGCGGCTTCACGAATGCGGGACTCATGGAAGCAACGACCGGAGCGTTGATCCTCAACGGGAATACGATCACGCAGACGGGCGCGGGCACGATCAAGTCCACCGGTTCCGATGTGCAACTGGAGAACGGCGTTACGATCAATGGCGGCACGCTCAGCACCTCCGGGTCAGGCATCATCCACACGCTCGGCGGACAAACTGGCACGCTGGAGAACTTGACCAACTCGGGCAACTATCAGCTGGATAATAACGCCATCACCGACCTGATCGGCACCATCACGAACAACGGAAACATCAACCTCGCCTCGGTGGGCAACTTCACCGATTTGGTCATGAACGGCAACGTCACGCTCAGTGGCACGGGCACGGTGACGCTGTCGAACAACGCCAACAACCGTATATATGGTGCCGTAGCCGCCGATGTCCTTACGGTCGGGAGCGGGCAAACCATCTCAGGCGCGGGAGACATCGGGGCCAACCAGATGGCACTGGTCAACAACGGCGTGATCGATGCCAACCAAGCGACCGCTCTGACCATTGACACCAGCGGCGGTACCACCAATAACAAGACGCTGGAAGCTACGGCTGGCGGCACGCTGATCCTGTTCGGGCGGAGCGCCAACACTATCAACAACACCGGCGGCACGATTTCCGCAGCGGCCAGCTCTGTGGTGGATCTGCAAAATGGAGTTGTTATCAACGGCGGCAAGCTTACCACCTCGGGGAGCGGCCTCATCCACACCCAGGGCGGACAGAGCGGCACGCTGGAGAATCTGACCAATGCCGGCAACTATCAGCTTGATAACAACTCCACCACCACGCTGGTTGGCACTATCACGAACAACGGCAACATCAATCTGGCTTCCGGCGGGAACGTCACGCAGGTGCTCCTCAGCGGCAACGTCACGCTCAGCGGCTCGGGCACGCTGACCATGTCGAATAATCCCGAGAACTTCATTTACGGCGCCTCCCTCACCGGTACCGAAGTGCTTACCAACAACATCACCATTTCGGGGTCGGGGGACATCGGCAACGGCTTCATGATCCTGGACAACACGAGCCTGGGCACGATCAATGCGAACCAGTCGAACGCCCTGCTCTTGGTGCCAAGCGCTGGCGGCTTCACGAATACGGGACTCATGGAAGCCACCGCGGGAGGCACGCTCACCTTAGACAACGGAACGTATGTCAACGCTGTGGGCAGCACGCAAGGCACAATCCTGGCCAACGGCGGCACGGTAAATCTTAACAACGGCGCCAATATTGTGGGCGGCAAGCTGCAGTCGGAGAACGGTGGTGTGATTCAGAACGTCCAAGACGCGACCTTGGACGGCTCGACCAGCACGGGCGCAGTCACGGTGGTCGCGGGATCTTCCTTAAGCGTGATTAACAATAGCGTCCTTAACATAAAGGGTTCCATCGTTAACAACGGCACGATTTCGCTCAATTCCGTCGGCAACCTTACCGAGTTTGTGGTTACCGGGACCAGCGCGACCCTCAGCGGGACGGGCACGTTGACGATGTCGAACAATGCCCAGAACTATATCTTTGGCGCTGCGGCGACTGACATCTTCACCAACCAGGAAACCATCCAGGGGTCGGGAAACATCGGCAACGGCCAATTGACGTTTGTGAATCAGGGGACCGTGAATGCGAACCAGTCCACCCCGCTGGTCATCAATGCCTTCGGTGGCACCGCTGGCACCGGCACCACCAACACAGGAACGCTCGAAGCGACGACGGGCGGCACCCTGGTTCTTGACGGGCTCAACGCCGGCGCCAGCGTCACCAACACAGGCGGAATCATTCAGGCGATCGGCGCTTCGGGAACGGGCAACGGGGCAGCGGTGAATCTGCAAAACGGCATCACCATCATGGGCGGTACGATTACTTCCAACAGTTTTGGCAGCTTCAATGTAGTGAACAATGCGACCTTGAGTGGGTTAACCAACACCGGCACGGTAAACATTGCGAACAACACCAATCTCACCCTGGTTGGGACCATCGTCAACAACGGCGCGATTAACTCGAACTCCGGCGGGAACATCACCGAACTGATACTCAGCGGCAACGTCACGCTCAATGGCACGGGCACCGTGACCATGTCGAACAATCCCGAAAATTTCATTTTTGGAGGCGTTGCAGCCGATGTTCTGACGGTTGCCAGCACCCAGACCATCCAGGGTGCGGGTACCATCGGGAACGGCCAGATGGTGCTAGCGAACAACGGCATCATCAATGCGACTGATTCGAACGCTTTGATCATTCAGACCAGCGGCGGCACCACCAACACCGGAACGTTGGAGGCGAGTTCCGGCGGGACTCTGGTTCTCACCGGAGCAAGTGGGGGCAACATCACCAACACCGGTGCTGGCAAGGTCGTGGCCAACACCGGTGGCCTGGTGAATCTGCAAGGCAATGTCACGGTTAGCGGTGGATCGCTGACCGGAGGCGGAACCTTCGTAGAGACCGGTATAGGCGGCGGCGCCACGCTCAGTGGGTTGACCAACTCCTCGACCGTACAGGTTGCCAACAATACAACTCTCACGCTGGCGGGCACCATCACCAACAACGGCTCGATTCAGGAGAATTCCGCTGGAAACATTACCGAAATCCTGCTCAGCGGCAATGTCACGCTCAGCGGCACGGGCACGCTGACCATGTCGAACAATCCCGAGAACTTCATTTTCAGCTCCTCCGGAACCACTGACGTTCTCACCAACAACAGCACCATCCAGGGCTCGGGAAGTATCGGCAACGGGGCTATGGGCCTGGTGAACTCGGGCACCATCAATGCGAACCAGAGCAACACGCTCTTTATCAATGTCAGCAGCGCAAACTTCAACAATAAGGGCACGATTGAGGCGACCGGCTCCGGTGGCCTTGTCGTCGAAGGCCCAGCCAACTCCTTCCTGAACTACAGCAGCGGCACCAACACTTTGACCGGCGGTACTTACATTGCCAACGGCGGCAACCTGACTCTGCCCCTCGGCTCAAGCGGTGGAATTGCGACGCTCTCTGCGAACGTCACCGAGGAAAACGGCAGTCAGATCCTCAACTCCAACAACGGCAACGCCAACGCGCTTAACGGCCTGACCAGCATTACTTCGACGGGCGCGCTGACCATCGGTGGCGTGGCGTTCCTCGATACGGGCGCCTTCAGCAACGCGGGCTCGCTTACGATTCTTTCGGGCGAGAGTTTCTCGGTTGGTTCACTGACGCAGATCAGCGGGGGATCCCTGACGGCGGGGACCTTCGTGCTGGACGGGAATCTTAGCCTGACCGGCGCTACGCAGACCATCACCACCAACGCTACCAACCTGACGCTCGGGGGCGGGACGATTGAGAACGCCAACAGCACGAATGCGCTGGGCGGCCTGGCTTTCAACACCAAGAACCTCACCATCGCAGGTACCAGCAATGCTGTTACGACCACGGCGGCCAGCTTCAGCAACACGGGCACGCTGACCATTAATGCCACCGACAGCTTCACCGCCGGCAATCTGACGCAGATCAGCAGCGGCACCCTGAACGCGGGAACCTATGTTCTGGCGGGAAATCTCGATCTGACAACCGCCGGAATCAGCATTACTAAAAACTCGGCGACGCTGACGATGGAAGGCGGCACTATTAATTCAAACGGCGTGAATGCACTGAGCGCGCTGAATTCCAACACCAAGACGTTGACGATCGCGGGCTCGGGCAACAACGTTTCGACCAGCGCGTCCACGTTCAGCAATACCGGAACGCTGACCATCAACGCGAGCGACAGCTTCACCGCGACCAAGCTGACTCAGATCAGCGGCACCACCTTGACTGCTGGCACCTATGTTTTGAGCGGCAATCTGGATCTAACCACCGCCGGCCTCACCATCACCAAGAACTCGGCGACGCTGACTCTGCAGGGCGGCACCATCAATTCCAACGGCGTCAACACGCTGAGCGCGCTGGCGACCAACACCGGCAAGCTGACCATCGCAGGCACCAGCAATAATGTTTCCACCACAGCGGCCAGCTTCAGTAACACAGGCACGCTGACCATCAACGCCGGCGACAGCTTCACCGCGCCGGCACTCACCCAGATCAGCGGCTCGACGCTTTCGGGCGGAACCTTCGTCCTGGGGGGCAATCTGGATCTGACTGCCAGCGCCAACATTACGACTAACTCGGCGAATTTGACGCTGGAAGGCGGCAGCATCAAAACCGGTTCCACGAACGATCTGGCCAACCTGAACACCAACACCAACGCCCTGACTCTGGCCAGCAACGCCAGCTTCACCGCCGCGGGCAACTTCAGCAACTCGGGAGCGCTGACCATTAACAAGGGCAGCACCTTCACCCTTACCGGAACCAACACACTCACGAACCTCAGTGCGGGGACGCTGGCCAGCGGCACCTTCACCATCGGGGGTACGCTCCAACTCACGGCCACCAACGGCGGTATCACCACCAACGCTGGCAATCTGACTCTGACCGGGACTGCGGCCAGCATTAAGGACGGCACCTCCAACGCTCTGTCGGGCTTTGCTACTAACACCGGCACGTTTGCTCTAGCGAGCAGCGCGACATTCACGACTGGCGGCAACTTCACTGACTCAGGTACGGTGACGATCGCCAAGGGAACCAAGTTGACCATCGGCGGCTCCAACCAGACCTATACCCAGTCAGCTGGCACGACCAATCTTGATGGAACTTTGGCTGGAGGAAACGCTACCGTAACCGGCGGCCTGTTCCAGGGTGCGGGAACGGTGTCCAAGAACCTGACTATTGGCGGCGGCGGAACGGCCCCCACACTGAACGTCGGCGATGCGGGCAAGACTGGCCTGCTTGCGATCACCGGCACTTACACGCAACTTTCCACCGGCGCGATGACCGGCCTGATCAACGGAACGACGGCGGGCACGGGATTCAGCCAGCTCAACGTCACCGGCGCTGCGGCGCTGGCGGGGACGATCAACTTCACTGTAGCTGCAGGCTTCCAGGGGAGCCTTTTCTCGGGCGAAACTTTTACTGTGCTGAACGCGAGCAGCGTGACCGGAACGTTCTCCAACAGCACGATCGCCATCAACTCGAACTTCCACTTCAACGTGTCATACACGGCAACGGGCGTGGTACTAACAGTCGCGACGGGCCCATCGGCACCGCCGGCGGGCAGCGCGGCGCAGCCTGCGGCGCAGATCGCGATGGCCAGCACCAGACCAGCGGCTGCGGCGAGCAAGAGTCGTCCAGTGTTCAGCAGTAGCCTGCGGCACCGCGTGAGCGGGATCGGCAAGAGCTCTAGGCCGATTCTGGCTGTGGGGATGGCGCCGGGTGGGCACTCCAATGCAATTCTGGCTCGCGGCATGGAGCTGAGCAACCTGCGCAGCTGGGAACGCATGCCGGCGATCTCCACGGTGCGCGCGGCAGTGGCGGCACAGCTACCACGCGTAAACGCAACCACGTCCCGCGTCGAGCTGCCCACATCCGACCTGCGGATGGGACAGAATCATCTGATCGGAGTGCAGTCACCGCTGGCGGGGTGGATGGGAAGCTCCACCAATCGCCGGACCCCGGTGAAGATCATGCCGCCCATGGTTCCGCGGGTGGTGCGCTAGTCGGAACGAGGTAGTGGAAGAGAATCGGTAAGCCACTAAAGTTTATTCGCGGTTTCATAAAAGGCACCGGATCTCAGGGGTGGGGGCCCCTGAACCGGTGCCACTTTTTTCTGGGGAACAAGCCCCGGGATTCACACACCAAGACCCGCTCCTCCCGGCTTCGGGTTAGAATCGATTCTGAGAAAAAAATGATTCGATTCCGATGGAGCCTCGCTGCTTACGGCAAACATTCCCGCCTTGTGCTTTTTCTGCTGGTGGCGGTGCTCGCGGTTCTTCCGGGTTGTCGCAGTTCGGCGCGGGCGCGAGAGCACGTCGAGAAGGGGAATCAATACTTCGCGCAAAAGCAGTTCTCTTCGGCGGAGAATGAATACCGGCAGGCCATCCAGATCAAACCGGATTTCGCGGAAGCCTATTACCGGCTGGGGATGCTGCAGATTCAGCAGGACTATCCCACGGCCGCGAGTCAGTCGTTGGCACGCGCCATTGATCTGGATCCCAGGAATGTGGACGCCCGCTTGCGCCTCGGCGAACTGCAGATTTCGTCCACTCAGTACGACCTGGCACGTCAACAGGCCGAGGCAGTGCTTCAGCGGGAGGCCAGGAATGCCGGCGCTCACCGCTTGCTGGGCCAGGTTGACCTTCACCAGATGCGTTACATCGCTGCGGAAAATGAGTTGAAGCAGGCTCTGGACCTCGATCCGCACGACCCGCAGACGTATGAAGTTCTTGGCCTTACCCAGTTACTCGATGCAGAGTACGGCGCTGCGGAGAAAAGCTTTCAGACCGCGGTCGACATCAAACCAGGCGACCCGCAAACCTACATCAACCTGGCGAGCTTTTACAAAGGACAGAATATCCCCGATCGGGCCGAGCAGGTCTTTCGGGATGGAATCGCTAAAGATCCAAAGGCAGTTGAGTTGCCGGTCGCTCTGGCCGGCCTTTATCTCGAACACAACCGCCTGCTCGACGAGAAACATCTGCTGGATCAGGTAGAAGCGGATGAGAACAACTATCCGGACGGTCACCTTGCCGTGGCTGCCTTCTACCTGGAGAATGGAGACGCGGCTTCCGCTCTCGACCGCTTCCGTGTGCTCGCAAGCAAGAACGACAGCGATCAGGCGGCGGCCAGGAAAGTCGCCGAATGCTACCTGCAATTGGGCCGCTGGCAGGATACCGAACAATGGCTCGACCAACGGGACAAAGACCGCAAAGACGCCGGCTTCCGCTTGCTCCGGGCCCGGACTTATCTGGGCGCATTCCGGCTTCGCGAAGCTGCTGCTGAACTGCAAGGCCTGATTAAGGACTCTCCGGACGTGCCTGCGGTGTATTTCTACCTGGCGCAGGTCGATTCGGTGCAGGAGCAGGCGGCGCAGGCACAACAGGCGCTCAGCGATGCCCTGCGCGTGCAGCCCGGATATTTGCCGGCCCTTCTGGGGCTGGGAAACATTAGCTTGCAGCAAAACGATGCGAACTCCGCTCTGGCCTATGCCAGCCGGATAATCGCCACCAGTTTCTGGCTGGCCGATGCTCACGTTCTCGCGGGCAGTTCCTTTCTGCTACTGGGGGACAAGGACCAGGCAGAGAGAGCGTTCGAGCTGGCGGCCGGATTAAATCCGCGCAGCCCGGCCGCCCAGGAGCGACTGGGACACGTGCTGGGGATGCGGGGCAACTACGGGGACGCGGAAAAGGCCTACGAGAGCTCTTTGGCGATTGCCCCGGACTATGCTCCGGCGCTGAACGGCCTAGCCGGGATCCTCGCGAAAGAAGGGAAGTCGAAGCAGGCCAATGTGCGTGTCGATCGTCAGATCGCGGCGCAGCCCAAGGCATTCCAGTTGTACGTCGCGAAAGCCGAGTTCTGCATCGCCGAGAAAGACTGGGCCTGCGCTGAGCATAGCTATCAGCGAACGTTGGCGCTGAATCCCTACTATGTGAACGGTTATCTCGCTCTGGCCCACATCTATGCCGCGACCAACCGGCCTCAGGGCATGATTCAGGAGTACGAGGCCGCACGCAGCAAATTTCCCGAGTATCTTCCGACGTACTTCCTGCTGGCCAAGGTTTACGAATATGTCGGCAACGTGGATCGGGCACGGCAGATTTACCAGGAGGCCCTGAAGGTCGATCCCAATTCCACCGAGTCGTTGAGCAATCTGGCACGGCTCTCTCAACAGCCCTCAGGCGGAACTGCAGCCGCGCCTCAGCGATAAACCATTCCGGGCACAATGGTTCCTGTAGTACCTGCGGCTTCTGAGTTAGAATCAATACATCCGCACAAAATTGGAGGAGTATCGAATGTATCCGGAAATTATGGTTATCCCCATGCGCGAGGAGTTGACGCGCCTGGGCATCGAGGAATTGCGCACGCCCGAGGATGTGGACCGTGCGTTGAGCGCTCAGCAGGGTACGGCGCTTGTGATCGTGAACTCCATTTGCGGATGCGCGGCTGGGCGAATGCGCCCCGCCGTCCGCATGGCGCTGCAAAACGCCACTCATCCCGACAAAGCATTTACGGTATTTGCGGGGCAAGACCTGGAAGCCACCGAACGCGCCCGCGGCTATTTCACGGGACAAGCGCCTTCCTCGCCCTCCATCGCCATCTTGCGCGACGGCCAGCTCGTCTACTTGATGCCGCGGCGCGACATCGAATCCCGCGAAGCCGCGGCCATTGCGGCCGAGTTGAAGGCGGCGTTGGATAAATTCTGCGCGAAACCGGCCGAGGTCTGATTCAGTACGACGGTGTTATGTCCTACTTGGCGTTCACCTTCGGAGAAAGTCGGAAACAGCGCGCCTCCGTGCTCCAATAGATTCGATCTTGGTTAGCGTTCCAAGCGGCCAACCACTGCTTCTGAATAAACGTTCTTCCATGTTTCTTGACAAACCTGTGCCAGCAAACCCAGGACGGACTATCGCATTTATCACGCAACCCCTCTAGCCCCGGCATGTTGAATGTTTTCCAATCGGAATCTGTGAACAGATCGTTCAACAGGAAGGTCGCAACGTCGCCAGCGGTAGTGTAGTCCCAGAAATCGTAGATGGGCCGTGATGTTTCGCGGGTATCCGTTATCTGTGAGATCAAGATCGGGATTGCGGCTTTTCCCTGAGCGACAACCTGGTCGACCATTCTGGAGTCGCAATACTCCTTGTCTTGCAGGCGACCCTTTGCGCGGCACATGCCCTCGGCTTCGTCGAACTTCCAGAGCTCGAATGTCTTCGGGGCCTGCCCGGAGACTTGCGTGGCTACTCTCGGAGTTGCGAGGGTCACGAGGGTCGCAACAAGGACCGTTAAAGTGATTGCCCGTGTTCTCATGTCGCTACTCTACCCCCGTTGCGACAATCATAGAGTTACTTTCTTGCCGGCCCTGTCATCCTGAACGCCTTCACTACGATCGCATTCGGCTGGACTCCGACAGGAATCATCGTCAGCAGCGAATATTCGGTCGGCTCCAGCTTGCGCGGCGTGCGCTTTTGGATCACTGTTACATCGCCCGCCTGCGTATCCAACACCAAAAGATAGTTCTGATCCTGGGACAGGGCGAGGCCGTCGGGACGGCTGCCCACTGCTACGGTAGCGAGTCTTCGGCCCACATCAATGTCATAGACGGCGACGCTGTTCGACCCAAAGTTGCTGGCATATAGCCGTGAGTTATCAAGCGTCACAACCGCGTGGGTGGGGTGCTGCCCCACCAGCGCACTGCTGCCGACCTCGTCGTTTCCCGTCTCGATGATGGAAATGCTGTCGGAATCGAAATCGCAGACAATCAACTCGCCGCCATCCGGCTTCAGTGCCAGGCTCACGGGCGTCCGTCCCACATCGAGCAGTGCCAGCACGCGGTCTGGCTTCGAGTCGGTCGTTGAGTTGGTCTTGGCGCTATTCGCTAATGCAATGGATGCCACCTGCGACGATCCCGAACAGGCCACAAACGCTTTGCTCGAATCCGGCAGGATGGCGATGTCCTCCGGTTGCTGGCATACGGGCAAAGTTGCGCGTACCCGCAGCAGCTTTGCGTCGATCAACGAAACCGTGTTATCGCTGCGATTCGAGACAACCACGCTTGTTCCGTCAGGCGAAACCCGCGCCAGTCCTGGCCCTGAGCCCACCCGAATATTTGTCAGGACTACGCGCTTCTCCAGGTCGAGGACTGAAACATTGGCCGACCCTGAGTTCGCCACGTAGGCCCGCTTGCCGTCTTCGGAAACGTCAATGAAGTAGGGCCTGCCGTGGACGCCGATCGTGGCCACGACAGCATTCTTCTCGGCATCAATCACGCTGACGTTGTTCGATCCCGTGTTGACTACATAGATTTCATTCTTCTTGCCGTTGGCTGCGACGCCGGTCGGGTCCAGGCCCACTGCGATGGTCTTCGCGGACTGAAACGTTCGCAGGTCAATCACGCTGACGCTATTGCTCTTGCCGTTGGTGATGTAGGCGTACTCGCGGTACGTGGGGCCGTAATCGGGGAACGCCTGCTCGCGGTAATACCACCAGCCAAGCGCGCCCAGCAGGGCGACCAGAACAATGAAGATTAGGAGTTTTTTCAAGACAAAGCTTGTTCCGCTGAAGAAGAAAGACTAACAGAACTACTCGAAATTACAGATCCTATCAGTGGTGTCAAAAGTTATTTGGCGATTACGCCCACTGTCTCCCGCATGCCAATCGCCGGCACCGACCTTCCCACTACCGCCGCAATCTGGCGGACCTGCTTCATCAGCTCGTCAAACTGATCGGGGAACAGCGATTGCGGACCGTCTGACATCGCCTCGTCCGGCTTGTTGTGTACTTCCACCATCAAGCCATCGGCGCCCACGGCCACGGCCGCCCGCGACAGCGGCGTCACTTTATTGCGCTTACCCGTCCCGTGGCTGGGATCGACAAAAATCGGCAGATGGCTGAGGCGTTGCACCGCCGGCACCACGCTCAGGTCGAGCGTGTTGCGAGTGTGGTCGGCGAAGGTGCGCACGCCGCGCTCGCACAGGGCTACGTTGTAATTGCCTTCGCTCAAAATGTATTCCGCCGCCATGAGAAATTCTTCCAGCGTGGCCGACATGCCGCGCTTTAGCAGCACCGGCTTCTTTGCCCGTCCAGCGCGCTTGAGCAAGGAAAAATTCTGCATGTTGCGGGCCCCGATCTGGATCATGTCGGCGTACTCCTCCACCAGATCTAGCGATTCGTTGTCGATCGCCTCCGTAATAATCTTCATCCCGTACTGATGCCGGATCTCCGCCATGATGCGGAGCCCTTCCTCTCCTAATCCCTGAAAAGAGTAAGGGGACGTCCGCGGCTTGTAAGCTCCTCCGCGAAAGAACTGGGCCCCGGCGCGATGCACGCGTTCGGCCACGGCAAACGCCTGCTCACGGCTCTCGATGGCGCACGGTCCGGCGACAATGGCCAGCCCGGGGCCGCCGATGGTGGCCGCAGTGCCTGAAAATCGAATCACCGTGTTGTCTTCTTTGAGATCGCGGCTTACCAGCTTGTAGGGCTTTGAAACCTTGATGACTTCCTGCACGCCCGCCATTTCTTCCAGCGTGCCCTGCTCCACCTCGCCCTTGTTCCCGGTGACGCCGATGGCGGTGCGCTGCGCACCCGGCATGGCGTGAGCGCGATAGCCGAGCTTTTCGATCTTTTCGCAAACGCCACGCACTTGCTCTTCGGTGGCGTGCGCTTTCATGACAACTAACATAGGTTCCCCTTAATAGCAGTTCGAGCGCGGACCGCCGCACACCGCTTCGGGACGGGTTATCTCGCCCGCCTGAGCGGGCGAAAGCTCGACTCGAACTTTCGTCCCAGGCCGTCCACAAAACCGGCGCCTATCAAGTCTACCTTTGCCCGCCAATGCCCCGCAAACGCAGCACCTATTCCTGCATCCACTTCAACGCGCCCGCATCCAAAGATTGATTTCTTGAAATTTCTCCAAGGAGTCCTCGTCATGAAAGCAGCCGTAGTCCCCTCCGTAAACGGCAAGTGGGAGGTAAAGCAGTGGGAAACCCCGAAAGCGGGCCCCAATCAAGTGGTCATGAAGATCCACGCCAGCGGCCTTTGCTACACCGATGTCCACCTCACGCACGGTTTGTTCCCTCTCCAGTTTCCGCGCGTGCTGGGGCACGAACCGGTGGGTGAAATCGTCGAAGTCGGCCCCGGCGTGACTTCACGCAAAGTCGGAGATCGCGTCGGCGTAGGCTGGGTGCAGAAAGGCGATGGAACTTGCGAGTGGTGCTTGCGCGGCAAGAAAGAACTATGCGTGAACCCCACCTCAACCGGCATCACAATGCAGGGCAGCCATGCCGAATACATGCTCGCCTATGCTGACGCCACTATGCCCATCCCAGCAGCTCTCAGCTACGAACAGGCCGCGCCCATTTTCTGTGCCGGCTACACGGTCTGGAGCGGCCTGCGCCTGGCCGACCCCAAGCCTCACGAGCGCGTCGCCGTCGTTGGTATTGGTGGTCTCGGTCATCTCGCGCTGCAATATTCCAAAGCGTCAGGCTTCGACACCATTGCCGTTACCAAATCCAAAGACAAGGAAAAGATGATCCGCGACATGGGCGCGGATGAAGTTGTCGCGGACGGTGAAAAACTCCTGGCTGCCGGCGGCGCTGACGTCCTGCTCGCCACCTCCAACTCCTGGTCGGCTACTGCGGACGCTGCCAAGGGTATGCGCCCCGATGGCCGCATCATACTTATGGGAGTTGGCAACGAGCCCCTGAATTACACTCCCGAACTCATGTTCAAGCGCGTTCGCCTGATCGGATCGTCGCAAAACGCCCCCGAGTATCTTTACGAAGCGCTTGACATCGCCGCCAAAGGCAAAATCAAAGTGGTGGAGGAAGTCTATAAGCTCGACGACATCGCCAAAGCTTACGACCGCGTGGCGGAAGGCAGAGTCCGCTTCCGGGCGGTAATCACGATGAATTAAAGGGCGCGTAGCAGATCGTTCGGGAACGGGCGACTTCTCCGTTCCCAAACCCGTTTTTCCTCCTCCCGTTCTGATGTATTCTGGCCCGGCTGCTTTTCATCCCATGATCCGCCTCCTCATCTGGCTGTTGAGCCAGCCCTTGTTGTGGGCCGGGCTCGGCGTGACTCTTGGCCCGTATTTCTTCTGGCGCGGTTTTCGTCTGTTGCAGCGCAAACGCCTCATCATGGACACTCCCCACTCCACCATTCGGGCTGCGGCATTGGGCCGGGTGCAGATCAGAGGCAAAGCGGTCGGGCCTTACACGCTGGTTGCCCCGTTGAGCCACGCCGACTGCTTTTACTATCGCTTGGTCATCGAATCGAACCCGCAGGGCGATCTTCGTAAGAGCATGCAGGAGATGTGTGCTCCTTTTTTTCTGGACGATGGCACGGGCATGCTGATGATTTTCCCACGAGGCTCGGAACTCCTGCTCCCTCCTTCCAGCGACAGATCGGAGTACGGTAAGCTCGCCCTCGCGCTCACCAGATATTCGGAGGGAACCCCAGAGTTCGCCCAGGAATACTCCATAAAGCCCGGGGATACCGTTTTCGTCCTGGGTACACTTCAGGAAAACCCATGGGCGAAAAAGGATCCGATTGCCGAGTGCAATGAGCTTTCTCGCATCGGGCCGGGTTTTGTGGGACAAGGCGAAGCCGATCTGCTCCGCCGGGAAGCCTATCCATACTTAGATCCCAAGCTGCCGTCGGGAGCGGTTGTAGCTTCGCCGAACCACTTCGACTTACATCCTCCGGTAATCGTGATGCAGGGCGATGGCCCCTTCATAATTTCCACCGATAGCCAACGCGATCTCGTGGCCAAGCTGAACTTGAAGTCGGCCCTGTACATCTGGGGTGGCCCCGCCGCTGCGCTCTGGGGCCTCTGGGAGATTCTCAACCGCACTGGACTGCTGTGATGGCCGTGCTGATGTTCGACTTAGACCTTTACCGTTTTCTCCATCGTGGCATCCTAGTGTCATGAATGCGAAACTATCGCACAGTGTCTGCCTTTTTTTGCTGTTCTTCGTCCCGTTGAGCGGCTTGCCGAACCCAGCGCAGACGAGCGCTACCGAGACTCAGGCGGTGCAAGTCGCCATGAAGAATGTCACGTATCACTACACCGAACCGATTGTGGTTCACATCGTTCGCCTTGAGGGGGAACTCCTTCCGACCAACCCGCGAGCCCTCGTTGTCTTTGACGACAAGAGTTCCTTCACGCTTGCCTTAACATCGGCTGAGATTGCCATAAGCTGCAACGCGCTGGCGCAGGTGTTGAACGAAAATGTTTTTTCCTTCGCCGGCGCTCCCCTGAAAGATCTCAGCATTGAGAGCAAGAACGATCGACTGATCGTAAAGGGCAAACTCCGCCAGAAAATGGACGTCCCGTTTGAAACCACAGGAACGCTTTCCGCCAATGCGGACGGCCGAATCCGGCTCCACGCCGAGCACGTCAAGGCTGCACATTTGCCGATGAAGGGTTTGTTGGATTTGTTGGGCATTGACCTGGCCCGCCTGATCAATACCAACAAGGTCCGTGGCGTAACGGTGGAAAAAGATGACTTGATTCTCGACCCTGAACAAATACTCCCGCCGCCTCACATTCAGGGCAAGGTGACGGCCGTTCGCGTTCAGGGGAACGATATCGTGCAAGTCTTCGGCACTCCGCAAGCCTCGAACTTCGCCGCGAAACAGCCTGGGAACTACCTCGCCTTTCGCCATGGCGACATACGCTTTGGCAAACTGACCATGCATGACGCCGACCTGATCATGATCGACATGGACAGACGCGACCCCTTTGATTTCTATCTCGATCACTACCAGGACCAACTCGTCGCCGGCTACACCAAAAGTACGCCGGAGTATGGCCTTCGCGTCTACACCCGCGATTACAACCAGCTGCGAAGTCGCCCCACCGCAAGCCAACCTGGGAAGCGATAACGTTTTAGAAAGTGCAGGGGGCCCTTCGACTTCGTTCGGGGCAGGCACTCGGCTGTCCGCGCGCAGCAAAGATCGGTCGCTCGAGCACACAGTTCCCGCGCCTCATTGTAGAATTATGGGTTTAGCCGGATTCCCTGGTTCTTATGCCGCAGCAAGACAACTCGGAAATTGCCACTGCGGTCAACAATGCCCGCCCCGATCATCCTGATCGTTCGAGCGATGACCGCTACGATCCGCAGCGCGTAGAGAACAAATGGTTCGCGCGCTGGCAAAGCGATCCGCAACTCTACGCTGCCGAACCCCACTCCACAAAAAAGAAATACTACGTGCTCGAAATGCTGCCGTATCCCTCTGGCGCGCTGCATATGGGACACGTGCGCAACTACGCCCTCGGCGACGCACTCGCCCGTTATATGTGGATGAACGGATACAACGTTCTTCATCCCATGGGCTGGGATTCCTTCGGTTTGCCAGCGGAGAATGCGGCTATCCAGAATAACACTCCGCCACGCCAGTGGACCCTTGGCAACATCGCCAAAATGAAGGCGCAGATGAACCGGCTCGGCTTTGCCTACGACTGGTCCCGCGAAGTGACCACCTGCCTGCCTGACTATTACCGCTGGAACCAGTGGTTCTTTCTCAAGTTCTACGAGAAGGGGCTGGCCTATCGCAAGAAAAGCAAAGTCAACTGGTGCCCGAAGTGCGCAACCGTGCTTGCTAACGAACAGGTCGTCAACGGGTGCTGCTGGCGCCATGAAGACACACGCGTCGAACAGCGCGAACTCGAGCAGTGGTTCCTGCGCATCACCAAGTATGCCGACGAATTGTTGCGCGATCTCGACAAGCTGGAAGGCTGGCCTGAAAAAGTCCGCACTATGCAGCGCAACTGGATTGGCCGCAGCGAAGGCACGTTGGTCGATTTCAAGCTTGATTACGCAGAGAACCATACCGGCTTCGGCCCCGCGGGCTCGACCATCAGCGTCTTCACTACGCGCGTCGACACCATCTTCGGCGCAACCTCGCTGCAGCTCGCGCCTCAGCATCCCATCGTCGGCGATCTCTCTGCGGACAACCCTGACTTGCGCGGCCATGTCGATCGGCTCATCGCAGAGCAGCGCAAGGCCAAAGAAGTGGGCGATATCGGAGAAATCGAAAAGCACGGCGTCTTCACTGGACGCTACGCGATTAATCCCTTCAATGCGGAAAAGGTCCCTGTCTGGGTGGCGAACTACATACTCATGGACTACGGTACCGGCGCCATCATGAGCGTGCCCGCGCACGACGAGCGCGACTACGAGTTCGCGAAGAAATACAAGCTCGAGATTCGCCTCGTGATTCTTCCTATTCCCAGCGATCAGGAAGAAACCATTGCCGAGCCGGCTCTTCCATTCACCGCGCACCAGGGCTCGCTGATTAACTCCGGCCCGTACAACGGCCTGGAATGCAGCGCTGCCATCAAGAAGATGTCTGCGGACGCGGAAAAGCATGGCTTCGGCAAAGCAACCGTCACTTATCGCCTGAAGGATTGGGGCATCTCGCGCCAACGCTATTGGGGCACGCCCATCCCCATGCTCTATTGCGAAATAGACGGCATCGTTCCGGTGCCTGAGAAGGATTTGCCGGTGATATTGCCCGACGCTGTCGATATTGCAAACGCTGTCGGATCGCCGCTGGGCGGTTTGCCTGAGTTCGTCAACGTCACTTGCCCGAAATGCGGCGGTCCCGCGCGCCGCGAAACCGATACCATGGACACCTTCGTCGACTCCTCCTGGTATTTCTACCGTTACACCGACGCGCACAACGACCGTGCTCCGTTCGACTCGAAGATTGCGCAATACTGGTTCCCCATTAACCAATACATCGGTGGCGTCGAGCACGCGATCTTGCACCTCATCTACTCGCGCTTCTGGACCAAGTTCATGCGCGATATCGGGCTGATCACGAACGACGAACCCGTCGAGCGATTGTTTACGCAGGGTATGGTGATCAAAGACGGTGCAAAAATGTCGAAGAGCCTGGGCAACGTCGTCAGCCCTGACGAAATGGTTGCGCGCTATGGCGCCGATGCCGCGCGTCTCAACAGCCTGTTCGCCGCTCCTCCCGACCGCGATCTGGATTGGCAGGATTCCGGCGTCGAAGGCATCCAACGTTTTCTGGGACGCGTATATCGCTTTATCGAGAAGTATGCGGCCCCGGAAAGCCCGGACTGGCGAGAGCCTGTGCCCGAGCGCCTGAGTGACTCGGCGAGGGGGCTTCAGCGCAAGCTTCACCAGACCATAAAGCGCGTAACTGACGACTTCCAGGAACGCTGGCACTTCAACACCTGCATCGCCGCGATCATGGAACTGCTCAACGACGCCAACCGCAGAATGATGGAAGAGCACGTTGAGGGAGAGAAGATTCCGCTAACCTTTCTGGCCGAAGTCCAGCGGAATCTTGTCTTGTTACTAGCGCCCTTCGCACCCTACCTCGCTCACGAACTTTGGGAGATGCTGGGAGAAAAGGGGAGCTTGCTCAAAGCTTCTTGGCCCAAATACAGTCCCCAGCTCGCGAAAGAAGAAGAACTGCAAATCCCGGTTCAGATCAACGGTAAACTGCGCAGCCTCATCGTTGTGCCCGCCGACGCTACCGAGGATTTCGTCGTCGAACGTGCGCTCGCCGATGAAAAAGTGCGGTCCTTCATTGCAGGCAAACAGATCGTGAAAAGGATTTTCGTCCCCGGCAAACTGGTGAACATCGTCGTTCGTTAGATTTCATGCCTCGCGTCTCGCCCACACTCGAAGGCTTCCGCGCAGCGTTTCGCAGGCCTTCGCTCACGTTTGCCGAGATCGCATGGCGCTGGACTGTTGGTGCTCTCGCCTGGGCGTTGTTATTCTTTTCGGTCATCGAGTACCTCGACACACTGCCCGTCAGCAATGGCGACGCGGCTCTGTTGGCGACGAGACAGCCCTTTCTGGTGGGACGGGCGATCGCGCACATCCTGCGCGGAAGCCTGAGCCGGGCTGTGCTGGCGGCGTTGTTCGCAACGCTTGCTCTGTCGTTGCTCTGGATCATTGCCGCGTCACTCGGCCGAGCCGCAACGGTTCGCGCCCTGCTTGATTATTTCCGTAGAGACGCTGCTGACGCCTCTGCGGGTAAGTATGACGCGACCGAGCCGAGACCGTTGCGCTCGCTGATCGGGCTTAACTTCTTGCGGGTTGCAGTGACGCTGGCTGCAATCCTCGCCCTCGTGGGCGCAGCGGTTCTCGCCGGCTTCGCCTCACCGGACAAAAACCCTCGACCCGGCCTGGTCTTCATCCTCTTTCTGCCGCTGGCCGGTCTCATTTGCATCGTGTGGTCGGCGTTGAACTGGCTGCTGTCTCTGGCTGGCATCTTCGCCGTCCGCGACTGCGAGGACGCTTTGGGCGCACTCTCTGCCATCGTCACTTTTCTTCGGGAACGCCCTGGACCAGTATTCGCGGTGAGCACGTGGACAGGGCTGGCGCACTTGACCGCCTTCAGCGCCGCTGGCACTGTCATTTCGATGCCGCTGGCTTTCATACAGGTCGCGCCGTCGCGGCTGGTGATCGCCGCAGTGATTCTGGTCGCGCTCGTGTACTTTGCCATCGTGGACTGGCTCTACATGGTGCGGCTTGCCGGATACGTCTGCATCGCCGAGATGCCTGAGACTCTGGCTGAATCCGCGCCACTGCCTGCTCCACCACTGCAGACATCCATCGACCGCGAAGAGCCGATCCTCAGCGACGTTCCAAACCTGGCGGCGGAGACGTAGTCCTTTACACGGGCCATCTGATTTGAGAAACTCATCAGTGGAAACCCAATCCAGAGTCAACCCCTCGTTGCACAGCGAATCCATCGTCATCCTCGATTTTGGCTCGCAGTTTACGCAGTTGATCGCGCGCCGCATCCGGGAACAGAATGTTTTCTCGATCGTGCTGCCCTGCACGGCCTCGCTTGCCGAGGTGAAGAGCTGTGCGCCGGTGGGCATTGTGCTCTCGGGGGCGCCCTGGTCGGTCTACGATAAAGACGCGCCGCCAGCGGATCGGCGCATCTTCGAGCTGGGAGTTCCCGTACTCGGCATCTGCTATGGACTGCAATTCATGGTGCACACTCTGGGCGGCAAGGTGCGGCCGGCGGATAAGCGTGAGTACGGTCACGCGGAAGTTGACATCGTGGCCGAGTCGGTGCTGTTCAAGGGTCTGGCCAAACGGCAGCAGGTGTGGATGTCGCATGGCGACGAGGCGCTGGAACTGCCTCCGGGATTTGATCTGACTGCGAAGACTTCGCAAGCGGTTGCCGGAATCCAGAATGTCGCGAAGAAGTGGTTTGCGGTGCAGTTCCATCCGGAAGTTCACCACACACGCAACGGGACGGAGATCCTGCGGAACTTTGTGTTTCAGATCTGCGGTGCGAAACCAACTTGGACTCCACAGCATTTTATCGATTCGACAGTCGCGCAGGTCAAGGAGCAAGTGGGCAAGGGACGCGCGATTTGTGCGCTGTCCGGTGGTGTGGATTCGTCAGTTGCGGCTGTGCTGGTTGATCGTGCACTACGTGATACGAAGCCGCGGCTGACCTGCATCTTCGTGAACAACGGAGTGCTGCGCAAGAACGAGTTCGAGAAAGTGCAGAAGACGCTGCACGACAAGCTGGGGTTGCGGCTCGACGCAGTCGACGCGACAAAGCGTTTTCTCGGCAAGCTGAAAGGCGTCAGCGATCCAGAGAAGAAGCGCAAGATCATTGGCAACGAGTTCATCAAGGTGTTCGAGAAGGAAGCGCGACGCATCGAGAAGGAAGAAGGCAAGGTAAATTGGCTGGTGCAGGGAACGCTTTATCCCGATGTGATCGAGTCGCGGTCGGTGCGCGGGCCGTCGCAAGTGATCAAGTCGCATCACAACGTTGGCGGACTGCCGGAAAAGATGAAACTCAAGCTGATCGAGCCGCTGAAAGACCTGTTCAAGGATGAAGTCCGCAAGATCGGCCGCGACCTGGGCATGCCGGAAGAAATCCTGCAGCGGCAGCCGTTCCCCGGCCCGGGGCTAGCCGTGCGGGTTTTGGGGGAGGTGACGCCGGAGCGCCTGGCTCTGCTGCGCGAGTGCGATGACATTGTGGTTACCGAGATCAAGAATGCAGGCCTCTACACAAAAGTCTGGCAATCGTTTGCCGTGCTGCTGCCGGTGATGTCGGTGGGCGTGATGGGCGACATGCGGACTTATGCTTATACCTGTGCGATCCGAGCGGTTAGTTCGGAAGATGGCATGACCGCCGACTGGGTTGCGCTGCCGCACGAAGTGTTGAAGAACATCTCCAACCGGATTGTGAATGAAGTGAGGGGCGTGAATCGCGTGGTGTACGACATCACGTCCAAGCCTCCGGGGACGATTGAGTGGGAGTAGAAACCAGTTCTCAGTTCTCGGTTCCCAGTTCTCAGTCTTAGTTGCATTTCTGAAGTTCTCTACACGCGGGCGAAGTCGATGAAGCCGCGCTGCACGTCGACGCGAATTAGTTTGACGCGGAATTTATCCCCGACGTCAGCGCCTTGCTGGCCTTGTGCCAGCAAGCCTTCCACGTGCGGTTGCTGCACGCCGACGAATGTTCCCTTGGGAGATGCGCCGGTGACTACGGCGTCGAAGATGGCGCCGATGCGATTCTGCATGGCGGAGGCAGCCAGCCGCTTCGACATGTCGCGCTCGACTTTGCGCGCGGCGTCGCCCTTGGCCGTGCAGTTGGCGGCAATCGCGGAAAGTTCGTTATCCGAGTACGGATTGGGCTGGCCAGCCAGCATGGCTTTGACGAGTCTTTGTGTGACGATGTCAGGAAAGCGGCGATTGGGAGCGGTAGAGTGCGTATAGTCTTGTACCGCCAGGCCGAAATGCCCGGGCGCGGGATCGCCTGGCCGCTCCAGCACGTATTCTCCGGGGCCGATCAGCTTGATAACAGTGAGAGAAAGCTCGGCAAAATGATCCGGATCCTCAGCCTTGCGTTTGACCAGGAGATCGTTGAGCGCTTTGGAATCGGGGTCGGGAGGAAGCTTTATGCCGTGGTCCGCCGCTAGTTGCACAATGCGATCCCAGCGCTCCGGTTGTTTCACAATGCGGCGCAGAGACGAAACCTTTTCCAGCATGCGCGCTACCACCCCGTTGGCCGCAATCATGAAGTCCTCAATCAGCTCGGTGGCGTGGTTTTTTTGCTGCTTGACTACGTCGACTACCTGCGCGTTAAGCAAGAGCGCAGTCGTCTCCTCGGTGTCGAGGTCAAGCGCTCCATTTTCATAGCGCCGGTTCCGCAGTTTTTGCGCCACTTCATCCTGCAAGCGCAATTGCGCCTGAAGATCGGCGGAAGCCGCTACTTTGGCCGGTGCGGCCGCCGTACCCTCCAGCCACGCTCCCAGCGAATTGTATTGGAGTTGCGCCTGATTGCGAACCAGCGCACGATAGACGTTGCTGGAGGTCACGTGGCCGTCGTTATCGACCACAAATTCGGTGACCACGGCCAATCTGTCCTGATTTTCCAGCAGGGAAGTCCTGTCCGTGGAAAGCTCTTCGGGCAGCATGGGGAAGATTCGGACGCCGGTATAAACCGAGGTGGTTTCACGCGCGGCATGTTGATCGATGGCGCTTTGCTTGGGGACGAAGGCGTCTACATCCGCAATGCCGATGCGAACGTTCACGCCGCCAGTGGGCAGGCGTTCCGCAACCTCGATCTGATCCAGGTCTCGCGATGTGTCATTGTCGACGGACGACCACAAAAGATTGCGGAGATCGCGCAGACTGGCTCCGGCGGCGATGGCGGGAGGATGGGCTCTCAGATCCTGCAGTTGCTGTTGGATTGCGGGCGGGAAGTCAGGTTGAAAACCACGCTGCACCACGATTTCTTTCGCAATGGCTTGCAGATCGACGTGAGAGCTATTGCTAGGCATAGGGTCTTTATAAGGAAGCGAGCTAGGCGAGCGACAACAAAACTGAACTTATTCCGTGACCACCGCCTTTACCAGATTGCGCGGGCGGTCTACGTTGTATCCCTTTTTTGTGGCCACATGATAAGCGAACAGTTGCAGGGGAATCACTTCCACGATGGGCAGCAACAGTTCGGGCGCGGGTGGAACAAAGAAGACATCTTCGGCGATCCCGGTAACCTCCCGGTCGCCTTCGGTTGCGACGGCCACAAGCCTACCGCTGCGGGATTTGACTTCCTTCATCACATCGAGGGTGCGCCGATAGCGCAGGACTGAATCCGGATCATGGTGGTCGAAGGTCGCCAGCACGACAACCGGAAGGTGTTCGTCAACCAGCGCGTTGGGGCCATGCTTCAACTCTCCGGCAGGGTAACCCTCGGCATGGGCGTAGGAGATTTCCTTGAGCTTTAACGCCCCTTCGCGGGCAATGGCGTAATGGACGCCGCGTCCGAGATACAGAAACTTTTCCGCCTGATAGTGTTTCTGTCCGAATTGCTCGGCGAGTTGGTCCCAAGCCAGTAGATTGCTCTCGATCGCATCCGGAAGCCGCTGTAGCCGCTGTAAATAAGAGCGTGTGACCTCGGAGGTCATGCGTCCACGCTTGCGTGCCAGGAATAGCGCCATCAAGTAGAGCACCGTGACCTGGGTAGTGAAGCTTTTGGTGGCGGGCACGGCGAGTTCGGGGCCGGCTCCGGTGATCAGCGCGGCGCTGGCTTCACGAGGGATCGTCGCATCGGACACGTTGGAAACCGCGATCGTTTTAACTCCGCGGGTGAGCGCCTCGCGCTGGGCGGCAATGGTGTCGGCGGTTTCACCGGATTGCGTCACTACCATCACGATGGGGTCGACGGCGGCGTGGGTGGAGCGGTAGCAGTATTCACTGGCATACTCCACGTCGACGGCAACGCCGGAAAGGTCTTCGATCATGATTTCGCCGGCTAGGCCCGCATGGCGACTCGATCCGCTGGCGGCGATGATCAGCTTCTCAAACGTCAGCAGGGCGCTCTCAATGGCATCCAGTTCGCCGGGAAAAAGAATGTCGTCTTTCTGATGCTGGGCGATGGTTTTCGCGATGGCACTGGGTTGTTCGTAGATCTCCCGACGCATGGCGTGAGCGAAACCATGGGTCGCGGGCTTGGCAATCGGTTTGGTTGGATTCATGGTTGGCTGCGGCTGAGAGTAAATCATTTGCCGCACTGTGAGCAAACCGGTGTCACGGTCTTGAGGAACCGGCCGCGGGCCTGTTAAGATTCGCTGCGTTTTGTTGGGGGGACCCATGCGAGATTGCGTTGTGTTCGTTTGCCTTGTAGGACTAACTTCTCTGGTTCTGGCCCAACAACCCACCACGCCGACCAACTTCGGACAAGAACCGCGGTCCGGAAGCCCATCTGACGTTGCGATGAGAGATATGTTCGAAGCGAGGATCAAGATGGAATGGGAGGCACTGAAGCACAAGGACAAGAAGGCGTATGGCGAATTGCTGGCGGATGACTATCAGGGCGTGGAAGTGGATGGCAGGGGTGAGCGGAACAAGATTCAGGCGGTAAACGAAGTTGCAGATACGAATGTCTACAACTATACGTTGTTCGGGTTCAAGCTCATCCCGGCGGGGCCGGACGCCGATTTAGTCATCTACGAAGTCACCATGGAGTTTCCGCCTAAGTCGGTGGTGAGGTATTCGCGTATCTATATTAGCGAACTCTGGGAGAAGCGCGCCGGGCAATGGAAAGAAGTGCACTATCAGGAAACCCACGTCAAGTAGGAATCTCTCGCGCAGAAATCGAATGCAACCGGCGCGGTCGCGCCATCATCCCAATTTGCTAGGAGGGAAATCTCCATGAGAAATCTTTGGTTCGCTCTGCTGCTTTCGGGCGGTCTTCTGCTCGCGCAGGACAACCCGACGGCCAAGACGGGCGATCACAAATCGAAAGCCTCCAAGGACGAGATCACAGTGCAGGGGTGCGTGGGCAGGTCCAGCGGTGATTACGTGCTGACGAAGCAGAGCCCGGCCATGACTTGGGAACTGCAGGCCACCGGCAAGACGAGGCTGCGGAACTACCTGGGACAGCGAGTGGAAGTAACCGGGACGGAGGGGCCGACCATGAGTTCCAGCTCCGACGCCTTGAATAAGACTGGGTCCGCCTCCTCGGTGACGCTGACCATCACCTCGATCAAGACGATCGATAAGGAGTGCACGGCACGCCAGACAGAGCAGTAGTTGATGTGTCGCGGCAATGACGGGTCACGGTGTGGCTCAAAGAAGGCCTAGTCGCAGTCGGGCGGCATCGCCATGATTTCCGAGTTTGAATCGCAGGGGGGCTTCTTCTTGGCCGGCTCCAGCAGCGACGGGTGATTGTAGCGGAGAATCCACAAGCCCTCGTTGTTGGTGACGTAGATCAAGCTGCGGCTGCCATCGGGAAGAATGCCGGTGACCTTGTTGAATGTCTCCAGCGTCTTGGGATTGTGCGGATCGCTCAGGTCGAGCACGCGAACGGTTTCCGTGGGGTGCGTACTGCTAGTTAGAGTTGTGGGCGTTTTCTCCGGAGCTTCTGCGATGGCCACGTCGGGGCTAACCATCTCGAGATTTCCAGAAGTTGCCTGATTCGACTCCGCCGTCCGTTTCAGCAGGCTTGGCTTTTCGGGCCTGGTCACGTCAACGATCATGAAGCCTTGCTTCCCCGACTGCTGAACATACAAGTATTGTCTCGCGTTTTCTCGCTGAAGCAACATCTGATTTCCGGTCGGCTGGGGCAAAGGCAAGTGTGCGATCACGGTGGCGGGGACGTCGGTTGGTTTGGCCGTCGGTTCGCTTGCGCTGGCCTGCATTAAGGGCAGCAGAAGACATAATACGCGTGCCTGAGTCCGTACAAATATCCTAGAGGACCTCTCCATAAATAACTCTCGATTCACGCCCCGAAAGCGAATTCCGGTTTCGCGTCTCCAAGCACCAAGCAACTATAGCACCGGAAGCGCGATCCTCCTCATTGTTGAGCAAAGACCCCCACGCATCCGTCGGCATTCAGCGTCGTACAGGCCGGGCCCGATTGCAAACCCACAAAAACATGATTCGTGTGGGGATCGACTGCGATGCTATGCGAGTTGTTGCCCGTTGCGGTGTTCGGAGGTAGCCAAAGATTGGACCCAGCGTCAATGACTCCCATGACCGGTCCGGTGGGCATGTCTCTGGCTGCCAGGTAATAGCGATTGTCGCCGGAGTTGTACCACACTTCGTCAACGCCGCCGACATTCGTGATTTCCACGCAATGAACACTATGCTTCGAATCCCCGTGCAGGCATGTGATTGTATTGCCCGGCGAGAGATCAATCACGTATTCGTTGGGATTGTACTGGACGCCATCGTGGTCACCGCATCCCACCAGGAAGTTGTTTCCCGGCCCCTGAACAACACTTGTGGGCATGCAACTTGGCATGATGAAGCTGTTGACGACGACCGGCCCATGAGCTGTCCCGATTCCAGGATCGATTTCATCCACCGTGCCCACGGTCGGGTCAGGCGTGGCGTTGGAATTGGTCACTAAGAAGTGACCGGTGTTGGGATTGTAGGCGGAACCGCCAATGCCAGCAACGGCGACCGCACCGAAGGGCGCCCCCGCGAAACTAAGTACTGGCCCGTGGTGGCACGGGACATTCGTACCGCCGGCACCGACGCCCGTGCCCGAGACACCACTAGGAACGGGGGCCCCGCCAAAGAACGCGAGAGAGGGATCCGGGCATGCGAAACCATTGGCACTATCCACTGCGACAGTGTTGTCCACCGGCGATGCACCGTCGTAATAGATTTGACCCATAATGCAGGTCGGAAAGTTTGTGGGACCATAAGCTTGCAGGGGATTGACGGGAAGGCAGTTGGGATCCAGCGGCCCCACGGCCGCGCGGGCCACGACGGCGCTCACGTTGATGATAGTTACGAAGGGAAGTCCGGGATCACCGTTGGCCACCAGCAGCATCTGTGTCCCAGTTGCTTTGTCCACGCCGAACGACATTTCATCGGCCCGCAGGTCGCCGCAGGTAGGATCGGAAAAGGCGCGCCCGTTCGCAGCAGCTACGCAACCCGCGATGCCGGTTGGGTTAGCCATGCCAGGGTTAGGTCCTCCATCGTAGTCCGCCGACTGGCCGGTGGGGATGGTGGCGATGACCACGGGTGGTTGCGCGGGAGTATTTGTTGTCAGGTCGAAGACTACGACGCTGCTGCTCCCATTGCCAACAAACAAGGTGTTGCCGTCCGGGGTAATCGCTTCTCCGTCTGGAGCCGACAATGGATTCACCCCGTTCGCGCGCGCTGCGCAGCATTGAGCACCCGGGAATCCCCCGAAGAGATGATTTGCACCGAAGGTGGGAATGTTGAACGTCACTCCCCCTGGAATCGCCGTTCTGCACCCATAACGGGTGAAATTACCGAGAGCGGTAAGGATCGGTGGAATAATATCGTTGCCCGCTCCATCCTTGACACACCCGCTGGCGTAATTTCCCGCTCCGGATACGGCGTTGGGGCCGCCGATGATATTCGTGGAAATGTCCGTATCGGTGTCAAACACCGCGACCACCAGCCCAACGCGATCCGAGATATAGAACCTGTGGTGAACGGGATCGTCTACTCCGATGTCGAACGAGTTAAACGGTCCTCCGGGCTCGCCGGTAGGATTGTGTTCGGGTACGGCGATCACGTCGATGTTCGTGTAAGTGCCGCCCGTAGTGGTGCCGCACACTGGGCAGTTCTTCACGGTTCCGCAGCCGCTCAAAATTACAAACAACGCGGTGAGAAGAATAGTAAGCAGAATCCTCGGTCTCATCGAATTTCCTCCTGCGAATTTCCCTCTCCAAAGCCGGCACCGCCAGCCCCGGCGTTTACCCAACCGCGAATGGTTCCGTCCTAAAAGAACCACCAGCGGAACTCCTCAGAACCTAAACTGCAAGCGCTGCAACACCACAAAGAAATTCTGCGGTACCTGTCCGGTAAAGCTGGGCTGATGAAGCTGATCGACGCCGACGTTGACCATATACTTCACCCAGTAGTTCGGGTACCAGTTGAGCCCAAATGTGATTTCATCGGTGTGATAGTCGTACGTAGGAACAAAACCCGGCGTCAGGATGTAGTTGGAGAAGTCGGCACCAGGCGCCTTCGCCTGAATACCGGTGTAGCGGAGGGCCACTTCCCAGGCCCCCAAGCCACGTCCTTTGCCTCCCGGAGTATCGGGGCCGAAGAGCGGGCTCTTCACGCGCGGAGTACCGTTTTCCGGACGCTTTTCTTTGGTCAGCAAATAGGTCGAGCCGATGTTCCACGCCTTGGCGCCGACTCCCGGAACGGTCAGAAAACCCAAGCCTCCGGGGGTTTCCGATCCAATATCCCAGCGTTGCTGTTGCATCTGAACGTACTCTCCGCGGAGCGCGAATGGTCCGTACAGGTAGGTGAATTCGCCTTCGTAGCGCTCGATCGGGCCGTTGATGGCCAATTGGGGGAAGAAGGTGTAAGCGGCATCGGGAAGGGCACCGCTGAAGCTCATGTCGCCGGAAAGACCGCGAGAGCGCGCATGATCGATGGATCCGCCAAAGGCGAGTTGTTTGAGCCAATCGTTCTTGCCCTTGCGGAAAGGATAGAAGCGCACCCTGCCGACAAAATCAGGCTCGTTGGTCACATTGTTGGTCACGCCGTTGCGGCCGTTGAACACGCCCGCCCACCACTGGATGATGCCGCCCTTAATGTCCCCGTGCAAAGTCATGCCGGGGCTGCGAAAGGCGGTGCCCGGCGAGGGGTACAGTAGAGACTGCAATCCACGTTCGACGAAGTCGAGGTTGGTGGCGCCGATTCCGGTTTCTTGCGCAAACGGTTCCTTGAATTGTCCCGCCTGGAACTGGAATTCGGGCCGGATTCGGACATTGAGATAGGCGTCGCGAACGATTGCGCCCGTGGTGGCATTGGCGTCGGTCAGGATAGCGAAGTCGAAGTGCGATCCGAAGTTGCCCTGGAATCCGAAGCGGGCGCGGCGAATCAGAAAGGTGTCGGACGGCGCGCCGTCGCCTTTGTAGGCGCGATAATCGGTGTCCAGATAGCCGTAGGGACTGATGCTGAACTGTCCGTCCGCGCTCTTGATGAAGAAGTGTTCGCCGTTCCATCCTGCCGCCAGCGGGGCGTCTGGTTTTTTCTCGGCAGGCTTCGCGTCTTTGGCCGCTGGCTTCGTCGCCTGCGAAGGTTCCACCAGAACTGCGTTCATCAGATGGACACCGCCGTCACTGAAGGCATCAAACGGTCGCGAGTTGGTTTCCGGTACAGCTTCCGCCACCGGGCGGACCTGGACCGCGTCACTGCCGGACGCCCGGGTCTGTCCTGCAACCAGTTTTTCGACCAGAGCTTTAAGCTCCTCGATGGTCTGGCGCTGCGCGGCCACCTCGCCCCGCAACTCGCTGACCTCCTCCTTGCTGGCAACGTTGGAACCCGATGCGGCGTTTTTTTCGGCGGGTTGCGAGCTTTGAGCCTGGGTCAGGGAACCCGACACCATCAGAATGAGCAGCGTGAAGGAAACGGTGAGCGAGCGCATGCTTTTCCCCTCTCGGAGTGACATGAAAAGAACAGCGAGGGCCGGCCCGCGGCAGGTTGCGCGAACAAACACACTTCATCCTGCGTCAGCCGACACAAGAGATGCCCAGCAAAAAGAAAACCAGCCAGAAATACAACACGTCTGCTAACCAGACCATTCCAGCCCGCTGGGTTTAGCACAGTCGAATTGAAACTGTCAAGCACAAATTCAAAAACCAGTTTGTAAGCATTCAAGATTCAGACCCCATATCCCGATAAGCCTTGTCGGCAGAAGCGATTTCAGATTGAAGGCCGGCGACGATCTTAAAGCAGTTCCTGGTGCCCAATGACATTGCGGGCGGGAGACTGCCAGGAATGGGCGAGTTCAATCGGCGAGGTTTGAATTGTCAGACGAGCCCCTGCGATAATGGGCTGGCGTCGCGGTGGCCCCGTAGCTCAGATGGATAGAGCAGCGGTTTCCTAAACCGTTGGTCGGCGGTTCGACTCCGCCCGGGGCCCCCATGTTCCCGTCGCATCTGTGGTTACCATCGATTGCGCGAGCTGCGTTTTTGTCTCACCGGGTTGCACCGTGGGCTGTGCTATAATGAATCTCAACGCTACTGCCACGGTTTGCTCGTGACGCGGTGATCCTGTTGGATCAAGATTCATCTCCGCTTTTCCTGCCCGCCGTTTATTCAGCGTAAATCAAAAAGATATACGAGCGGCATGGGAACTCACGCTACGTGTGTAACATCAGGCCCCTCCAGAAAGAACAAATACGAATGACAAGCTTTACGGAACTACCGTTATCTTCTGCTTTGCAGCAGAGGCTGGCGACGAATCAATTTATTACTCCTACGCCGGTTCAGGCGCAGGCCATTCCTTGCGCCCTTGAAGGGAAAGATGTGCTGGCTACGGCGCAAACCGGCACCGGCAAGACACTGGCATTTCTGATTCCGATCATCGAGATGCTGCAGCGCGAACCTTCGCAGAAAGTTAGGGTGCTGGTTCTGCTACCCACGCGCGAACTGGCGATTCAGGTCAACGAAGAATACGAAAAACTGCGGGGCAGGGAATTATCCAAGGCCGCTCTGGTGATCGGCGGGGTGTCGGAAAAAACGCAGATTCAGGCGGTGCGCTCCGGGTCGAACCTGGTGGTCGCTACCCCCGGACGTTTGCAGGATTTCATTAACCGCAAGCTGATTGATTTGCGCGAAGTCAAAATCCTGGTACTCGACGAAGCCGACCGCATGCTGGATATGGGCTTTCTGCCCGCCATCCGGCGCATTCTGGCCATCCTGCCGCAACGCCGGCAGACGATGTGCTTCTCAGCCACGCTGGAGCAATCCGTCGCGGGACTGGTGAACGATTCCATGCGCGATCCCGTACGCGTAGCAGTGGGTTCGGTACTCAAGCCGGTAGAGAGCGTCCGGCTACAGGCCTACGAAGTGCGGCCAGCGGAGAAACCGGACGTGTTGCGGCAATTACTCTACGCCGAGAAAGGTCAGACGTTGATCTTTGCCCGCACCAAGCGCGGCACGGAACGGCTGGCGAAAGAACTGGTGCGCGAGGGATTTTCCGCGGCCATGATTCACGGCGATCGCTCGCAATCGCAGCGCAATGGGGCGCTGAGCGGATTTCAGCAGGGGCGCTTTCAGGTGTTAGTGGCTACAGACGTGGCAGCGCGCGGCTTGCACATTGACGACGTGGCCCATGTGATCAACTACGACCTGCCGAAAATGGCCGAGGATTTCATTCATCGCGTGGGACGGACGGGGCGTGCCGGATCGGAAGGGCTGGCCACCAGCCTGGTGTCGGGCGGCGAGGTCATCGAACTGCGGCATATCGAGCGCGTGTTGAAACTGAAAATCGAACGCAAGCAGATAGATTGGGCGAATGCGGAGCGGTCCGAGCATGTGGTCGAAAACACGCTGGCCAGCCGGACTCTCACGAAGTTGCCCGGCGAAGTGTTCGCGTAAGCGCCAAGAAATCGGTTCACAAAAGGGGCGCGTCCCAGAGGCGCGCCCAACTTTTTGGACTGAATTCTTAGCTAGCTGCTCCGAATGCGGAACGTTTATGGTTCGGTCTTTTCCGGCTCGCGTTCGCGGGGGATGCTGGAAATAGCGGCATCGTCGCCCATTTGAAACAGGGCAGCTTGCTCGGCGGCATGACGCTGCAATTCGTCCAAATCCAGTTCAGTGGAATCGCCCGGCGTACCCGAAGGTTCGTCTTTGCGCTGAATGCGGCGCTCGGCCTTGTCGCGCTGTTTTTGCTGGCGCGTGTGTTCTTTCTGGCGTTTGGTGAAGCTTGATCGTCCTCGTCCTGGCATTCCAATCTCCAATCGTCAATTTGGGCAATAGCGGCGGGCGCTTTATGATCGGGCGAGCCCGTCCGCGCTTGGGGTTGTCGTAGCTCTTGCGTGCGAAAGTCGCGTCGTTACCAGCGGGGTTCGCGGGGCTGGCGTGCGTGACCCTGATAGTCGTCGCGCCCACCGCCGCCACCGCCGCCAAACCGTTTTCCACCGCCTCCGCCACCGCGCGGCGCATCCGTCTTTGGTTTCGCCTCATTGATCTTCAGGGCGCGGCCGGCCAGTTCAGTTCCGTTCAAGGCCGCGACTGCCTTGTCGGCCTCCGCCGGATTGGTCATCTCGACAAAGGCGAAGCCGCGGGCACGGCCGGTTTCGCGGTCGGTCACAATGCTGACTTTCTCGACTGCGCCATGCGCTTCAAACAATCCGCGTAGTTCAGGTTCGGTGGTGCTGTGGGGTAAGTTGCCAACGTAAAGATTTTTCATAGAAGTTCTTCTCTCTCAGTTTCTGTTGCAGCCAGTTGTGGCGTTGCCGGTTCCGTTGCAAATAGGGGTTGAATCGTGGTGGGTGCGGGTGCGGAATGTTGTTCGATGGCTTCCGCCCACCGCGAAGGTCTTGGGGTCTCGCGTATGGCGCGCGAACGGGCCTCGCTAACGGCGCGGACGCTGGAAATCTTTCGGCAGGCCTCGAGGATTCCCCAGCGCTGCGCTGCGCCTCCCGAGGCCTGAGCCAGCAGCGCCGCGACCAGCTGCTTGTGCAGGGCATCTGCGTCTGCTTCCTCGGGCACTGCGTCAGAATGTGGCGCCGCCGCAAGATACTCGGGCCCGCCGACGAAGAAAGCAATCCGCTGCGGAGGAGTAGCGCTGCGAAGGTCGGTGCAGAATTGGTCGCGGCTGTCGATTTCGCCCGCCACGCCGATGAGCACCAGATTGTACAAGTCGGCCCGCCACCAGCAGCGCGCCTCGAGTACATCGGCCGCGCAATCGACCTCGATGCCCAGCTTTCTCATCACGTCGGCCCGCAAGTCTCGTTTCGTCTGCGAAGTGTCCAGCAGGAGCACGCGCTTCTTCTTCGCTGGAATGCTCTCCGGAGCCGAAAGCGGCAATGCGATGACGGGTGTGGTCACGCTGTCTTCTCTTTGAGATTCTCTGCCCTCGCCGGGGCTACCAGGTTTTTCTCGGCCAGGGCCTTCAACATCTTCTCGTTGCTCTGGCGGCGGCTGATCTTCTGCCTGCGCCGGCGGTTGAACCGGGCTTTGTCACCGTTCACTCCAGACATGTTCATCTCCTGCCTTGTAGTCTGATTTACACAACACTTCCCTGCAAACATTCGCAGTCCCACCGCCAATCGGACAGCGGAACTTCCAGCGAGCCTCGCTATGAGAGGGTCTTCGAATCGGTCAATCCCGGTGGCCGTTTCCTGAAGTCTTCGTCTTGGGATTGAAGCAACTGACTTACAGAGATACTCAGGTTTGACAGGTTACTCGCCTTTCAGGGAATTTCTCAATCGCGAAGGCGCAACGTGCTGTCAGGGTGTCTTCGAGGTCAAGACCTTAAGTATACGCTGCATTCGCAGATATTGCTCAGGTTTTGCGGATGTCTCATGGCTGCGAGGGGCTGACACTGGTGTGGCCCGAACTTTTGCAGAGAAGCAGGCAGAGCAGCAATACTCCTCCACCGGCGCCGGCGCCAATCTCGATCCACTTCGTATTCACGCCACTGGTGGCGCCTCCCGGCCGGGGCGCGGCCCCGCAGACTTCCGACTCATCACGCGTTGCCTGCTGACCTTCGTGTACGGTGGCGGATTGAGATGGGACGTTTTCCTTGGGTGCTTTTCGCAGGGCGCCGCCTTGCGTGATGTACACATTGTTCTTGCGCGCGGCGACCTGCACCGTGCCGCTGAGGTCGGCCACATCGTATTGCGTCCGCTCAGCCGAAACTGGCTCGACCTTGATGCAGTTAACGTGCACGCTCATCAACGTGGAAGTCCCCACCGACACGCTTCCATGTTCCAGAACCAGGAAGTTGCCCTGGAACTTCACGACCGATTCCGGCTGAATCAGAACGGAGGATCCCTCGGCATCGAGGCTCGCGACGAAGCCCGGTTTGGTCTCCACCAAATCTCCGGGAAAGACCACCGTCGACGCGGCGACCTCAAGACCATTGACCCACACACCGCCTTCGCTGTGCAGCACGGCGGAGCCCGTGTCCGCAGCAGAGAGTGCAAGCGGGCACAGGACAGCCATCATCCAGCAAACAAAATTGCGTAGAGCGGACACACTCATACCCAGGCGAAATTTCCCAATCTAATCAAGATCGTAGACGTGGCGAATCAGGCCGTCTATTAGCTCTCTGGATGCGGCTTGCACCTGGGGCAACATGGGACTCGGTTGTGCGCTCTGCTGTGCGCGGCTGGTGAAGTCCGGTATGCTGGGCGAACGTATCTCGATAGCATGCCGTGAGGGAAGACGGTTTACAGAGATGGAACGAACCTCCGCCAACAGTCCGGAGATTGAATTTCGCGACGTGGCCTACGTGCTACCCAACGGCCAGCCATTGCTCTCGGGGCTGAACCTGGAAGTACAACGAGGAGAGACGCTCGTCTTGCTGGGGCGGAGTGGCTCGGGAAAAACCACAACGCTGAAGCTGGTCAACCGGCTGTTGACTCCGACTGGCGGGGAAGTGTGGGTCAATGGGACGCCCACTGCCGCAACCGATGTCATCGGTTTGCGTCGCAGCATCGGATACGTCATTCAGGATGCGGGCCTGTTTCCGCACTACACGGTGGAACGCAACATTGGGCTAGTCCCCAGAATCGAGGGCTGGACCACTGAACGGATCCATCTTCGCGTCGCGGAGTTGATGCAACTGGTTGGGCTTGAGGCGAACCTGGCGAAGCGCTATCCGCACCAGCTTTCGGGAGGACAACGGCAGCGTGTCGGAGTGGCCCGCGCGCTGGCGGCCGATCCCGCAATTCTCTTAATGGACGAACCCTTCGGCGCGCTCGATGCCCTCACACGCGATCAACTACAGCGCGAGTTTCTTTCCCTTCAGCAGCGGCTGGGTAAGACCGTGGTTTTTGTGACCCACGATTTGCGCGAAGCGTTGCGGCTGGGATCGCGCATCGCGCTCATGGAATCCGGAAAGTTGGTTACGATTCTTTCCCCGCAGGAGTTCTTGCGATCGACCGAACCATTGGCGGCCGCTTATGTGCAGGCTTTCGGCGACGGACTGGACTCGGCAGCAAATCGAGGCATGTCATGAACTTTTTTCACTTCATGCTGCAAAACCATGAGCAGGTTCTGGAACTCACGCTGGAACATCTCTGGCTGGTGGGAGTTTCCACGCTGCTCGCGGTGGTGGTGGGTATCCCTTTGGGCATAATGAGTGCGCACTGGCCGGTGTGGAATAAGCCGGTGCTGGGCACCGCGAACATCATTCAGACGATTCCTAGTCTCGCGCTGTTTGGGTTCTTGCTGCCGGTGCCATGGCTTGGGGACCGCGCTGATCGCCTGGCGATTCTGGCGCTCACTCTTTACGCGCTGCTGCCAGTGATTCGCAACACTTACACGGGAATCCGCGGCGTCGATCGAGCCGTTGTCGAGGCCGGACGCGGCATGGGGCTGACTCCTGGCCAGCTTCTGTTTCAGGTGGAGTTGCCGCTCGCGTTGAGCGTAATTCTCTCCGGCGTCCGCGTTGCCGTTGTCGTCTCAGTCGGACTGGCGACCATTGCCGCGGCGATTGGTGCTGGAGGCCTCGGCGAGTTCATCTTTCGCGGCCTCGCCATGGTTAACAATCAGCTAATACTTGCCGGAGCGATTCCTGCCGCGATTCTAGCGCTCTCTGCGGATTTCAGCTTGGGATGGCTGGAGAAACGATTGCGGCCACGATGAGACCAGATTGGCGAGAGGCGCGTCGGGGAGTTCTCAAACCGTTGCAGAGCTTGGGCTGGTTGATTCTTATGGCTCCGCTGTTGACCTCGTGCGCGCCCTCGCATTCCGACCGCATTGTGATTGGCTCCAAGAACTTTACCGAGTCGTTGATTCTGGGCGAACTCATCGCGCAACAGATTGAAACGCATACCCACTTGAAAGTGGAGCGCCGCTTCTATCTCGCGGGGACTTATATCTGTCAGCAGGCAATGCTGGCCGGGCGCATTGATATCTATCCGGAATACACGGGCACTGCTCTGACCGCCATCCTCAAGCAGAAAGTTGGAGGCGATAAGGCGGAGGTGTACCAGCGGGTCAAGGGTGAATATGAAGCGCGACTCGGCCTTACTCTCGGGCCGCCGTTCGGTTTCAACGACACTTTTGCGATGGAAATTCGCGGGGAAGACGCGCGCCGCCTGAATCTCAAAACCTTGTCGCAGGCGGCAGCATTCGCGCCGCAGTGGCGGGCCGGATTTGGCTACGAATTCATGGAGCGCCCAGATGGCTACGCGGGGCTGGCCGCCGCCTATGGACTGCGCTTTGCCACGCCGCCCCGCGTAATGGACCTCGGCCTGCTCGCCCCGGCCCTAAAAAATCGTCAAATCGATATAGCAGCGGGCAACGCTACTGACGGGTTGATTCCGGCGCTCGATTTATTCGTACTCGAAGATGACCGCCATTATTTTCCTCCTTACGAGGCGGTCGCGGTGATTCGCGAACAGGTCGAGCGGCAGCATCCCGACGTTGCTGAGGCGATCGCGGAGTTAGGCAGCAAGATTTCCGATCAGGAAATGCGGCAAATGAATTATGCTCTCGACGGCCAGCACCGCGACGTGAAGGATGTCGTCCATGAATTTCTGCGCAGCAAGGGATTGGTACAATGAGGTTGCGTGGTCAGATCAGCAGCTCTCCTCGCAACATAAGGACCGCATGCCCCTTGAGAACCACCCGTTCCGCTTTGACCTCGCACCATAATTCGCCGCCGCGCTGCGAGACCTGTCGCGCGTGCAGGCCCGTTTTGCCCAGTCGCTGCGCCCAATAGGGTGCCAATGAGCAGTGAGTGGAGCCGGTCGCCGGATCTTCCGGAATACCATAGCTGGGAGCAAAGTAGCGCGACACAAAATCCTCGTTGTCTCCAGGAGCTGTGATCGCGACTCCTGCAGGATGAAGTTGCTCGAGCAGCCGAAAGTCGGGCCGGATGTTTCTTACATCCTTCTCGCTCTCATATACCGCAAAATAGTTGTCTTCGATCTGCATCACGGCACTGGGACGTTTTCCCAAAGCGTTGGTCAACACAAGCGGCGGATCCGGGCACTCCCAGGGCGCGAGCGCAGGGAAATCCATCGCCAGCAAATCGCCGTCACGGCAAACCGTGAGCGCTCCACTGAAAGGCGTTTCGAAGCGCACCGAATCGCACTTCGGATCAAGAATTCGGAGCACCACCAATGCCGACGCCATCGTGGCATGCCCGCACAGCTTCACTTCGCAACGCGGCGTGAACCAGCGCAGCTCGTAGTGATCCCCACAACGAACGAAGAAAGCCGTTTCCGAAAGATTGTTTTCGGCTGCGACCGCCTGCAGCAAACCGTCATCTAACCATTTTGCAAGCGGACACACTGCGGCCGGATTGCCCGCGAAAGGCCTGCTGGTAAAGGCGTCAAGGTGAAATACCGCTAGGGACATTCCCCTATGGTACTCGGGCTGCCGTTGTCATAGAATGCTCGGCACCTATTCGCTCGCACCAGCCGCCGCTAGGTTTGTTTGTCCGTTCGCCGCGAAATTAGGAGATCTGCATGCCAGCCACGCAGAGCGATGCCGTCATCCGTCACGATCTGATGGAGCAACTCGCGAACGCGCGTCAGCGTACCGACGATCTGTTCGCCGTGGTCGAGCCCGAGTTCATTTACGACCGGCCGATCGCCGAGCGTCACCGCATCGTCTTTTATATCGGACATCTCGAGGCTTTCGACTGGAATTTGTTTCACGAGCGCGTTCTTGGACTGAAGAGCTTTCATCCTGAATTTGATCGGCTGTTTGCTTTCGGCATCGACCCGGTTGGCGGCGGACTGCCGACCGATCAGCCTGAGGATTGGCCGTCAATCGCCGCGGTGCGAGACTACGTCAGGAAAACTCGCGCGGTTCTGGACGAGAAACTCGCCGACGCCCTCTCCGGTTCCGTGACTCCTGCATTCGACGTCTTTCCGCTCAGCACTCTGCTCAACGTGGCCGTAGAGCACCGGCTCATGCATGCGGAAACGCTGGCCTACATGCTGCATCAGTTGCCGCTGAATAAAAAAGTGCGACAGCCGGATTCGCTAGACCTACTCTCTTCGCCAGTTGCTCACCGCAGTATCGACATTCCCGCCGGGTCGGTTACGCTCGGACTCGCGCGCGGCAGCGGCGTTTTCGGCTGGGACAATGAGTTTGAAGCGCACCGCGTCAGCGTTCCGGCGTTTTCCATCGATCAATATCAGGTGACGAACCAGCAGTTTCTCGAATTCCTCGAGGCGGGCGGATATGAAACAAGGGCGTTCTGGGGTGACGACACTCATGGCGAGGACTGGGACTGGAAGTCTGAGCAGGGAATTACGCATCCGGCTTTCTGGAAGCGCGGCGGCAATCAGTGGCGGTATCGCACAATGTTCGACGAAGTCCCCCTGCCACTGAACTGGCCGGTCTACGTAAGTCACGCGGAAGCGAAAGCATATGCGCACTGGGCAGGGAAGTCCTTGCCCACAGAAGCCGAGTGGCAGCGCGCGGCGTACGGTACGGTGCTCGGTGACGAACGGGAAAATCCGTGGGGCACGAGAGCGCCTGCAGAGCAATTTGGCAACTTCGATTTTGCCCGCTGGAGCCCAGCGCCGGTAAACGCTTTTCCTCAAGGCCAGAGCGCCTTCGGTGTGCACGGCATGCTCGGCAATGGGTGGGAGTGGACTTCCACCGAATTCGCCCCTTTCCCCGGATTCGAGCCGTTTCCGTTTTACCGCGGTTACTCCGCCGATTTCTTTGACGGCAAACACTTTGTCTTGAAAGGCGGATCGGCGCGCACCGCTGCCTGCATGTTGCGACGCACATTCCGCAACTGGTTCCAGACGCACTACCAATTTGCCTACACCGGATTTCGCTGCGTAAGCCGGTGATTCCAAAAACTCCAGGAGTCACGAAAATGCTGATTCAAACCATCACTCCGAATACCACGTATGAATTCGCGGCCGATGTCCGCACCGGGCTCACGAAGCAGGGCCAGAAGGAACTGCTCTCGAAATATTTGTACGACGACGTGGGATCCGCGTTGTTCGAAGTAATCAGCCACCTGCCGGAGTATGGTCTCACGCGTGCCGATGAGCGGCTGCTGCGTCGGCACAGTCACGACATCGTCGAACGGCTGGCCACTCCCGTTTCGGTGGCCGAACTGGGCAGCGGCAGCGGCCGCAAGACGCGCCATATCCTCGAAGCTCTTTGCCGCCGCCAGCGCACCGCGTACTATCCCATCGAGATTTCGCCCTCGGCCCTCGCCATGTGCGAACGCGAGCTTCGCGACATCGAGTCCATCAGCATCCTGGGTTTCGAGCGTGAATATCTCGACGGGTTACTCGAAGTGGCTGCGCACCGCTCAACCGGTCAGCATCTTCTCGTGTTGTTCCTCGGAAGCACAATCGGAAACTTCGACCGTCCGGCTGGTATTGGCTTTCTAACCGAAGTCCGCCGCATCCTGCAGCCCGGCGATTCACTTCTGCTCGGAACCGACCTGGAGAAATCCAGCGCTCAGCTTCTGGCAGCGTACGATGACGAACTGGGAGTGACCGCTGCCTTCAATTTAAACCTGCTGGCTCGCATCAATCGCGAACTGGACGCCGATTTCGACCTTTCTCAGTTTGAACACATAGCACGCATGAATCATCAGGACCGCAGCGTGGAGATGCATCTGCGCTCCCTGTGCCGCCAGACCGTTAGCATTCCCGCCGCTGAGTTTTCTGCCGAGTTTCTCGACGGCGAAACCATTTGGACCGAAAGCAGCCACAAATATTCGCCGCAAGAAGTGTTTCCCATGGCCCGCATCGCTGGCTTCCGTTGTGAAGCGCAATGGATCGATGAACAATGGCCATTCGCCGAGAATCTGCTGATCGCGGAATAATTGCGCTGTGAACTCTCCGGCATCTTCTCCCGCACTCGCGTCCGCGTGTTCCGCCTCTTGCGTGAGAATCCCATGTCCTGGAAACACAAGTAAAACTTTGTAAAGCCCTCGGTCTTGTGGCGCGCGGCAATGTAAATTAGTAGATGGATGAACAAGAGCCGCATGAGCACAGCCACACGCCGGTTCCTGACGACCGTACTCTGCGCAGCGTGCGCAGCCGGCTTCCATCTGCCCTTCTGCCTCGCCGCGCCTTCCGGCCATCAAAGCCAGCAGACTGCTGGTGCTGGCACGGTCAGCCGGCGCATCGGCGCCATCAAAGCCATCAACGGTACAGCAATAACGCTGACCCCTGATTCTGGCCCCGACATCAGCGTCACCGTGCAGGCCACAGCTCGCATCGTTCGCATTGCTCCGGGCGAGAAGGATCTCAAGAACGCCGCACCCATCCAGTTAAACGATCTGCAGGTTGGAGATCGCATCCTGGTGGGAGGCAAGGCCTCGGACGATAACCTCTCGCTTGTGGCATCGTCCGTTGTCGTGATGAAACACTCCGATCTCGAAGCCAAGCATCAGCAGGATCTGCAAGACTGGCAGAAGCGTGGAGTGGGGGGACTGGTCAAGGCAGTCGATCCAGGGGCAGGGACCGTGACCATATCGGTGCGAAGCAAGGACGTTGTGATTCATAGTTCCAGCAAAACGGTGATACGCCGTTATGCGCCTGGGTCCGCCCAGTTTGACGAAGCCAAACCCGCCACGCTGCGGGAAATTCATTCCGGCGACCAGGTAACTGCGCGGGGTGACCGCAGCGCCGACGGGAGCGAGCTGACTGCCGAAGAAATTGTTTCGGGGACGTTCCCCATTATCACCGCCACTGTCAACTCGGTCGACGAAGGTTCGTCGACCCTCAACATCCACGACCTGTTGTCAAAGAGAACTGTGCTCATCAAGGTCACGCAGGACTCGCAGCTGCACCATGTTCCCGCTGAGATGGCTCAGATGTTTGCCACGCGTTTAAAAGGAGCTTCCGGAGCAGCGGTGCCCGCAGCCGCATCTACCAGTTCCCCGGCAGACAGCGGAACGCGGCCAGCATCTCCTCCTGGCGGAATGGGCACCGGAGGAAATGGCGCGGGCGCTCGTTCCGGCGGCGGGGGAGATTTTCAGCGACTGCTCGACCGCTTGCCAGCGGCTTCACTGGCTGACCTGCACAAGGGCGATGCCGTGATCATCGTCTCGACGGAGGGCACGACCTCGGGCTCGGGTACTGCAATCAAACTGTACAGCGGCGTCGAGCCCCTTCTGCAGGCCGCCCCCAACGCCGCGCAAGCCATGATGCTTGCGCCTTGGAGCCTTGGCGGTCCCTCCGGCGATGCCGGGGGCCCTTAGTCTTGTTGCTCGTCAATCTAAAAGCATCTCACGATTCATACTCAAAAACTCATGTCTTGGAACGGAAGAACAGAAATGGAAATATCGGAATGAAGCTTCGTCAGTATCTTTCTTTTGCACTCTGTCTTGCACTCGTTGCTTTGCTGTTGGAGTTGTGCGCGCCGCTTGCGGTATCGCAGGCGGCTGCGTCCCAGGCCAGTTCCGGCGCTCTGCGCGGGCAGGTAACCGATCCCTCTGGCGCCGCCATTGCCAAAGCCGATGTCGTATTGACACCGGCCGCCGCTTCCGCCGCTCTTATCAAGACGCAGAGCGATGGCCAGGGCGCGTACGAGTTCAAGGCGCTGGCTGCCGGGCAGTACTCGCTGACTGTAGTGGCCCAGGGATTCGCTCTCTACGAAAACAACAATGTGGTCGTCGCCGCCGGCCAATCTCTGCGCCTCAACGTGGCCATGAATATTCAGGTTGAGGAGCAGAAGGTTCAGGTCTCCGATACGGTGCCGACTGTCGATGTAAATCCCGCCAACAACGCCGGAGCCATCGTGATTTCAGGCAAGGAACTCGATGCGCTGCCCGACGATCCCGACGAATTGCTCACCGACTTGCAGGCGTTGGCCGGGCCTTCCGCCGGGCCGAACGGCGGACAGATGTACATCGACGGTTTCACCGCCGGGCAATTGCCTCCCAAGTCTTCGATTCGCGAGATTCGCATTAATTCGAACCCGTTCTCGGCGGAATACGACAAACTCGGTTACGGGCGGATTGAAATCTTCACCAAACCAGGCACGGACAATTTTCATGGCCAGCTCCAGGTCCAAGGGAACGATTCAGCATTCAATTCGTCCGACCCCTTCGCCGGAGCCGAGCCCGGCTATGATACGGTGCAGTACGAGGGGAACGTCGGAGGTCCGATCAACAAGAAATCGTCCTTCTTTCTGAACGCCCAGCGGAGAAATATTAACGAACTCTCTGCCATCGATGCCCAGACTCTTGATCAGAACCTTAATCCCGTTCAGACTCTGGAGTCCGTATCCGCGCCGCGCCAGCGTACAAACTTAGGCCTGCGACTGGACTACGCCCTCACCAAGAACAACACGCTGACGGCACGATATCAGTACTATCGTGACACGCAGACGAACAACGGCATCGGCCAAAATACCTTGCCCTCGCAGGCGCAAGACACGATCTCCACCGAACACACCGTCCAGATCGGCGACACGCAGGTGTTTGGTGCGAAGGTGGTCAACGAAACTCGATTTCAGTATCTGCGGGACAACACCGGCTTGACTTCCTTGGATTTGAATCCGCAGGTCACCGTATTGGGTGCATTTACTGGCGGCGGGAATGGCACCGTTAGCACCGACCACCAAAACCACTACGAGGTGCAGAACTACACTTCGGTAATTCACGGCAATCACACCATCAAGTTCGGAGCCCGCGTGCGCGTGGTGAGCGATGACAACAATTCGAACGCGGGTTTCAACGGCACGTTTACTTTTTCGTCGCTGTGTTCTTCTCCCACAAATCCCGCGTGCGTAAACCAGCCGCCGGGTCCCGGCATGTACCAGTATGCCGAGAAACTCCTGCAAGAGGGCGCCACCACCGCGCCGGCAACACAGTTAATATTCACACAAGGCTCTCCGCTCGCCAGCGTCACCACCTACGACATCGAACCCTATATTCAGGATGACTGGCGCGTCCGCTCGAACATCACATTAAGCTTTGGCTTGCGCTATGAAATGCAGAATCACATTCGCGATCACGTCGATCTGGCGCCACGCCTGGGCCTTGCCTGGGGAGTTGGCGGCCGGAGTGGTCCTCCTAAGGTCGTGATTCGCGGCGGAGCAGGCATCTTCTACGACCGCTTTGGTGGAGGGCAGATCCTGCAGGCGGAACGGCTGAATGGCATCACCCAGCAACAGTTCGTCATCAATAAACCTACGTGTTTTACCGGCCTCGATCAGCCGCTGGTTCTTTCCGGCAATTGCAGCTTGAGTGGCCTTGCCAATTCCTCCTCCATCTACCAGATCGACCCCTCACTGTATGCGCCCTACACCTTGCAGTCGGCAATCAGCGTGGAGCGGCAGCTCAGCAAGTCTGCCACTCTTTCCGTTACTTATCTGAACTCTCGCGGCTTCGATCAGTTGCTTACCATCAATGCGAACGCTCCCTTCCCGGGCACACCCTGTAGCCCGTGCATGCCGCCGAACCCGGCCGCTGGTAATCTCTATCAGTACGTCTCCGAAGGGGTGTTCCGGCAGAACCAGCTCATCGTGAACACGAATATTCGCGCCGGAACAAAGGTTCAACTGTTTGGCTACTACACGCTGAACTATGCCAACAGCGATACTTCGGGGGTGTCGAGTTTTCCTTCGAACTCCTACAACATCAGTCAGGATTACGGCCGGGCATCGTTCGATACCCGCCAGCGCCTGTTTGTGGGCGGCTCCATCGCCATGCCGTATGCCATTCGTCTAAGCCCGTTCATGGTGGCGAGTTCCGGTTCGCCTTTCAACATTACGACCGGGAGCGATTTGAACGGCGATTCGATTTTCAACGACCGCCCGGGCCTGGTCTCCACGGCGACGTGTCCCACTGTGGTGCCGCCAGGATCAGGGTCGAGCATCTATTGCACGCCTCTGGGGACTTTCGACGCGTCGCCGACGGCAGGGGAAAGAATCACACCCATCAACTACGGCACCGGCCCGGCGCACGTCACTCTCAATTTGCGTTTAAGTAAGACCTTCGGATTCGGCCCCAAGCTGAAAAGTGGTCCGGGGAACCAGGGTGGTCCCCGGGGCGGGGATGGTGGCCGGGGCGGCGGTCAGCGCGGCGGTCCGCTGTTCGGTGGGGGCGGCCCCATGATGGGAGGCAGCACTTCCGACCGCCGTTATAACCTCACGTTGAGTGCGTCTGCACGCAACGTGTTCAACAAGGTGAACCTGGCCAATCCGGGGGGAGTCTTGGGATCGCCATTCTTCGATAAATACAATAACCTTTTTGGCGGCCCGTTCTCCACCGGTGTGGCGGTTCGCCGCATCGATCTACAGGCGAGCTTCACGTTCTAAACGCCGTCAGGCAGGTGAGACCAGGACGGTTCTGGGTCTTAGGGATTGGGTCTTGGGCCTAACACCAAAACGCCTAACACCTATGACCAGAGACCTAATATTCCTCCGATTCGCGATATGCTGGATGTGGGCCCGGATAGTTGCTGCCCGCAAGTAAATCCTTTTGTCCACTCTGTCGATCACAAGACGCCACTTTCTTCGCGCCGCTGGCGCTGCCGGCGCGCTTGCGCTTGCCGCAGATTCCATCCTGCTGGAGCCGAACCGCCCCCGCATTGTGCGCCAGGATTTGTTTCTGCTGCGCTGGCCGGAACGTCTGAGCGGCTTCACCATCGCTTTTCTCAGCGACTTCCATTACGATCCCTATTTTTCGTCGCATCCGCTGCACGCCGCGATCGCCATGGTCAGCGGCCTTCGTCCCGACTTGATCGTGCTCGGCGGAGATTTTGTTACCGTGCCCGCGGTCGGAGACGACCGGAAAGGAGCTCTCGCGGCCGAACCGTGTGCAGCCCTGCTGCGCCAGATGACTGCGCCTCACGGCCTCTGGGCAGTTCTAGGCAACCACGACGAAGGCACGGACCTCCGACACGTCACGCGCGCACTCCAAGCCGAAAACATTCAGGTGCTGGCGAACCAGTCGCAGGCCATCGAACGCGACGGCGCGCGCTTCTGGCTTTCTGGTGTCAACGACGTGCTCAGCCAGACCGCCGACTTGTCGAAGACGCTGCGCCGCGTTCCTGCCGGCGAGGCCGTCATTCTGCTGGCGCATGAGCCTGACTTCGCCGATGAAGCTTCAAAATTCCCCATCGACCTCCAACTCTCAGGACACTCTCACGGAGGCCAGATCAGAATCCCCCTATTGCCCCCGCTCTATCTGCCCGCGATGGGCAGAAAATATATTCTGGGAAGCTATCATGTTGGTCCGATTACCCTCTATACCAGCGCCGGCCTGGGGACCGTCGACGTTCCGATGCGCCTGAATTGCCCTCCGGAAATCACGCTGCTGACCCTACGGTCCGCGCCGAAACGATAAAATTCAACGGAACCTCGTGGCCAGCTTGTTCACGCCTCCAAGCATGAAATATGCAATTGCATTCACATGAGGAGCGTGGGGGCGTTTCGGGGCTTCCCTAAATCGACTGATAACAATATACTTGTCGCCGCATCGGGCTGGCCCCAGACTTGCCGATAAGCAGAGATACGAGGGGCAGCTTCCGCTCGACTTGGAAGGTTCACGCATGTCTCGCATCTGGCCTTGGCTTCTAATCTTCGCACTTGCACTTCCCGCTGCCAGCACGGCTTCGGTGCAGGCTCCGTTTCCGCGCCCGCGTCAGGCCGTCTTAGTTGAGCGCGAACACCAGGTCTGGAAGACTCCCAAGCGCGCTGCCGAGTTCAATGACATTCCGCACGTGAGCGCCCGCTCGCGGTGCGAAGACACACAACCACCGCAGGCTTTGACTACGCCGGATCCGCTGTTGGTTCCCGCCGGCGCAGGAATGAAGGTGAAAGTCAGCTTCATCGTCGGTGCTGACGGGCGTGTGCATAGCCCTCTGATTCTCCAGAGCGCTGGGCCGGTGGGCGATCGCAACGTGCTGCGAACTGTGCGCACCTGGCGGTATCGTCCTGCGACCTGCAATGGCGTGCCCACCGAAGCGGAAGGGAAGATCGAGTTTTCCCGCCGTTGAGATTCCGCTGACTTGGGTAACTGCGCTGTCGAACCTGCTTGCGCTAAAATGACCCCAGCAACACGGCGATTGCATCGTGGACAGAGACAGAGATAGAGACAAGAAACTCGGCAAGCCTTCCGGCTCGACTTCCGCGCAGGATGGCGACGGCGTGCCGAGCATCGGTCCGCACAATCCAGCGCTGGGCGAGATCTATCAGCGGCTCTATCCGGAGATGCGGCGGCCCAAGCCGAACCAGGAAGCCATTGCCGCGGCTCTGCAAGCCATGCAGCGCCTCACCATGGAAGCGGATTCCGAACCAGTGGCGGAAGACGGCGCGCTCGAAAGCGCCGTCGATGCCCAGGTTGCGTGCCGCGTCTGCGGACATTCCAACCGGGAAAGCAACAAGTTCTGCGGAGCCTGCGGCATTGCGCTCGGGACCGAACCTCCTCAGCCAGCAACTCACACATCGCCAGTTCACGCCTCGCCCACACTCGACGATAACGACGACACTCTGTCCCAAACTCCGCCACCAGCGCTGGAGGCGTCGGACGAAGTGCATCCGGCTGCGGGTACTCCTTCGGGGACGCATCACTACCACCATCACTACCATCACCACTATTTCCAGGGTGGACGTGCTGATGAAGCAGTGTCGGCACTGCGGTCTAACGCGCCTGAGAGCGCGCGGGAAGCGGATCGGATGCGAGTTGCAGCTGCTGCCAAGGGTGAACACATGAGCCGCAGCGAAGCCGCAGTGCGGCGCGTGACCCAGGAATGGGTTTTAGCCTGCAATACACGGCAGCTCGATGAGCTGATCGAACTCTATGCCGCCGATGCGCTGGTGCTGCGAGCGAACCTTCCTCCGATTCGCGGCGCAATGGCTGTGCGCGAGTTCTTCCATGCATCGCTAGAGGCTGGACTCGGAGAAGTCGCCGTCGATCCTATGCGCGTGGAAGTGGTTGGAGACATGGCTCACGAAGTCGGTCGCTATAGCGCGCTGGTTCCGGGAACGGCGGGCAAACGGCGGGAGGAGCGCGGCAAGTATCTCTGGGTTTTCGCCAAGCAATCCAGCGGAGATTGGAAGCTGGTCTCGGAATGCTGGTCAAGCGACCTGACACTTTCCGGCGCGGAATCGGATGTGCCGAAAGCTGTGGTTCCGATCGGGAAGACGCGGAAAAACTAGTGGTCAGTGATCAGTGGCGAGTAAGACCGACTGACCACTGCTTACTGCTTCACTCCCAACTTTCCCAACTCTTCCCGCAGTTGATCCAGCGTTTGCATCTGAATCGTTCGCATGCCTAGCTTTGCGGCGCATTCCAGATTTAAAGCGCGGTCGTCGATGAAGCAGCATTCTTCTGGATTGATCTGCGTGAGTTCAATCGCTAGATGGTAGATGCCGCTTTCTGGCTTGCGCAGTCCCACAAAGCAGGAGCTTACGAACAGGCGGAAGATTTTCCGCAGGCCGTACTTTTCGATGCGGTGCGCGTTCAACTCGCGCGACTCGTTGTTTAGGGTGCTCATGAGGTATTTGCCAGAATCGGCGAGGGCGCGCGCGAAGGCGAGAACTTCCGGCATTGGCTGCGACAGCGAAAACATGTAATCGCGAAACTCGTCGCGGGTGAAGGGACGGTTGCGGTAAAACACGGTGCGGTCCAGATATTCGTCGAGCGAGATCTTGCCGCGCTCAAACGACGAGACCACCATTTCGTGCCGCGAGTGAAACTCCTCTTCGTCGAGACGAAAGTGTTCGAGCGCAGCCATGCGCTGTGTGTGGTCCCACGCGTTGGTGAGGAGAACTCCTCCAACGTCCCAGAAGATGGCGTGAATTTCCGACACTGATAAGATCTCCTCTTCCTGTATTTTCACATTCCCGGCCAGTGTCATACCGAGGCGTTCATTGGCGAGGAATCTGCGCTATCAGCGCGATGTCCGATCAAGAGTGTAGATCATCCGCGGGCAAGAAAGCAGGTTCGTCACCTCGCCTTCGGCCCCGGTTCGGAATGACATTGCATAAAAGCGTGGGTTCCACCCTGCAAGGGCCCGCGACCGCCGTCCCAACCTCTTCCATCCACCGACAAAGTTACCGACGTAACGTCGCGGCTCCTGCCATGCTTGTGGCACTCTGGAAGAGCAGTGACGAAGCCATATCAGAGCGATTACATCGACTTGGACAAGGGACGCGACGGCTATCTGAATTCGCCAACCGCGTACGGTCCTGGCGCAAAGCCTGCCGCGAAAGCCAGCGGCAGTAGTCATTTCTTGAGCATTCGCGCTGAGGAGCGCGTCGGAAGCCTGATCGCGGCCGGCGGGACGATATGGGCGGCGTACGTTGCAACGGTAGACTATGCCGGCTTGTGGCGTATGCAAATCATGCCTCCCGGACCCGTGGAAATTTGCATGTTGGGCGTTCTTACCTGGCTCCATGCAAAATGGCGGCGCTCCATGAAAGTCGATTGAAGGCCTGAGACTCCCCAGAAAACGAGCCGCGTCCTCATACGATTTGTCGGGACTAGTTCCAGCCGCTATCTCTTAACGACCTCAATGGTTAAGTTGGTGAACTCCGCAGGGGCTGAAGCCCGCATATTATGGGCCCTTCACGGCACGGCCGAAGCCGTGCCCTGATGCGAATCCGTGAGTTGTTCTGCATCCAAAATCCGCCCTTCCCGAAGCGACTTATGGGACAGGTCTAGTGTTTGTAGACCGTTGTTTCGGGATGGTAGTTGCGCCAGTCGAACCAGTAGTCTTTGAGCGCGGGGACGCGGTCGAGGCACTTTCCTTGCGCGGGGCCTGAGATGGCGCAGCCCCGGAAGTTCCACTGGCTGGCGGTGGTGGCGTCGACCAGCGTCCAGTCTTTTTTAGTTTCGGACTTAACATCAGTCTTTCCCGCTTGCGCCTCGGCTGGTTCCTCGCCTTGCAGAAAGAATTCAGCGTCCTTGCCGTCGATGCGGGCGACGAAGACGCGGAAGGATTTGCTGTCGGGGCCGAGGACCAGCAGCAGCGGCGTGCCGTTGACGCGATCGACGACGGGAGACTGCTTGGCGAAAGTTTCCCACGGATAGGCGCGGGCGGTGCCGTTGATCGTGAGTCCGATGACCACGTCGCGCGACTTTAATTCGGTGCCGGGAAAGCTGATCACCACGGGCAGCTTGGCAACATCGGGCTCCCAGTTGGGGTCGTACTCTTTCTTGTATTTGGTGACGGCGGCGAGCACCTGGCCGTCGGGGGATTCGGTTCTCCACTGGCCGAAGGTTAGTTCGTCGCTGAGGACTAGTTCTAACGCTGCGCCCTGCAGTGGACCATAGATGGCCTTCCCGGTGATCTGCTGCCACCAGGTTCCGGTTTCGCGGTCACGCATGAGGAAGTTCTGGTTGTTGATTCCGGCCAGATAGAAATGCAGCACTCTTCCGTTTACCGTTCGCGTCCACACCAGACCGGTGTGACAGAGCGTTCAATAAGTGACGGCGATGGGCACGCCCGCGACCACGTCGTTCAGGATGTGATGGTAGGCCATCTGGCTGATGGGATAGGCGCGCGAGTCGTTCTCCATGCGGACGGCCAGGATCATTTCTTTGGGGTCGAGCTTGCTGGCGGATTGAGCGACGAATTGCGGGCCGGCGATGGGATGGAACATCCACTCGAAATAGTTGAGGCGAGCCATGACGGCGGAGAATGTCACGAGCAGCAGAGTTAGCACGAGGAGAGATTTGCGCAAGCGCCCAACGGTTCTCCAAAGTTCATAAGCAAGAATAAAACAGGCGAGAGCTGCGATCAGCGTTCCGAGCGGGGCGCGCTGGCGCAGAGCCATGGCAAGCAGGAGCGGGCGCGGGGACTGGTGAGTGAAGGGACGAATGATGAAGGCAGGAATAAAGAAGAGCCCGATGGCAACGACGGCGCATAGGGAGAACACAGTCCAGACCCAGCGGGAGGATTGAGGCTGAGTGCGGAGTAGCGGCGTGGATGGCGAGGCTGCGCTCATGAATTGATCGGTCGACGGCTCCCAACGATTTTAGTCCGTGATGGTACGGGAAAGTGCGTGGCCGGCGGAATAGTATAAAAAAATTAAGAACCCCGATCCGTGGATCGGGGTCTTAGTTTTTTATGTCGCGTTAGTTGGTGCGGGCGACCTGGTTCTGGCGGTAGCTCAGGTTGTCCACGTTACGGAACATCGGCGTTCCGGGCGGCAGGTTCGACGGTATGGAGAACAACGGGTCGAAGGTGTATTGCCGGTCCGGAGGGTTGTACACCGTGTTGCAGCACTTGAAAGTGCCGGTGGCGTAGGTGTTCCAGTAGAGGCTGACCAGCGATCCCTTGTACCAGAGCTGCTGCTGAGCGCCTGCGGCCGGAACTCCACCCCAATCCTCAAGGAAGCGGAGGAAGTTGTGAATGCCGCCATCCATACCGAAAGCAAACTCGGGGTTCTGGGCGACGTTGGTGAAAGCGATGGTCTTTCCTCCAGCGACGGCCACGCGGTAATAAGAGGTGACCGCGATCCGGTTGGGAGTTAGCGCGGGAACGCCCTGTCCACCGGGGTTGAGGGGATTCTCCAGGCTGCCATTGTATTGACTGCCGGCGGCGAGGAAGGCGGTAGAGATGCCGGCATCCTGCCAGTTGTTGGAAAGCATGGTGACGGCGTCGGCGATCACGGATGCGGCCGCGTGAACCGGCTCGGGGTTCGCGGGATTCACCCAAGTAGTGTCAAAGTTCGCATTGCCCGGACTACACGGGTTTGGAACGGCGACAATTGCGGCCGGGCAGTTCGAGTTGTAGTTGCCCTGAATATAAACCGGGTTCTCTGACGCGACCGTAAAGCCGCCGCAGGCGGTGGGATTGGCCGCTGTTTGCGTGCAGTTATTGGTTGCGTTGCCCGGCGGCATGGTGGGCAGATTGCCCAGCGATCCGTCGACCAGTTTCAACACGTGGCGCGCTCCGGTAACGCGGTTGGCGCGGCCAACAGTGAAGGTGTTGATGCGATGACCGGGGGCGTAGGGTGTGGGTGGATTGGCGACATCGGTATCGGTCGTGGTCAGCGTTCCAAAGGCGTCGCCCACAGTTTTGACGCCGTACTTGTTAACTGTGCCGTCCTTCCACATTTCGACGTCCTCGGGAGAGACGCCGTTGTAGTTGACGGGTTCGAGGGTTCCATTGGGCGAGAACGGGGCTCCGCCGGCATAATTGACGGTGTCCTCGAATCCATACGCGCCGAGCAGAATGTTGCTCGGGTTGTGCGTCGGGTTGGGATCGTACTGCATGCCGCGGCGGTCCGAGAAATAGAGGACGTAGCCGTTCTGCGTGACGAAGTCCACGGTGGTTCCCGTTAGGCCGGTGGTTCCCTTCAGCCAGTTCTTGAGGTTGCCCACGTCGAGTTCAACGGCGTTCATGACGCCGTTGGGCGTGCCGCTGGTTTGCGGGCCGACGCCTGAAGTATCGTTGTTTTCGCCCTCGCGGGTGTCGTAAAGGTTGATGGGGTACCAGTTGTACTGCGAATTCGCGCCGTAGTAGGTGAGAGGGCTGGTGGTGACCGAACCGCCGGCGACGACGGAGGTGAAGGTTTTCGCATCTGCCGCAGTGACGGCGCCGTCGCCGTTACGGTCCGCAGTCTGCTGGAAATACAGAATCGCGTTCCTGTGGTCGGAAACGATGTTGCTTCCAACGGCGCCGAGTTGATTGGTCGCTTGCGTGCCGGCATTGCCAGCGGCGGTGGGTACCTGCACGCCGCGGGCAAAGCCCAGTTGCAGCCACTCCTGGGTGACGCCGACCCAGAGTCCGGTGGCGGAATTTTTGACTTCGACCAGCAGCCAGCCGTTAACGATAGGCCACTCGGCCTGAGTTGCAGTTTGCGTGGCGGCTGCGCCTCCGGGAACCCACGGAGGCCACACGAAATTGGCGTCGCCCGTGGTGCAGGGGTTGCCGATAGAGCCGGTACCGCACGCACTCTCTCCGAAGTAGTAGACGTGGCCGTTGATGGTAACCCCGTTCTGCGAGAAAGGCGTGCTGGCGAACTCGGGGGCCAGACTGGCGAGTTCCACGTCCTGAGCCACGTTTCCGTTCCATCCCGGAAGATGGAGATCGGCTTCTTTGTCGCTCAGCAGGATGCGAATCTGAGCTTCGTTGGCCAGGCGGGATCCACCTAGCAAAGAAGTTGTCGATTCCCCCGGAGGCGGACGGCGGATGATCTCGTAAGGATGGGTCGTACCAGTCACGAAGGGAAGCGTCAGGTCACTGGCGCCGGTGCCGTTGGGCCCGTTGGTGGTGCCGGGCGGAGTGCCGTTTCCGTCAATGATGTAGCCCTGATAGGGTACGCCGAGCGAAACGTTGTACCACGCGGCCACCTGTGCGGAAGCGTGCCCGCCGGTGACGCTGCCGTTGACCAAGCCGAGCGCGGTGGTGGAGATGTCGACGCATGTGGCGCTGGGAACCGCGCCCGCGACGTTCAACATTTGCGCGTTACAACCCCCGCTGGTAGTGGGAATCATGACCGTGCCACCGTTGTCGTTGCCGGCGGAGGGGACGCCGTTATCCATCTGTTCGCGGATGACGTTTCCGAAGGCGGCGATTTTGTCTCCGAAAACCAGGTTGGCGCCGTTGGCCACACCGAGGTAAAGATCGCCGTTGGTGTGGACGCGGCCGGCAAAGCCGAGGTTGGGACTGCGGCCGAAGAAACAATCGCCGTCGCAAAACACGCCGAACTGGAATACGGGAATTAAGGCGACTTCGGCGGTGCGCGTCATGCTGACGGTCTCGCCGTTAAAACGTTGCGCTGATGCGTTGAGTGTTACGGGGATAATCTGAGCGTAGAGACCTGCGTCCGGGCCAGACTGAACTGGGCCCCAGACCGGAGGAGGAAGCGGCGCCGCGCAGGGGTTGGCTACTCCAGGGTTCACCGGGGATACGTTGTAGGTCGGATACGTGACGGTCGGGTCCCAAGTGGGAGAAAGTGTGCTCACCGCGCAGATTTGACCGGACGTGGGCGCTTGAATGCTCTTGAAGGTATTGGCCAGGTCGGAAGTCTGCTTCTCGATGGCGCCTTCGGTCGCCCGATAGGTGTAGTTGTTGCTGAGATCGGCGGCGCCCACTTTCTGCTCAGTGTTGACCATCATGAGCAGAGAGACCGCGATTCCTGTCAAAAGCAGCATCAACAAGAGGGAGGCGATCAGCGTGAATCCCCGTGAATCGTGTTTGGCGCTACGCATCGTGTTTCTCCTCATAATTCCTATGCAGTTACCTTTTCTTCTGCTGACACCAGGTGCAGATCAATAGGCTGATCCTGAAATTGGGTACTCCTGCTGCGAAGTCAGGTTGCGAGCGGCGATCGAGGTCTGGAGGTCAAGACCCTGATAGCCGTTGTAAGTATTCTGCTGACTGCGCATGCTCATGTGGACGATGTTGACTTTGGTGATCATGCCGGGATTGGTGCCAGCGGGGAGTGTTGCCTGATTGGCCTGGACGACTCCGGCGTTGTAAACGTCAAAACTGAACTTGAGGTAAGCCACGTTCTCGGCCACGGGAGCAGGAATCTGGCCGCTTTGCAGGCGCATCAAGCGCGGGGTGACGCCATCCGAGGGAGAAATATCCAGGTAGTAGGTGACCTGCGTCAGACGGACCGCGGACGGCGTGGCAAAGGTTCCAGTGGAAAATTGCTTCAGGCTCCCAGTGGGGGATGCGGGCTGATTGATATGTCCCGGATCGGTGCCTGCGAAGGTGACGGTGTAGCAAGCGGTATTTGTACCTGTGGGCGCACAAAGGGCCACGTTGGCGGTCACGACACCGACAGCTTTGGTGCCAAACATGATCAGGTCGCCGATTTGCAGGCCCGTCGGATTGCCGGCGGCGGTGTAGACCAAAGGCGCTGGCGCGACCGCGCCGGTTGGCAGAACGCAGGTTCCGGGCAAGGTGGCAGGCAACTGAAACGTCACGACGGTGCCGGTCGCATCGATGGTTCCGTTGTAACAGTTCAGGGCCAGATTGGCGTCGGCGTAGACGACAGTCAGAATGTCAGTTGGACCTTGGGCGGCGTTGATGGTGATCCCCAGATTCGGACCGGGAATAATTGAATAGAGGTAGTGGACGCCGCCCGAAGTGGGGTAGGCTACAGGCGCGCCATTGATGTAGTTGCAGGTAGTCAGACCGGTGCAGGGGTATACCGGAATGGTCACGGTCGGCAAGCCAACCGCGCTGGTAGACAAACCTTGCTGACCCAGAGCGCCCGCGCCGGCCATGCTGATGTCGCGTTGCAGAAGGTTGCCAGCGGCACGGAAGTCCTGCTGGAGTTCCGCGCGCTGCGAGGTTACCCACGCTGCCTTGACACCGCGGCTGAAAATCTGGGTAGCGGCGACCATGAGGACGGCTCCAACGGCCGCGGAGATCATGAGTTCCAGCAGCGTGAATCCACGACTCGAATTGTGTGTGCGCCGCATGAATCCCTTTCTAGTGGTACGACGAAATGTATTCGTTAAGCACATAGCTTCTGCTGTGACCCCTGTTGGGGACGGTGTATTGAATCGTGATGGTGACCGAACTCAAAGTCTGAATGACGTTGCCGGAGCCATCCAACAACGGGGCGATGGCGATGGTGCGGGTGTAGTTGTTCAGAGGCACGATCACGTCGTCGGCGGTGCCCAGAATGCCATCGGGTCCGGGCTCGCTAAGACACTGCACGCCGCCGTTGGGACAAACCACCCCGGCCGCGGTGAGACAAGGCACATCATCGGCAGTGTCGAGAATGCCATCGGGCCCGGCGCACAGGAGAGGCTGAGGTCCGGACAGGAAAATGCCGGGGGGAACCGCCGTGGTGTTGGCGATGGCTGCGAAATTCAACTGCGAAGTGTTGCGCGCGTTGAAAATGCTTTCCATGGCCTCGGAAGCCACTTGCCGTGCCATCAGATCTTCCTGCGAAGTCTGGTTGGCCGCCATGGTCACGCCGATGGTGGCCAGCACGGCCAGCAGGCCGATGGTGAGAATCACCATCGAGATCATGACTTCAATCAGCGAAAAGCCGGACTGAGCCGGTTGCCGCCGGGATGCAGAATTTTTGGTACTCACTTTTGCCTCCAAGTCCACACGCCCGCGATCTGGACCAACTGCCATCCCCGGACGCGGCCGGTGTATCCCCATAACGAGACAGCGCGGCAGGTCGGAAGTTGGCCGGGAATACCCAGGTAGACCACGCCGTTGTTGACGGCGCCGCCGTTGGGGCCGTTATCCTGCGCCGAGCCGTCGGGATAAAAGTAGATGAGATTGCTGCCGCCAGCGCCACTTGGGGGCTGGTCAAAATCGAAGGCGCCGGCGTTCGCGCTGCCAAAGCCGTCCGGCGTAGTGGGCGCAACCGTGGGTGAATTGGGCACACCTGGCTCCAGGTGGAACGTGACATCTGGGGGCAGGGTAGCGCTGAATAAGACGGGGCCGCCGACGATATCTTGCGTCACGGTTATGGTGCCTCCGTCTATACCGGGGTTAGGAGCGACGAAGGTGACGAGGTAAATGCGCATGTCAGCGGCAGCTGAGTCGCGGGCTTTTCGCAATGCCATCAACGTAAGGTTGTAGGCATCGTCGACATGCTTCTGCCTGAGCGCCGGCTGGAAGGCGAAAATGGTGACCGCGGCCAGGATCATCGAAATGCCGATGGCGATGGTCAGTTCAAGCAGCGAGAACCCGTTTTGTTTGCGCAATGCCATAAGTCCTTAGTCGGAGGGAAGCCGATCCAGAGCGACGGTCGATCTTCCTAATACCGATATCCAAACATTCAGCCCGAAGACTTTGGCCGCTGGCCGGAACCGGCCTGCAGACACGTCCTTCGTGGGGGATGGCATCTTTCATACTAGGAAAGGTTCAAAGGCGGGGTCAAAGTACGAGGGTACAATGCCAAAGGCATTGGCCTTTTGTAATGTTGGTGGTGACGGAAGTCACAAGCATGCGATCCCGGAAACGAAACCGGCGGGGTTCCGCTTGATCCGGCGATGATCAAGTTCCTTGGTCTGGCTAGCGGGTCGTCTAGTACATTTCCTCGCGCGAAGCTACCACTATGAAATGCATGTTGTTGCCGATGTTGGCCCAGCAACTGTTGTACTGAATGCCATTGGTGCCGCCGCCATTCCACTGGATAACGGGGGTGGCCAAACTGGCAAGTTGAGTGTAGGGGGCAACTGAGCTGTTCGTTGTGGCCAGGAATATTGAGCCATTGAATTGGCCCCCACCGCCGCCGCTTTCCGACATGACTCCCTGGCCAATGACCAGGATGAGCCCGTCGAAACTCGAGTTACCAGTGACGTTGAGGGTTCCGGTAACGACCAACACGCCAGCTCCGCTATTGGAGCCGAAGTTGAAGTCGCCGTTCACGTAGGTGATTTGCGGGGCTGCGTCTGTGCCGTAGGGGCCCGCTCCGCCGCATGGGGCTCCGATGCCGCAAGTGTAGGTAACATCGGCGCCGTTTCCGATTGATTGTGCCAGGTTATTTAGTGCCGCGGGGCTTGACCAAGTGCCGCTCAACTGGTTCGTACCTGTCGATCCCTGATTAACTATCGATGGAGTGGCGGCCGCCGGCGGCGGTGGAGGCGTTCCGGTGTAATTACCCAAGCGGTTGCTGGGAATGCTGCCGGAACCTGGGGGAACTCCCACAAGGTTGTTCACACCCGCTTGGTCGCCAGTGCTGACTGCCGGTGAGGTGGCCGGAGTGGTGACGGTACAAGCAGCCGGTCCGCCCGGCCCGTTGTATGCAGCAGCACCGCTGTTATTTCCGTTGGCGAAATAGTTGTTCGAGTGGGGCGCGGGATTGAATACCGCGGCGGGTCCATCCAATGCCAAAGCTCCCGGAGGTGGCGTGATGTTCAAAGCCGCGGACTCATATTGGCCAACGCGCCTGCTGCCTTGCGGAGTAATGGCGAGCGCAGTAACGAGGTAAACCGGGGCCACCATGAGGCCGGCAGTTTGTGCAGCCGCGCAGTTGGCGTAGCCGAGGGCAGTCGGCACGATTTCCTGGGCGCTGGCTGAGTTCCAGCAGACTTGTGAGGAGGCAGGCTGGGTGGAATCGACCAAGGCATTAGGGAAGGTCCCATTCTGCTTCAGCGTAATCCGAGCCCACTTGTACTTCAGGGAAGAGGCTGTATTGGTAAAGGGCGAAGCGCTGGCCACGTACGCCGCTACGCTGCCTGCGGGGGGCGCGCCTGCGGCCGGACACGGAGTGCCGGGGGGAACGTATGCCACAGTTGAGCCAACGAATGATTCGTGGCAGAACTCATCGTCGAAGTAGGTGTTCCCGAACGTCTTGGGATCGACCACATCGGCTGCTCCGGAAGGGTTGACGATATAGAGAATGGAGTTGGCCGCGCCGGGCATAGTCGTCGGAATCGTAATTGGAGATACGCTATTGGTGCGCATGCGGTCGCGCATTTCCTCAAGCCCGGCGCGCATGGCAAAGAAGGCCAACTGAGTATCTTTGTAGTTGGCGTTGATCGAGGTTTCAGTGCTCGACATGTAAATCATGCCCAGGCCGACGGCAGAGATCAGAAGAAGCGCCAGGAGGGCGAGAATGAGTGCCATTCCGCTTTCGTGCTTACGGCAATTGTTTTTGCGCATAATGGAAGAAGTCCTCCTCAGTTGTTCACCAGGCGAGCGTTTCCTACCATTGTGGTCACTGGCCGGACCTTGGTTTGCAAATCGGCGCCGGTGGTGGCGTTGGCCAGAAGGTTGATGGTCAGGCGGACCGACTTGACGCAAGATGTGGAAGCGGCGGCACAGGTCAGAGCTGCCGTGCCATTTGGGGTGGTGATGTCCAGGGGCAGGGCGACAATGTTGCCGCTCTGGTCGTAGGCCTGAAAGACTGGATAGTCTTTGAAGCTGCTGATGGCGGCGTAGAAGGAACTATTGGTGGCGCCCCATGCGGTGTTACCGGCAATCGCCAATCCGTTGCCGTAAGCGGTTGTGCCACCTGGCACCCCGCTGTTGACCACGTTCTGCAATTCCTGACTCCACGTGACGGGTTGAAGGAGGGGCATGGTTCCGTTCACCTTGGCCATTTCGCTGCGCTGAATAGTGCAGGGGCAGGTGGTGGCAGGCGGGAAATTGCCGGCGGAATCGACCAGGCGGTACTGAACGGAGTAAACCGTGCCGCTGCCATCGATGGCGCCTTCGAAGATGAGCTTGGTGTTGGAAACATAGACCAGACCCGCGGCCACGTTCGAGTTCATCGCTTCGGTGGGATTGGTATTGTCAGCGGGACAGTTCGGCGTGGCGCCAAGCCCCGGGGCCGCGACGGTGCGGCAGTTGGGATAGCCCGCCTGATGCAGATCGCGCTCAAACTCGTCCACGAACTCGCGGCCTTCCTGGGTGAGATCGACCTTGATCTGCTCCGCCTGGCTGCGCTGCACGGTGAGGTCAACTCCTCTAACCACCGATGCCATCACGATTGCCAGAATGGCGCACACGATCATAAGTTCGATCATGGAGAAGCCGGCTTGCAAGGGATCCGATATTCGTCGAGTCATATTCATGTTCGTTCCAAAAGATCATGCCTATGTGGCTCAGTTCTCAATCATGGTCCGCAGCGTCGTCGGGGTAGCAAAAAGCGTAGCATTGTGCGTTGCCCCGGCCGAAGTTTGCCGTGACGAAACTGTAAGCATGCTGATACGGCTGCTCGGGTTGGGGCTAACTTCCATAATGTTCCAACGGACTTCATAAGTGTCCCCGTTACAGGCCTGGTACTGCATGGCATATCCGGTAACCGCGGAAGTGGCGAAAGCGGGAGCCGGTTGGGTCCAGTCAATGTCTCCCACGTTGCTGGGCAACGGTGCGGTGGCAGCGGTGTAGAGGATTGCGCCCGCCCCGTTAGGACCGGCCGCCTGAACGACTGAGGCGTTATGGATACTGCCGACTCCGACGCCGCAGTCGTTGATCGCGACGAATCCCGTTGTCGGATAATTTTTGTAGGTCGCGAACATCTCCAGGATCTCCTGATCGAGAACGACTGCGGTGGTATCGTTCTTGTTCCGTGAATTGGATTGCACGCCCGCCAGAATCATGACCACGCAGCCCAGCATGCCAACCGCGAGCACGGTCATGGCGATCAGAAGTTCGAGCAACGACATTCCACTCTCGCCGCGTCTTGCGCGCTGGCGTAGGCTTGCACATTGATGGAGTAGCGATTCAAGCATTATTGTTCCTCAGTCCCGTTGTATCCAGTTGCCGTTCACGTCCGAGGTCCAGAGCTGGATGTGACCGCTGGGGTTGATGACTACGGCTGCCCAGGGGACGCCTCCCATCACTGTGGCTTTCGACATGAACACCACGAAGCCCTGGCCTGGAGTTTGCGGGCAGGCGTTCACGGCCGCAACGCAGGGCAGTCCGCGGGCGTTGAAGCTGATGGGGCTCCCGCCCGGATTGACTGTGAAATTCAGGTTGGCGATAAAGGTCCCTTCATTGGGGGCGCCGCTGCCAACTCCGGGCCAGACGGTTACGCCGGGGCTGATTGGCAGCATGGGATCACCGTTGGTGTAGACGCCGGCCTTGGGCAGATCGAGATAGTAGGCAGGGGTACCCGAAGGCAAGTTGCCCGGCACGATGGTATAAAAAGTATTTTTTCGGACTGCCTGAATGCGAGCCGACTGGATCAGACCGCTGAAATCCGACGCGGCATATCGCAGACTGATGTCGCTGACCGCGCTCAGCAGACGAGGCACCGCCATGGCCGTAAGAATTGACACCACGGCGAGGACGATCATCAATTCCAACAGAGAAAAGCCCAGAGCTTTCTCGGGTGTGTGGGACTTCATAATCTCCAGACTCATGTGTGCAAAGGCTGCCAAGCTGCGTACGGAGGGCAGTCCGAATAATCGTGCACTCCTTAGAGTAAGGAGGGGGGAAGCCAGCGTCAAAGCATTACGGGGCGACGCGGAACTATTGGCCTTTCGTACTGAGGAGGGTGACTGAGGTCACACGGATTGACAGCAGTGGAGTTAGCAGACAACTCTGAGAGAGACCGGGACGGCGCAATGACAAAGGTAACTTGTCCGGGAACGGTGGTGACCCTAGGATTACAGGCAGGTATGACTCTCACATCGATATTGGTCTGCGCCGACGAGGCAGCGGTTCAGGAATTGCGCCGCGTGCTGGAAGAGCTGGAGATTCAGGTGGAGTTGTGTCCAGACCCGGTGCGCGCAGGGGTGCGGCTGGCGCAGGAGCGGTTTGACTTGATAGTTCTGGACTGCGCCAAGCAGTCGGACGTGATTGCCGTGTTGCAGGAAAGCCGTTCCTCGCGAGTGAACGGGACGTCGCTGGCGGTGGTTGTGGCGGCGGGTCAGGAGAGTATCCGCGAGATGTTTTCGCTGGGCGTGAACTTCGTGCTGTACAAGCCGGTCTCGTATGAGCGGGCGTTGAGCACGCTGAAGGCGGCGCAGCAAGTGCTGTTCCGCGATAAACGACGCAAGGCGCGGGCTGCGGTACACACGCATGCGACCATCGATTATGCAGGCGGGGAACAGACGCGAGCGACGCTGGTGGATCTGGCAGAAGATGGCATGGCGGTCAATTTCGGCAAGAGGCTGCCGCCGACCTGCAAAGTATATTTTCAATTTCAACTGCTGGGGCAAACGTCGACGGTGCGCCTTTCTGGCGTGGTGATGTGGCAGGATTGGAACGGGCGCGCGGGAGTCCAATTTGTGGATGTGCCGCAGACTTCGCGGCGCATTCTGAGCGAGTGGTTGAAGGCGAATGTGGCCGATGCGCCGAAGCGCGAGTTGGCTTCTGAGTCGGTGGAAGTGGAACACTCCATCAAGCCCGGTGAAGATGTCATGGCCGCGAGTGCGAGTGCGAACGCGAGCGGCGAGAAGAAAGAAGCGAAGAGTCACGATCGCGATGCGGTCAGCCGACTACGCTCGGAGCCGAGCAACCGCCGCGGGCAGACTCGATACGCTTGCCGGCTGGGAGCGGAAGTTTATAAGCAGGGAAGCTCGGTGCGGAACTACTGCCATCTGAGCGATCTGAGCCCAGGCGGATGTTATTTGGAAATGCCGCTGGCCTTTGCTGCGGGAACGCCGATTGAAATCACGGTGCGTACGCACGACATGAAGTTGCGCTTGAGCGGTGAAGTGAAGGCCTCGCATCCTGGCTACGGGATGGGAGTGTCTTTCAAGCTGAACACCAAGGACGAGCGGCATGGGGTCAAGCAGTTGATTGATTTTGTTGCGGCTGCTGCGGAGAGCGCTTAAAGACAGTTGCCAGTACCTGGTGCCTAGTTCTGAGCCTTCAGCGTTTGTCTTCTTCTTCGCATTGAATTTCTCATCAGAAATAAATTCAACCTTGCCCGCTGGGTGCGCGCCGTTGATCTTGCATCGACCCTTTTCTCGACAGAGCCTCCCCTTTTACCGGACTCATCTTGTTCGCAGATCAAGAAACTAGTTGACGCACACTGCCGGACCAAATTGGCGATTCTCATTGTGACAACTTGAAGGTCCGCGACCATGGGGGGTAGAAGCCAATGAGGCCGAGGAGTGGGCCGGGCAGAAGCAGCCAGACGACATTCACTCCGAAACGATCGAACAGGCCTGTGGCTAGGGCGATGGAAACGATGGTGATGGCAAAGCCGATGGAGATCTGAATTGCGAGCGCGGCTCCAACCAGGTTGGGAGGACACGCGCGAGCCGAGAGGGCGGAGAACTGCGGCGAGTCGGCAACCACGGCGCCTCCCCAGACGAGGAGCAGCGCCAGAAGCGCGACCGGTGAGAATACCCGCCAGGCAAGCGCGAAGACAAAACAGCAAAGTCCCGAAAGTGCAAGTGCTACAGCCGCCACGCGCGCGCTGCCCCACTTTTGGCTCATGAGACCACCTACAATGCATCCAATCGCACCGGCAGAGATAATGGCGAAGGCCAGTCCGGAAACCTTGGCGTTGTGCAGGTTCACGTTGAGTGATGTACGAACGATGAGCAGGGGAACGATGGTCCAGAAGGCGTAGAGTTCCCACATGTGGCCGAAGTAGCCGAGAGCGGCGGCGCGAAAATCGCGGGATGCGAATGCGCCTAGAACACCTCCCATGCGGACTCCCGGCGTGCTTTTGCGAAGCGCAAGGTGAGGGCCGTCACCAAGTAGATATATGAGCAGGGCCGCCAGAGTTGCGAGCGCGGAGGACGTTCCGATGACATATTGCCACTTCCAGGCCGATCCGAGCTGCCGCAGGCCATGAGGAAGTGCAGTGCCGAGGGTGAGCATGGCAACCAGATAGGCGAGTGCGGCTCCAGTCCGCTCGGGGGCCCAGCTTACGATCAATTTCATGCCGATGGGATAAATTCCCGCGAGACAAATACCGACCGCGAAGCGGAACCCGGCACCGCTGGCAATGCCGGTGGAAAGCCATGCGAAACAAGCATTGAACACTGCGCCCAGAAGAGCGCAAACGGAGAAGATTCTGCTGGCTGGAAATCGGTCTGCGAATCCGCTTAAGGCAAAAACCAGCGTTCCGAGAATGAAGCCCAACTGAACCGCGCTGGTGAGAATTCCTATGTCGGAAACGCTGGCGCCCCAGGCTCGGCGCAGGTCGTCGGTCGCGCTATTCGCACTGAACCAGAGTGACGTGCCCAGCAGTTGTGCGATTGCGATGGTGGCAACTGGATTGAAGCGCGGGATTGCCGCTTGTAGCGTATTAGCGAAGGGTTCATCCATGTCCGATTAGCCGGTTCTGGCGGAAGCTTCCTGGGCAATGGCTTTTCTGAAATAATCCAGCGACATTTGCAGGCCTGTTTCTAGATTTATCTTTGGTTCCCATCCCAGCAGCTGTCTTGCTTTCGTGATATCGGGGCAGCGCTGTTTGGGGTCGTCTTGAGGCAGGGGTTCGTATGTGATGTTGCTTTTCGATCCCGTCACCTTTAATACCTGCTGGGCGCATTCGAGGATGGTGAATTCGTTGGGGTTGCCGATGTTGACCGGGAGATGCTCGTCCGATTTCGCCAGACGGATGAAGCCGTCAATTTCGTCGCTTACGTAGCAGAAGCTGCGGGTCTGGCTGCCGGTGCCGTAGACGGTTAGGTCTTCGCCGAGCAGGGCTTGCTTCATGAAGTTTGGGACTACGCGTCCGTCGTTGAGCTGCATGCGGGGGCCGTAGGTGTTGAAGATGCGGACTATGCGCGTATCCACTTTGTGATAGCGGTGATAGGCCATGGTGACGGATTCGGTGAAGCGCTTGGCTTCGTCGTAGACGGAACGCGGGCCTATGGAATTTACGTTGCCCCAGTAGGTTTCTTTCTGGGGATGCTCGAGCGGGTCGCCGTAGCACTCCGACGTGGACGAAACGAGATACTTTGCTTTGTATTTGAGCGCGACTTCGAGGGTATTGAAGGTTCCGAGCGAACCGACTTGCAGCGTAGGGATGCCGTGGGTGGTGTAATCGACGGGGCTGGCGGGACTGGCGAAGTTGAAGACGTAGTCGACTTTACCAACATCGAACGGTTCGCATATGTCTTTCTCGATAAACTCGAAAGCCGCTTCGTTGCGGAGGTGCTCGAGATTGGCGCGGCGGCCGGTTAGCAGGTTGTCGACTACGACTACGCTGTAGCCTTCGGCGAGCAGGGCATCGCAGAGATGGGATCCGAGGAAGCCGGCTCCTCCGGTGACCAGGGCGCGTTTCTTCATGCTTTGTTGGTGCCGTTTTTTAAGGCGGCGGGTGCGGCTTCGGGATGCGAGGCCGCGCGTCCTACGCTGTAATAAGTGAAGCCGTGCGCCGCCATTACTTCGGGATCATACAGGTTGCGACCGTCGATCACGATTGGATACTTCAGTTCCTGGTGGAGGTGGCGGAGATCGAGGTTGGCGAATTCTTCCCACTCGGTGAGGATGAGCAGGGCGTCGGCGCCGTGGGAGGCTTCGTAGGAAGAACCTGCGAACTTCAGGCCAGAGCTAAACACTTCCTGGGCGCGCTCCATGGCGGCGGGATCGTAGGCCTTGATCTTGCAGCCTTCCTGAAGCAGAGCCTGCACAATCAGGATGGCGGGGGATTCGCGAATGTCGTCGGTGCCCCCTTTGAAAGCGAGGCCGAGGACGCCGAGGTGTTTGCCGCGGAGGGTCCAGAGGGCGCTGCGGACTTTGCGGAGGAAGCGGTCGCGCTGATCTTCGTTGATGCGCATGACTTCGTCGAGCAGGCGGAAATCGTATCCGCTCTCGCGGGCGACTGCGCGGAAAGCCATCACGTCTTTGGGGAAGCAGGAGCCGCCGTAGCCGATGCCGGGATTCAGGAAGCGCGGCCCGATGCGGGAGTCAGAGCCGATGCCGTGGCAGACCTGATTGACGTCGGCGCCTACGGTTTCACAGATGGAAGCGACGGCGTTGATGAAAGAAATCTTCATCGCAAGAAATGCGTTGGAGGCGTGCTTGATCATTTCCGCGCTCTTGGTACTGGTGACGATGATGGGAGCGGGAATGGAAGTGCGGTCGGGTTGCGGGATGGCGTCGGGCTGCTGGTAGTAAGTGCCGCTGGTGAGCGGGGCGTAGATTTCGCGCACGACCGTGGCGGCGCGCTCGGAGTCACAGCCTACGAGGATGCGGTCCGGAAAAAGAAAGTCGGTGACGGCGGTGCCTTCGCGGAGAAACTCGGGGTTAGAGGCCACGTCAAAGGATTCGGGGTCGGCGCCGTTGCGCAGGATAATTTTTCGGACCCACTCGCTGGTGTAGACCGGTACGGTGCTCTTCTCGACGACGACTTTGTATCCGTTAATGGCGCCAGAGATTTCGCGAGCGACCATTTCGACGTAGGAGAGGTCGGCGTCGCCGCGATCGGTGGGCGGAGTGCCTACGGCTACGAAGATGGCCGCACTGGCGCGGACGGCTTCCTGCAGGTCGGCGGAGAAAGTAAGGCGATGTCCGCGGTGACGGCTGAGCAGTTCTGGGAGAAAGTTTTCGTGGATGGGGACTTGGCCGTCTTTGAGGGCGGCCAGCTTTCGTTCGTCGTTGTCGACAAGAATGACGTCGTGGCCCAGGTCGGCGAAGCAGGCGCCAGCCACTAATCCAACGTATCCGGAACCGACGACAGCGATCCGCATGGATAGACTCCAGGAATGAAAAATCCGGGAACGGTGATTCTAACATTTCTTGTTGCCGGCAGACGGTGGTTCGGGGCCGAAGCGTGAGTGGTTTCCTTATTGTTTCTGCCGTTTTGGGAAGGGTGGCCGAGAAGCTTTTAACCGCAAAGCGCGAATAAGACAGGCCGCGAGGGGCGCGAAGAGAGACCTGGCGAACCGAGTGGGGGTCGGCGTGAATGCAGGTTGACAACGTGCGTTTTTGGGGCGAAACTCCGCTACAGAAGAAGAGTTTCTACCTGAGCCTGGTTGACATGCCTGAACGCGCGATTCCCGGACCTGCGTCTTCCACCTTGCACGGCCAGAGTACGGGGACTGAGTCCGATCTTGGAGAACTGGCGGCGCTGTTTACGGCGCACGCCGGCGGCAATTTTTCGGCGGAGGTTGCGGCGGACCTGGCGTTGGAGATTGTGCTCAATGAAATTGTGGAGCAGGCTTGTCTGGCCACGGGCGCGACCGGAGCGGCGATTATTCTGGAGCGCGACGGGGAAATGGTGTGCCGCGCCAGCAGCGGGGCGAGTGCTCCGGAGATGGGCTCGCGGTTGGGCAACGAGCGGGGGCTGACGGCGGAGTCCATTAAGACGCGGCAAATTCAGCGTTGCGAGGATGCGCTGACTGATCCTCGTGCCGACGCGGAGGCTTCGCGGAGTTTAGGGGTGCGTTCGGTCATGGTTTTCCCCCTGCAGCGGAGTGGCGGCCTGGTGGGTCTGCTGGAAGTCTTTTCGTCGCAGCCCGGAGCTTTCGGAGAGCGGACTGAACTCACGGTGGAAGCGCTGGCCCAGCGAATACTTAAGAATCTGGAACGAGCGGGCGAGGCAATCGCGAGTGCGCAGGAGAACCGGCTGCCGGCGCCGGTTGCGGCGATCTCGGAGAAGGAGATTTCGGGGACTGGGAGGGAAGATTCGCCGGGAGGCTCGACGAATCTAGAGGAAGATTTCGTTGATCCGGAGCCGCCGCCGAGTTCTGCTCGCGGTGGTGTTGACGTGCTGACCGTCGTATTGGGCGTGGCGGTTGTTTGTGTCGCAATTTTGTTGGGAACCTTGGTGGGAATACGTTTGGGATGGCATAGGTCGGCATCGAATCGCGGAAAAGTTTCGAAGGTCGCGTCCGGGTCGACCGCTGCGGCGTCGCGGTCTGGGGAGGCGACGACCGCGCAGCCCGGCGGCGTTCCATCGGATGCGAAAGATGGAACGGCGGCGGTTCCAATGTCCACGGGACGGGGAGTAGGGAATTCGGCAGCCGGGGAGAAGAGGGCTTCCGCGGCACAGGTTCCGGCGGTTCGCTCCAGCGAATCCGTTCCTCCCGCGGGCAGCCTCATAGTTTATGAAAATGGAAGAGAAGTGTTTCGCATGCCGCCAACGGCCGAGCAAAGTGAAGACGCCTTAAATAAGAATACCGATTCGACCTCAAACGGCGGCGGGGTGCAACGAGCTTCCGGCGTCGAGAAGGTGGAGCGGATGCAGGTGTCATCGGAAGCGGCAGAAGGCAGCGTGCTACATCGAGTGGAACCGGATTATCCCGAAGAAGCCCGGCAGCAACAGATTCAAGGGTCGGTAGTGTTGGGTGTGCGCGCCGGACGCGATGGCTCAATTCAAGAGGTAAAGTTGTTGAGCGGCCAGCCCCTGCTGGCCGATGCCGCAATGGCCGCAGTGAAGAAGTGGCGATTCAAACCGCTGGTGGTCAGGGGCCAAGCAGTCGAGATGCAGACCACCATCACGCTCACTTTCCGACTTCCGCGCTAAAAAATCTGCGCCGCCGCAAGGACTAAGTCGCAGTCTTGCGGATGGCAGTGGGCGAGGCTGCGGGTTTGCCAAACGAAATCGGCTGATGCTGAGCTCGATAAGGAGCGGGGCTCGCCGGGTGAGGCGCAGCGCCGTTGCCCAGGGCGTAGAGCACGACTTCGACACGGCTGGAAACGCCCAGCTTGTCGAAGATGCGGAAGAGATAGTTCTTTACCGTGTGCTCGGTGAGCTTCAGACGCTGTGCAATTTCCCGATTGCTAAGTCCCTCGGCGACACATCGAACTACGTCGAGCTCACGCGCGGTAAGCAAGGAACCGCTGCGGGCCTGGAGATTGGCAAAAGCGGGCTGCGCCAGAGCTTCGAGCACGAAGTGCAGCTCGCCGCTACTGGCCCAGATCTGTCCCAAGTGCACGCACAGAATGCACTTGGCAAGCAGGCGAAACGGCTCGGTACGGCAGAAAACGCCTTGCGCCCCGGCACGAAACGCTCCCACTACAGCGGAGCCGTCGGATGAATCGAGCAGAACAATCACACGCGTGCCAGGCACCTGGGCGCGAATTTCCCGAACCAGTTCGAAGGATCCGCGGCGGTTCTCGTCCAGCATTGCGCTGACCACGGCAACATGGGGCTTCTCGCGGCGTAGGAGGGGAACAATGGCAGTGGCGCCGGCTGGCGCCTCGATCATCTGGAACTGCGGGTCTCGGGCCAACGCCTCCACGAGCAATTGCGTGCTCATGGAGGTAGTGTCGGCGGCGAGAACTCGAAGCCGGTTGGGCAGGACAGTTGAGTGAGCCATATGAGTTAAGGATCGATAACGATTCGGTGCAGAAAACGTTTGTTAGCTGTACTTTACTGATGGGGGAAATCGTTTGTAAGCCGCTGCTTTCTGGCCCCGGCAGACCCAGGGTTATGAAAGGGTATGAGAAGTTCGTCTAGGAGTAAATAGCACTATCGTGTAGGGTGAAGGGTGGCGATTAAGGCGTGGCGAAGTGCTACTCTTACGGGCTATTGACAGTCGTCCAGGTTCTTTGTAGACTGACGAATCATTACCTTTCGCCTGGCGCATTTCCCCCAGCCCGGCGTTATTCACAATTCCACAATTCCGGGTGAAGTTTCCCCACTTCATTCGTAGTGAATGACATAGCATGCGCATTGTTTCCAGCAGATTACAAATAAGGGATGAGATCACGCTTGAATTTCGGTGGAGTCTTTTTTCTCTCTACTTTTCACCACTTGCAGGATTTTGCATGGATGGCTACACTCACTACAATTCTGGGGCCTAAAGACCCCCTCGTTAGTTCTTCGGATAGGTAGTTCTCCCCCCAACAAAACTTTTAACGCCACGTGCTAGCTATGCCCGCACGAGGCGGAAGAATTCACCGGAATCAGAAGTCACCAAATGTGACTCAGAGGGCGAAGCTATGAGCAGCGGTCAAGCATGGCAAATGGATTTCGGCGCTGTAGGAGCAGGCCCGCTTCTTGAGACGCCTCAGTGGTTTGCAATCCGGACTCGATCTCGCCACGAAAAAGTGGTGGCCGATCAATTGGAGAAGCAAAACATCGAGAACTTTCTTCCCACCGTGAAAACCACTCACAAATGGAGCGACCGGAAGAAGGAAGTGGAACTACCGCTGTTCTCGGGCTACAGTTTCGCGCGCCTGGTGCTGTGCTCTCCCGATCGTTTGCGTGTGCTGCAAACTCACGGGGTCGCAGGCTTCGTGGGCATACGTGGGATTGGGATTCCGGTTCCGGCGGTACAGATTGAGAGTCTGCGAACGCTCGTGGCAAATGAGATCCCGATGAAGGATCACCCTTTTCTTCAAATAGGTCAGCGCATCCGTATCAGGGGAGGGGCCTTGGACGGAGTTGAGGGAATTCTGGCCGCGCAGGATGACCGCCACTTGGTCATCTCAGTTGAGCCGATTCATCGATCCCTGTCAGTCTGCATCGATGGATACCGCTTCGAACCGATTTAAATCCAAAATCCATTTTATTGCGAAAGCGGGGATGTTCAGACTGGAACGGGGTCTGTGGGGTTTAATATATGGATGAAACCAAAGCCAAGATTGAAAGCAACGGTGACGGGAATGCGGTGCCGGCAGCCTGGCAGCCGAGGCTCCACGTGATTATCGCAGGTATGGAGTCGGCGGTTGATTTGTCGCTGCGCAGCCTTCGGATGGAAGCGGAAGTTCACGCGATTCATTGTGCGCTGCGACAGACTGGCGGGAATCGAAAGCGAGCGGCCAAACTGTTGAGCATCAGTTACCGTTCCCTCCTGTATAAGATTCGTCAGCACAACATTACGCCCAGCGTCCACCACAATTAGTGCGGCGCGGAACAGACATGCAGAAAAGCTGCATCTAGCGGTGTTCAGGCTCGTTGGGCGAATGTCAAGGTCAGTTAAAGCCCAAGGTCAATAAGCCAGACTCAATTTAAGGACGTGAAGAAATGTTTCTAGGTTTCTATGGATTGCGGGAACAGCCGTTCGGAGTCACTCCCGATCCGCGCTTCTTGTATCTGAGCCCCGCCCATCGCGAAGCGCTGGCCTCCCTTTATTACGGGGTCGAGTCCGGGTGCGGATTCCTGGCGTTGATTGCCAAGCCGGGTATGGGAAAGACCACGCTCCTGTTCCAGTTGCTGGAGAAGTTTCGCGGCCAGGCACGCACCGCATTTCTGTTTCAAACGCAATGCAGCTCGCGGGAATTCATGCGGTTCCTGCTGGCGGAACTCGGTTCCGAAAGCGACGAGCAGGATTTTGTGCGCATGAACGATGAATTCAACAAGCTACTGTTGCAGGAAGCTCGCGCCGGCAGACGGTTTGTCATTGTCGTGGATGAAGCGCAAAACTTGCATCCATCAGTGCTGGAAACGATTCGGCTGCTTTCGGATTTTGAAACTCCGCGGGCGAAGTTGGTGCAGATCATCCTGGCGGGACAGCCGGAACTGGCGGATAAACTGGCCAGCCGCAAACTTTCGCAATTGCGGCAACGGCTGTCGTTGATGAGCGGGCTGACGCCGTTGTCGGAGGAGGAGAGCAGCAAGTACATCCATCATCGGCTTCGCATCGCGGGATATTCCGGCGCGCCGCTGTTTGAACCTGCGGCAATGCATGCCATCGTGCAATTTACCGAGGGCATTCCGCGTACCATCAACAATTTTTGTTTTAGTGCCCTATCTTTAGGTTGCGCCCTGCGGGAACGAACCATCGGGTTGGGAGTCGTAGAAGAAGTAATCTCGGATTTGGACATCACGAAACATGTAACTGAAGCGCGTCAGATCCCGGCTCCGGATCCGGAGTTGCTGACGACGGCGGCTAACGGCAATTCCCCGCTTTCGCGCGCCGCGTTATATGCCGCCGGAACCGATGCAGGCGCCGCGCTCACACCAGCCGAGGCGAAGGCTTACATGCAGAAATTGGCAATGCAAATGAAAGACTGGAAGCGAAACCTGGATTAGGTGGTCTGGTTGAGGCTGATGAACAGCCATCAGAAGGCCAACTCCTTGGCCCGCAGCGTGGCTCTTACCACGGCTTTGATGAGTGTCACGCGCAATTTGCCTTCTTCCAGTTCCATGATGCCGTCAATGGTGCAGCCGGCAGGGGTAGTAACGGCATCTTTGAGCAGGGCGGGATGGTCGCCGGTTTCGAGCACGACCCGGGCAGCGCCGAGCGTGGTTTGGGCAGCCAACAGGGTAGCAATATCGCGGGGTAGGCCAACTTTTACGCCAGCTTCAGCCAGCGATTCCAAAATGATGTAGATGTAAGCGGGACCACTTGCCGACAGACCAGTGACCGCATCCATGTGTTTTTCATCGACGACGACGGTTCGGCCAACTACATCGAACATGCTGCAAGTCAAGGCAACGTGTTCGGCGTCGGCGTATTTGCCTTTGCAGACAGCTGTCATGCCGCTTCCTATCGAACAAGGTGTGTTGGGCATTGCGCGAATGACAGGAACCTTCTCGGGAAGACCGCTTTCGATCATCGAGGTAGGAACGGATGCGGCAACGGAAACAATCAACTGGTTGGAAGTGAGCTGCCCGCGGATTTCGCGAATGACTTCTTGCACGACTTGGGGCTTCACGGCGATCAGAATGATGTCCGCGCCCTTGACCGCGGCCTGGTTATCGGTGCCCACCTTGACATTCAGCTTTGCGGCTAGAGTCTTGGCGCGCTCCTCATGCTGCACGGTGGCGCAAGTAAGCTCGCGTGAAAGCAGGTTGTTTTTGAGCAGCGCCTGGAGCAGGATTCCACCCATTTTGCCGGTGCCTAGGAACGCTACTCGTTTTTCGCGGAGTTCAAGTCCCATAATGATGCCTCTGGCGGATCAAGAAGAATTTAGGTTGCAATCGACGACAGTACCCGAAGTCTACATGATACCGGGAGCGGCTTGCGGACGGCGTTCCATCCACTTCCAGGCGGTGGAGACGATTTCGCGCAAGGTTCGCTGGGCTTTCCATTGTAAGAGAGTCTCCGCGCGGCGCGGGTCGGCTACCAACGCGGGTGGATCCCCGGGCCGGCGAGGGCAGAGGCGCAGCGGCACTGGATTGCCGGTCACTTCTTCGACAGCAGCGATGACCTCGCGCACGGAGTGCCCGCGGCCTGTACCTAAGTTCACCGCGAAGGATTCTTTGCCCGCGTGCAAGCGCTCAAGAGCCTTCACGTGTGCATCAGCGAGATCGTTTACGTGAATATAGTCGCGGATGCAGGTGCCGTCGGGGGTTGGGTAATCGGATCCGAAAACCTGCAACTCCGGTCCCTTGCGAGCGGCGGCGCGAAGCGTGAGAGGGATGAGGTGAGTCTCAGGCTCATGCAGTTCGCCGATTTCTCCGCTGTCGTCGGCCCCGGCGGCATTGAAATAGCGCAGGCTTGCGAACCGAAGCGCGTAGGCGCGATCATAGGCTTCCAGCGCCTGCTCGAAAAAAAGTTTGGAGACGCCGTAGGGATTAATGGGCTGCCTTACGGTATTCTCGGCGATGGGGACGCTCGATGGTTCGCCGTAAACCGCACAGGTGGAGGAAAAGATTATCTTTTTCACTCCGGCATCGATGGCGGTGTTCAACAAGGAAAGGCCGCCTTCGACGTTGTTGCGAAAATATTTTCGCGGGTTCGTGACGGATTCGCCGACGTAAGCGTGAGCCGCAAAATGCATGACTGCGTCCACGCGTTGCAGGCATGGGGAAAGGGTAGATGGATCCAGGATGTCGCCCTTAACGAATTCAAACCCGCGCGCCAAAAAGTCATAACCAGTGGAGAGATTGTCGTATATTAGGGGCGTGTGTCCCGCGCGGTGCAATGCACGGGCAATGTGACTTCCGATATAGCCGGCGCCGCCAATTACCAGGACGATCACGCTGCTTTCCTTTCGATGGGTCAGTTGCGACGATCGTATATTTAAACTGTGTTGCCGCCCGACCGAAGAAGAGACAGTGTACACGCGATCCAATCCAAAGATGTAAGGTAATGATGCAACTGAAGACACCTTCGCAGTAGCGATTTAGAACAGAGCGCCCCTGAAAGACCAGGTTAACCTCAAAATGAGCAGAAATTTCGAATTGTTACAGAATGCCAACCGGTCGTTTGAAGTCCTTCAGCCAGAGGTCGAGCCGGAGCCCGAGCCGGAGAGCGCACCAGCGGCTCTGCCAGAGGCTCCTCTCCCTTTGCGGATGGAAGGGGCCGAACTCGACGAACTTACCAGGTTGGTGAACCGTGTCTTTGCGTCGGGCTCAGAATCGCCACGCCAGGTGATGTTCACGGGAACCGAGCCGGATGCTGGCAGCAGCCGGATTTGTGCTCGCACGGCCGAAGTGCTGGCCTCTCACCTCAGCGGAACGGTCTGCGTAGTGGACGCGAATCTGCGTAACCCCGGCCTGCACGAACAATTTGGCATAGAAAACCATTTCGGATTGGCGGATGCATTGCAGCAGGGCGGCAGCATTCGCAAATACTCACGGAGTTTCTTTGGCGGCAAGCTGTGGCTGGTTAGTTCGGGTTCCGCAGTCGAGAATTGGCAGACCCTGATGGCCTCGCGACAAATGCAAACGCGCATGACCGAACTCCGTAAGGAATTCGACCATGTGTTAGTGGACATCCCGCCAGTGAACCTTTTTGCGGAGGGTATCATGCTGGGCAAAATGTCAGACGGGCTCATCTTGGTGCTAAAGGCACATTCGTCCCGACGCGAGGTGGCGCAAAAGGTTGTAAAAGAGCTGAAAGCCGCCAGAGTGCGTCTGTTGGGCGCGATCTTGAACGACCGACGATTTCCGATTCCGAAAGCGATTTATCAGCGCCTGTAGTGACATTCGACTTCTGAGGTGCCGGGGGTAGCGATGACTTATCACAACCTGATTCGAATTAGCGTAATAGCACTCATCTGGGTTTTGCCCAACACGTTGCGGGCGCAAGAGCAGGCGGTCAATGTTGACGCGCACTTTGAGGCTGCGTCCGTCTCCAAGGGTGCGACGGAAACGCCAACGCTGAAGCTGCGCAACCCGCGCTATCAGTTGTGCAAGGGTGACGTGGTCGAATTGAACTTTCCGATCACTCCGGAATTCAACCAGACCCTTACTGTGCAGCCGGATGGCTTTATCGCTCTGCGCGATGTTGGGGACCTGCACGTGGAGGGTCAAACCATACCGGAACTTACCCAAACGCTGAGGAACGCGTATAAGGACATTCTGCACGATCCGGCAATTTCAATCGTATTGAAAGAATTTGAGAAGCCGTACTTCATCGTGGGAGGTCAGGTTGGCAAACCCGGGAAGTACGATCTGCGCGGGGACACGACCGTGGTTCAGGCGCTAGAAATCGCTGGTGGCATGACTGAGGCGTCCAAGCACTCTTCAGTTTATTTGTTCCGCCGCGTGTCGAACGATTGGACCGAGACCACCAAGCTGGATGTGAAGAAAATGATGCACAGCGGCGATCTGGCGGAGGACTTGCATCTCCGGCCGGGGGACATGGTGTACGTTCCGAAAAATACCTTCTCGAAATTGTCGAGATTTATCCCTACTCCGAACGTAGGGACATTTATCCCATTACCCACACCTTAACCTGATGGGAATCCAGGCAGGGTGGCGGAAGACGGCGACAAACTTAGGGGGCAACCACTTATGGAACAACAAAACCTAACCGATCAAGAAAGCACTGGGGTCCGGTCCCTTTCATTGCGGGATCTAGCGGCCGTTCTGTTTCGACACAACAGATTGATGGCTGTGGCTTTCGCTGGAATCCTGACGGGAGCGGTTGTGGTAGCGGCGCTGCAGGCCAATCTGTATCTATCGCACATGAAGATTTTGGTGAAGCGTGAGCGCATTGATCCTGTGGTGACTGCCCAAACCGCTACGGTCCAACAGTCCTCCACTCCGGTAAGCGAAGAGGAGTTAAATTCGGAGGTGGAGTTACTCAAGAGCTCTGATGTACTTGAAAAGGTCGTGATCGGTTCCGACCTGCAGAAGCCGAAAGGCAATTTCCATTGGGATAAGCTGTTTTCGCTGGGCAAGAAGACTGGCGCGGCGCAGGCTGCGGCGGAGCAGGTAAGCATTGCGAAAGCGGTCGAAAAGCTTGCGAAAGACCTCAAAATAAGCGTAGTCAAGAAAACGGACCTCATCAGCGTCGACTACGAATCGCCGGATTCGAAACTAGCGGCTCGAGTTCTGAATAACCTGGCTAATTCGTACCTGGAGAAGCACGTAGAAGTGCACCGTCCTCCGGCTGCCCTGGATTTCTTTCAGCAAGAGGCCAAGCGATATCAGGCTGGGTTAGCCGATGCTGAGGCGCGCCTGGTGGAGTCGACGAAAAACGGGGCGGTTTCTGCCCAACAGCAGAAAGACAGTGCGCTGCAAAAGCTGGCGGAGTTTGAGGCGACTGCTCGACAAACACAAGAGGCCATTGCGGAGACGCAGCAGCGAATTCACACGCTCGAGGCGCAGGCGACATCGACTCCAGCCCGAATGGTGACGCAGGTGAAAGATTCAGACGACAGCGTTCTTTTGTCTGGGCTACGTTCAAATCTGTTGACGCTGGAGTTGAAGCGCACGGAATTGCTGGAGAAATTCGAGCCTACGTATCGATCGGTTCAGGAAGTGGATGCCCAGATCGCACAGACGCGTTCCGCGCTCGAGGCCGCGGAAAAATCGAAATTGCACGACGAAACCACCGATCAGGACCCCACTTTCGCGTGGGTTAGGGGTGAGCTGGCGAAAGCCAAAACCGACCTGGCTGGTTATCAAGCCAAAGAGGCTGCGGCTGTTCAGGCTGTCTCCGCTTATCGAGAAACCGCCCGGGAGCTGGAGCAAAAAGAGGTTGAGCAGAGCGATTTGATGAGGAACGTGAAGACGGGCGAAGAGAATTACATGCTCTACCTGCAGAAGGAGGAGGAGGCGCGGATCTCGGAAGCTCTCGACCGTCGACGAATCATTAACGTGGCGATTGCCGAACCCCCGATGGCGCCCTCTTTGCCCTCCAACCCGCGCTATTTGACGGTGCTGATGGGCGGTATCCTCGCGCTCTTTATTAGTGTTGGCCTGGCCTTCGTCGCGGAACAAGTGGACCCGACGTTCAGGACGCCCGATGAAGTCAGGAGTTTTCTGGATATCCCAGTTTTCGCTTCGCTTCCACTGAACGGTCACAACGGTACCAACGGCCACAACGGGCATAACGGTCACAACGGCAATAACGGTCGCAACGGTGCGAGCTCCAATCCCCAGAAGGTTCCGACATCAGAAACTTACACTTCCTGAATTTCGCTACACGGGCTACCCCGGCGCCAGCGCGCCGGGAGGAGCCTTAAGACCAGCGCAAACTTCCCCTACCGTATTCGACCCCTACGGACCTACCTAGTGCTGGAACGCCGCGGAGCCCCCCACCCGCTGACGGGTCATACCTGCTGAAGAGTACTTTCAACGTTCGAGGCTATTTCATGTCCACGATTCGACGCAGAATTCTGTCAGATGCCCTCAAGCTGTTTGATTTGGCGGTCATGGTTCTCGCCTTCGCTTTGGCTACGGTGCCGGCGCTTGGCGTGGGCCGAAACATCTCGATCGCCCAGTTTTTTTCTATACGGGTGAAGCTGCAAAATCTCATCATTTTTTTCGGACTGCTGATCCTATGGCATGTCCTGTTCTCGATCTTCGGCTTGTATGTCTCGCATCGCATGTCCAGCCGTGCGGCTGAGTGCGCCGATGTGGCGAAGGCCACAGCTCTGGGGAGCCTGGGTCTGTGGACTGCGGCTGCTCTATTTCACATCACGATGGCCCCGCCTCCGTTCATAATCGTTTTTTTCGTCATGAGCACGGGGATGCTGGCCTGTAGCCGGCTGGCCTTGCGAATGGTATTGGCGCAAGCCCGGGTGCGTGGGCGAAATTCCCGCAATGTGCTGATCGTTGGAACCAGCCGGCGGGCGGTTGAGTTTGCCGAGAAACTCCAGGCCAGCCCGCAGCTGGGCTATCGTCTCATCGGGTTTGCCGACCGGCACTGGGATGGAATCGATCAATTTCACCGAACCTGCCACTCCCTGGCGTGCGACCTGGATGGCCTTCCCGCATTCCTGCGCACGAACGTGGTGGACGAGGTGGTGATGGCCCTGCCTATTCGCTCCTTCCATGCCGACGCTTCCCGGGTTGCCGCCCTATGTGAAGAGCAAGGTATTATCTTGCGCCTGCCCTCCAACCTGTTCAATTTGAAGCTGGCGCGCTCAGGTGCGGAGGAGTTGGCAGACAACCCGTCTATTACGCACTACACGGGGGCGATTGAGGGCTGGCCGGTAGTGATGAAACGAGTCCTGGATTTCTGCCTGGCCCTGGCCGCCCTGATCGTGATTTCTCCGGCGCTAGTGCTGGTGGCGATAGCGATCAAGCTTACGTCGCCTGGCCCCGTCTTCTTTACGCAGAAAAGAATCGGGCAAAATAAAAGGAAGTTCACCATTTACAAGTTCCGCAGCATGGCCCTGGATGCGGAACATAAGATGCGGGAAGTGGAACACCTCAACGAGCTCAGCGGTCCGGTCTTCAAGATCAAACACGATCCCCGCGTCACCCCGGTGGGAAGGTTCCTGCGCAAGACCAGCCTCGACGAACTGCCGCAGCTGATCAATGTCTTGAAGGGCGACATGAGCCTGGTGGGGCCGCGTCCGATGTCTGTCCGCGATTATGAACTTTTCAGCGAGGACTGGCATCGCCGCCGCTTCAGCGTGCGCCCGGGAATCACTTGCCTCTGGCAGGTCAACGGACGGAACTCTATTCCTTTCGAGAAATGGATGGAGCTCGACATGCAATACATCGACAAATGGTCTCTTTGGCTGGATTTGAAGATTCTCGCCAAAACGATCCCAGCCGTCTTACGAGGATCTGGTGCCGCATAGCTCGGCTGGACAAATGCTCACTCAATCATGAGGAATATTTCGGTGCAACCGACTCCGCTACGATGTGAAGTGGTTAGCGACTTTCGTCGTTTGCAGGAGCTGTCCTCAGAATGGACACGGCTTTGGCGGAGCGATTCTCAGGCAGAAATCTTCCAAACTCCAGAATGGGCGATGGCCTGGTGGTGTTCCTTCGGTCAGAGTTGCACTCTTTGTTCACTGATCGTATTTGCCGGGGATGAGGTTGTCGGCATAGTTCCCCTGGTAAAGCGTGATGGAGTGATCCGGTTTCTCGGCACTCCAGAAGCCGATTATGCGGACATAGTTTGCGATGAGAAATGGGCGGAGGAAGTGCTTGCAGCCGCATTCAAGACTCTGCAAGAGTCGGTCACCGAATGGAGCGAGTGCGTCTGGCAACATCTTTCAAAGGACTCCCGGGTCATGCGCCACTACCGGGCCTTGCCTCGGCAGTTACTTGGCAACCTCCATTGCGTGCCCACCGAGAGCTATCAAACGATTCTGCTTAAGGATAACCGCGATGCTGTATTTAGCTCGCTCCTGGGAAAGAAGCATACCCGGCGCCGCCGGAACAAATTGCAAAAAGCCGGCCAGTTACAATTTCGCGACATACAAACGCAGCAAGCGGCAGAAACCTGTCTCAACGATTTCTTCCGTCATCATGTTCGCCGGCATGCGGCTATTGGAAGACAGAGCGTCTATGTTGCACCAGAGTCTTGCCAGTTCGTAAGGACGCTCTTCGAGAAACTAGGACCGGCGGCGCGTTTCGGTGTATTGGAGCTCGACGGACGTCCACTGGCCTGGCACTTTGGGTTTCAAGTGAATGGGAAGTTCCTGCTTTACCAGCACACGTTTGATTTGGATGCGTCGGAGTATACCCCCGGAGAGCTGCTGCTGTGGAATTTATTCGAGTACGCCAGGGATCACGTCGCGAGAGAATTTGATTTCGGCAAGGGCAGCGAACCTTACAAGAGTCGTTTTTCGAACCACTCGCGAGAAACATTTTCCTTATTCGCAGAGCCTGTGGGTTTGAATGGGCGTGCGAGAGGTTTGGTACGAAGGCTTCAAGCCCACCTCTTGCCGTATGTGTTGGAGACGAAACAAATTGCCAAGAGCCACCGCCCAACGCTGCGAGCCTTTCGTTCGATTCGAAAGTGGGTGCTGAGCAAGCACGGTGGGGCTCGAAAAAGTGAAGAGAATGGCGCCCTCGTAAACGATGGCCATTCCCTCACGGAAGAAAAGTTCGGTAGTACTGTTGGCAGGAAGAGATCAGCTAACGTAATTTCCTCCGAAACGCCGCAAACGGTGAACGAAGACTCTCAAGTCGGGGCGCAGAGCGACAGATCGAACCACTGAATCCTTATGAGTGAACTTAACCTAGAGCAAGACGCCGTTGATGTGGCGGCCGCCAGTGGCGAGGCGAGGATCGAGAAGCATCTGTCGGGCGACGACTCGGTTGAACAGGAGGTCGCCTATTGGCGCCAAAAGCTGGGGGGGATTCCTGCCATCCTGGAGCTGCCCACGGACCGCCCCCGGCTGCCAGTGCAAACGTTTCGCGGTGCGCGTGAATCCAGCGTTCTCCCCAGAAACTTGAAACAGGCGCTCGAAGCGTTGGGCGAGCAGGAAGGCGTCTCGCTATTCGTGGTGCTTCTGTCTGCGTTTCAGACCTTGCTGACACGATACACACGACAGGACGACATCGTAGTCGGAGTTGCGATGCAGGGCTGCGACGAAGACGACGCTCAGGAATTGAACCAGCGTTTCGGCGCCAGCATCGCGATTCGCACGGATGTAAGCGGCGACCCAACATTTCGGCAGTTACTATCACGCGTCAAGAACGACGCGAATAGCGCACGCGAGCATCAGAATGTGCCATGGGAGCGTGTAGTGGAAGCGGTGCAGCCCGATCGGGACGCCAGCCGCCATCCCGTGTTCCAGGCGCTGTTTTCACTGGAAGACGCGCAGTTTCCTCTGGAGTCAGGGGAGATTTCGGATCCGGGGAGAGACAGTGTGGCGCTGGAAGTAGATCTGCAGCTTCAGATGCTGTATGGACCCGAGGGTCTCTCAGCAGATTTCACTTACTGCACTGACCTCTTTGACGCCGCAACGATTGTCCGGATGGCCGGACACTTCCGGAAGCTGCTTGAGGGCATCGTCGAGAATCCGGACGAGACCGTGTGGAGGCTTCCTCTGCTGACCGATGCGGAACGACACCGCCTGGTGATCGAATGGAACAACACTGGAATGGACTACGCCAGGGACCGGTGCGTTCATCAGCTTTTCGAGGCGCAGGCGGCTCGAACTCCAAACGCCACCGCAGTGGTTTTTGGACAGGAGAGCCTGACTTACGGCGAACTCGAAGGGCGGGCAAACCAGCTGGCAAATCACTTGGCCAAGCTGGGGGCGAGTCCCGACAGCCTGGTGGGTATATGTCTGGAACGCTCTTTGGAGATGGTGGTGGGCCTGTTGGGAATTCTCAAGTCTGGTGCTGCTTACGTGCCGCTTGATCCCGCCTACCCACGCGATCGCGTCGCGTTCATGCTGGAAAACGCAGAAGTACCTCTGCTGCTCACGCAAGCGCAGCTCAGAGAAAGCTTGCCCAGCACGGCCTCCGGAACCGTTCTTATCGACTCGGACTGGCCGGAAATCGCCGAGCAGAGTCAAGAGAGTCCCGCGCTGACGCTTAATCCCGAGAACCGCGCCTATGTGATCTACACTTCCGGTTCCACAGGCAAACCCAAGGGAGTTGAAATACCGCATCGCGCGGTTGTGAATTTCCTGAGCACGATGGCGGAGCGGCCGGGAATGACAGCAAGTGACCGGCTGCTGGCTGTGACAACGCTCTCATTTGATATCGCGGGGCTGGAGATCTATCTGCCGCTGACGCAGGGGGCGTCGGTTGAGATCGTCAGCCGCGAAGTTTCCACGGACGGTCATCAACTGCTGGAAAAGCTTGTGGGCTCAGGCGCAACGGTGATGCAAGCCACCCCGGCAACCTGGCGAATGCTGCTGGAGGCGGGATGGGCGGGCGATCCTGGACTCAAGATTCTGATCGGCGGGGAAGCTGTGTCGCAAAAGCTGGCCAACCAACTGCTTCAAAAATCTGCCTCTGTGTGGAATGTATACGGCCCCACCGAGACCACGATCTGGTCCACTCTGTCGAAGCTTGACGCTGGACCGAGTGCAGTCTCGATTGGACGGCCGATCGGCAACACCGAGATTTTCATCCTGGACAAGATGCTGCAGCCAGTCCCCATCGGAGTTGCAGGCGAGCTGCACATCGGCGGCGACGGCTTGGCGCGTGGTTACCTCAAACGGCCTGAGCTTACGGCAGAGAAATTTATCGTCCACCCCCTGAACCCTGATCCCAAAGCGCGCCTGTACAAGACGGGAGACCTGGTGCGCTATCTGCCCGACGGCAATATCGAATTTCTGGGGCGGATCGATCATCAAGTGAAGATTCGCGGTTTCCGCATCGAGTTGGGCGAGATTGAAGCAGTGTTGAGGCAACACCCCGCGATCAATGAGACAGTAGTGCTAGCGCGGGAGGATACCCCTGGGGACAAGCGCGTGGTGGCTTATTTTGTGCCAACTCGAGATGCAGCTCCGACGACTGCGGAACTGCGCTCTTTCTTGAAAGAGAAGCTTCCCGAGTACATGCTCCCCTCCGTTTTCGTGACTTTGAAAAGCATGCCCCTGACCCCGAATGGTAAGGTCGACCGGCGCGCGCTGCCCGCGCCAGATCAGGCAAACCTCGCGCCAACGGGAACATTTGCCGCGCCTAAGGATGACGTCGAGTCCCAGTTGGTCCAGATGTGGGAGAGCGTTCTAGGTGTGCGGCCGATTGGCGTCAGGGATAACTACTTCGAACTCGGTGGACATTCCCTGGTGGCAGTCAAGTTGATGAACCGCATCGAGGAGGTTTTCGGAAAGACCCTGCCGATCGCCACACTTCTTGAGGCCCCAACCATCGAGCTACTAGCTGCGATTCTTCGCCGAAAGGGATGGACACCTCCGTGGTCTTGTCTGGTGCCAATTCAAACTGGCGGTTCAAAAGCGCCGTTTTTCTGTATCCACGGAATTAATGGCGCGGTGGTGCGGTTTCACGATCTCTCGCAATACCTGGGATCGGACCAACCTTTCTATGGCCTGCAGGCGCAGGGACTGGATGCGGGGCACGAGTGTCACACGCGAACCGAAGAGATGGCGTCGCACTATATCAAAGAAATACGCCGGGTTCAGCCGCAAGGGCCCTACTTTCTTGGAGGCTACTCCTTTGGCGGCGTGATCGCTTTCGAGATGGCGCAGCAGTTGGCAGCGCAAGGGCAAGAAGACTCGGTGGTGGTGCTGTTTGACACGAACTTTCCTCAGCGCAAGCCTGCCGCGATCTCGCGCAAGGCGGCATTGCTCACTCCGTTTCGGGCTCCTGCGTCAGAGCGGTGGGGATATGTTTGGCGGATCCTCAGGGCCCCTATTCGCATGATTGAAATACGGCGGCACGTTGCCCGACTGCCAGGCATCGTCAAGAAGGTCCGAGAGGCGTGTCTGCTGGCTGAAAGCAACTACACGCCGCGAGGTTATTCTGGACGAGTGATTATGTTCCGGTCCAATCACAAGCCGCTGGGTCAATTGTGCGATCCGCGAGCGGGTTGGAGTGAATGCGTTACTGGCGGCTTAGAGGTTTATGAAATCGCGGGCAATCACGAGAATATTCTTCTCGAACCGCAAGTTCGATGTGTTGCCGAGCACTTGAAGACTTGTCTGGATGAGGCACGAGTGGCCCGCCAGATTTCACCTGCGAAAACTTCCAATTGAACAAGGACGGTTAAGTGACCGGATCAACACTTCAAGAACCACCCGCACGGCCGAAGCCCATCGCAGGAGAAGGTGCGAACTCCCGCGGCCGCTTCTCTTTGGCAAAGATCTTGTCCTTCGATCCCGGGCGTATGCAGCGGAAGCTGATTCCATGGGCGATGAAGGGCGGGCTGGCCCTGCTGGACCAGGGGGTTTTTGCAGGATCCAATTTTGTGATGAGCATCCTGCTGGCCCGGTGGCTGTCACCCGAGCAATACGGTATGTATGCGGTCGCATTCGCCGTGCTTCTGTTCCTCCTGAACTTTCATCAGGGTTTGATGCTGGAGCCCATGTTGGTTTTTGGCAGTTCGGTGTATCGCGACTGTCTCCGGGGTTATGTAAAGGCCCTGCTTCTGCTTCATGTAGGCATCAGCCTGGCGATGGTGTTCGGCCTGTTTGCGTCAGCGGCTATTATTTTCAAGCTGGGACCGGCAAGCAGCCTGCCCGGTGCGTTGGTCGCTGTCGCTTTCACGGCTCCCACAGTCTTATTGTTCTGGATGGTGAAGCGAACTTTTTATTTGAAGCTCTCGCCCGCGCCGTCGGCCATCGGAGCAATTCTCTACTGCGTCCTGATCCTGGGAGGGCTGTATTTTCTTTATCAGCATAATCGCATTTCGACGCTGTCCGCTTTCTTGCTGATGGGATTTGGCAGCTTGGTTACCAGCATTCTACTGCTCGCCTATCTGTCATCGCGGCTTCCGCCAAGCGCGAATCCTCCCAGCTTAGCGGACACATGGCGGCGTCATTGGCGCTATGGCCGGTGGGCCTTAGCCGCAAACGCCATGATGTGGGTTCCGATCAACGTGTTCTACCCATTCCTGAGCAGGTTTTCCGGCTTAGCCGAGGCGGGTGAATTAAAGGCACTGATGAATTTTGCCGCACCCATGTTGCAGGCTTGCGCCGCGCTGCACACACTGATGCTCCCATATTCCGCTCGCGTGCTGCAGGAGCGCGGACCGGCTGGCGTCAGCGTCCTCCTGAAGCGAATGACCTTGCTTTGTGTTGGGTGCGCCGTGCCTTATTGGGTTGTGCTGCTTCTATTCCAAGGGCCGGCCTTTCGCGTGCTTTACTCTGGCCGTTACACGGAGGTCGCGTATTTACTGCCGGTGGTTGCACTGGCATCGGTGGCTGGCAGCGCGTTTTTCGGCCCGTCTATTGTGTTGCGGTCGATGGAGTCACCACGTTTGATTTTTGCCGCGGTTGCGGTTTCGAGCTGCGTCGCCGTGGCAGTCGGCATCCCGCTCACTCGAGCCTGGGGATTACGAGGAGCGGTATGGAGCATTGTTTTGTCGGAAGCGCTGGCGTTTGTGGCGGCGGTTGTCCTGCTTCGCCTCAAGGCCCGGCGGTTTTCCGAAATAGCCCCGACCTTGGTAGCGGTGCCGGCGAATGATTAGTGCACTTTTAGCAGAAACCAAGTAACCGAGTAAGGGCAAGAGTTTCGCGACGACATCTTCAGAATTCACTTCAAGGATAAAACCAATCATGCTTCGAACCTACCGATTATTGCGTGCGAAAGCGGCGAGAACCAGACTTCGTGTGCCCCGGGTGTGGTCCTGGCACGTGGGGCTCAAACCGCAAGATATTTTTCAGGCCTCTTATCCACGTTCTGGCAGCACCTGGCTGCGCTTTATACTCTGTCAAATATTGCAAGGGGAAGAAGCCGGATTTGGAAAGATCGACAAGTGCATACCCGAGATTCATCAGCACAGAGGGGTCCCGCCGATTTTGCCGGGGGGTGGTAGATTGATCAAAACTCATGAGCAGTATCGCAAGGAATACACCCGGGCTGTTTTGCTGGTTCGCGATATCAGGGACGTTATACTTTCCAGCCACGCGAGGTCTGTGGAACTGGGTCTGGCTCCGCTGGTTTCAAAAGGCGATTTTGACAGCTTCATGATGGCGATGCTTGAGGGTACGGCTCTGCAAATGGGCTCCTGGCAGGAACACACGCGGACGTGGCTGGATTCGCCGCTGGCGAAAAATGGCAATTTGATGGTGGTCCGGTATGAAGATCTTCGACAAAAGCCGGAGCAGTCGCTGGGACAATTGCTGGAATTTCTGGGCGTCAGCACCGATTTGCGAGTCATCCGAAAAGCCGTCGAAGACAATTCCTTGCAGCAGATGCGCGCAAAAGAGGATAAGGCGAGGAGAGCTGGAGAGCAGACGGCTCTGCTCGAAGCTAAGAAGAGCATCGGAGAAGAGGGGCGTTTTGTGCGCAAGGGCGCCGTGGGGGGATGGCGCGCCAAGCTGACGGACGCCCAGATAAAGATCATCGACCAGTATGCGGGCGATGTGCTCACGACTCTGGGGTACGAGACCGGACTGGTTGAAGAACGGCGGCACGAATCGACGATCTCAACCCTCAGTATCTAGCTTTTCATCCTCGCTTCCCAGGACTCCAGGAAAATGCCAGACACAGTGACGAATTCGAGCGCCAGCCTTAGATCGAGCCCCCGCCTCGGGAGAATCGATCTACGCCATGTGGGTTGGTTTTCACTGTTTGTATTGGCAGGCTGCGTGGCAACCCTTAGTCCCGATTTCTGGCTCGGTTGCCTTGCCGCTTTATCCGTGCTGGCGATCTGCAGGCTGGTGTTTGTATATGTCGGACGTGCGGGCCTGGAAACATGGCAGGCCATTGCGCTTGCCATTCTAAGCGGCTACATAGTGTTGAATTACGGCTTCGAAAATGTCGCGATCCACGCCGGTTCGTTCCCCATCCTCATCACCTACGGGATGATATATGCGTCGCTGGCTGTGGCAATTTTTGCCCACCGGCGTGAGCTGAGGAAAGCGCTACAGGAACCGGCCATGCTATGTGTCTTAGGCCTGCTTGCTATGGCATTGTTCCATCTGCTCACGGATATTCTCGCCTACGGAAGTTTGGCTTTTCGCGACGCCACCATGTGTTTCGACGGTGTTTTCCTGCTCATGGGGCTGCTGTGGGCGAGGAAGAGCGATAGTCCTCGCTTCCTGGCAAAGTGGCTGCTGCTGGTCTTCGTCGTGAATATGCCGTATAGCTTCACTCTTCCCTGGGCTGAGAAGTTCTGGTCCTGGTCGCCCCAGAGCGGCGCTTTTCTGCCGGTCCCGATACTGGGAAATTACCGTGGCACCGGCGATTGGCTGCTGGCGGGGGCGACGTTTTGCATCTGCGTCGGTAGCTACGTGATCAGCCGCCCGCGCTGGTTGATGCCTGTTCTCGCGCTGGCACAATTGCTGGGAATCGCCATCACCCAGGTCCGACGAATGTACCTGTGTATTGTGGTTGTTGTCCTTATTCTTATCCTGGCCGGCGAAATCAAGAAATTCGCGAGACTTTTCATCCTGGTTCCAGCAGCCGTCGTGGTGCTTTTCCTCGCGACCAGCCTGGGCGGACTTGAAATCACGGGCCGTATCGGTCCGGTGAACCTCGAATTTTTCGAAGACCACCTGCGAAGCATTTCCGGCGCCGAGAACACACCCGGCAGCGATCCTCAGACTCGTGTCATCATGGGGAAGCAAGCCTTTGAGCATTTCCTCGCCCACCCGATCGTCGGCGAGGGCTTCGGTCTACCGGTAGTGAACGTGATTGACGGGGACAATGGCACGGCAACGCGAACTCCGCACAACTCAACCATGACCTACCTGGCAAGGCTGGGGGGAATTGGATTCACTCTGTGGGTTGCGTTTCATGTGTGCATTTTGACGAGATTTGCTTACGTCTACCGACAGCGACGTTCCTGCGACAAGCAACTGTACGCCTTCCTTTTATGGTTTTTTCTGTTCTACGTAGTCTTTATGGTGGGTAGTTTTGTGGAGTCTCCATTCGAGTATCCGGCACATGCGATTCCATTTTATTTCTTGATGGGATTCGCTCTGGGCTTGATTCGTTGGCACCTCTCCCCCAAGAAAAAAGGGGAACAGCAATTGGCCACGTTGAGTAATGTTGAGAAAGCCTACTCGTAATTCGTTTTGACCAGTCGGAACATTTCGGGGAAGCCGACAGAGATGGAAAGACCAAGAATCGTAACCACGAGTTGGGATGATGGGGACCGACGTGATCTGAGACTCGCCGAGCTCCTCCGATCCAGGCAGATTCGAGGTACTTTCTATGTTCCGATTACTCCCTATATGGGACGCCCCGCGCTTAACCATGCCGAGTTGAGGGCGCTGTCGTCTGAAGGTTTTGAAATCGGTGCGCACGGATTTTCGCACAAGCACCTCTGGAAGCTGTCTCCGGAAGAATTGGCGGAGGAAATAAATCCCTGCAAGCCAATCCTGGAGGACATCTTAGGAACGGAAGTTCGGATGTTCTGTTATCCCAGAGGCCGGTACGATTCGAACGTAGTGCGGGCTGTGAAAGAGGCTGGCTATTGGGGAGCGCGAACGGTGCGCATGCTGGCAACGGGTTCGGAGTTCGACCCTTTCGAGGTACCGACAACTGTGCAGGTAGTGCCGCATCCCCGGTTCAATTACGTCAAGAACGTCGCGCGGGCACGAAAGATGGAGGGCGTGCCAGTCTTCTTTGCACAGATGACGAGGCTCGGCAACTGGATCGAACTCGGCAAAAGGCTCTTTGATTCAGTCTTGCAAAATGGTGGGATTTGGCATCTATGGGGCCATTCGTGGGAGATCGACGAACTGGGTCTGTGGAAGGATCTGGAAGAAATGCTGGACTACGTATGCAACAGGGAAGGCGTGACGTACATTCCTAACTGGGAATTGATTCCGGTTTCCTGCGGGCAAACAGCCGAGCATGCCAAAAGAATTGGAGCTTATGAAAATAATCATCGTTCATAACAAGTACAAGCAGCAGGGCGGCGAGGATGTAGTTTTCGACCAGGAGTGCCAGCTCTTGGAGCGGGCCGGTCACGAGGTTCAGGCCTACTGTCGAAGTAATTTTGAAATTGACGCCTATCCGGGAGTTAAACGGTTAGTGCTGCTGCAAAAGGCGATCTGGTCTGAGGACACTTATAGGAATTTTAGCGAGATGCTGCGGCGGGAGAAGCCGGACGTGGTCCACGTTCACAACACCTGGGTCATGATCTCGCCATCGATTTACCAGGCGTGCAAAGACGCGAGCGTTCCAGTGGTACAGACATTTCACAATTACAGGCTCATGTGCCCGGCCGGAACCTTTTTTCGGGAAGGCAAAACCTGCGAAGAATGCCTGGACCATGGCCAATGGAGGAGCGTGCTCCACGGCTGTTATCGCGACTCCCGGCTCACCACCGCCGGAATGGCAATCACGCTGGCCACACATCGATGGAAGGGCACGTGGGCCGGCATCGACTGCTACATCGCCCTTAGCGAGTTTTCCCGAAAGCAATTCCTAAGAGGTGGGTTCCCAGCCGAAAAGCTGTTTGTCAAGCCCAACTTCGTGCATCCCGATCCCGGGATGTGCACGGAAAAGGGGAACTATGCGTTGTTTATTGGCAGGCTCTCTCCGGAGAAACGAGTCAGTACTGTATTAGCCGCCTGGAATCAACTTAGCAGTCCGATTGAGCTCCACATTGTTGGAGGCGGTCCTGAGGCCGATCAATTGAAGGAACAGGCTGCGCGTCAGGGCCTTACGAACGTTCATTTTGAAGGACACTTACCTCGAGAGAAGGGGCTTGCGTTTTTACGGCGGGCGCGTTTCCTGGTCTTTTCGAGCGAGTGGTACGAGAACTTCCCGGTGACCATTGCCGAGGCCTTTGGCTGCGGCGTTCCGGTCATCTGCTCCCGAATGGGCGCAATGCAGGAGATCATAGATGACGGTCGTACCGGCTTGCATTTCACTCCGGGAGATGCCGAGGATTTGGCCGCGAAAGTCGAGTGGGCCTGGACTCACCCAGAGCGTATCGAGGAAATGGGAAGAGAAGCGCGGCGGGAATACGAAAACAAATACACGGCAGAGAAGAATTATCCCATGCTGATGGAAATCTATCGACATGCGCTTGCGGGGCGAGATTCGCAATCGAGGGATCTTGAGTTCGAAGAAGGTCACCCCGATTCCTCCGATGCTGCTGACCGAACTCCAGCTGTTGAAATCAATTCTTGAGACTGAGCGTTCTAAAGCTCGCCAGCAAATCGCTTTGAATTCCTTGATCTATCGTGCTTGAGCCAATCCAAAAACATGCGCAGGGTGGTGGCGTGAATCAGGCTCGTGTAAGTGATGCTCCGCAGAGAGACAGAGCGGCAAAGATGGACAATATCGAAATCTCGAGCACGCGCTGGTATTTATCACGGTTAGCTTCCATGCAGCCGGCGGAGATTGTGTGGCGGGCGCGCTCTGCGGCGAGGCTGCCTCTGGATTGGGTACTCTCGAAGAAAAAAACAGCTGTGCCCACACCCCGTTGGACACCGCTGCGGCCCGGGTCATACCCAGTACAACTGCACGGTAGCGGTGCGCCGATGGAAAACATTCGTGTGTTCGAGATCGAATTCCCGGTGGGATTCGAGTTTGATTGGCATCGGGATTACCGCTACGGAAGGCAAGTGGAGCGCTGCTTCGCCGGTGCGCTGAATATCCGAGATACCTCGGTAGTGAGCGATATCAAGTACGTGTGGGAGCCGAGCCGGCACCAGCATCTCTCCGCATTGGCATTTGCGGCGAACGCTGAACAACATGCGGATTACATCGTACGGGCGCTTCGTTCCTGGCTGGACGCGAGCCCCTATCTTCACGGCGTGCATTGGACCAGCAGCCTGGAACTAGCTGAGCGGATAATGTCATGGGCTCTGTTGTATCCGCGTATCGCCGACCATGTCGCGCGCGATGGGGAATTCCGCCGGCTCTGGCTCGATTCGATTTACCAGCACCTGGCGCGCATCTCGCGCAAACTGAGCTTGTACTCTTCGGCCAATAACCACCTGATTGGCGAACTGGTCGGCCTGTTTGTGGGAGCGTCATGCTTCGACTTCTGGCCGGAGTGCAGCGACTGGCGCAAGCTCGCGCAGAAATTGCTGGAGCGCGAAATTCGCCTTCAGGTTGGAGAAGACGGCGTTGATCGCGAGCAGGCGATGTCGTACCACCTCTTCACGATGGAATTGTTCCTGCTTGCCTTCGCCATCGGCCGGAACACGAACTGTCCCTTTAGTGCAGGATATGCGAATCGGTTGCGAGGGATGGCCGGGTTTCTCGATACAGTGGCGACGTCGAGCGGCGACCTACCGTGGTACGGGGATTCCGACGATGCGCGCGGGTTTGTGTTGGCGGACGCTGAGAGCGCGCTGGAAGTTTCCATGCAACTGGCGGGTTTACTTTTTGACGAACCTCAATGGCTGCGTTTCAGCAAGACGGCCACGGCGGCGACGCGAGCGCTCGTTCCGGGCTTGACCGCTAATCTCGATCACGTCGCGCAGCTCCCGGCCAAACCCCGCGATCTGTTTCCTGACGCCGGGCTGGCTTGTGTGCGCAGCGACGACGGGAACGTACGTCTCCTGATGGATTTTGGTCCACTCGGGTTCACGAGCATAGCGGCGCATGGCCATGCGGACGCATTGTCACTGTGGCTGGCTATCGACGACGAATATTTCCTTGCCGATTCCGGTACCTATGCCTACCATTCGCATCCTGAGTGGCGGACATTTTTTCGCAGCACGGCGGCACACAATACCGCTCGCGTGGATGGTCGAAACCAGTCGGAAATGGCGGGCCGCTTTCTTTGGAGCGCGAAGGCGAATGCGCGCCTGCTGCGGTTCGAAAGAAGTGCCGAACAGGTGGTGATCGAAGCCGAACACGACGGCTACGCGCGCTTGCAAGATCCCGTTACCCACCGGCGCAACCTCTGTTTCGATCGTACAAACGGCGATGTCTCCATCGAAGACAGTTTTCAATGCAGCGGCCGGCACGAAGTTGAGCTGTTCTTTCATATGCATGAAGAAGCCGCTGTGCTGGGCGTCAAGGATGGCGAGACTCAGGTGAGCTGGCGCGGGCGAAACATCGTGTTCTCTTCCCCGGATCGCAATAGCCGCTGGGAGATCGTTCGCGGCTCGGAAAATCCCCGACTCGGCTGGCGCTCGCGCCGGTTCAATCAAAAACTGCCAATCGCTACGCTGCGCATTAGCGCAGAAATCGATGGCCCAACCACAATCCGCACTCATCTGAGGGTCAACTCATGAATATCAGCATCGTCGGTCTCGGCTACGTAGGTGCAGTATCGGCCGCATGCCTGGCCGATACAGGACACAACGTCTGGGGCGTTGACATCAACGCCGATAAGGTACGCATCATCAACGAAGGCAGGTCGCCGATTGTTGAGAGCGGACTGGCCGATAAAATTGCGCGTGGGCGAGAGAGCGGTTGCCTGTGCGCAACGGTAGACATTGGACAGGCGCTGCGTGAAACGGAGTTGTGCTTCGTAGCAGTGGCCACTCCGAGTCGCGCCAACGGGCAGATCGATCCCGCGCATCTGTTTCGCGCCTGCAAGCAGATTGCGGAGGCCCTTTCAAAACTCCGCAGGAAGCAGACTGTGGTCATCCGCAGCAGCGTATTGCCGTCCGTCTTCGACGAGTGCCTGAGAATATTTGATTCGAAAGCGCCAGGCCTGGTGGAGTTGTGCGCCAATCCGGAATTCCTGAGAGAGGGCACTGCGATCCGCGACTTCGAGGAACCCCCGTTCACCATTCTAGGTACAAACGCCGCGGCCGCGGAAGCGATTCTGCGCTCACTCTATTCCGAACAGTCAGCCCCGATTTTCGTGCTCGAGCCAAGAGAAGCCTTGATGGTGAAATACGCGAGCAATGCCTTCCATGCTTTGAAGGTTGCTTTCTCGAATGAAATCGCCGCCGTTTGTCAGCAAACCGGACTCAACGCGGAAGCGGTAATGAATGTCTTCTGCAACGACACGAAGCTCAACATCTCGCGGCGTTATCTCATGCCGGGCTTTGCCTTCGGTGGCTCCTGCCTGCCAAAAGACGTGCGTGCCATCCTTCACGCAGGCAAAGAATTCGATCTGCAACTGCCGATCATCGCAGCCACGTTGTTGAGTAACGAATGCGTAATCGACCGCGCATTTGAAAAAGTACGGGCGACCGGAAAGCGGCGTATCGGCTTGATCGGTCTCAGCTTCAAGTCGAACACTGACGACCTGCGGGAGAGTCCATTTGTCGAATTAGCCGAGCGGTTGCTGGGAAAGGGCTACGAACTGAGGATCTATGATCCCAATGTCATATCGGCGCGATTGACGGGAGCGAATAAGGAATACATCGACAGCGTCATTCCGCATCTTTCCCGTCTACTGGTGCGTTCGCTGGATGAGCTAAGCGATGCCGAGCTGCTGATTGTGGGACACCGCTTCGATGGAGTCAGCGAGTTGCTGGAGAACAGGCGCGAGTCTGTCATTGACCTGAACAGTTACGAAACAGAACCGCGGGCCACGTTGAAAAGCGAGTTGGTGCTCGAATATGGGGACTAAGCGCAACATCCTGATCATCGTGCAGAACCTGCCGGTGCCATTCGACCGGCGCGTCTGGATGGAAGCTACCAGCCTGCGCCGCCACGGCTTTGGCGTGGCCGTCATCTGCCCGAAGAGCAAAACATACAGCGCAAGCTATGAGCGGCTAGAGGATGTGGATATCTATCGCTACCCTTTGATCTATGAGGCTGGCAAGGGTGTGGCCGGCTACTTCGTCGAATTTGTGTATTGCTGGCTGGCCAGCCTATGGCTTGCGTGCAAGGCGTACCTGCACCGCCCGTTTCAAGCGATCCAGGCCTGCAATCCGCCCGACACGTTTTTCGCGCTGGCGTTGCTCTTTCGGCCCCTGGGAGTGAAATTCGTCTTTGATCATCACGACCTCTGCCCAGAGCTGTTTCTGGCCAAGGGGCACGCTCGTACGAGCATGCTCTATCGTGGGCTGGTGAAGCTGGAACGGATGACGCTAAGGTCAGCGCACCTGGTCATTGCCACCAACGAATCTTATAAGGAGATGGAGTTGGGGCGCGGGGGCGTCGCCGAGACCAGAGTCGCAATCGTGCGCAGCGGTCCTCGATGCGGATGGCCCGACGGCCACTCTCCATGTCCGGAACTGAAGCGCGGCCGCCAACACATGGTAATGTACCTTGGCGTGATGGGCGACCAGGACGGGGTCGATCACTTGCTCCGCGCGATCCAGAGTTACCGCAGAAATGGTCCGGACGACACGCTATTCGCGTTGGTTGGTGGCGGGCCCAACCTGCCGCAGATGAAGGCCTTGGCCGAGCAAATGGGCCTGGGCGCGGCGGTGCATTTCACTGGCCGCATTCCGGACGAGCAACTACGCGATTATCTTGCCACGGCTGACGTCTGCGTTGATCCGGATCCTATCACCGAATTCAATAATCTGTGCACGATGAACAAAATCATCGAATACATGGCATTTGGGCGGCCTATCGTGGCGTTTGATCTGACGGAGCACCGCCGCTCCGCCGAATCGGCGGCCGTTTACGTCTCGGACAATGACGATGCTGCGCTGGGACGCGCGATTCGGGAATTGCTTCTCGATGGCGAACGAAGAGAATCGATGTCGCAGTACGGACGTCACCGCTTTCGTGAAGTTCTGGCATGGGAAAACTCCGAACAACGATTGATTGGCGCCTACGAGCAGTTATTTGACAGGGGGTTCTCAACCTCAGTTGTTAGCACAACTGCCCGGGAATCGCTAACCGCCGACGACCCCAGCGCCTAGCTGGATCTCCGGCTTGCGGCAAGAAATAAGCTTCTTTAATAGAGACGAAATTCTTATGTGCGGAATCGCGGGACTCATCAACGGCGGAAACGCTCAACTGCTCGAGCGCATGAGCGATACTATCGCGCATCGCGGGCCCGACGATGCAGGCTTGAAATGGTTTGCCGACTCCGGATCGGGATTGGCGCAGCGGCGCCTGTCCATTATTGACCTTTCTCCCGCCGGTCATCAGCCGATGAGCAATGAGACGGGTGACTTGTGGATTGTCTTCAACGGAGAGATCTACAACTACAAGGAACTCGGCGAGGAACTGGTGGCCAAGGGCGTGCGCCTGCGCTCGCACAGTGACACAGAAATCCTGCTGTACGCGTATCAATACTGGGGCGAAGATTGCCTGGAGAAGTTGAACGGCATGTTCGCCTTCGCGATTTATGATTCCCGAAGGAAAAAGCTGTTTGCGGCGCGTGACCGCCTGGGAATTAAGCCGTTCTACTACCATTTTCAAAACGGCTGCCTCGTCTTTGCGTCCGAGATCAAGGCTATTCTCGAGTCAACGCTGGTACCGAAGCTACCGGACCTGCATGCGCTGCATACGCCCGCACGTTTTCAGGTATCCCCATTCACCGGATTCAAGGACATTCTAAAACTGCCTGCCGGCCATTGCATGACGCTACAGGGCGGCAAGCTGTCAGTGCGCGAGTACTGGAGCCTGCAACCCACTGAGCGGCCCGCCAGTGAAGCTAAGCTGATTGAAGAACTCGATGCGTTGCTATGCGACTCCGTCCGCTTGCAGATGAGGGCCGACGTTCCGGTGGGCGTTTTCCTCAGCGGCGGGTTGGACTCCTCAATCGTAAGCGCGCTGATGCGAGTCAACACGCAGCAGATGGTGCATGCATTCACGATCAAGTTCTCGGCGGAGGACCAGAAGTTCGAGCAAATGACGCCGGACGAGGTGTACGCCCGGCAGGTCGCGAAGCAGTTCGGGTTCACGTATCACGAGTTAGAGATTCAGCCGCAGGTCGAAGAACTGCTGCCCAAAATGGTATGGCACCTGGATGAACCTTTGTCGGATCCCGCTGCCATCAACACGTATCTCATCTCGCAGGCGGCACGGGACCTGGGCATTGTGGTGTTGCTCAATGGAATGGGCGGCGATGAGGTTTTTGGCGGGTATCGCAAGCAATTAGCCTGCTTGACGGCAGAGACCTACCAAGCCATCGTGCCGGGCGCGGTTCGACGAGCGGTGCAGTATGCCGCCGACCTCATACCCGTTGCCACCTCCACGCGCGGATTGAAGCAAGTCCGCTGGGGTAAGCGGTTTCTGTCTTTTGCTTCTGCCCCGCGCAGCGACCGTTACCTGATGTCTGATCTTTCCGTGGCGCCGAAGCAATTTCCGCAAATGTTCGCGAGCCGGATGTCTTACTACGACTCACACTTCTTCAAGTCGCAGGCCCCGCGCTTCAATGGTAACGGGCTGTCGTATCTCACGCAGATGTGTCTGAATGACACGCTCGTTTTTCTGCCTGAGCATAATCTCACCTATTCCGACAAGGCGTCCATGGCAGCCAGCATCGAAAGCCGTCCGCCGTTAACCGATCACCGTATCGTCGAGTTCATGTTCTCGCTCCCTCCGCGCGAGCGTATCCATCGGCTGACTCAGAAATATCTCCTGAAAAAAGTTGCAGAGAAATATCTGCCGGATAACATCATCTACCGGCCGAAAGCGCCGTTCGCATCGCCGTTACGCTCCTGGGTGCGCGGACCGCTCTCGACCATGATCGCCGACCTGCTTTCTGAGCAGTCTTTGCGCGCCCGCGGGCTATACGATCCGGCATACGTGGCGGGCTTGATCGCGCGCGATAAACAGGGGCTGGAAGACAATGCGTACCAGATATGGACTTTGTTGACGAACGAGATCTGGTTCCGCACGTTCTTCCAGAACTAACTTAAAATGATCAGACTTCTAAAACACGCATTGAAAGGACACACCAGTTGCTTCAGATAACCCAATACCAGAAAACCGGCGAGATTAGCGTGGATGAGTTGCCCGCGCCGAAACTCCGGCCGGGCAGCGTGCTTGTCCGCAATGTGTTCTCGCTGATTAGCGCCGGGACGGAACGGACGTCGGTTGAAACCGCCCAGGCATCGATGCTCCAAAAGGCCCGCTCGCGGCCAGATCTGGTTCGCCAGGTGCTCGACAACTTCAATCGAGAAGGCCTGCTGTCTACATACAAGAAGGTTCGGGAGCGGCTCGATAATTTCAAGGAGCTGGGCTATAGCTGCGCTGGCGTGGTTGTGGAATCCGCTGTCGACGACATTAAGGTAGGGGATCGTGTGGCCTGCGCCGGCGTCGGCTATGCGTCGCACGCGGAGATCGTCTCGGTTCCGCGCAATTTGGTGGTCAAGGTGCCGGATGAGGTTGGTTTCGATGAAGCTGCGTTCACCACGGTTTGTGCGATCGCCATGCAAGGCGTGCGCCAAGCGGACGTACGCGTGGGCGAGCAGGTAGCGGTCATCGGTTTGGGGCTGATCGGGCTGATCACGGTTGAGTTGCTGAAGGCCAGCGGATGCCGCGTGATTGGGATGGATATCTCTTCACGAAACTTCGACTTGGCTTTAACGCTCGGATGCGATCAATGCGCGATCAGCAATCAGGATGCAGCCCTCGAAGTGCAAAGCTTCACTCGCGGTTATGGCGCCGATGCCGTCGTCATCACAGCGGCAACCACTTCCAACGAGCCGGTGGAATTGGCAATCCAGTGTGCCCGCAAGCGGGGCACGGTAGTGGCTGTCGGGGCGGTGGGAATGAACCTCCCTCGTTCTCCGTTTTATGAAAAGGAGATCAATTTCCGTATGTCCTGCTCCTATGGTCCCGGCCGCTACGATCCTGATTATGAGGAGCGTGGACAGGACTATCCGCTCGGGTTCGTCCGTTGGACGGAAAACCGCAACATGGAAGCGGCGCTGGATATGATGGCGCAGCGGAAGCTGAACGTCGCGGCGTTGATTACGCATCGCATCCCGGTTGAGGAAAGTCTGCGTGCCTATGACATCATTACGGGCAAGGTGCAGGAAAGTTATCTCGGCATCCTGATCCAGTACCCCGATAAGAACGACTCATCTGCGGTTTCCCGGCGTATCGATTTGCAAACATCGGTGCGGACGGCACCCGGGCGTCGAGCGATTCTGGGTTTAATTGGAGCGGGCAATTTTACGCAATCAGTTCTAATGCCGCCGCTGAAGAAGCTTGCTCCGCGGCTGCGGGGCCTCGCCACCGCGAAGCCCGTGAACGCCAGGAAAACGGCGGAAAAATACAAATTCGAATTTTGTGCGACCGATGCGACCGAGATTATCAATGACAAGGATGTGAACCTGGTATTCGTAACTTCGCGTCACGACTCTCATGCGCGCTATGTGACGGAGGCCTTGCGAGCGGGCAAGAGCGTGTTTGTCGAAAAACCTTTAGCCTTAAACCACGAAGAGCTCGAAGCCGTCCTGGATGCCTATTCCGAAGCTGAACAAGCAGGGAGCGCGCCACTGCTCATGGTCGGCTACAACCGGCGTTTTTCCGAGCCGGTTCGCGCCATCCAGCAGTTGTATGCTGGACGCACCGAGCCGCTGGCCATGCACTATCGCGTGAATGCCGGCTTCACTCCATCCACGCACTGGATGCAGCAGCCAGACCAGGGCGGGCGTTTCATTGGCGAAGGCGGCCACTTTGTAGATGTGATGCAATTCCTCTGCGGCGCGCTTCCCATCAGCGTTTACGCTGTTGCTCCCACCGACGGCGCGCGCCGCTACAACAACGACAATGTTTTGCTCACGATCAGCTTCGCGGATGGTTCGGTCGGCACCATTCACTACCTCGCCAACGGTGCCAGCACAGTCGAGAAGGAATACATCGAAGTGTTTGGTGAGTCGAAAACGGCTCGCATGTGGAACTTCAAGAAGCTCGAATGCGCAGTTGGCGGGAAGAAATCGAGCACGTCGTTCTCCGGCGATAAAGGACACGCTGCGGAGATGAGGGCCTTGCTGGACGGGTTTGAATCCGACGCCCGTTCGCCCATCAGCGTTGAATCGCTGGCGGCAACCTCTCGCCTGACATTTGCCGCAATGGAATCCCTCAGATCAGACTGCGTGGTGCGGGTATGACTACCTGTTGCGCGCCGGTTCTTGCAAACTTCCTGATTGAGCGCGCGAAATGCAGAGATATTGGCCGAGAGCGTCCGCAAGCCGTGCGGACCGTGATGCCAAGGAAACACTTTGGGTGACAGGCAGTTTGACCGTCTTCTGTGGCCGGGACGGGCGTGTTCGCTGCGACGGTCTCGTTTTAGCCTGCTGATTTTCAATTACAAGACAAGAAGTTGGGGAGAAAGCACGATGAAAAACATGCGATTCCGAGTGTTAGGCTTTTGGGCTTTGGTTGTCGCGACGTCCGTTGCGGCAGCACCCATCAATGGGGCGCAAGCCCAGTCGAATACGGTTGTGGTGAAAGCGACGAGGCATGCTTTTGCCCCGCCGCTGAGCGAGACCATGCCGATTCCTCCACATTCAGGGCCGCTCCCGGTTGCCGAAGACAAGGATGAGATGCGAATGCATCGAACGGGCACCAGGGCTGCGGTCCAGGATCCGGTTCTTCAGTCATCGCGCGACGCGATCGCCTTTTCCGGTCTCGCCAACGTCTCATGGATTCCGGGTTTGAACATTCTCGGTCAAGGGATCGGCTTTCCTAACTTCAATGCGAACACCAACACTTCCGACCCCAACGGTGCGGTGGGTACAACGCAGTTTGTGCAGTTTGTTAACGACGGCTTTGCGGTGTTCAACAAATCCGACGGCACCGTGGCCTACGGGCCAACCAAGGGATACACCTTGTTTCAGCCTTTAGGAGGAACGTGCGCGGCGGGCCCGAACCTTGACGAAATCGTCCAGTTTGACAAGCTGGCAAATCGCTGGGTGATGCTGATGGCGGTTTTCAACGCGCCGAGTTACTTTTGTCTTGCCGTGTCAACCACGTCCGACGCAGTCACCGGCGGATGGAATCTCTATGCTTTTGAGGAACCGGGAAACAGTATCTGCACTTGCAGAATGCAGCCGGACTATCCCAAGTTGGCGGTGTGGCCGGATGCTTACTACCTGACTTTCGACCAAGGTTGGAATGGCAACTTTGAAGGTCAGGCAGCCTGTGCCTTAGACCGCAACAGTATGTTGACCGGTTCTACAGCCACGATGCAGTGCTTCAATAGCATCAGCGCCAACTTTGGGACTATGCTGCCCGCGGACGTGGACGGGACGACGCCGCCGCCCTCCGGCTCGCCTGAGTACTATCTCAATTTTGACTACGGCAACGATCAGTCTCTCGACCTCTGGCAGTTTCATGTGGATTGGACAAACCCTACCAACTCAACCTTTACAGGACCGACGAACATTCCGGTGGCGCCGTTCACAGAAGCTTGCGGCGAAACGGTTTCGGAACTCAACTACACAACCGGCGCCTGCATCCCCCAGTCGGGAACCACGCAAGGACTTGATTCCTATGGTGACCGCGTGATGTACCGGCTCGCCTACCGCAACTTCGGAACTCACCAGTCTCTCGTCACCAACCACACGGTCACCACGGGAACCAACGGAAGCCAGACCGGTATCCGCTGGTACGAACTACAAAACACCGGGTCAGGTTTCGGACTCTACCAACAGGGCACATACGCTCCGGACACAAATTATCGCTGGATGGGCAGCATTGCGATGGATAAGGTTGGTGACATCGCAGTGGGCTATAGCGTCTCTAGTTCTTCCATGAGTCCCGACATTGGCTACACGGGCCGGGTGCCCGGCGATCCTTTGGGGCAGATGGAGGGCGAGACTGATGTCCTCTCCTCGGGTGGCATTGCGCACGGTCCGCGAACCAATAATTTCCGGTGGGCCGACTACAGCAGCATTGCGGTCGATCCCACCGACGACTGCACCTTCTGGTATACGCAGGAGTACATGCCGGCGAGCAACAGCAGCAATTGGAGTACGCGAATTGCTTCCTTCAGTTTTCCGTCCTGTACCGGTCAGACCTTTACGCTCACGGCGAGCGAGGTGGGACAAGGAACCGTGACCAGTACCGACGGCAACATCAACTGCACCAACGGCACGGGTTCCTGTAGTGCTGTTTACCCGGCCGGCACTGCGGTGACGCTGAATGCCACCGCCGGAACTGGTTGGCTGTTTGGAGGATGGAGCGGGGCTTGCACAGGGGCTAACCCTTGCAACGTGGTCATGAACAGCAATCTGACTGCGACAGCAACCTTCGGACAGAACGTTACGCTCACCGTGAGCGAAGTGGGGAAAGGCACAGTGACCAGCAGCGACGGGCAAATCAACTGCACGAACGGTACCGGCACCTGCAGCGCCGTTTACCTCACGAGTACTGCGGTTACCTTGAATGCCAACGCGGCGACTGGTTACACTTTTTCGGGATGGAGCGGGCCCTGCACTGGGCGGGGTCCTTGCAGCCTGGTGATGAATAGCAATCTGACTGCGACGGCTACATTTGTGGCAAGCCCCTCCTGGGCGATCGTTCACCGGGCATCCAAAGCTGGAGCAATCAAAAACATCACGATTCCATCGACCGGTAAAGGAAATTTGCTCGCAGTGGCGTTGATGTTCAACGGGACGGCGTCGGTCGCCAGCATTTCTGACAATGCGGGCAATACCTATGTTTCAGCCGGCGCCAGGACGGCCCTCGGCTCGTTCTCAGTGGAGATTTGGTACGCGCTGAACTTGAACGCGGGCGCGACCTTGGTCACCCCAACCTTTACGGGAGCGCCTACCTCGGTAGAGATCTCGACTTGGGAGGTCTCGGGGGCTTTGGCCCTGCCTCCGGGCGCGACCAATACCGCTACCGGAACCGTAACTCTCACCAACACTCCTGGTCCGGCTGTCACCACCGTGGAGGGCGGTGATTTCATCGTTTCCATCATGCTCGTGACAAGTACCAGCGTCACCGGCATTTCTACGGGCAACGAATTTACCAATGATTTCAAGACAAACGGAAACGGCTGGGCCCATATCACCAGTAATTCGTCGAGCGCTGGCACTCATCAAGCTAGCTGGTCCACACCCACTCCTGCGGGCAAATATCTCTCCAGCACGGTTGCGTTTGCTCCCTGAAGCGGGTGGCGCGTGGAATGTGACGGAGTATGACACGGGCCCGGCCGGTTCAATGTTCATTTAGCGTGACGGCATAGCAATTGCGAACGCCCGCGTTGCTGTAGGCCATTGCTGCCACCGTATGAGGCCCGGTGGCCCCGTTGGTCCAGTTGAAATCGTAGGGTGGAGTGGTAACGGTTGTTTGCAAGTTCCAATCGACATAAAACTCCACCTTACGGATTCCGCTTTTGTCCGACGCCACAGCTGAGACCGTTACCGGGCTGCCCACCGACGATTGGTCACTTGGAGATGTAATCGATACCGTGGGGAACCCGCTCGCGTAGTTCGTGTCGATAGTACCGTGGACATCCGCACCCGACGCCTGGTAGGCGCGGAACGCCTTGCGTTTGTTGCTCCGCGAGGTGTCGTTGTCGTAGACAAACTGGGCCGCGGAGATGTTGGGCAAGTGGTAGGTGTTGTAATCCGGCGGCTTGTTGTTGGCGAAGAAGTTGGGCTGATTCTCCGGATCGTTGAAACTGAACCCGGCGTCTCCAGTCGCACCCGCGTCCCAGGTCACGGTATTGTGATGGAAGTAGTTTCCGAAGCTGGTGCGATATTGGTAGGGCGGATAAAAGCTGGTCCTCCGGTTGGTCGCGCCGATTCCCCAGGCGTTGACGCCTCGCCCGCTAGGAACCTCCAATACGTTGCAATAAATTTCAACTCCAGGGCTAACGCGCACAGCGATCTGGAAGGACCAACTTTTGCCGGTCACCTGGGCGCCGTTCCGCAGCACGATGTTGTTCCGAAATATCGAACTTCCGACGCCGATTTCCTGCTGCAGCCCGTCCGCATCGGAGTTATCGGTAATGGTATTGCCGTCCACCAGAACGTTGCCGCTGTCATCGTCAAAATGAATGCCGGAACCAACGTTGTTCTGGATGGTGTTGCCACGCATAACTATACCGGTGGTGGATCCGATCTTGATGCCGCCCGACCCGAATTGAGGATCGAAGTGGGCATAATCGTTGTGATTGATAGTGTTCCCCTGGATCACAATGCCTGCGTTGGTTGATTGGGTCGAGGGAGCTGTACGCCATCCGAGGCCACCGCCAATTCCGGTTTCACCGTTATCGTGAATGTAGTTGTTCAGCGCGTGGAAGCGATAGCCCAGCCGGATCCCCATCCCGTGGTTTAACATAACCTCACAATTTTCGACCTTCCAGTCCGTTTCCTGGGTGAGGGCATTGGGTCCCTGCGTCGCCCCGATGGCTCCGACCGGATACATGTCGGCGAATTTTTCCACAGTGAGGCGCTGGATGGTGACGTTGTTGGCGGGGCCGCTGAAGGCGTTGTTGGTCACGCTGGTCTCGACCGTGTGGCCAGAGGGGTCATCGTGGAAATAGATGATGTGGTTCTCGTAATCGAACCACCACTCGCCGGGGCCGATGGTTGGCAGCGTGGGAGAGTCCAGGTGGCGAAGGGGTGTCCCGTCGAAGAACAGATCTTCCGGGTAGATGCAGCGCAGCCAGCCGGGATCGCAATTATTCGTAGTGGCGCCACGCGGGCCGTGCTGGCCTTGTTTGGTAACCTGATAGTTGGTGCCGCCGAACTTAGCCAGGGGACCAATCACGACCGCGCCGGTAACAATCGCGGGACAAGAGATCTTCGGCGGAGCGCACGATGTTTCGCCGATGAACTGGTCGTTGTTTTTGGGCACGATGGGCTCGGACAAATGATAAGTGCCGGGGGTAAAGATGAAGGTCGTGCCTTCCGGCCTGGAGCTGACGATTCGGGGCACGTTATCGCCCGGGTGCAAAGCGACCTGCGCCCAGCAGGCTAGAGTGAGTAGGGAAAATACGAATGTATAGCGCATCATGAGGTTGCCTGCATGTGCAAGCGATTATCGCCATTCTTGCGGCTGACCGCAACTGAGGGCGGCTTGGCAGGCATAGCAATTACCCTTCCCAATTTGGACGTTGACAGGGAGTGGGCAATCTGGGTTGCAGGTCGATGGAGTCTTAGTGGGGGCGTCGCCTCAACGTGAAGCGAGGGGCGGCTGCGCGCTGCGTACCGACTTTTGTTGTACCGCTCGAGCGACGACGATCACTGTTCGTTTAATGTAACGGCATAACAAGCCCGAACGCCCGCATTGCTATAGGCCATGGCGATAACGGTATGTGGTCCAACGCCGCTGGTCAAGGTGAAGTTGTAAGGTGCACTGGTCACAGTCGACTTCAAGGCCCAGTCCAGGTAGAACTCTACCTGGCTGATGCCGCTGGCGTCGGAAGCTGTGGCGGTAACCGGCACCGAGCCGCTGAACGATGACTGATCGGGCGGGGACGTAATGGTCACCGTAGGAAAACCGCTCGTGTAGTTGGCGTCGGCGGTACCGTGAACATCAGCGCCCGAAGCTTGGTAGTCGGCGAAGGCAACGGGGTTGTTATTCTGTGAATTGTTGTTGTCGTAGACAAAGTAGGGATCAGAAGTGCTGGGCAAATGATACGTGTTGTAGTCCGGCGGTGTATTTTCGGCGAAAAAATTAGGTTGATTGGCCGCGTCGTCATGAATGAATCCGACCCCTCCGGTCGCGTCCGCATCCCAGATCACCGTGTTATGGTGGAACGAGTTGCCGGTGGATACCAGGTACTGATAAGGCGGATAGGCACTGCTGCCGCGATTTGCATCACCGGTTGACCAACCGTTAATGCCAGCGCCCTTGGAAACTTCCATTACGTTGCAGTACGCGGTTACCCCTGTGCTGGCATGCACGCCAATCTGTTCAGCGAAGTGGGTTTCGTATACCTGGGCGCCATTGCGCAGCACGATGTTGTTACGGAACGTCGAGCTTCCATAGCCAATCTCCTGGTTCACTCCGTCCGAATCAAAGTTGTCAGTAATCGTGTTGCCATCCACGAACTCGTTCTGGCTGTAGTCGTCGAAGTGAATGCCAGAGCCCTCGTTGTTCTGGATGGTGTTGCCGCGAATGGTTACGCCTGACGTGGAGCCGATCTTGATGCCTCCGGAGCCGAAGTTCGGGTCGAAGTGGGCATAGTCGTTATTGGTGATAAGGTTGCCCTGAATCAAAATGGCGGAGTTGACTGATTCAGTCGACACAGTCGTAGTCACTCCGATGCCGCCGCCGATTCCGGTCTGCCCGTTATCGTGAATGTAATTGTTGAGGATTTGGATGCCATAGCCAACGCGGACCCCGTAACCATGATTCCGCCGGACCTCGCAGTTCTCTACCGTCCAGTTTGCGCTCTGGGTCACCGGATTGTTTCCCTGAGAGACGCCGATCGTTCCGGTTGGATACATCGGAGCGAACTCTTCAATTGTGAGGTATTGGATAGTGACGTTATTTGCCGCTCCGCCAAAGGCGTTGTTAACCACGCTGGTCTCGACCGTGTGCCCGGAAGGACTGTCGTGGAAGTAGATGATTTGGTTGGTGTAATCGAACCACCATTGGCGGGGACCAATCGTCGGCAGGGTGGATGACGACAGATGCTGGTAGGGGACGCCGTCGAAAAACAAGTCCTCGGGATAAATGCAGCGCAGCCAGCCGGGATCACAGTTGGTGGTGCTGGTGCCGCGCTGACCCTGCTGGGTTTGCCCCGTCACCTTGTAATTCTTGCCGTCAAAGACCGCCAAACTGCCAATAACTGTCGAACCACTTAAGATTGCTGGACATGGAGATGCAGGTGGCGCACAGCTTGTCTGGCCGAGGAAGCTATCCCCATTTTTAGGGATGATGGGACTTGGCAGACGATATTTACCAGGTTGCAGAACAAAAGTTGTGCCTGCGGGATTCCCATCGACCGCTGTTTGGATCGAACTTCCGGGACTGATGGTTACGATGCTACCCGAATAAACCGTGAAGTCCTGTCCCGTGACATTGCTCCCGCCCACGGTTACTTGCAAACTGGGCGGTGTGAAGCTGAGCCCGGTCTTGCTTGCGCTGATGGTGTACGAACCGCTGGCGAGGTTAGTAAAACTGTAGTTGCCGGAACTGTCTGACGTGGTCGCACCGCTGGTTGCACCGCTCAGCGTCAAGGTTGTCCCCGACCCGCTTGCTGCCGGGGTGATAGTGCCGGAAATGCTAAACGTATTCGAACCCGCGGTGGCCGTGAAGTTTGCGCCGCTGACGTCGCTCCCAGCCAGCGTCACTTGCAAGTTGGAGGGAGTGAAGCTGACCGCGTTCTTGCTGGCGGTTATGGCGTACGAACCGCTGACCAGGCTTGTAAAACTGTAGTTACCGGAAGCATCCGCCGTGGTCGTCGCGCCGGTTGCACCACTCAGCATTACCGTTGCCCCAGAGCCCTTGGTTGCCGGACTGATGGTGCCGGAAATGCTAAAGGTCGATAACCCCGTTGGCGGAGTAATGGCGGATTGCTTTGTAGTAAGACTTTGGCAGCCCACCATCGCAGTCAACATTATCAAGCCAACTGCGCAAAGGAAGCTGTTCCATCGTAAGCCCAAGGATTTCACGGGGGGGGCCTTTCGTGCCGCATTGAGCTAAAGCTGCGGGCGAAAATTGTTCAACTCACCGGCTGATCCTAGCTGCGGAAAATGGAGAGTCACAGATCACAAAAGGACAGCACCCGGGCAGCCTATTTTCGGCTCGGGTCATAGCCCGTTTGGTCATGGTCGGTGGCGCCTTTGGGTGGTAACTTGTGTTGTTGGCGTGGGTTCCCCTAGGTTGTAGGCCATCGCCGCGCTGTGCGATGATGTCCGAACGAGCTGAACACCGGCGGTATTCCAACCAAAACTGAAAATAAGGAACGGCCCTTTGGATTTTTCTTGGAGTGAAGAACAACTCGCGTTACGCAAATCGATCGTCAGTTTCGCTAAGCAAGAGCTGAACAAGAACCTCATCGAGCAGGACCGTCAGGAGGCTTTCGATCACGAAGGCTGGAAAAAGTGCGCCGAGATGGGCATTCACGGCCTGCCAGTGCCTCCGGAATACGGCGGCCAGGGGGCGGACATTCTCACTACCGCCTGCGCCCTGGAGGCGCTGGGTTATGGCTGCCGCGACAACGGCCTGATCTTCTCCATCAATGCCCACATGTGGACCACCGAGATCCCCTTTCTCATGTTCGGCACAGAGGCGCAGAAGCAACGTTATTTGCCTCGGCTCACGAGCGGCGAGTGGGTGGGTATTCATGCCATGACCGAACCGGTGGCCGGCTCCGACGCGTTTAGCCTGAAATCGCGTGCCGAACGCAAGGGCGACCGGTACGTGATCAATGGATCGAAGACGTTCATCACCAATGCCCAGATCGCCGACGTAATGATCGTTTTCGCTAACCTGGACCCGGCGAAAGGCGCCGCCGGAATCACCGGCTTCATCGTAGAGAAAGGTACGCCAGGGTTTACGGTGAGCGGTAAGCTGCACAAGATGGGCCTGCGAACGTCGCCCATGGCTGAGGTCGCCTTGGTCGATTGCGAAGTGCCATTGGAAAATGTGCTGGGGAAAGAGGGGGCGGGTACGGCCATCTTCACGGCTTCAATGGAGTGGGAGCGAATCTGCATAATGGCGAGCCACTTGGGTGCCATGCAGCGCCTGCTCGAAACCTGTGTGAAATACTCCGGTGATCGTAAGCAGTTTGGACAGGCGATCGGCAAGTTCTCCGCAATTGCAAACAAAGTAGCGGATATGGACATCCGGCTGGAAACGGCGCGGTTGGTACTTTATAAAGCGGCCTGGCTGAAGAAGCAGGGCAAACATCCGCTGCGCGAAGCTGCCATCGCCAAGGCCTATGTCAGCGAGGCATGCATTCAAACCTGTCTCGATGCCATTCAGATTCATGGTGGTTATGGCTACATGACGGAATACGAAATCGAGCGGGAGTTGCGCGACGCGATCTCAGGGAAAATCTATTCCGGCACTACAGAAATCCAGAAAATGATCATCGCGGGGCTACACGGCTTATAGATTTAAAGATCCAAGGAGTCACAATGGCATATCTTCTTCATCAGCTTCTCGCCAAGAGCGCGGAAAAATATCCCAACCACCAGGCAGTTTGGGCGCGTGGGCGGAGTCTGACTTATCGCGAGTTGGACGAACTCTCCAACCAGCTAGCTCATCTGCTTCGCGAACGCGGCATCCGTAAGGGCGATCGCGTTGGTATCTATTTTCCTAAAGCCGTGGAGTCGGTAGTAAGTATGTTTGGCGTGCTGAAGGCGGGCGGCGTCTACGTGCCTTTGGACCCGCAGCAGCCTGCGCAACGCATTCAGTACATTATCGAGAACTGCGGGATTCGGGCTCTGGTGACCACCCGCGAAAAGTTACAGAATCTGGCGGCCACAACGGTAGAGAAGCTGGCGTTCTGCGTCTTCACTGACCGCATGAACGGCAAAGGTACGATGGCCCCCGGCATTCCGTGGGAGGAACTTGCCGGCTTTCCCAGCGCGAGTGCGCCGGACGGTCTGCAGTCCACGACGCTCGACCTGGCCTACATTCTTTACACCTCGGGATCAACTGGCCGGCCCAAGGGAGTGATGCTCTCGCATCAGAATGCCCTGACGTTCGTTGAGTGGTGCGCCGACACGTTTCAGGTTCAGCCCGACGACCACCTCACCAGTCACGCACCCTTGCACTTCGACCTTTCGGTCTTCGATATTTACAATGCCATCGAAGCCGGTGCCGCGGTTTACATGGTGCCTGAAGATGCGCTGCTGTTTCCCGCCAGCCTGGCGAAGTTCCTCGCGGAACAACGCATCAGCGTGTGCTACGCGGTACCTTCGGCGCTGGTCCATTTGGTTCTGCATGGCAATGTCAAAGCCCAGAATCTGGAGCGCCTGCGATTGGTGCTCTTTGCCGGCGAGGTTTTTCCCATCAAGTATCTTCGGCAACTGGCCGAATTGCTGCCCACTGTCGACCTCTACAACCTTTATGGACCAACCGAGACTAATGTCTGCACCTACTACCGCGTGGACCGTACGAAGCTCGCGAGCATGGAAAAGATTCCTATCGGCCGCGCCTGCGGCAACACCGAGGTGTTTGCCGTCGATGAGCGGGACCAGTTCATTCAGCCTGGGCAGACGGGCGAGCTCTTTGTGCGCGGGCCGTCGGTGACTGGCGGATATTGGGGTGATGTGGAGAAGACACGCCAGATGGTGGTGCCCAATCGCTTTCAGCCACATTACGATGAGAAGATGTATCGCACCGGCGATCTCGTGATCCTGCGGGAGGACGGCGACTACGATTTCGTGGGCCGGCGCGACAGCCAAATCAAAAGCCGTGGCTACCGCATTGAGCTAGGCGAGATTGAGGCAGCCTTGCTCAGTCACCCGAGCGTGAAGGAAGTTGCGGTCGTAGCCATTCCCGATGAGGAAGTGAGCAACCGCATCAAAGCCATCGTCGCGCCGCAGAATGGCGACAAATTGACGGCCGCGCAGTTGCAGCAACACTGCGCCCAGCGCGTGCCGAGATACATGATTCCGGATCTGATTGAGTTTCGCGAAAGCCTGCCGAAGACGAGCACGGGAAAACTGGACCGCGTGTTACTTGCGGCTGGCTCCTAAGCAATGTCCTAGCGAAGTTTCGCCTAGGCAGCAGGATGCAATTGAGTTTCTAAATTTTATTTCAATCCAAGGGGCTATCATGGAAGAGATCAAAGAAAAAGTACGCGAGTTTGTTATCGACGCCGCGCAGCGCAAAGGCATGGAGGTCGCCAGCGACGACGAGTCACTGACCGAGAGTGGTGTCATCGATTCACTAGCCATCTTCAGGCTAGTCTCTTTCCTGGAGGATAATTTCGGTATTCGAATCGCTGACGAAGAGATCGTCAACGAAAACTTTCGGAGCGTCAATGCCATTGAGAGCTTTGTGAGCGAGCGACTCAGCAAGAGGGGAAGCCCAGTACACGGCGGAGAATAATTGAAAACACTGACTCGTGTTCGCGATTCCAGCGGCCGGAGTTGCTGCTGGGGTGCAGAGTCGCAGCAACCGGAAGGAGAATATGTTTGAGAATTTGCGCGGCGACATCGACCGGTGGCGCCAGGAGGATGTCGAGGAAGGCTGGTGGAAGCAGTATGAATGGATCCGAACGATTCGTTACCTTCTGTACCCGGGAATGCTCCCCGTCATTATTTACCGCTACGAGCATTGGGTTTACAAACGAGTTCGCATCCCGGTTGTAAGGCAAGTACTGCAGCTTTTTGGGAGTATCCTAAGGCGCTTCGCTGGAATATGGACAGGAGTTCTTATTACACCTCGAGCAGAGATCGGGCCCGGCTTCGAAGTGCATACTCATTATGGCGTCTTCGTTGGAATAACCAGGATTGGAAAGAATTGCACAGTAGGAACGGGCGTATTGATAACCTGTGGAGTACGCAGCATTGGGGACAATGTGTATATTGGCGCGGGAGCGAAGTTGGTGGGCGACGTAAAGATCGGGAATAATGTCGTGATCATGCCCAATAGCTTGGTGATTACCGACGTCCGGGACAACACCACGATCGCCGGCGTTCCGGCGCGCATCAAGCTGCGAGGCGGACGCCCCCGGGAGTTTTATACGGTTCTGGGGAAGCCTGCCAACACTCCGGCAAAGCAAGCTGCCGCGAACGGATCGAAGGTCTCTGACTTAGCGGCAACCGGGTCCAAGAATGGGTAGCTGGCCATCTGAGATGTATCGGCCAAGGTTTACCGCCGATACTCGCTAGATTTCGTGCCACTCTTGGCTGGAAAAGCTCAGGAACGATGTGCAATATATTGCGACATCTCGAGTGTTTGATGCCGCAAGCGAATTTTGTCTCTGTGGCTTAAGCCCGCAACCCCAATCTTTTGTGGCAGATACCGGCAAGATGAAAATTCGTGTTTGACAGCCAAATCGGCTCCGCGTATGCTCCTTACCAACTTTAGTTGCCCTCCCCAGTTTGTGGCTCATTGGAATAAATAATCGAAATATCAGCGGGGTTCCCTTTTCCATGCTCGGTTTGCGGGCGGCGGAATCTGGTCGCTGCCTGCAGTCTTACGGAAATCAGAAAGCAAGAGGAGGATTGTCTGTGAACTTGACTTATGTCATAGAGTCCCGTGTCACTCGGGCGATATCGCTCGTAGCGACCTTCACCATTGGACTGGCAGCGCTCGTGATCGCCGCTCCTAGCGCCGCGCAACGGCCGGCCGGTTCGGGAAGCGCAGGCCAGACACAAGAAGGCGCGCAGGTGAAGGTGAGGCACGCCGAAATTCCTCTGAGCTTTGAACCCAACATGGGCCAGGCCGATGGGCGGGTGAAGTTTCTCTCCCGCGGCAGTGGTTACGAACTGTTTCTGACGGCGGACAAGGCAGTGCTCCTGCTCAAGAAGTCCGGGGCGAACCATGAGATTCGCAATCCAAAGTTTTCCATCCTCACTCAGGATTTGTCGCGTGCAACTGCGCAGAAACAGCCTCAGGATCAGGCTGTGTTAGCGATGCGCTTGGTGGGGGCAAGCCGCGGGGCAATAGTGACAGGGCTCACCGAACTTCCTGGTGCGAGCAACTACTTCATCGGAAACGATCCGGCAAACTGGCACACGAATGTTCCAACCTTTGCCAAAGTGCGCTACAAGAACATCTATCCCGGTATCGACCTGGTGTACTACGGCAACCAAAGCCAGCTTGAGTACGATTTTGTGGTTGCACCCGGCGTGGACGCGCATCGGATTAACCTTTCGTTTGAGTCGCGATCCAAACTTCATCGGTCTAGGATTGACGACAGCGGGGATCTCGTCATCGATGTAGATGGCCGGGAGGTTCGATTCCGCAAACCATTCGTGTACCAGCCTGCATCCGAGCCCGGAGGCAAAACAGCAATTTCAGCCAAGTATGTTTTAAGAGCTAACAATAAGATCGGATTTGAGCTAGGACAGTATGATCGCAGCAAGCAGTTGGTGATCGACCCTGTTTTGGCTTACTCGACTTATATCGGTGGTAACGACTACGACTCTGGATTCGGAGTCGCGGTGGACGCATCCGGCAATATCTTCGTCGCAGGAACCACGTCTTCGACCAACTTTCCTACAACGAATGCCTTCCAAAGCCAAAACGCCGGTTTTGAGGACATATTCATAGCCAAATTCAACCCATCTGGTACTAGCCTGATCTATTCCACTTACCTGGGTGGTCACGGCGACGATAATTGCGAGAACCTCGCGTTGGATTCGGCAGGCAATGCATATCTAACCGGTTTCACTGCATCATCGGCTTTCCCGACGAAGAATGCTATCCAGACTAAGAGAACGGGGGGCCAAAACGTTTTCTTATCCAAGCTCGACCCGAGCGGGAACCTACTTTTCTCTACTTATTACGGGGGGTCAGGCATAGACCAGGCGTATGGACTTGCCGTGGATTCCACAGGCATTTATCTTGCGGGAAGCACTACTTCGACAAATTTTCCCATCCTAAACGCCTTCCAGTCTCACCTAGCAAGTGCCGACGACTCCTTCCTGGCGAAGCTCGCCACGGACGGATCCTCGGTGATCTACTCGACGTATCTTGGCGGCGTTGGAGGCGGTTCGATCGCCTACGCCCTCACTGTGGATTCTTCCCAGAGTCCATACGTAAGTGGCCAAACGGGTTCCCCGTCCTTTCCGCTGCTAAATCCTTTTCAGAGTCAGAAAAAGTCTCCGTCAGGATCGACTGACGTTTATGTTACGAAATTCACTTCCGCAGGAAACGCGCTGGTCTATTCAACTTACCTGGGCGGAAGTGGCACGCAGTCGCCGGCCGGTATTGCGGTGGATGGCGCTGGCAATGCCTACGTCACAGGCGGTACCGCATCGAACGACTTTCCGACGCTAAATCCTCTGCAGCCGAATTCAGCTGGTCAGTACGACGCATTTGTGACCAAGTTCAACAGCAGCGGCGGCGGTCTTATTTACTCGACGTATATAGGTGGGAAGGCCAACGATACTAGCATTGCCATAAAGGTGGATTCCTCCGGCAATGCCTATGTCGCCGGGTACTCCTTGTCCACGAATTTTCCGACGACGTCTAATGCGTTCCAGCCGACGAGCGGCGGCAACTGGGATGCCACGGTATTAGAGCTGAATTCCGCGGGCAGCGGGTTTATTTATTCGAGCTATCTCGGCGGATCCGGGCTTGACTACTCCACTTCCATAGCGCTCGATTCTCTCGGGAATGTTTATGTGACTGGCGGTGAAGCGTCGACCAACTTCCCAATCACCAGTAATGCGTTCCAATCCACGTACGGGGGCGGGACTGACGACGCTTATCTGGCCGTGGTCAGCGCCGTTACCACTTTTCCGCTCACAGTTTCGGTAACTGGCACGGGAACTGTAACCAGTAACCCGGCGGGAATCAACTGCGGCGCCATTTGTTCCACGACGTTCGCCAGCGGTACAGTCGCGTTGACAGCCATTGCCGGCGCGGGATCCGCATTCACTGGTTGGAGTGGGGCCTGCTCGGGCACAGGCGTCTGCAATGTAAACATGAATGCAGCGCAGTCGGTCACAGCCACTTTCGCGGCCCCCGTATTCTCTGTGGTGGACAACTTCGGAATTAACAGCACAGACCCGACTCACCCCACATGGCCTGGAATCATTGCCCAGGGGCCCGACGGCAACTTATACAGCACGACACCCACAGCTCTTGGGGGCAGCAACGGAGCGGTGTTTAATATCACGCCTTCAGGAACGGTAACTGTGCTGACTACTTTTGGATCAGGTGGCGCTCCTCAGAGTGGGCTGACTCTCGGCGCCCCTCAGACTGGCCAGACCCTCGGCACTGACCTGCTGTTCTATGGCACAACTTTTGGTTGCAGCGTTGGCACCAACGGGACAGTCTTTAATGTCACAGCGGGTGGCACCCTGACCACCTTGTACCCCTTTACCGGGGGTACGGACGGCAAGTGTCCCACCGCACCGCCAATCCAGGGCAGCGACGGCAACCTCTACGGGACAGCGACGAGCTCGAACACCAGCGGAGTATATGGCTCGGTGTACAAACTCACCACTGCAGGCAAGTTCACCACATTCCACGACTTTAACAACACCGATGGAGCGGTTCCAGATGCCCCTCTCATGCAGGCCAACAGCGGGAGTTTCTACGGGGTTACCGAGTCGGGCGGATCCAGCGGAGGCAACACGGGTAATGTTTTCAAGGTTACGTCTTCCGGAGCGTTCAATGTGGTATCGACGTTTACCGGCAACAACGGGCATAACTCGTTTGCTCCTGTAGTCCAAGGCAGCGATGGGAACTTCTATGGGACGGCGACTCAGGGCGGCGCAAGCAACCTGGGTGTCGTGTTCAAGATGACACCCAACGGGACGCTCACTGATCTCTATAGCTTTACAGGCAGCGGGGATGGAGTCTATCCATACGGTGGCTTGGTGCTGGCGAGCGATGGAAACTTTTACGGCACAACTTCGCAGGCCACCGCCAGTTCGGGATGCGGCACGATTTTCCGCATCAGCAACGGCGGGAACTTCCAAACTCTTGTCACATTTCCCGGCGATGGATCTTTGGGCTGCAATCCCCAGGCCACACTGGTTCAGCACACAAACGGCATACTGTATGGGGATACGAATGCGGGCGGCAGTACCATCGGCGGTGTCTGCCCTGCCGGCTGCGGCGCCTTTTTCAGCTTGAACGCTAGCCTGGCACCGTTCATCAGGCTGCTGCCTTCCCCAGGGAAGGTGGGGTCGACGGTCGGAATCCTCGGCCAGGGGTTCAGCAATTCGTCGGTCGTCGCATTTAACGGCGTCCCGGCGACGGCGGTCACTCTTACAGGAACAACATTCTTTTCCGTGACGGTGCCGGCTGGTGCGAGTACGGGGTTTGTAACTGTGACTACAGGGGCGACCGTACTGAGCAGCACAGTGCAATATGTGGTGCATAACTCGTGGTCGAGCGGGGCGACGATGCCGATAGGCGTGGCAGCGCCTGCCACGGGAGTCATCAACGGTAACATTTATGTAGTGAGCGGATTTCAGACAAGCGGCAGCGCGCCGGTGAGCAACAATCAGGTCTACAACCCAACGACCAATGCTTGGACGACGGCTGCCGCCATCCCAACACAGGTATTCGCCCCGGCCAGCGCCGTGATTGGTACCAGCCTTTACGTCATCGGTGGATTTGAAGGTTCCGCCGGGACGCCGACCAACCTCGTGCAGGTCTACAACTCAAAGACCAACACATGGTCCACTAAATCGGCTATGCCAACCGCGCGAGGAAGCGCGACTGCCGTGGTTGATGGCAGTGCGATCTACGTAATCGGAGGAAATGGAAGCACCTTGCAGCTGAACACGGTTGAAAAATACGTGCCGTCGACCGATACGTGGACCGAAGAGGCGACGTTGCTCACAGGAAAGTCTGACCTGTCGGCAGCGCTTTTGGGAGCTAACATCGTGGGCGCGGACGGCTACACTGCGTCAGGAGATACGGGGGACAACGAGAGCTACAACGTCTCGGGCAACACCTGGACTTCGTTGACTGCGGATCCCAATCCACGAAATGCCAGTTGCTCCGGTGCGTTGACTGGGCTGCTCTACACGGCGGGAGGTCTGAATAATGCCAACCCGCAAGTCACTACACCCGTAAACGAATCGTTCAACGCGAACTCGAACAAGTGGACGAGTCTAGCTGCAATGCCGACGGCAGCCCTATGGCAAGGGTCTGCGGTGTCCAACGGCCTGTTGTACTGCTTCGGCGGTCAGGCGAGCAATCAGGGATCGGTTATCAACAACGTGCAGATCTATCAGCCATAGTTTTCCTTCAAGGAGTACGCCCGCCGTATTCGTTACGGTGGGCAAGCGTGTCGTCCGCGCTGGATTATGAAGCTAAGAACGTCTAACAAAACCGAAGTCGTCGAGAAGCGGCAAGATTTGTCATCTTGACAAAGAGGCTACCTTCACTACGATTTGCGGGATCATTCTGGTCCCCCACTCAGAGTTCGCTCGGGCTTAGTCATTTGCGGACCGAGCGAACGCAAGAAAAGCTAGAAACCAAACTTAAAAAGACTGGCCAACTACTGGCCTCACCGGAGCGTCCCATGCCCTCATTTTCGTGTCGTGCAGTCACACAGTGGATTAGCGTTCTTTGCCTCCTTGCAGCCATTTTCAGCCTTGACGGCTTGGCGTCAGCACAAGCTGGTGCGGGATCGAAGCGCAAGCCTTCACAGCAATCGCTGTTGAACCCGCACCCCGTGGCTAGCGCCGCGGCGGCGCGCCGGACGACTGCTGCCGCACCTCCTCCCCTTGCCTCCGATTCATGGACCGGGACTGCGGGGGACAACAACTGGAGTAACGCGGGAAACTGGAGCAGCGGAATGCCTACCAGCGCCGATGCCGTAACTATTGGCACCGCCAAAGCGAATGTCAACATGGACACCGTTGGGACCTTCGGGACGCTTACCCTGAGCGGGTCTGGTGACACTCTGACGATCCTGACCGGCAACATCCTTACCGCCGACGGCAACATCACCAACGCCGGGACCATCACGCTGAACTCGACGGGAGCCCCCACCGAATTGGTGTTGGGCGCGAACGTCACCCTAAGTGGCGCGGGTACGCTGACCCTGTCGAACAACGTGAACAATGAGATTCTGGGCTCGGCGACGACGGATACGCTGACCAACCAAGAGACGATCCAGGGGGCGGGAAACATCGGCAATGGTTCCATGACGCTGGTGAACTCAGGGACGATCAACTCGAACCAGACGGCGGGGCTGACGATCCAGGCCAATGGAGGGATGACGAACACGGGGACGGTGAAAGCGACGGCAGGATCGACGTTGGGGCTGATAGGGATGACTGTGGGCAATACGGGGGGAACGATCTCGGCCAATGGCGGCTCGGTGCAGCTATTTGCGACGACGGTGAACGGAGGAGCAGTGACGCTGACGGGGGCGTCGAGTTTGCAGTTGAACAACTCGACGATCCACGGGGGGAGCACGCTGACTAATAGTGCGACGGGGACGATCGAGGTGGCGAACGGCACGAACGTGTTGGGCGGGACGATCAACAACTCGGCGGGAGGGACGTTGAAGATCGACAACGGAGCGGCGCTGAATCTGGAGGCCGGTACGTACTCGCAGTTGGGCGCGGTGCAACTGAACTCGACGGGGAACGTGACGCAGTTGGGGACGGTAGGGAACGTGACCCTGAGCGGGGGGACGCTGACGCTTTCGAACAACGTCAATAACGTGATTCAGGGCTCGGCGACGACGGACACACTGACCAACCAGGAGACGATCCAGGGGGCGGGAAACATCGGCAACGGGCAGATGACGCTGGTGAACTCGGGGACGATCAACTCGAACCAGACGGCGGGGCTGACG